>Ga0187782_10001715_pt1 | contig 16074 bp, 13 predicted proteins | sample 0715_SJ02_MP15_2_FD_132454 | JGI IMG/M metagenome (GOLD analysis project Ga0187782, IMG submission 132454) | Tropical peat soil microbial communities from peatlands in Department of Meta, Colombia - 0715_SJ02_MP15_20_MG | ecosystem: Environmental > Terrestrial > Soil > Wetlands > Peat | place...
CATTTGTCGCCCAGGGCGCGGTCGATGGTGAGCATTCTCAGCACAACCTTGCCCGAGTCATCCACGATCAGGGCAACGGCATTCCCCTTCGGGTCCCGGGAAACGGCCTGCTGAGGAACAACGATTGCCTGTTCCGCCACCCCTTCCTGGACGATGGCCCTGACATACATGCCCGGCAGGAGGATGCGCTGCGGATTGGGGAAAATGATCCGAAGGATGAAGGAGCCGGTGGTTTGATCCACGGCCACTTCGGAGAACTTCAGGGTCCCTTCAAGAGGGTAGGGCGTGCCGTCTTCCAGGAGCAGCTTCACCCTGGTCTGTCCGGGGCCCTCATCCTTAACGCGGCCTGCGGCAATCTTCCGCTTGAGCTGCAACCAGTTCGCACTCGACTCGGTCACGTCGACAAAAATCGGGTCGAGCTGATGAATCGTGGCAAAGGCAGTGGCCTGATTCACCGAGGCCAGGGCGCCTACCGTCACATTCGACCTGCCGATACGTCCGGAGATGGGCGCATTTACGCGGGTATACGCAAGATTGATGCGGGCTGTTTCGACTGCCGCCTTGTTCGCCTCGATATCGGCTATGGTCTGCGCAAGCTGCGCGCAGGCGTCGTCGTAATCCTGCCTGCTCACCGCATCGATGGGTGCAAGCTCTTTGTAGCGCTCCACCTTTGAGCGGATGGACGTCACGTTTGCCTCGGCCCTTGCAAGGCCGGCTTTCGCGCTCGCGTAGGCGGCCCGGTAGGGTTCGGGGTCGATCTCGTAAAGTTCGTCGCCCTCCCTGACATCGGCCCCTTCATCAAAGAAGCGTTTCTTGATGATGCCGCTTACCTGAGGCCTCACCTCAGCGACGAGGCAGGGAGAGGTGCGGCCCGGCAGCTCCTGCGTGAGGACGACGGGCGCAGGCTGCATGACCGTTACGGCCACTTCCGGGGGACCGGCCTGAAATGGACCGCTGCTCTGGGGTCCCTTTCCGCACGCAGCCAGAGCAGGGAGACCGGCAAGAAATGCCGCGGCAACAACGAGTTTCGCAAGACAAGTTCGTGACAACATACTGCCACCTCTTATAAAAAAATTCCGTTCCGGAGCGCATCCCTTCTGGGATGTCTTCGGCTGTCTATACTCCTGTACCGCTCGAATGCCTCCGAGGGAAAATCGCACCACGTGGTCGATGTAGGCTGCGACATCATCGATCTTGCCAGGGAAGGGCTCGCCCTTTCAGCCGGATTCGTGGCGCGGTCGACACCACCTTTCGTGCAGCTTGAGGGATTATACCTTATCGGCACCGCGGATAGTATCAGAAAAAGGCTCGCGGGCAAGATGACCTTATAGTGGGTGAAGCGGGGGAAAAGGGTACGGGGACGGGTTGTTTGCCCAAAGTAAGCCATGATTCATTCCAATATGATCGATTCATCTTGACGTGCCTATGGCAAGGCCTAAAAGACATTCTTTTATTCTTCTTAAGATGGGGAGCATTTTGGTTTTGTGCGAGGCCGTACTCATATATACTACCTGTAGGGATCAAAGGCTTCACGGCCCGGGTGATATTGGGGCACAAAATAGGTGAACAGAAGGGGTGATATGATCAGTTGCCACATTCACATCGAGGGCCGACGCCATGGAGGAGATCCGACTGAGCGGGAGGAACGCGCCGGAAAACAAATTGAATCCATGTATTCGGGCAAGGGGAGGAAAGCTAATGACGACATGGCATGAGTATTTTCGACGAACCGGGAGTATTCCAGAATGGCCATACCCCATAAGATACGAAAAAGAGACCGAGGTGACAACTGACGTACTTGTTCTTGGAGGAGGAATAGCCGGCTGCCACGCGGCCATTAATGCCAAGCGCAAGGGTGCGAAGGTCATCGTAGTCGAGAAGGGACCGACAAAGTGGAGCGGAGATGGGGGTGCGGGCGTCGATCACTGGTTGAGCGCCTGTACCAACCCGTGCTCTAAGGTTTCCGCCGAGGAATTCACAGAATCGGTGATCCGGGATCTCAAAGGTTATGATTGTGGCCCGGCCCGCTACGTGAATGCCCGAGAAAGCTGGGATGCGCTCCTCGATTGCGAGCGGATGGGCATGAAAATCAGGGACGTGACAGATGAGTTCAAGGGAGCCGATTTCCGGGACGAAGAGACGAAGCTGATGTTTGCTTACGACTACACGAATAGGATCGACTTACGGGTTTACGGCCACAACGTGAAACCGGTACTCTATCGTGAGATGAAGCGTTTGGGTGTGGAGGTCTACGATAGGGTCATGGTGACAAGCCTGCTGACAGAAGGTGGGAAATCGGGTACAAGGGTTATCGGGACCACCGGGATCGATATGCGAACCGGTGAGTTCTTTATCTTCAAGTCAAAGGCGAATGTCATTGCTATGGGCCGTCCGGCACGACTCTGGTCATTCTCAACAGAATATAGGCCTCTTTGGAACGACATGAATCATACAGGCGACGCGTTAGCCATCTCGTGGAATGCCGGCGCAGAGTTCGTAGACCTCGAGCAATCCTCCGCCCGTATGGATAACCCTCTGGGCTACATACCTTACGGCGCAGGAAATTGTAGTAACACCTATTACGGAACCCCCATCGTTGATGCCAACGGAAAGGAAGTGCCATGGGTCGACAGGGACGGAAGGCAGCTCGGAAGCGTGGAAGAACGCTTTCAGCCGTCCCCTCAGCAGAAGTTCATACTGGGACTCGGCCTTAGAGTCCCGCTCACCTATGAGAACATGTGCAAGATTCTCGTGCGGGACCTGTCAGAGCGGATACGCAACCGTGAGTTCGTATTGCCCCTCTACGCCGACCTTACCCGCCTAACGGCCCATGAGCGGAGAGCCATATTCGGCCTCATGGTAGGCAACGAAGGTAAGACGCGTATTCCGGTATACGATATCCTTACGAAAGCGGGTTTCGATCCTGACAAAGACATGCTCCAGGTTCCTGTTATGGACCCGGAGTCCTATAGCAAGAATGTAACAGGCAACTTCTGGTCTGGAACGATTCTGCCGCCTTTCAGGAGTGTTGCGGAGGGTGGCCTTGTGGCTGATTGGGATTTGAGGACCAGTCTTGAAGGTTTGTACGCCGCTGGTTATTCCATCTTCGGCGCGGGTGCCCATTCCAATGCTGCGAGCAGCGGACGATACGCCGGCAGAAAGGCGGCTGCGTATGCGATGACCGCCTCCGAGCCTTTGGTGGAGCGTGGCCAGATTGAAAGAGAGAAGGCCCGCGTCTATGTCCCCCTGAAGCAAGGTAAGCGGGGCATTGGCTGGAAAGAAGTGAACATCGCCATCTGCAAAATCATGCAGGATTACTGTGGGGAATACCGGAGCGAAGAAACACTCAAAATGGGCCTGAGACTGCTCGGAGAGGTCAGGGAATCTGAGGCGTCCATGGTGTATGCGGGCAATCCCCATGAGTTGGCGAGGGCTCTGGAAAGCCAAATGATCATCACGGTCGGCGAGATGGTTGTGCAGGCGTCATTGGCGAGGAAGGCGAGCAGTGCCGCATTGAACTTTCATAGACTCGACTACCCTATACAGGACCCGCCTGAATGGCAAAAGCTGCTTCCCATAAGGCAGGAGGGCGACAGAGTTGAGGTGAGAGAACTTCCTCAAAACTATCACCTGTTGCCGCCTTATGCGCCTTCTTACGAGGAGAACTACAGAGTGCACTCTGGTCTCTAGCAGGGTCGAATTAGGGTAAGCAAGCCATTACTTCGGAAGGAGGAATAGATGAGCGACAAGACTTACATGGTACCGAATCCGCCAACGCCAAACGAGGCAATAGAATTTGATTCTGCAATATGCAACGGATGCAATGCGTGTGTTGATGCGTGCCGCACAGACGTCTTGATGCCGAACCCAACCAAAAACATGCCTCCTATCGTGCTATATCCCGATGAGTGCTGGTATTGCGGGTGCTGCGTCCAGGAATGCAGTCGGACGGGAGCTATCGCATTGGTCCATCCGTTAAACCAGAGCATCGTCGTGGCATGGAAGCGCAAGGAGACAGGTGAGGATTTCCGGCTGGGGATGAAGAATCCGCCTCCCCCGAACAAAAGACCACCTTCAACGTAAAGGAATGGAGTAGCGTTGGGTGAGAGAGCCGAAAATAAAGCGTGCGAAGAATATAATCAACCGGGCGTCTCGGTAATATAGTTCATTGCGAAGAGGATTGCGTGTAGGTGTTTTCGCCAAGTTACGAAAGCACAAAACTATCTTGACAAGCATGACGCTTAAGGGGATGATTGAAGAACATCGTAGAAGGTTGTTGAGGGAGAATCGGCCGCAAGGATACACATCGCACTTGGAGAGATGATCCACCATCTTGGAATCGAACGCACTTGGAAACCCTGGAGAATTTCGCCCGAGCGAATGATCAGAGTGTCTACTTAAGGGGAGGCAGTATGAATTGGGAGGATTGGGTAGTACGGAGCGAAAAACCGATGGAATGGCCTTACCCTGTCCGCTACAACGTGCAAAATGAGGTTGAGACCGACGTCCTCGTTCTCGGCGGCGGGCCTGCCGGCTGTATGGCAGCCATCAGCGCAGCCAGGAGTGGTGTCAGAGTGTCCATTCTGGACAAGGCGCACCCTAAAAGATCCGGTGGAGGCTCCGGTTTTGACCACTGGCTCAATACGCCAAATCCCTGCAGCAAAGTCACCCCCGAAGACTGCGTGGAGTGGGAGGCGGCAACGTACAACGGCTACTCCAATGGACTCTCACGCTACATCGCCGCAAGAGAGGCCTATGATACGCTCCTCGAGCTTGAAAAGATGGGTGCGAAGATCAGAGACACGGACGATGCCTTCGAGGGCGCTCCGTTCAGGGACAAGGATACAAAGTTTCTCTTCTGCTATGACTACGAGAATAGATTTCATTTCCGCGTGTGGGGCAGTACCTTCAAACCTGCTATGTATGACGAGTGTCGCCGGTTGGGGGTGCAGGTCTACGACAGAGTGGTTGCCACAAGCCTTCTGACCGAGGGTGGCAGGCAGGGGGCCCGCGTGGTGGGGGCAACGGCATTTAATGCCCGGACGGGTGAGTTTTACGTCTTCAAGGCTAAAGCTACAATCCAGGCAATGTCGTGCCATCAGCGAAGTTGGGGCTTTTCCTCCGAGTTGACGGGTCTTGACAGTTTCAGACCCAATGTTACAGGCGATGGTCCCGCCTTGGCGTGGAGAGCAGGCGCGCAGTTGACCCAGATGGAAAAAGCCTGGCCGGCAGCTCCCCCTGGTCATGAGTATCCTACGTACGGCACCGGCAACTGCCATAACACCTGGTATGCGACAACCGTGGTGGACGCCAACGGCAAGGAGGTCCCCTGGGTTGATGCGAATGGCAAAATCCTCAAAACAGTGGAGGAGCGCTATCGGCCGGCACGGGGCCAGAAGTTTATCGGTGAAAGATCGCGTCATCCTTTGTACTCCGGGCCAACCTTAGTTAAGGACCTCTATGAGCGTATTAAGAAAGGTGAGTACGTTTTGCCCTTATACGGCGACCTCACAAGCATGCCCTGGTATGAGAGAAAAGCGATATGGGGCATCATGGTGGGCGAGGAGGGGAGAACGAAGGTTCCCATTTACCTCAACTACGAGGCAGCAGGTTTTGACGCGAGCAAGCACCTGCTTCAGAGTTACACCATGCTGGGTGGCGAAACATACAGCAGCCAGGATCCAATGTTCTGGCAGTCCTGCTTCAGGCGGGACGCCGGTGGCGATTCCGGTGCGATCGTAGTCGACTGGGATCTCAAGACGAACCTCGACGGTCTCTACGCTGCTGGTGATACCCTGTTTGCTGGCAACTACTACTACCATGCGTGTGCAACGGGTAGGTACGCGGGCCGGAGAGCAGCGGACTATGCCGCGAGGGGAAGGGTGCCCATCGTCGACCGGGAACAAGTCAAACGGGAACGGGCAAGAGTTTATCGCCCGACGGTGCGAAGGGCCGGGAAAGACTGGATAGATTGGAAGGAACTGCGGGCGGCCTGCGCGAGGGCTATGCAGAATTACTGCGGAGGGCTCACCAATGAGGGACTGCTCAAGACGGGATTGGCCTGGCTCGAAGACCTTGAGAAGAATGCGTTCCCGGAAGCTTACGCGAGCAACCCTCACATGCTGCTGCGGGTCTTGGAAACCTACAATACGGTTACTTGTGACCAGGTGATCGTCCAGGCATCTCTGGCACGGAAGGCAAGCAGCGACGTTCTGGGCCATCACCGGATGGATTTTCCCGAAAACGATCCGCCTGACTGGCATAAGTTCATCACTTTGAAACAGGCCGAGGGAGAGGTGAAGATTGGCGAACTGCCAATCGGGTTCTGGGGCAACCTGAGCGACAATTACGAAGCCCATAACCAGGATTATAGAGGGTACCTGAAGAGCAAGTGAGGGGACAAGTATGAAAGAACAACAGCGCAAGAAGAAGGGGTCTCTACAGAAATGTTATGCCTTCCCTAACAAACCCACTCCCAGCATGCCGGTCGTAATCGATGAAACCCTGTGTATAGGATGTAACCGGTGCGTAAATATCTGTACCATGGACATCCTCGTACCGAATCCACAGAAGGGAGGGCCGCCGATCATCCTATACCCGGAAGAATGCTATCGCGAAGGCGATTGTGTTACTGAATGCCCAGTGCAAGGGGCGATCACTTTCCGTCACCCCCTAATGAACAGGGTGCATTACAAAAACAGAGAGACAGGCGAGATCAATCGCACTTGATGGCAGAAGGCGGGCCTGCGCGGCTACTGTTCGCGGCACGTAAGGCACAACGCAGACCGTTGGCAAAAGAAGGGGGGTATCATGAGAAAAGGGTTAGTTGTTCTGGTATTGGTGACGCTGCTCATGTTCACGGGACTTGTGATGGCGGATGGCGCGTCCGGGGCGGGCACCCAGATGCTGAAGGTGGGGTCGGTCCTACCGCAGAATTTCGGTATGGGCGTGGACGCCAAGAGGGCGCTAGAGATGCTCGTCTCCCAGTTCAATGACGCAGGCGGCATAACTATTAAGGGACAGAATTACAAGGTCGAGCTCATCGTGTATGACGACAAATGGACCGCAGAGCTAGGGCGAGCAGCGCTCGAGCGACTCATCTACCAGGACAAAGTAAAGTACCTCGTGTCGATTTTCTCATCTCCCACCATGGTCTCCGGTCTCAATTTGGTCGAAGAGAATAAGGTTCTCAACCTCTTCGCCGGCACCAGTCTGAGGGTACTGGACCCCAAGCTCCGCTACAGTTTCGGAATGATGTTCACCCGGACCAGTACCCCGCCGCTGTGGGTCATGGTCAAGAGGATATACCCCAACGCCAAAACAGTAGTTTTTCTCTCACCTAACGATGAAGGAGGCAAGGCGAGAGCTGCGGACGAAAAACGGGTAGCTGAGGCCCAGGGCGTAAAAGTTCTCGACACCCTTTTTCATACCAGGGATGCCGTGGATTTTACGGCGTTAGCAGTTAAAGCGAAGAGCTACAACCCGGACCTCATGGACTATCCTGGAGCGGATGCGGGAACCCAATTCGGCCAGGAGCTGAAGGCCATGCAGGCCGCCGGCTTCACGGGCGGACAGGTCAGCGCGATAGCCCCGAACATGGATGAGGTCATGCAGGTGGCAAGTTGGGAAGCGATGGATGGACTCCTTTTCAGTATAAATCAGCCCGAGTTGCCCAATCCTTCACCTGTGGCCAAGAAGTTTAGGGAAGACTATATCAAGACGTACGGGAAGTGGGCCCCCTCCTCGGTCATATGGATTCCCCCCTGGCCGGCACTCATCGCTGCCTTCAAACAGGCTGACAGCGTGGACCCTACGGTGATCGCAGACATGCTCGCCACGAAAGGCCTCGCTTGGGAAACAGTCAACGGCAGGGCCAGGATGGTGAGAAGGCCGGATCTGGGCAACCCGAGATACGTTGATTCGGTGCAGGAATTCTCATATGCCCAGATAAAGAACGGAAAGATTGTTCCAGTAGGGAAAGTTCTCATTGACGAATCTGTCGCTGCCTGCGAGAAGGTCTTCGGGGGTGACTGGAGGTAGGAAGTACGGGACTCGCGACTGGTCGTCGCCACCGCAACGCTCATGCAACGGAAGGGGTGATGTTATGGGTTTCAAACATATCTATTTCGACGAGAAAGTCTGCAACGGATGTAACACTTGCGTGGATGTCTGCATGTGCGACGCATTCGTTGCCAACTCTGAAAAAGGGAAGCCACCCATTCTGAAGTATCCGGAGGAATGCTGGCTCTGCGGGGCGTGCGTGACGGATTGCCCAAAGAAGGATGAGGGCGCCATCCGAATTGTCACGCCCTTCCAGCTCAGGGGTTCGTTTCTAAGACGATAGGGAGGGTCACGCCAGGCCAAGCCTTGTGCCTGTTCCATGTAAAGGAGAAAGCGTATGGCAGAGATGAAGGTGATCGAGCATGAAGGAGACGTGCTGGTGATCGGGGGCGGTCTGGCCGGGTGCATGGCGGCCATCAAGGCGAGCGAAGAAAGTGGGTTGCGCGTCTTGGTGACGGACAAAGCGAATACGGTGCGAAGCGGCTGTGCGGCCTCAGGCATAGATCATCTATGGGCCTACATCCCTGAGATACATGAGAAAATGGGCTACACCCTGGAGGACATGGCCGAAGACCATCGTCAGGGAATGGCATCGCGTTTTTTCAGAAAGGATCTTTTCTACCTTGTTGCGAAGAGTATGTATGACAGGGTGATGGACCTAGAGAAGTTCGGAATCAATTTTAGGTACGAGGACAGCAGGGCACCCGGTAAATTCCGGGTGGTGGAACAGTTCCACAGCGTCCCAGCGTCATTCAACTTTGACGGGGTACCGCTGAAGCCGACCTTGACGAGAGAGGCGAAGAAGAGGGGGGTCACCATTATCAACCGGGTGCAGATGACCGACCTGATCGCGACCAACGGCCAGATATCGGGCGCTGTAGGCCTTAATACGCGCACTGGCGACCTGCACTTCTTCAAAGCCAAGGCCATCGTCCTGTCAACCGGAAGGTCGAACAGGCTTTCCCGCAATCCCACAGGCTTCGATTTCAATACCAGAATCCCCTCGTCCATGAGCGGCGACGGCACCTCAATGGCAATGCGGGCCGGGCTGCCGATCATCAACGCAGAGTTTTTCAGCGGACAGAACACCCTCGCGCCCAGCGGCAATTACAACCCCAACTACGGAGATCCCCGAAATACGGTTCAGCCTGCGGCACGCATAATAGACGGGGCCGGGAATGTCTTGGTACCGAGGACCCAGTTCTACGATTGGGGATCCCTGGGGAAGGAAAAATGGAGTGAGGACGTAAGGAGGAAATTCTTGGAAGGCCTCCGAGCGGCCCATCTGACTGACCCTAAGAAAGGCAGCCCCCTCCACATCAGGGTCAAGCGAGGCGAGGGTCCCTTCTATCTCGATTTCAGCGAAGCCACCGACTACGAAAAGGAGTACATCGAATGGTCCATCAAGAATGAAGGCAAGGGCACTCAGTTCCTGAGGTATTTCAAAGACGAGGAGGGCGCAGACCTGAGAAAGAACCCCCAGGAGTATTCCGGGTACTGGCCCCGCGAGATTGCCGGAACCGCGGCAAAGGGCGTCTGGGTGAGTAATGACCTGGAGACAGATGTACGGAATCTGTTTGCCGCCGGAGACGAGGTGGGCGGACTCCCGTGGCAGGCCGGCCCCGGGGCCGTTGCCCAAGGCTGGTACGCGGGCCAGATGGCAGCCCGGAGGGCCAAAGGCCAGAGAGCATTCCTGCCGGTGGATGAAGACGCAGTGAAGGCCAGAAAAGAAATGTGTTCCGCGATACTCGACCGGGAGATCGGCTTTCACTGGAAGGAGGTTGAGTTGTATGTCCAGAACCTCATGGATTTTTACTGCGGCTCGGTCAAGAGCGCAAGCTTGCTTGAGAGAGGAATAGTACGTCTCGATGATGCCAAGGCAGCCCCCATGAAGGCTGAAAACCCGCACGAGCTGGGCAGGGCTCTCGATGTAAAGTCCATCATAGACAACGCGGAGCTGACACTGAGGTCGTCGCTGGAAAGAAAGGAGAGTAGGGTTGGTCTTCTCAGCTTCGTCCGTTCAGACTATCCGGATCAGGATGACGAGAACTGGCTCTGTTTTCTTGCCATCAAGCGGAGCCAGGATGGGCGTTTTGCCTTCGAGAAGATGCCGATCGAAGGGTGAGCCAATGGAATAACTGGAGGCGTCACGCGGTACCGAGGTAAGCTTTTTTCACACCCTCGTCTTTCATCAAGTCCCGTGCGATCCCCTGAAGGATGATGCTGCCCAATTCAAGAATGTAGGCCCGATGCGCGAGCCTAAGGGCCATGCGGGCGTTCTGCTCTATGAGAATGACGGTAACGCCCAGCTTGTTGATCCTCGAGATAATCCTGCCGACCTCGCGCACCAGGAGTGGGGATAGCCCGAGGCTTGGCTCATCGAGAAGAAGCACTTTGGGCGACGTCATGAGAGCCCTAGCCATTGCCAGCATTTGCTGCTCTCCGCCGCTTAGCGATCCAGCCCGCTGCCGGCTGCGGTTCTTCAGTACGGGAAAACTCTGGTATATCTGTTCGAGATCGCGACCTATTCCCTGCCTGTCCTTGCGGAGGTAAGCTCCCAGTTCTAGATTCTCCTCGACGGTCATGGGCCCAAAAACCCTTCTTCCCTCAGGTACATGAGCTATCCCCATCTGCACAATGACATGGGGCGGCATTCCGTTTATGGTTTTCCCCTGAAATCTGATCTCTCCCGATGTCGGGAGATTGAGTCCGGAGATGGCCCTCAATGTGGTCGTCTTGCCTGCCCCGTTTGATCCGATGAGAGCCACTACCTCCCCTTCGGTTACCCCTAGAGAGATCCCACGGAGAGCGATGGCCTTACCGTATTGAACAAAGACATCTCTCATCTCCAGGAGCATCAGTCAAACTCCTCCTCGTCATCAGCCCCCAGATATGCCTCAATGACCTCCTCATTCTCAGCTATCTCCCTGGGCATCCCTTCGGCAATCTTTCTCCCCTGCGTCAAGACGACTATCCTGTTGCAGAGGCGCATGACGGCACCGACGTTGTGCTCGACGAGGATTATGGTAACACCTGACGCCCTAATATTGTTGATAATTTCGCCCATTGTTGCTGCCTCTTCCGGATGCATGCCCGACAGGGGTTCGTCGAGAAGGAGGAGACTGGGCTTAATCGCCATGGCAGCACAGACGCCCAACACCTTTTGGTGCCCGTGGGGAAGGTTTCGCGCTTGAACACTCTTCAGCTGGGCGAGACCCATGAATTCGAGGATCTCCATTACGCTGCTTCTGGCCCGCTTCTCTTCCTCTAACGCACCTTTCGTATGAAAGAAGGATTTCCAAAAAGACTTTTGATAGCGCAAATGAAAACCATTGAACACATTTTCGAAAACTGAAAGGTTCATGAAAAGCGTCGGTGCTTGGAATGCCCTTCCTATTCCGAGGCGGGCGACCGCGTGAGCCTTGAGGCCGGTAATCTCTTTGCCCGCATAAGTGATCTTGCCCGAATTCACCGGAAAAAAACCGCTTATCAGATTGAACATGGTGCTCTTGCCGGCGCCGTTGGGTCCTATGAGACCTACGATCTCCCCTTCCGAGACGTCAAAGCTGACGTCGCTCACTGCTGCAAGACCCCCGAAATACTTACTCACACTGCGGACTTCCAGCAGAGATCCCACGGACTTTAGTCACCCTTGTATAGCCCCGGCTTCGCCGGCGCTCCATCCGACTTTGTTCGTCTCATCAGTCCCCACGAGAAAGAGCCGAGACGCTCCGGGAGGCTGAGGACGCCGCCTGGAAGAAAAATTACCAGCAAGATAAGCACGGCGCCGGTGATTACCGGCTCGATCTCCTTGCCCACGCGAAGCAATTCAGGTACGAAAGTCATGATGGCTGCGCCCACGGCCGGTCCGACAACATAGTAGTTGAGTCCGCCAAGTATGGCGAATATCTGGACGTTGATCGACTTGAAGGCTGTGAACATGCCGGGTTCCAGTGCCTGGAAATAGTGGGCGTAAAAGCTTCCGGCCAAGCCGGCCGCTGCCGAAGAGATGACAAAGGCGAGAAGCCGGAACCGGTAAAGATTGATGCCGAGCGTCTCGGCGAGCTGGGCGTTTACCCTTATTGACCTCCACGCTCTGCCAACCCTTGAAGAGTAGAGAGCCGCGAAGGCGAGAACGTTGAGCATGAGCAGGACGACAACCAAGTAATAGTACGGCGCCTTTCCGACGAATCGTAAAGGCCCGATCGGGCTCGGGCCCGGAATGCCGAGCAAACCGCCCCAACCGCCCAAGAACTCGGAGTAGCCCACAACCTCGGGAATGATCAGGCTGATAACCATCGTCTGAATCAGAAAGGCAATGCCGGGAATCCTTGTGATGACGGCCCCGGTACCGAGGGCAATGAGGACAGAGCACATCCCTGAGAGTGGAAGAGCTATCCAGAACGATAAGCCGGCCTTCATGACGAGAAGAGCCGAAGTATACGCTCCAATCCCCCAGAAGGCACCTGCCGCCATGGTCAAGAGGCCGGTGCTGTAAAGGAGCGAAAAAGAGAGGCCGAGCATGATATTATCACAGGTCATTATGACGAGGTGCATGTAATAAGGTGATTTCACTACTGTCGGCAGAAGCGCCAATATAAGGAAGAGAACTCCTGAACCAAGTACCTTTCCTTTTGTCGCTCGGGTGATACTCACACTAGTGGGCCTCCCCGAAAAGTCCGCCAGGCTTGAAGACGAGAATTACCCCTATGATGGCAAAGAGGAGAACCTCTGAGAGCGCCCCCAGATAGAAGGTACCGAAGCTCGTGATAAGACCCACGACGACCCCGCCGATCACGCCACCTATCATACTTTCCATGCCCCCTACCATGAGGACCATCAAACATTTGAGGAGGATCACATTGCCCATGGTCGGCGTCACAGAGAAAACCGGGGCGATGATGCCTCCCGCCATTGCAGCGAGTGCGCAACCCATGGTAAAGACAATGAGGTAAATTCTGTTCGTGTTTATCCCTTGAAGGGATGCGACCTCGTTGTCCACTTTTACGGCCCGCATTGCTTTGCCAACTTTGGTCCGCATCAAAAGCACGTAAAGGCCGATCATGATCGCGATGCAGAGGACAATGGCAACGACCTTCTCCGAAGGCAGACCCACCGGGCCTACGGCGAGACGACCGCTCACTGGCGGATGTAGTCCCCTTTGCTGCGTCCCGAATCCGAGAAGCGCCCCCCGTTGCAGCATCATGGAGAGACCTATTGAGGCGCCCGTACAGAGCAAAATGTCACCCCGCATGTGCTGGAAAATGAGCCGATAGGAGAAGATTCCGAGGACACTTACGGCGACCATGGCAATGGCGATGGATAGGAAAAAGTTGACGTTGAGCAGTTGACACATGCCATAAGTTATGAAAGCTCCGAGCATGTAGTATTCCCCGTGTGCAAAATTGAATATCCTTACTACCCCGAGAAGCAGGATAAGGCCTGATGCAACGAGGACGTAGATCATTCCTATCGAGAGGCCGTTGACCAGCAGTTGTACTACCAATTGACCGGTCAATTCTCTGCCCCAGAAAATGCGAGTGCCGTCATGACATCTTGACTGACGACCCGTATTGCCGCCCGCCGCCTTTTGTTGAAGTCAGAACGTGAGGTCATAGCGATCGACGATGCCCATGAAGTTCCAAGCTGTGTGCTTGTGAAGCACTGGCATGATGCCGCTCTGTTGTATCTATCCTCAATCCTCGCCCCTTTCTCTAGAGATAGGAAGGGATTAATTTCTCGCTTTTTCTCGGCCTGGGACCGAGTTAATGAGTTCAATTATCCTGCCGAGGCAAAACTTTTGTCAAGGGAAAACAGGGCACAGTGAAAAGCCGGATTCTTCAGAACCGAGCTATCGATTTTCGTTTGTAGCATTCTACCTTGGCCGGGATTCAAAATCGAGCAAAACAAGTGCGCACCTTCATCAGAGAATAACATACGTGTCCCTATGTTATTCTCTCTTCCGAGGGCCGGAGAGGTTATTGGCATAGGGCCCTTCCTTCGCATATCTTGAACCATATAGTTACTCCCGGTATCGGGGAGTTTCCCTTCTGATTTTATGTTTCAGTTCACAGCCCAGGAGATGCAGAACTTGAAGTCGCATTTCGCGACGTCAAGTTGGGGTGGTCGTCGTAAGGTGCGGCCGGACGAGTGAGCGTCAACCATCCTTTCGCCCGGCGCGACATCGAGACGTTAGCAGGAATTAGACAGGGCTTAGAGACTATCACGGTTTAAGAGACTCTCCGTTGATCAATTGCCTGGGAGAGGCAAGCCCCGAGGTATCCCAGCCTCCGCCGAGGGCTCCGATCAGGCCCACGCTGGCGGTCATCTGCTGAATTCTAAGCCCAATCGCTGTCTGCTGATTCGATAAGAGCGAGATTTGCGCTGTAACAACGTTCAGGTAAGAGTCGATACCGAGTTTGTAGAGATTCTCGGCGATCGCCAGGGTCCTTTCGGCCGATTCGACTGCTTCGTCCTGATGTCGGATCTCCTCCGACAGAATCCGCAGCGACGCAAGGTTGTCTTCGACCTGTTGAAAGGCGGAGAGCACCGCTTCCCTATAATTGGCCACGGCCTGGTCATACTGGGCCTTGTACTGTTCGACCGTAGCCCGGCGCAGCCCCGCGTCGAAAATGGTTTCCACAGCCGCCGGCCCGATGGAGAAAAAACGGGCCGGCCACGTGAGCCACGTGTTCGCCGAAAAGCTTTCGAAACCTCCCGCTCCACTCAGCGTTACTGTCGGAAAGTATGCGGCTTCCGCGATGCCCACCTGCGCGTTGACCTGAGCAACCAGGCGCTCTGCAGCCGCGATGTCCGGACGCCGCTCGAGGAGCTCGGACGGGACGCCCAAAGGAATGGCAGGGGGACTCGATTTGAGCGGCGCAATGGGAATCGAAAACGTGGAGGCTGCCTGCCCGATCAGCAGTGCGATAGCGTGCTCAAACTGTGCCCTCTGAATTCCCACGGCAACGTCCTGTGCCTCCGTGGCTTCGAGCTGAGTCTTGGCTTGCTCCACGGCTTCCGCCGAATCGATGCCTGTCTCGTACAGAGCCTTTGTCAGATCGAGCGACTTTTGATAAGCGGCCACCGTAGAGTCCAAAAGCTGTTTCAGCGCATCCTCTCCGCGTAGCTGAAAGTAGTCCGAAGCGAGGTCGGTCTGGATGGTGAGGCGGGTATTCTCGACGTCCGCCTCGCTGGCTTGGGCACCGTAAGCTGCCGATCGAATCGTATTCCTGATGCGGCCGAATAAGTCAGGCTGCCAGGACGCATCGAACGGAAGGGTGTACTCGGTAAATGTGAGCGCCTGGGAGGAGGATCCCCCTGAAGCGCCGGATGCAACAGACGGCATCCGCTGTCGCGTGATGGCCGGGGCGATCGTCACCAAGGGGAAAAGCTGCGACCGGGCCTCCTTGACCAAGGCCCGCGCAGCGAAAAAGCTCGCCACGGCCGCGGCGATATTCTGGTTTGAAACATCTACCTTCTCCTCCAGCGCGTTCAACTGAGGATCGTTGAAAATCTCCCACCATTTGCCGCGAAGCTCGTTGTCTCTGGGCTGCGCCTTCTTCCACCCTTCAGTGTTCTTGAAGTCGGCAGGAGTGAGCTCCTTATACGCTGCCGGCGTCTGCACGGAAGGCCTATGGTACGTCGGACCTATCATGCATCCTGCGAGGAGAGAAAGGGTGACTATAAAGCACACTGGGCATTTCAGGTGGAAGCAAGTCATAATGTCACGCACCCCATGATACCTTCCCTTAATTTTTGTCGCCGGGTTGTCCCGGCCTTACGGTCGGGCGCGCCCGCGGCGCCTCGCCTTCACCTTGAGCCGCAGCCTGTCGAACGCCAGATAGACGACCGGTGTCGTGTAGAGCGTGAGCAGCTGGCTCATGATCAGTCCTCCCACAATGCTGATGCCGAGGGGCCGGCGAAGCTCGTACCCAGTGCCCGTCCCCAGGGCTAAGGGAAGCGCACCCAGCAGCGCAGCCATGGTCGTCATCATGATCGGACGGAAGCGCA
>Ga0187782_10001717_pt1 | contig 16070 bp, 14 predicted proteins | sample 0715_SJ02_MP15_2_FD_132454 | JGI IMG/M metagenome (GOLD analysis project Ga0187782, IMG submission 132454) | Tropical peat soil microbial communities from peatlands in Department of Meta, Colombia - 0715_SJ02_MP15_20_MG | ecosystem: Environmental > Terrestrial > Soil > Wetlands > Peat | place...
GCAGCCTGGTAGCTCGCACGAACGCGCGCCGGATCGACCTCGCCGTACAGCGTGGTGCGTTGCCGGGGCTGCCGGCCCGCATCCCGGATGAGCGCATCCATCCGTTCCGGCGGCAGCTCCTGGCCGTGCGTGGTTCCGGCGGCGCGCGATATGCTCTCATTCATCAGGGTGCCGCCGAGATCGTTGGCGCCGGCGCCGAGCACCGATTTCACGCCGTCGGGACCGAGCTTCACCCAGGACGTCTGGATATTGACAACGAGCGGATGCAGCACGAGGCGTGCGACCGCGTGCATCAGCCGGGTCTCCCGCCAGGTCGGACCGCGCCGCGCCTGCCCCTTGAGGTACAGCGGCGCCTCGAAATGAACGAACGGCAGCGGCACGAATTCGGTAAAGCCCCCGGTCTGCTCCTGCAGATCGCGGATCGCCAGCAGATGGGCCGCCCAGGAACGCGGCGTCTCCATGTGTCCGAACATGATCGTGGCGGTCGTGCGCAGCCCGACCCGATGGGCGCTCGCCACGATGCTCAGCCATTCCGCCGTGTTGATCTTGTCCGGGCAGAGAACGCGGCGCACTTCGTCGTCGAGTATTTCGGCTGCCGTCCCAGGCAGCGTGCCGAGGCCTTCGTCTCTCAGGCGGGCCAGAAACGAGGCGGCGTCGACGCCGAGCGAACGGGCACCCTGCGAAATTTCGAGCGGCGAGAACGCATGCACGTGAATTTGCGGGGCGGCCGCCTTCACGGCGCGCAATAGTCCCACATAAGTCTCGCCCGTGTAGTCCGGATTGATGCCGCCCTGCATGCAAACTTCCGTAGCGCCCCGCGCCCACGCTTCGCGCGCGCGGCGTGCCACCTCGTGGAGCGACAGATCGTAAGGCTCGCCGCGCAGATGCTGATGCGTCTTGCCTTTGGAGAAGGCGCAGAAGCGGCACTTGAAGTAGCAGACGTTCGTATAATTGATGTTGCGGTTGACGACGTAGCGCACCGTCTCGCCCACGGTCTTTTGCCGTAATTCGTCGGCCGCTTCGGTGACATCCTCGTGCTCCCGGCCGCGCGCCTGAAAGAGGCTCACGATGTCGGACGGCGCAAGGCGCACGCCGGCGCTTGCCGATGCGAGCAGCCGATCGAGCGATCGCGGCCGCGGCGCGGTGATCACCGCGGGCGCCGTCGGGATCGGCGCTTCGTCACCGCCCGGCGCCCACGGGCTTTCGCGCGCGAAACCCTCGGCGTCCATGGCGGCGAGAAGATGCGGGACCATCGCGGTCGCCTGCCACCGCGCCGACGCGATCGCGTAGGAAGGATAAACCGCGAGCCGCTCGACAAGCTGATAGCCGTGGCTCGCCGAAGCGCGTTCGAGCCGCGCGATCGCTGGCCACGGCGCTTCGGGGTTGACGAAATCAGGTGTCACCGGCGAGATGCCGCCCCAATCACTGATTCCGGCGGAGAGCAGCTTCGGGAAGTCTTCGAAGCTGAGATTGGGTGGCGTCTGGATGTTCATCCGAGCCCCGAGCAGCAATCTCGCGACCGCCGCGGTCCAGAGAATGTCGTCCATATCCGGTTCGCCGGCGCCGGCCATGCGAGTGCCGGGCTTGGCACGGAAATTCTGGATAATGACTTCCTGGATATGCCCGTAGCGCCGCTGCAGCTCGGCAAGGGCGAGCAGTGAAGCGACGCGTTCGGCACGCGTCTCGCCGATGCCGATGAGAATACCGGTCGTGAACGGCACTGCCAGTTCGCCCGCCGCCTCGATCATGGCGAGCCGCACCGCGGGCTCCTTATCGGGCGAGCCGAAATGCGGGCCGCCCTTCTCGCACAGCCGCGGCGATATCGATTCCAGCATCAGTCCCTGCGAGACGCTGACCTCGCGCAGCGCCGCCATTTCCACCCGCGTCATGATCCCGGCGTTGATGTGCGGCAGAAGGCCGGTGCGCTTGACCACCGCCAGGGCGGCGGCGTGCAGATACGCGAAAGTGTCGGGAAATCCTTTGGCCTCGAGCCAATCGGCCGCCGCCGCGTAACGCAGCTCGGGCTTGTCGCCGAGGGTGAACAGCAACTCCTTGCAGCCCGCCTTTGCGCCCGCCGCGGCGACCGCAAGCACGTCCTCGATCGACATATAGGTGGCCCGGGCCGCGCGCGGTCGTTTGGCGAAGGTGCAATAGCCGCAGCTGTCGCGGCAAAGATGAGTGAGCGGGGCAAACACTTTCCTGGAATAGGAAACGATCCGGCCGTGCCCCTGCCGCCGCATTTCCTGCGCTTCGGCGACGAGATCCGGCAACGGTCTGCGCGAGAGCGCCGTGTAGCGACGGTCCCCTTCCGCGAGAAATTCGCCAACGTCAAACGCCATGCGTTTCCACCTTCTCGCCGAGACGCCGCCCGGCCTCGCGCGGCGCCGTGTCCGTCAATTGTCGCCAGAGTTCGTAGTCGGCCGGCACGTCGAGATCGATCGCGAAGCGCGGTTCGCGCCGCACGACGACTGTCAGGCCCGCCGCTTGGGCGGCCGCGCGATGACGGGCGAAGCTGTCTTCGCCGAATTCGTAGGCCATGAGCCGGATGGGCGACTGATAGATCAGGTTCGTGCCGACGCCGTGCCGATCGGGGACCAGCAGGCAGATCTGGTCCGCAGGCGCTTGCGTTAAGAGACTGCGCAAGGCGGCGGCGGTGACGAGCGGCAGATCGACCGGGAGCACAAAGACGCCATGCGCGCCGTGCGCGCGGGCAGCGAGGGTTCCGGCTGCTACGGCTTCGTTGAGCCCGCCGGGCGGATCAGCGACGGCGATCATGCCGCGCCGCCGCGCGCGGTCGAGGACATCGGCCGAGCCGCTGACCACGATCGTGGCCGCAGGGCCCGGATAAGCTTCCAGGCAATCGAGCATTTGCTGGAACAACCGATTGTTGAGCCGTGCTCGTTCAGTCGGTCCGAGCACCGCGCTCAGCCGCGACTTGCCGTCGACCAGACTGCGCACCGGGAGAATGCAGAAATCGCCGCGCTTCATAGTCGCGATTCCGCGAACACGGGCAGCGCGCAGATCTCGCGTGCAAGCCGCTGGCGATCATCGAGGCTGTTCATGACGCTATCGAGCACGACCGGCTCCATGCCCAAGGCGCGGATTTCGCCGGCGAGCGCCCCGTCGTTCGTGTCGACGATGAAGAGATCGACAAGGCCGGCATAGAACCGCGCGACCGTGACCGCGGACGGCTCCTCGCCAAGCTCCGCCATGATCTTCGCTGCCGGCCCCTTAAGCGCCCGGCCGGCAACAATCGGCGACACAGCCGCGACGGGAAAGCGGCGCCGTTCGAGCCAGGCGCGCGCCTCCGGCATCGCCAGGATCGGCGCGATGCTTAAGTACGGGTTCGACGGACAGATGATCACACCCGTCACCTCCATCGCCGTCCAGCGCTGGCCGCCGACCATCGCCGGCCGCGCCGCCGCCGCGTGGCGATAGGACAGCCGCGACACGCGCGGCGCGCAATGCCGGCGCACGAAATAGTGCTGGAACTCCATCTCCCCTTCGTCGGTGGCGACGAAGGTCCGAATGGGATCGTCGCTCGCCGGAACGACCGCCGGTGCGACGCCGAGCCGGCGCGCCAAGTGCCGCGTGACATCCGAGAGCGGCGTGCCCGCGGCCAGTCGGCGCGTGCGCTCGATATGAGTTGCAAGGTCGCGGTCGCCGAGCCGGAACCAAGTCTCCCCGCCGAGCGTGGCGAGAGCGTCCATGAACGACCAGGTTTCGCCCGCGACACCCCATCCGGAATCCGGATTGGCGATGCCCGCAAGCGTGTAGACGACCGTGTCGATGTCGGGGCTGACATACAGACCAAGATGCTCAAAATCGTCGCCGACATTGACGACAATAGCTAAATCTTCGGCACGCAGCACCCGGGAAAGTCCGTGCGCGAGCTTGGCGCCGCCGACGCCGCCGGCAAGAGCGAGCAGCACTTCAGGCCGCTCTCGGATGCGTCGTTTCGGTCGCGACCACGCCCGCGGTCAGCATCGCGCGGCGCTCGGAGCCAATACCTCGGAGAGCGGCCTGCGGTTCGCCGGCTTGCCGGTATTCGCCGGCCAGCCCAGCGTGATCAGGCATTGCGGCTGCCAGTCCGCCGGCAGATCGAGCGTCCGGACGACGACATCGGGGCAGAAGAGCGGCGCACAGAGCACGCAACTGCCGAGCCCTTCGTGGCGCGCTGCGAGCAAGAGGTTCTGCACCGCCATGGCCGTGCTCTGCACGGCCATCAGGAATTCGGCGTGCGCGCGGCGGGTGTCCGCATAGCGGTCCATTTCCGCCATGGTCAGGCAGACGAGGACGAGTGCCGGGGCGTCCACGAGTCGTGCGACCGAGCGTGCAACGTCGGCGGCGACTATCGCGGGATCGTCTCCGTCGGCGAGCCGGTCGTGCTTCAGGCGCATGGCCATCGCATCGGCCAAGCCCCGACGTTGCGTCCGCGCCACCACCGCAAACCGCCAAGGCTGGCGATTGTGTGCCGACGGCGCCCAGGTCGCCCGGGTGAGAATGCGATCGAGCAAAGCGGCCTCGACCGGCTTGAGCTGGTAGCGCCGGATCGATCGCCGGCCCATTACCAGCTCGGCAAAGGTCCCGCCGGCCAACGCACGCGGCGACGATGCGGCGCCGGGTTCGGTCGCCGGCCCGACGACGCCGGCCGCGCCGAGTGCCGTGGAAGTCGCGTCGGAAAAGATTTTCGACATCAGCTCGCCGCGACTCCCGCCGCCATGGCCGAGGCTCTTTGGCGCAGCCTCGGCAGCACGCGCTCACCGTAGAGTCGGAGAAAGCGCTTCTGGTCCGTCCCCGGCGCATGAAAGACCAGATGCTCGAAGCCGAGCTCCGCGTAGGCCATGATTTTGTCGACGTGCTCGTCGGCGTCGTCGGAGACGATCCATCGGCTCGCCGCGCGTTCCAGCGGCAGCGCATTGGCAAGGCGTTCGATCGCGTCGGGGTCGTCGACCGAGTGCTTTTCTTCGGCGGTCAAGGCCAATGCCGCCCAGTTGCGTGTGTCCTCCAGGGCGCGCCGGCGATCGGTATCGAACGACACCTTCATTTCGATCATGCGCTCGACCGCGGACTGCGGCCGCCCGGCCTGGTGCAGTCCGGCCAAGAGGTTGGGGAGCAGTGTCTCGGTGTACAATTCCCGCGGCTTGCCGCTCGTGCAAATAAAACCGTCCGCGAAGCGCCCGGCATATTTGGCGACGAGCGCGCCGGCGCCGGCGACGTAGATCGGCGGCGGAACGGCCGGGCGGTCGTAAATCGTGGCATTCTGAGTGCGGTAGTAGTCCCCGGTGAAGCTCACGCGCTGCTCGGTCCAAAGGCGGCGGATGAGAGTCAACGACTCGCGCAGGCGGGCGAACCGCTCCTTGAATTCCGGCCATGGGTTGCCCGTCGCCGGCACTTCGTTGAGCGACTCCCCGGTACCGACACCGAGAACGACGCGCCCGGGAAACAGGCTGCCGAGCGTGCCGAAGGCTTGGGCGACGATCGACGGATGATAGCGGAACGTCGGTGTCAAAACGCTCGTGCCCATGATAATTCGCGACGTTCTCGCTCCGAGCGCGCCGAGCCAAGCGAGCGAGAACGGCGCGTGACCGTCAGTGTGCTTCCAGGGCTGGAAATGATCGCTGATGAAAACGGAATCGAACCCGGCTTCTTCCGCGAAGCAGGAAAAATCGAGCAGCGGTCCGGGGGCGAATTGCTCGGCCGAGGCCTTGTATCCCAGTCTGATCAATTCCTTGCCTCGCCGTGCCCGGTGTCGCAGTTGGCATGACGCGAGAGGCACGCCGACGCCTTCGCCCCACAAGGACCGGGTTCGCCCGCTTGTTCGACGAGGATGGTTTCTATTTCGGGAATGTCAAGTAAGGCTCGCGTGCGCGTGGCTCGGTCACGGTTCGGTCATGTTGCAGAACGGCTGCCGGCATGACACATTTTGACGTGTTAGCGACGAGGCCGGCCGCGCGGCTGCGTCGTGGTGCCCACTGAGTGCAAAAACGGTCATGAAGTTCAACGCTTTCTTCCCGACACGCGATATCGGCAGAGACCCGGCGAAGATCCGCGACTGGGCGCAGGCAGCCGAGGACCTCGGCTACACGCATATCGAAGTGCCCGATCACGTGTTCGGCGCAACCGCACGCGACGGCTGGGTCCCGATCTACAACGAGAAGGACGCCTTCCACGAAACCTTCGTCACGATCGGCTTTCTGGCGGCGGTGACGAAAAAGATCGGGCTCACGAGCGGCGTTCTTATTTCGCCGCAGCGGCAGACTGGACTCATCGCCAAGCAGGCCGCTGAGGCGGACCTGCTCAGCGGCGGCCGCCTGCGGCTCGGCATCGGCGTCGGATGGAATCACGTCGAATATGAAGCGCTCGGCATGGAGTGGAAGACGCGCGGCGCCCGCCAGGCCGAGCAGGTCGAGGTGCTCCGTCAGCTCTGGTCGAAGGACTTGGTAACCTTCAAAGGCCGCTTTCACAATCTCAATGAGGTCAGCATCCTGCCCACTCCGGTGCAGCGCCCGATTCCGATCTGGTTCGGAGGCTCCTCGGCAGCCGTGGTGACGCGCGCAGCGCGGATCGGCGACGGTTGGATGCCGATTATGGCTCCGGATGCCCAAGCCGAGCAGACGCTCGGCGCCTTGCGTCAGCAGATCAAATCGTTCGGTCGTGACCCCGCCAAATTCGGTATCGAAGGCTGGTTGCGCATGCGCGATGCGGATCCGCAAAAATGGGCGGAAGCCGCGGACGGCTGGCGCCGGCTCGGCGCCGACATGGTGATGCTCTATCCCATGTACCGCATCGCGAGTGTCGACGAGCACATCGCGACCCTGCGGCGGTTCAAGGAGACGGTCAGCGCATAGTGCCGACAGACGCAGTCCGGCTTTGCCGACACAGTGATCCCGCAGGCGGCGGGCGCGAGGCACCCGCCGTAGGAGAAGCGTAATGCAGCTCGGGATGGTCGGCCTGGGGCGCATGGGCGGCAACATCGTTCGCCGCCTCATGCGTCGCGGGCATACCTGCGTCGTTTTCGACCAGGATCCGGCCGCCATGGATGCGCTTGTCAACGAAGGCGCGGCATCGGGACCGAACCTGGAAAATCTTGTCGCCCAGATCAGGCCGCCGCGCGCTGTATGGATCATGCTGCCGGCCGGGAAAGCGACGGAAGGCACCGTGCTGCGTCTCGCCGACGTGCTCGAGCGCGATGACGTCATCATTGACGGCGGCAATTCGTTCTACAAGGACGCAATCCGGCGCGGGCGATCGCTCAAGGCAAAAGGAATTCACTATCTCGATTGTGGCACGAGCGGCGGCATCTGGGGTCTCGAACGCGGCTACTGCCTGATGATCGGCGGCGAGCAGGACATCGTCGAGCGCCTTGATCCGATCTTCGCGGCCCTGGCGCCGGGGGCAGGCGGCGTTGCGGCCACGCCCGGGCGCGCGGGGTGCGATTCCCGGGTCGCGCGCGGCTACGTTCATTGCGGGCCGAGCGGCGCGGGACACTTCGTCAAGATGGTCCACAACGGCATCGAATATGGGCTCATGCAGGCCTACGCGGAAGGATTCAACATCCTGCGCGGCGCCGCCTCGAGCGAGCTTCCGCAGGACCGGCGCTATCAGATCGATCTGCCGAGCATCGCCGAAGTCTGGCGCCACGGCAGCGTCGTCGCCTCCTGGCTCCTCGACCTGACCGCGGCGGCGCTGGCGAAGGATCCGGAACTGACGGGTTTTTCGGGCCACGTCGGCGACTCCGGGGAAGGCCGCTGGACGATCATGGCGGCGATCGAGGAGGCGGTTCCGGCCGATGTACTTTCGGCCGCGCTTTACGCCCGCTTTCGTTCGCGGGGTAACGCCGGCTTCGCCGACAAGCTGCTGTCGGCGATGCGGCACGAATTCGGCGGCCATGTCGAAGCCAAGCGCGCGGACTGAAGCGCCGCGACCCGCAAGGCCGACTGCGCCATCGTCGTCATTGAAGCGTCGCGGAGCAGGCAGCGGACGCACCGTGGCGAGGGAGCCCGTGCAATGAGCGAACCCGCCGCCGAGCATCACGTGTTCGAAGACGCCGAAGCACTCGCGCGCGGCGGGGCGGAATGGCTGTGTGCACGCGCGGCGAGGAGCGAACGCCGCTTCGCGGTCTGTTGTGCGGGCGGATCTACGCCGAGGCGGCTCTATGAAATTCTGGCCGAGCCGGCCGTCGCATCGCGATTCCCGTGGCGACGGGTGCATTGGTTCTGGGGCGACGAGCGGTTCGTGCCGCATGACCATCCCGACAGCAACTACAAGCTGGCTCGCGATGCGCTCTTTTCCCGCGTGAACGTGCCGGCCGACAATATCCACGCCGTTCCCACCGCGGGTCTGTCGCCGGCCGAAGCCGCCGCGTCATATGAAGCGGTGCTGCGCGACTTCTACGGCGCGCCCACCGCAACCGCCGCTCGGCCTCTGTTCGACGTGACGCTCCTCGGAATAGGGAAGGACGGCCATACGGCTTCGCTGTTTCCCGGCGACCCGGCGCTTGGCGAGGTGGATCACTGGGCGGTCGCGGTTGTTGGGGCAAAGCCCGAGGCCCGCATCACCCTGACTTATCCGGCGCTCGACCGCAGCGCCGATCTCGCCTTCCTCGCGGCCGGGGCGGGAAAGCGCGCGGTTGTCGCCCGGGCGCAGTCGGGAGACCCCGGCATACCGGCGGCGAGGGTTCGGCCCGTCGGCCGCCTGCACTGGTTCATCGACCGCGCAGCGAGTTCGGCGCCATGATGTCGCGCCGGATGATTGCGGCTTGCGCGGTCAACCGCGAGATCTTCGCAGCCGCCGAGCGCCGACGTGTCGAGCGCGCCTCCTTTCAGTCGGGCAGTCCGGCTTTGGCAAGACCTTCGGTAATGCACCGAATGTCCTCTTCTCTGCGGAACGGCTGCCGCCCAAGGTGGTCGGTCAACGTATAGCCCGGATTGATCCCTTTCAGTTCGCTCCAGAACCGGCGTGCGTCCTCGACCTCGCCCAGATGGCCGAGGGCGGAAGCAAGCAGCACGCGAGTGAAATCCGTGCCGGGTACCTGCAGAACGCGCTGCCGCAACAGAGCCGCCGCGGTCTCGTACTTGCCGGTAAGCAGGTACGCCATGCCGAGGAAGTGCAGAAATTGCGGGCTAAACGCCGGATCGAGCCGCATGGCCTGCTCGATCTCCGGAATTGCGTCCAGAGGCCGCCCCGAATAGATGCGCAGGCTGCCGAGAAGATTGTGCGCCAACGGCATGTTGGGGTTGAGCGACAATGCCACATGGATTTCCGACAGCGCCCGATCGAGGTCCTTTTCGAAGCTTGCCGCCAAGGCCGCAATGCAATGTGCCAGCGGTTCGTTCGGGTCCTTGTCGATGGCGAGCCGCGCATTCTCTTTGGCAAGCCCCAGAGAGGCGTCAGGATCGTCGCTCCAGCGGTTCTGATAGTCGAACATGTAGGCAAAGCCGAGACACGCATAGGCTTGCGAATAGCCGGGATCGAGCTCCAGTGCCTTCTTGAAGAATTGCACCGCCTCTTCGAATGTCGCGCGGTTTTTCTCTCTACCAAGCATCATCTCGCGGCCGCGCAGAAAGCAGTCATAGGCGTCGATATTCGATGGCTCGTTGTCGGCAAGCCGGGCCCGTTCGGCCGGACTGAGCGTGACTTTCAGCGCATCGACAATGCGGTGGGTGACGTCGTCCTGCACTGCGAAGATATCCGTCAAATCGCGGTCGTACCGGTCGGCCCACAGGTGGCCGCCGCTTGACGCGTCGACCAGCTGCGCGGTGATTCGCACCCGTTTGCCGGCCCGGCGAATCGAGCCTTCGAGCACCGAGCGCACGCCGAGTTCGCGGCCGACGTCGCGAACGTCGACCGAGCGCCCCTTGTAGGTGAAACTCGAGTTGCGCGCGATCACCGTGAGACCGGCGATCTTCGACAAATCGGTAATGATGTCTTCGCTGATGCCGTCGGAAAAATACTCCTGTTCGGGATCGCCCGACATGTTGGTGAACGGCAGCACCGCGATCGAGGCGGCGGCAACGGACGGGGATTCAACGACACGCAGCTGCTGCGGCGACCCGGTTTTGCCGTCGGGATGCCACTTCCAGACCCGGATCGGACGGTCGATATTCTTGACGTGGATCTCGCCACTGTCCTCGAAGCGAACGTCGATTCGGTTGCCGACGCTTTCGTTGACGATCGAGGAGACGCAGATGCCGCCGGGCTCGGCGAGCGGTTCCAGGCGGGCGGCGATATTGACGCCGTCGCCGTAGATATCGCGGTCTTCGATGATGACATCGCCCAGATTGATGCCGATGCGGAGCACGATGGCCGGCTGACCGGCGGCCTTGTCCGCACGCTCGGCCGGCGTGCCGTTGGCACGCTGCACCGCAATGGCGCAATTGACGGCGTCGACCACGCTGCCGAACTCGACGATGGTCCCATCGCCGATCAGCTTTACGACGCGGCCGCTATGCGCGGCGACGGCCGGATCGAAAACGGCTTCGCGGTGATGCTTGAGAGCGGAAAGCGTGCCTGCCTCGTCGGCTCCCATCAGGCGCGAGTAGCCGACCACGTCGGCAACGAGGATGGCGGCCAGCTTGCGGTTAAGGTGCTCTTCGGCCATGAAAAAGGCAATCAAACGAAGACCCGATGCTCGGCATTATGTACGGACGATTGCGGACAATTCCAGGCCTTGACATCCCGTCATTCGGTCAACACTGAGGGAATATCGGTGATGCGCATTGTTGCCCTCGAGGAGCATTTCACCATCCCGATGCTGGTGAACAGGATCGATCCGGCAGCGATCGTGCGTCGCGGATTTCCCAGCGGCGGTCCGGAGCCGCAATTGGCCGACCTTGGAGCCGGGCGGCTGCGCGACATGGACCGGGCGGGAATCACCATGCAGGTGCTCTCCGCCTCCAGCCCGGGCGCCGACCTGGTCGATGGCCGCGAAGGCGTGGCGCTTGCGGGCGCGATCAACGAGGCTCTCGCGAAAGCGATCGCAGCGCATCCCGACCGGTTCGCGGGATTTGCGCATTTGCCGATGCGCAGCCCACAGGCCGCGGCCGACGAGCTCGAGCGGGCGGTGCGCCAGCTCGGTTTCCGCGGCGCCTTGATCAACGGCATGACCGAGGATCGGTTTCTCGACGATGCGCGCTTCGATCCGATCCTGGCGCGGGCGCAGGAACTCGGCGTTCCCATCTATCTGCATCCAAACGTTGCGCCCGAGGCCGTGCGCAAGGCCTATTATGAGGGCCTGCCCGGTTCCGCGGGCTTTCTGCTCTCGATCGCGGCCTGGGGCTGGCACTCCGAGTTGGCCATCCACGTGCTGCGGCTTGTGCTTTCCGGCGCGCTCGATCGCCATCCGCGGCTGAAGCTCATCATCGGGCACATGGGAGAGGGCCTGCCGGCGATGCTCATGCGCGCCGACGAAGTGTTCAGTCGCGAAGCGTCTCACCTGACGCGATCCGTCGCCCGGACGATCCTCGAGCAAGTCTGGATCACGACCAGCGGATTGTTCACGCGTCCGCCCTTCGACATCGCCGTCGCCGTATTCGGCATCGACCGCGTCCTGTTCTCCGTGGATTACCCTTACGCCAGCAATCGACGGGGAAGGGATTTTCTGGACGCATTGCAATTGTCCGCCGCTGATTTCGAGAAAGTGACGCATGCGAATGCGGATCGACTGCTCAACTTGTCATAAACCTTTCGAAGAGAAGCCGATCGGAAAGATCGAAACTAGTGTGGCTTTGGTTCAGAAGTCCGCATCATTCTTTCGGCGCGCTCGTCATGCGGACTTCTGAACCAAAGCCACACTAGATCAATAAGTTGCTAGTGTCCTTCGATTCCGAAATTCGCAAACGAGGCTGCCGCACAATGATGCGAACTTCGGAATCGGGACACTAGCGAGCGGACGCCTCTTGCGGGCCATGGCGGTTAAGGCTAAATAGGCGGCATCGAGTTTTCGGGCCGAACGATTTGGGCCACGCAGCGACGACGACCGCGCCTGACTGACGATCTTTCACCAAAATCTCGAGCGAACCGGGCCGTGCATCGCGCGCGGCTCATATCTTGATTCCCCAGAGGAGTGCCCCGTGAGCAACGGAACAGTGAAATGGTTCAACGCGCAGAAGGGTTATGGATTTATCCAGCCCGAAGGCGGCGGAAAGGATGTCTTCGTGCATATCAGCGCCGTTGAACGTGCCGGCCTGCGCGAGCTGAGAGAAGGTCAGCGTGTCGCGTTCGAGGTTGTGGTGGACCGCAAGACCGGCAAGTCGGCCGCTGAGAATCTGAAGACTGTTTGACGATGAAGGCGAGACCCGGTCTCGCCTTCAGTTCCATTGGGGCGCGGGCGAATCCGCCAGCGATTTTGCAGTAGCCGAAGCCGCAATTGATGGCGGCCGCGCAATGAAAGATTGATCGGCGCCGGCTCGGCTTCACCGGGCCGCAATGTGGCGAAGTTCCCGACGGAACTCGTCGCGCCGGAGCGCATCCGACGCGCCATTGCTGGCCAACCCGTGATCGCTGCACCGAGCGCCGACCCGGCCCGTCAGTGCGCGGCGGCCCAGCCCGGTATCGTGATACCCAATGTCTGCCCCACAAAGACGACGTTGAGCGCGAGGACAACGGCGGTCCCGGTCGCGGCCGCGACGCGGGTGAGCGGGCCGTTCCTTGAATGCGCCCATGATGTCGGCCCTTCCGGTGAAGATCAGCAGTGCAAGCATCGGCACCGGCAGGGCGACGCTGAGCACGACCTGGCTGATGACCAAGGCGTTGGTGGCGTTGGCTCCGAGCACGACCACGACGAATGCGGGCGCCATCGTGACGACGCGGCGGACCCAGATCGGGATTTTGAAACCGACGAGTCCCTGCATGATCATCTGACCGGCCATGGTGCCGACCGTCGAACTCGACACCCCCGAGACCACGAGCGACAGCAAAAACACGCTGGCGGCCCCGGCTCCCAGCAGCGGCGTTCAAGGTGTGATAGGGGAGAGTGTTGGCGTCAATGGCTACATCATGTAGCCTCGACTACACATTGACGGCGATCGAGAAAATGTGCTTTTCGCGCGTGGTCGGGTCAAGAGGGAGCGTTTGCGCAAGATGACCGCGGCGGCCCCGGAGACAGCCAAAGGCAGACCGCCCCGCGCCACGGGAAAGCTCCCCGCGGAAGGAACGCAGGCGCGCCGCTTCGGCAAAACGCGGTCGGCACAGTCGACCGCGCTGCTCGAAGACTACGCCGAGCTGATCGCGGATTTGTTGGCGAGCGCCGGGGAGGCGCGGCCGACCGACATTGCGCGCCGGCTCGGGGTTTCGCACGCCACTGCGGTGAAGACCATCTCGCGGCTCAAACGCGCCGGCTTGGCGACCGCACGCCCCTATCGGGGTGTGTTTCTCACCGAGAAGGGCCAGGCGCTTGCCGACCGCGTCCGCGTCCGTCACCGCCTGGTGGTGGACCTGCTCTGCGCGCTCGGCGTGCCGTCCGAAGCGGCCGAAGCCGATGCCGAGGGCATCGAGCACCACGTTTCCGAAAGCACCCTGAAGGCCTTCGCGCAGTTTCTGAAATCGCGGGAGTGAGTGTGGGCGGAGAGCCTATTGGCCCTCGAACTGGAATACTTCAGGCGGCATGATCGGTGAGCGCGTCGACGATGCCGTCAACCACTTCCTCCAGCAGTGCCTTGTTGTCGCCCTCGCCCATGACGCGGATCACCGGCTCGGTGCCCGAAGGCCGTATGACCAGCCGGCCCTTGCCGTTGAGGCGCTGCTCGGCGTCCTCTATGGCCGAGCGAACCTTGGAATTCTCCAACGGCTTGCCGCTGCGGTAGCGCACGTTCTTGAGAACTTGCGGCAGGGCCGTGAAGCGGCGGCAGACCTGCGACACTGGCCGGTTCTGCTTCTTCACGACGGCCAGCACTTGCAGGGCGGCGACGAAGCCGTCGCCGGTGGTGGTGTAGTCGGAGAGGATGATGTGGCCGGACGGCTCGCCGCCGACGTTGTAGCCGTGCTCGCGCATGCGTTCGAGCACGTAGCGGTCGCCGACCGGCGTGCGCACCAGTTCGAGATCGAGCGATTGCAAATGCCGCTCGAGGCCGAAATTCGACATCACAGTGGCGACGATGCCGGGCCTGGCCAGTCTGCCGTCTTCCCGCCAGCTCTCCGCGATCACCGCCAGCAGCTGGTCGCCGTCGATCAGATGACCGTGCTCGTCGGCAAGAAGCACCCGGTCGGCGTCGCCGTCGAGTGCGATCCCGATATCGGCGCGCATCTCGCGCACCTTGCGGCAGAACGCGTCGGGCGCGGTCGAACCACAGTCGCGATTGATGTTGAACCCATCGGGCTCGACCCCGATGGCAATCACGTCGGCGCCGAGCTCCCACAGCGCTTCCGGGGCCACCCGATAGGCGGCGCCATTGGCACAGTCGATGACCACCCTCAGGCCTTCGAGCGAGAGATTGCGCGGCAGCGTACGCTTGGCGAATTCAATATAGCGGTCGTGGACCCCGTCGATGCGCTTGGCGCGGCCGAGCTCCCGGCTCTTCGCCAGCCGCTTGGTCATGTCCGCGTCGATCAACTCCTCGATCCGGCGTTCGGCGTCGTCGGAAAGCTTGTAGCCGTCTGGGCCGAACAGCTTGATGCCGGTGTCGTCGAACGGGTTGTGCGACGCCGAGATCATCACGCCGAGATCGGCGCGCATCGAGCGCGTAAGCATGGCGACAGCAGGTGTCGGCATCGGGCCGAGCTGCAGCACGTCCATGCCGACGGAGGTGAAGCCGGCGATCAGCGCCGTTTCGATCATGTAGCCGGAAAGCCGGGTGTCCTTGCCGATCACCACCCGGTGACGGTCTTCGCCGCGGCGGAAGACGAGCCCAGTCGCCTGTCCGACCTTCAACGCCAGTTCCGGCGTGATCACGTCATTGGCGCGGCCGCGAATGCCGTCAGTACCGAAATAGTTACGGACCATACGGGCCCCCACCGCCAAGCTCCTGTGGGGGCCATAATAGCCCGTTCCGCATGGCGTCCGCTTCAAAAAATTGGCCTCAATCTTAGGCTAACCCTTAACGCATCCGATACCATGATAGGGCCGCGCCGACGGAACCCGGCGGTCGGTCTGCTACCGCCGGTCACCGACGGAACCGGGCGGCCGGCCTGCTACCGCCGGCCTTTGTCGCGGGAACTGCGCGGCGGCTGCGTGATGGCGACCGGATCGGAGCCTGGAAACGTGCCGTGCAGCCCGGTTTCGAGCGCCTCGTCGAGCTTGCGCTTCCTCGCCGCGCGGCGCCCCGCTTCATCCTTGCCTTCGATGGCGCGTTCCGAGCGCTCGGCCGGCTTTTTCGCTTGCTCCGTCATGACATTCGCTTCGATCTGGCCCCGGTCGCCGACGGTGTGCACCCAACACGACGCTGCATCGGTGATCGGCGTTCCTTGCCTGGGCGGCGAGCCGGGCGACCCGGCGGACTTTGTGCTATCGAGGCGTCGAGGGGAGGACTGGGACAAGCCATGAAAACGATGACCTCGATCGAGGATCTGCGGCAGGAAGCCCGCCGAAGGGTGCCTCGCGTGTTCTTCGACTACGCTGAAGGGGGCTCCTACGCGGAGCAGACACTGAACGCCAATCGCGCCGATCTCGAGCGCATAAAGCTGCGCCAGCGCATTCTCGTCGACGTCTCGCAACGCAGCACGGCGACGACGATCGCCGGCGAGCCGGCCTCGCTGCCGCTCGCGCTCGCCCCCATCGGGCTCTGCGGCATGCAGCATGGCGACGGCGAGATCCTTGCCTGCCGCGCCGCGCAGGAAGCGGGAATCCCCTTTTGCCTGTCGACCATGTCGATCTGCTCGATCGAAGACGTCGCCGCCGCCGTCGCCAAGCCGTTCTGGTTTCAGCTCTACGTCATGAAGGACCGCGGATTTGTCCGCGCGCTGATCGAGCGGGCCGCCGCCGCCAAATGCAGCGCGCTGGTCCTCACTGTCGATCTGCAGGTCCTCGGCCAGCGTCACCGCGACGTCAAAAACGGCTTGAGCGTCCCGCCCGAACTGCGGATCAGGAATCTCATCGACATCGCCGGCAAGCCGAAGTGGGCGCTCAGCGTCGC
>Ga0187782_10001718_pt1 | contig 16062 bp, 15 predicted proteins | sample 0715_SJ02_MP15_2_FD_132454 | JGI IMG/M metagenome (GOLD analysis project Ga0187782, IMG submission 132454) | Tropical peat soil microbial communities from peatlands in Department of Meta, Colombia - 0715_SJ02_MP15_20_MG | ecosystem: Environmental > Terrestrial > Soil > Wetlands > Peat | place...
AAACGTCACAACCCCGTGCTTGTACGAAAATGTAGCGACAGGGCACTGCGCGCCAGCTACCGGGGCGACGGGGCCGATTGACGCGAGCACCCAGACGAGGACCCACGCCGCCGCGACAAGCCTATGCATACGCCGCCGTCTCCTTCCCTGTCATCCGGGGGCACGCCACCGGACCTGTGGAGTTCCTTCTCCGATTGCATTAGTGTAGCATGTCGTCCAGCCACGCAAGAATGCGGGCCACGGCCGGATTATCCACGGCGTCCTCGATGTCGAGATGGGTGAACCCCGGCAGGATCTCAACCCGCGCGTCCGTGGGCGGCGTTGCGATGTGCCGGAGGTAAAACGCGGCCACTTGAGGCCGCCGGATCAGTCCGTCGCCGGCTCCGAGGATCAGCACCGGGATCGCGGTGTAGCGAACCTGTGTCAGGCTTGCGTACCGCCGCGCGAACTCGTCACTGGTGTCCAGCCTCGCAGCGAGCCCCAAGTCCAGCACGAGTCGCCACGGCACGTACCATTGGGTGAAATCGGCACCGGGACGCAGCATCGCGGTGGCAAGCTCTCGCAGATCCACCCGGCCGCGTGGCACGCTGCGGGTGTAGGGGATCCACTCTATGAGTGCATGTCCGGGCGCGGGCCGGCCGTGGCTCAGGTCGAGCAGGCCGTCCGGGTTGATGGAGGCGGGGTCGGAGATGCGCTTGAAGATGCCGAGCGGTGCGCCGACCGACGCGCGGACCAGCTGATCAGGTTGTGTTTGGTCGGACAGGATGCCCCCGAGCAGCGCTTCGTTGGTGATCGCCAAGCCGTCTCGGGGAGGGAACGGCAGACGGCTGGGAGCATCCGGCTGCAGGTATGCATACACGGCGATGACGTCCAGCATGATGCTGTCTTGCGGCCGAGCGAGTTCCTCCACGTCCGCGAACGGCGAGGCGAGCCGGCGGACGAGCGCCCGCACGCCCGGGATCCTCGGCAGGAGCGGGATGCGCACGCCGTCCAGATACTGTCCGCCGGTGAGACGGGGAATCAATGCCAGCGGGACGCCATCGAGGAGTAGGAGACCGCTGAGATCCCGCGCCCCCGCCCCGGGAGACTGTGCGGGGACGCCCTGCGCGAGCGCCACCGGCTCCGGTCCGGGAAGCCGGTCGAAGTCGTACCCAGCGTACAGCGCCGTGAGGATCCCTCCGAGGGAGTGGCCCCCGAGGACGACGCGTGCGCCGGGATAGCGGCGGTGTGCCTCCGTCACGATCGCGTGCACATCCCGCAAGTGGACGTCCAGTCCCCAGTATGCGGCGTAGGCCACGGCCGTCGAGGACAACGGGTAGTACGTGTGGTTGTCTACCGGCAGGCCGCCGTAGTAGTAGCCCAGCGCGAAATCTGGATTTCCGTACGCGAGGGCCGCCTCGATTCCACGGCGATCCTGCAGCAGCGTCGCCCGGGGGGCCACGATCCACACCTCGAGGCGCGGCTCGCGCTCGACGAGTTGACGCGCCAGGATGTCCAGGGTGTTCGGACCGGAATTGAGCCCGGGAATCAGCACGAGCACCGTCGTGGGCGTCGGCGTCTCGGATGTGAAGTAGCGGAATGCGACCGCACGGTTGTAGATAGCGGGAGTGTTGGGTTCCTCCGCGCCGGCGATGTCCACGACCGCACGGTCCACGGCGGCGCCGGACGGCTGTGCTTCGCCGGGGCCGCCGGCCCCCGCGTTCAGCACGATCGACCCAATGACGAGCAACAGCCCGGCGCCGAGTCTGATTCTCATGTTTGGGAATACGTTTGCCTGCGGGGAGGAAATGCCCTGCCGCACCTCGAACCCAATGAGTCCCGTGGCAGGCTATGATGTAGTCGTCGTGGGTGCCGGGCCGGGCGGGGCGGAATCCGCGCGGACGACCGCGCGTGCCGGGCTGCGCACGTTACTTCTCGAGGAACACCCGACCGTCGGCATCCCCAGTCACTGCACCGGCAAGTTGTCCGTTCACGCGTTCGAGGAGTTTGAGATTCCCCGATCGCTGGCACACACCGCCGTGAGCGCAGCCGCGTTGTACTCGCCGAGCGGGATCGTGGTGCGCGTCCGACGGTCTACCGTGGATTCCTACGCCGTCGATCGGGTCGTGTTCGATCGGTGGGTGGCGCAGCGCGCCCAGGAGACGGGGGCGGAGCTCGTGACGGGCGCCCGCGTCACCGAGGCGGCCCGCGTCAACGGGAGCATTGTCGTGCGGGGCGCGCGGGCGGGACGCACGTTCGAGACGCGGGCGCGCCTCTTGATCGACGCCGAGGGATCGGCGCCGCGTCTGCTCGAGATGATGGGCGTGGCGATTCCCCGCCGCCACGCCTTCGGGCTGCAGTACCAGATCCGCGGCATCGGGGGTGTCGAGCAGGATACGCCCGAGATGTTCTTCGGCGACGATGTCGCCCCGGGGTTCTTTGCGTGGCTGATGCCCGTGGGGAACGATACGAGCCGGGTCGGGTTGGCCATAGACCCGCAACGGGCCTCGCATCCGCCGGTGTGGTACCTGGATCGGCTGCTGACCTCGCATCCGGCGCTGCGCGATCGCATGGCGGGCGCCGTCATCGAGCGAAAGGTTGCGGGACGGATCCCCCTGTTGACGGGGCCCGCCGCAACCAGCACCGACCGTGTGCTCGTGGTCGGCGACGCGGCCGGCATGGTGAAGGCGACCTCGGGCGGCGGCATCTACTACGCGATGACGGCCGGCCGCATCGCCGGCCGGGCGGCTGCGAGATATGTCGCCGGAGACGGCACGGCGCTTGCGGCCTACGAGCGGGAATGGCGCAGCAAGATAGGTCGCGAGGTCGCGTTTACTGCGTTCAGCCGGCGGGCGATCAACCGGCTGTCCGATGCGGAACTCGACGCGGTCATGCGGGTGATCGCGGAGAGCCCGCGGATCCTTGCGAGCATCGCCAGCGCCGGCGACACTCAGTTTCAATCCAGACTCTTCGGGCCTCTGTTGCGCGGGCTGAGCGTCGCCCTCGTACGGCGCCCGGTCGTGGCCCCGCTGATTCTGAAGGCGCTCGTGCAGGGCATGTTTGCGCAGATGTAGAGCTCGATCGCGGCGGGCGCGCATCTCGGAAGCCGCCGGCAGGATGCGCCTTCGGGTGGCACGAATCACGAGCCATGCGGATCATCGCCGATCTTCATCTCCACTCCAAGTTCAGCCGTGCGACCAGCCGGGACATGGACGTCGAGAACCTCGCGAAATGGTGCGGCCTAAAGGGCATCACGCTCGTAGGCACCGGCGATTTCACCCATCCGGTATGGCTTCGCGAGCTCAAGGCCAAGCTCAAGCCGACGGGGCACGGTCTCTTCACGCACAAGACGCAGCATTTCATGCTGACCGTCGAAGTGAGCAACATTTACCCACAGGCGGGCCGCCTCCGCAAGATCCACAACGTTATTCTCGCGCCGAGCTTTGAGGTGGTCGACCGAATCAACGCGGTGCTTGCCCGGTTCGGCAGCCTGATGGCCGACGGGCGGCCGACCTTGTCGCTGCCCAGCGACAAGCTGGTCGAGTACGTCATGGAGATCTCTCCGCAGTGCATGGTCATTCCCGCGCACGTGTGGACGCCGTGGTTCTCCCTGTACGGGAGCAACTCCGGGTTCGATGCGCTCGCGGAGTGTTTCGGCGATCAGACCAGGCACATCGCGGCGGTGGAGACCGGGCTCAGCAGTGACCCGCCCATGAACTGGCGGCTGTCGGAGTTGGATCGCGTGACGCTGGTCAGCAACTCCGATGCCCACTCGCCCGCCAAGCTCGGGCGCGAGGCCAACGTGCTCGACTGCGAGATGGACTACGACGAGATTCTCCGCGTGTTCCGCGAGCGGGATCCCTCCAAGTTCCTCTTCACCATCGAGTTCTTCCCTGAGGAGGGGAAATACCATTTCGACGGCCACCGCGCATGCCAGCGCCGGCTGTCGCCTCAGGAGACCAAGGCCGCAAACGGCCGGTGTCCCTCATGCGGGCGTCCCGTCACGGTCGGCGTGATGTCCCGCGTGGAGGCGATCGCCGACCGCTCGCCGGGCGGAGGCGCTCAGGACCGAGTTCCGTTCCGGAACCTGATTCCGCTCGAGGAGATCATCGCCGAGGCGTTGGGGGCACAGCCGGGCACGGGCGCCGTGCGAGAGGAATACTTCCGGCTCGTGCGCGAGGTCGGCAGCGAGTTCGGGGTGCTCCTGGACGCACCACTTGAAGATGTCGCCCGCCATACGCATCCGCGGGTTGCGGACGGACTCCGGCGGGTACGGGAGGGACGGGTCGTTATTCGTCCCGGCTACGATGGTGTCTTCGGCGAGATCCACATCTTCGAAGGCGCAGGCGAGGAGCCCCTCGTCGACCAGCCGGCGCAAACCAGCCTCTTCTAGTTTCCCGCCGGGTGCGTCGCGTCAGGCGGTGCCGCATGCCGGGCGCGCTCGTCCCGCGGCCGTGCTCTACCCCGGCCGGGACGCGCGGGTCCGCGCTGGGCACCTCTGGGTGTATCGCAACGAGATTGCCCGACTGGACGGCTCTCCCGCGGACGGCGACGCCGTCGAAGTGGTTGCTGGCGACGGCCGGAGTCTCGGCGTGGGCCTTCTCAATACCCGGTCGCTCATCGCGGTGCGCCTACTCGCGCCGACCGGGCGGCCGCTGGACGAGGCATTCTTTCGCGAGCGTCTCGGGCAGGCGATTGCGCTCCGCGAGCGCGTCGTCTCGGGGACGACCGCCTGCCGCCTCGTCTTCGGCGAAAGCGACCGGCTCCCGGGGCTCATCGTCGACCGCTACGGCGACGTGCTGGTGCTCCAGACACTCACGCTCGGCATGGATCGCCGGAAGGAGATGCTCGCCCGTGTGCTGTGCGACCTGCTGGCGCCCCGGGGCGTCTTTGCCCGGAACGATCCTGCGGTTCGACGCCTGGAGGGGTTGCCCCGGGAGACCGGATGGATTGCCGGAGGCGGGGTGACAGAGGTCGAGATCGATGAAGGCGGCGTACGCTTTCTCGTGGACGTGGCACGGGGGCAGAAAACCGGCTTCTTTCTCGATCAGCGCGAGAACAGGATGCACGTGGCACCGCTCACCGCCGGCAGAGCCGTGCTCGACTGCTTCTCGTACACCGGGGCGTGGGCGCTGCACGCCGTGCACCGCGGGGCGGCGTCCGTCCTCGGGATCGAGGCGTCGGAAGAGGCCGTGGCGATGGCCGGCCGCAACGCCGCGATCAACGCGGCTGGTGAGCGGTATCGCGTTCTTGCAGGGAATGCATTCGACGAGTTGCGCCGCCTCAGCGAGGAGCGGGCCAAGTTCGACGTGATCGTGCTCGATCCGCCGGCGTTCGTCAAGACGCGGTCGGCGCTCGCGTCGGGGCTCGCCGGATACAAGGAGATCAACCTGCGTGCCCTCAAGCTCGCCGCCCCCGGCGGCTGGCTCGTCACGTGCTCATGCTCGTATCATGTGGATGAAGCGGCGCTTTGGGCGACCGTATGGGAGGCGGCTCGCGACGCCCGGCGCTGGGTCCGGCTCGTCGAGAGCCGCTCGCAGGGGCGCGATCACCCGGTTCATCCCGCCATGCCGGAGACCCGCTATCTGAAGTGCCTGATCTTCTTCGTGGAATGACCGGGCGTTCCGCCAGACGGAGTCCGCGGCGTGCCCGTGCGCGGGCGCTCCTGCGGCAGAGTGCTCCAGAAGTTGTTGCAGTACGGCGGAGGGCCCTATATAATGTAGGTGAGAATGCGGGATGAGATAGCAGTAGCCTCGGCAAGAGGAGAGCCGGAGAAACGGTTCTCCTCGTTGTCTTTTTTTGAGGACGGTAACCGGCCGTGCCGGCGGCGCTGGCCGGACCTCGGAAAGGCACGGTGAGACAAACGGTGGTGGCAGGCCACCAGATCCACATCACCGACAACCTGGATCTTCTGCTTGGGGTGTTGCCTCCCGACATTCGTCGCGCCATCGAGTCGTCTCCGGACGTCGACGCGCTGCTCGAGGTGGTGCTCGACCTCGGCCGGGAGCCGGAAGCGCGGTTTGCGAGTCGGGCCGTACGGCTGTCCGATACGTACGTCACGCGGGAAGCGATGCAATATGTCACGAGCCGCGTCGGAACGTTCGGGAAGGACAACCGTGCCGGCATCGAGCGAACGCTTCACCGTATCTCCGCCATTCGGAACCGAGTCGGGGATATCATCGGGCTCACGCTGCGCGTGGGCCGCGCCGTCTTCGGGACGGTGGACATCGTGCGGGATGTGATCGAGGCCGGGCAGAGCGTGCTGCTCCTGGGCCGCCCGGGCGTCGGCAAGACGACGCTGCTGCGTGAGAGCGCACGCGTGCTGAGCGATGAGGTCGGCAAGCGCGTCGTGATCGTGGACACCAGCAACGAGATCGCGGGTGACGGAGACATTCCGCACCCGGGCATCGGCCGTGCGCGGCGCATGCAGGTGCCGTACCCGGAGTTGCAGCACGCCGTCATGATCGAGGCGGTCGAGAATCACATGCCCGAGGTGATCGTCATTGACGAGATCGGAACCGAGGCTGAGGCGCTCGCGGCGCGGACGATCGCGGAACGCGGCGTGCAGCTCATCGCTACCGCACACGGCAATACCCTGGACAACCTGCTGCAGAACCCGACGCTGTGCGATCTGATCGGTGGGATCCAGGCCGTCACCTTGAGCGACGAGGAGGCTCGCCGTCGGGGCACGCAAAAGACGGTGCTCGAACGCAAGGCGCCCCCGACGTTCGACGTGGTCATTGAAATCCAGGAAAAGGATCGGCTTGCCGTCCATCACGACGTCGCCCACGTGGTGGATCGGTTCCTCCGGGGAACGGCGCCACGGCCGGAGATCCGGACCAGGACACCGGAGGGTGAGGTACGGATCGCAAGCGGCGAGGCCGAAGGAACGTCCGTACCTTCCCCCAACGGGGATCGGCCGGACGGCGGCACCCCCCCGGCCGTTCCGCACAAGGTGGTCCGAATCTATCCGTACGCGGTCAGCCGGAACCGCCTGGAGCGGGCGATCCGCGAGTTGCGCGTCCCGGCCGCGATCGCGGACACGCTGTACGGGGCGGATGTCCTGCTGACGCTCAAGTCGCAGGAGAAGCGGCAGCCGAAGCGCCTCCGGGAGGCTGGAACGCGCGGGTTGCCGACCCACGTCATCAAGAGCAACACGCTGTCGCAGATTGAGGCCGTCCTGCGCGAGATCTTCGGCGTCGAGGACCGGCTGAGTGCGGAGGAGGTCGCGCTTCGCGAAGTGGAGGAGGCGATCTCAGAAGTGATGTCGGCGGCGCAGCCGGTCGAGCTATCTCCCCAGAACTCGTACGTTCGCCGGCTCCAGCATCAACTGGTCGAGCGTTACGGTCTCGCCTCCGAGAGCAAGGGGAGCGATCCGTTCCGGCGGGTGGTCATCTATCCGCAGTGACGGGGCGGATCTGAGTCGTCGGCCTCACGCGGGCACCTTCCTTACGCTCGAGGGGCCCGAGGGCGCCGGCAAGACCACGCAGGGCCATCTGCTTGTCGAGGCACTCCGCGCAACTGGGCGGCGCGTGCTGTTCGTCCGCGAACCGGGGGGCACGGAGATCGGCGAGCGAATCCGTGCGCTCCTGCTCGATCCTGACCACGGTCGACTCGTTCCCCGCACCGAGATGCTCCTGTTCGCGGCGTCTCGCGCCCAGCTTGTCGCGGAGGTGATCCGCCCGGCGCTCGCGGCGGGGACGCTCGTGGTCTGCGATCGGTACGTCGACGCGTCCCTGGCCTACCAGGGCGTCGGGCGCGGCCTCGGGGTCGAGGTGGTGCGGGCCATCAACGACATTGGGACGGAAGGGCTTCTCCCGGATCTGACCATCCTGCTGGACATCGATCCCGCGGTCGGATTGAGGCGGGCGCGCCGGACCTCCAAGGGCACCGCCGGCACGGGCCATTGGGACGGAGGGGACCGCCTCGAGCGCGAGGCGCTCGCCTTTCACGAGAGGGTTCGAGAGGGGTTTCTAGCCCTCGCCGGGAATGAGCCTCGGCGAATCCGGATGGTAGACGCGCGGGGGCCAGTGGAGCATGTGCATCGCGCGATCTGGGATCTGGTCATCGCGTTTCTGCGAGGCGAGTCGGGCGGCAGGCCGCCGGAGATTGTACCGTAGGAGGGCCCGAGGACCCCAAGCGTATTGCCCGCGCGTCTTCTCGGGGTGGGCCCGGGGGAGGAACCGCCCATGAAGCTGGTCCTCGCGATCGTTCAGGAAAAGGACTCCCGACGTCTCATGGAAGCGCTGGTCGGGGCCGAGTTCCAGGCCACCATGCTCGCCAGCACTGGCGGCTTCCTTCGGGAAGGCAACTCCACCATCTTGATCGGCACGGATGAAGACCGCGTGGATGCCGCTCTTGCCGTCATTCAGAAGACCTGCCGGGTTCGGGAGCAGCTCGTCAGCCCGCTGCCGCCGGTCGTCGAGCCCGTGGACTCCTACATCTCGTATCCCGTGAAGGTGCAGGTGGGCGGCGCGACGGTGTTCGTGCTCGACGTGGAACGGCTCGTCAAGATCTAGGCGCTCCGGGTGCCTTTCCGCGACCTGATCGATCAGCGGCATGCGCGCGCCTTGCTCCAGGGGGCGCTTCGGAGCAAACGGGTGTCCCACGCCTATCTGTTTGTCGGTCCGTCCGGGGTCGGGCGCCTCACCACGGCGCGCGCCTTCGCGCAGGCGCTGTTGTGCGTCTCCGGTGGCGACGACGCCTGCGGCCGGTGCCCCGCGTGCCGCAAAGTCATCGCCGGCACGCACCCCGACCTTCGCATCATCTCGGCCGGCCGCAGCGAGAGCGGAGCGGAACGCAGGGCAGTCGGAATCGACCAGATCCGCGAGCTCAGGCGCGAGGCCGCATATGGTCCCTATGAGGGGCCGCGCAAGGTGTTCGTTGTCGAGGATGCCGAGGCGATGCGCGCGGAGGCGGCGAACAGCCTGCTCAAGATCGTGGAGGAGCCGCCGTCGGGAATCGTCATCGTGTTGATCTCCGAGTCGGTGACGGCGCTGCTGCCCACGCTGGTCTCGCGCTCGCAGCTCGTCCGCTTCTCGTTCGTGCCCGCGCCGGCGGTCGCCCGTGCGTTGACCGAGCGCGCCGGGGTCTCCGAAGACCGCGCCGTATTTCTCGCCGCCCTCTCCGGGGGGCGGGTGGGAGCCGCGCTCGCGGCCGCGACGGCAGGAGACGTACCTTTCGACCGGCGTGCCGACGTGCTCCGCACGCTCGAGGTCGCGTCTTGCGGTGACGTGGTGCAGCGGCTCGATGCCGCGGAGGCCGTCGCGCGGCAGAAAGACGGGATCGAGGAATGGCTCGACGTCGCCTTGCTGTGGGTGCGCGACGTCGTGGTCTGGCAGGAGACCAGGGACCCGGCGCAGCTCGCGAATGTCGATGCACGCGCGGAGGTGATCACCTGGGCCGCGCGGACGGCGCCGGCCGCTCTGCGACGGGCTGCGGCGGCGATCGAGGAAGCCAAGGCCAATCTCCGGCGCAACCTCAATCCCCGCCTCGTGCTCGAGACGCTCTTTGCCGCCATGGATCTCGGCGTCGCGGAGACAGAGCGGCGCTGACGCCGCGGCTACCGCACGAGCGCTCGCACGAGCGCTAGCAGGAGGAGCACGCCGAGTGCGACAGCCCACCAGGGGATTCCCCGGCGCGTCCGCGCCGGGCGGTCGCCGGCGGTCGCGCATTTCTCGCAGTAGTTCCCGGTGGACGTCCGCACCAGGCACGCCGTGCAGAGGGGTTTGCCGCAGCTCGAGCAGTAGCCGAGCGCGATGCGGTTTGGATGATTGGCGCACTTCATGAGACGCTGTACTCCCGCCGAGTGGCGGCCCGAAGTCGCTTGAGGATCGCGATGTTCCGCCGGTCCGAATCCGTGTGCTCAACCCTCGGCGTCTCGATGAGCGCCGGCAGCCGGCCCAGCACCGGGTGGGCGAAAACCGCCCGAAAGCCTGCACGTCCGATGTGTCCCTGGCCGATGTTCTCGTGGCGGTCCAGGCGCGATCCCAGGTGGCCCTTGGAGTCGTTCAGGTGGAGCACCCGCAGGTGACGTTTCCCAACCGTGCGATCAAACACGTCCATGGTGGCGGCGACGCCCCCGGGCGTCCGGAGGTCCCATCCCGCCGCGAAGAGGTGAGCGGTGTCGAGACACACGCCGAGGCGGGGAGGCCATCGGGCTGCGTCCATGATCTCGCGCAGTTCCTCGAACCGCCCGCCGATGGTGCCGCCGGCACTCCCTTCGAGCAGCAGCATCGCGCGGGCACTCTCCGCCAGCGCCGCCTGGATCGCGACGGCGATACGGCGCCGAGTCGTCGTCCACGGGACGCCTGGCGCGCTGCCGATGTGAGTGACGGCCGCATATCCTTGGAGCACGTCCATGACCCGAAGCGTGTGGGCGAGCACCGCGGCGGATCGGCGGCGCAGGGCGGGGTCGGGCGCGGCAAGATTGATCAGGTAGGACGCGTGGGCGACCAGCGGGTCGAGGCCCGCCGCTTTGCGGCGCCGCCGGAACTCCGCAAGATCGGCGTCTGAATAGGGCACGATCCGCCATTGCCGCGGGCTGCCGACGAAGATCTGCAGGCATTCGCACCCCGCTGCCTGAGCGCGTGGGACCGCGTCGTAGAGGTGGCCGCTCGTAGACACGTGGGCGCCGATTGGCACGGACACTGGTTCGGGGCGCCCCGGGGGCGTTCCCTGCGTGCGACCGCCGGCGACGCAGGCCGATCCTCGGGTTGTGGGCCCGGCGACGGGCGGCGCGGAGGAGCGATCCGCGGATCCCGCGAAGCCAGCGAACCATGTCCATGTTCCCGATCGTCACGGACGCGGCACTCATCGGCGTGGCGGTGATTTGGGGCGTCACGTTTCCGCTCGCCAAGATCGTGCTCCAGTATCTTGGGGCGTTCCAGTATCTCGGTCTGCGCTTCGCGATCGCCAGCCTGTTGCTGCTCCCGGTAGCGAGGCGCGATCTAATGCGCTTCCGGGGCGTCGATGTGAGCCGTGGGGTGCTCACCGGCGCCGTGCTGTTTGCCGCATACGCGCTGCAGACGCTCGGGCTGGAGCGGACGACGGCCAGCAATGCCGGTTTGATCACGGGGTTGAACGTCGTGCTCGTTCCGGTGCTGCTCCTGGCGTGGCTCGGGCGGGTTCCGAGCCTCCCGACGGCCGCCGGAGTGGTGCTCGCGGGCGCCGGGCTCTGGCTGCTGGCGTGGCAGGGGGCGCGCCTGGGCGCCGGTGATGCGCTCGTGCTCGGGTGCGCCGTCGCGCTGGCGCTGCATTTGATCCTGGTGGGGCGGTTCGCGGCCAGGCTGCCCGCAGCGGGGTTTGCGTTCCTGCAGGTGGCCACCGTGGCGGTCCTGGGCGGGGCGGTCGCCGTGGCCGGGCAGTCCCGCATGAGGGGCGTGCCCGCGGGGCCGGCCGCGGCTGTCGTCTTCATGGCCGTCGGCGCCACCCTCGTCGCCTACCTGGTGCAATCGTGGGCGCAGCGCACAGTGTCTCCGACGCGCACGGGACTGCTGTTCTCCGTGGAGCCTGTGGCAGCGGTCGGATTCAGCGTGGCATGGCTGGGGGAAGCACTTGGCCTCCGCCAGGCCGTTGGTGCGGCCATGATCCTGGCCGGGGTGGTCCTCGGCGAGACCGGACGCGCGCGGGACGAGGTGTAGACGGAGTCCGTGAACTCCCGCGGGGAAGCTTCGGGGTTCTGACACCGGCGGCTTCACGGCGAAATGTCTCGCGAAAAGTAACACCGAAGACCGAAGCGGCGACGACTAGACGGACGACCGGGGGAGGGTTGGGGATGGCAAAGCACGTCACGGGCGGGTTTACGACGCGAGCAATCCACAGCGGCGGGATGCCGGATGCACACCGTTCCGTTGCCACGCCAATCTACCAAACCGCGACGTTCCAGTACGAGACGGTGGAAGAAGGCGCGAGGCTTGGCGCCGAGATCGGACCCGGATACATCTACACGCGGTGGGCAAATCCCACCACGGAGGTGTTCGAGCGAAAGGTCGCCATGCTCGAGGGCGCCGAGGCCGCGCTCGCAGTTGCGTCGGGTATGGCGGCGATCTCTACCGCCGTCATAGGGCTGCTGCGCGCGGGCGAGCACGCCATCGTGCCGAAGGCGGTCTACCAGGCGACCTTCGAGCTGTTCCACGGCGTGCTGCCGCGATACGGCGTGGAGGTCACGTTCCTCGACGACCCGGACGTCGACGCCTACGCGCGTGCGATCCGCCCGGCGACGAAGCTGCTCTACATCGAAACGCCGAACAATCCCCTGCTGGGCATCACGGACATCTCCGGCGTCGTCGCTGTGGCGCAGAGGTGTCACGCGCGGACCATCGCCGACAACACGTTCGCGACCCCGTACAACCAGCGGCCGCTCGCGCTCGGCGTCGACCTGGTCTGCCACAGCGCGACGAAATACCTCGGCGGGCATCATGATGTCACGGCCGGCGTGATCGCCGGGCCGAGCGACTTGATCCGCCAGTGCACGCGGACGATGCGGATCTTCGGCGGGGTCCTCGATCCCTTTGCGGCCTACCTCCTGATCCGAGGCCTGATGACGATGGGGCTGCGAATGGAGCGGCACAACGCGAACGCGTTCGCCCTTGCACGGTATCTGGCGGCGCACCCCAAGGTGGAGCGGGTCTACTATCCCGGGCTGACGGAGCATCCCCGGCACGAGATCGCCTCGCGGCAGATGTTGGAGGGATACGGGGGCATGCTGAGTATCGAAATCCGCGGCGACGTCAGGGCGGGGGCCCGCTGCGTCGAGGCGCTGCGCGTCGCGAAGCTGGCGGTCAGCCTCGGCGGGGTCAGCACGCTCGTGACGCACCCGGCGTCGACGACCAGCGTGAACATGCCGCGAGAAGCGCGCCAGGCCGCGGGGATCGCGGACGGGCTCATTCGGATCTCCGTCGGCATCGAAGACCTCGACGATCTGATCGCCGACTTCGATCAGGCGCTGGAGCAGGTGTAGCGGGGCGCGCGGCCCGCAGGGGATTCCGGCGTCCTACGCGCCGTTCCAAGCCTCGAGGATCGCGGGAATGTCCCGAAGTGACGTGACGCGCGCCGTCGGGCGCACGCGGCCGGCGAACCGCGGGTTGTCCGGGTTGGGCTCGATGTCTACGAGGATCGAGCGCATCCCCGCGCGCTCGGCGCCAAGGATGTCCGCGCCGAGCGTATCGCCGACCATCACGGCGTCGGCCGGCGCGATTGCCCAGCTGTCCAGCACATGCATAAAGATCCCCTGGTGGGGCTTGGGCCGTCCGAATCCGGCGGACGTGACCAGCGGATCGAAGTACCGCGCGATGTCGTGAGCCTCGGCGATGTCGACGACGAGCTGGTGGCTTGTCGCGTTGCTGATCAGCGCAAGACGCAGTCCCATCGCCACGAGCGCATCGAGCGACTCATGGACCCACGGGTACAGCCGGCTGGCCCGCACCTCGGGACGGAAGAACGCCGCCTCGGCCCGCCTGAGTGTCGCTTCGTCTGTCGGAAGCCCCGTCGCCTGAAAGGCCTTCGCGATCGCCCACGTGCCGAGGTATTCTACCAGCTCTGCGCCCGACCGGCGCCAGCCCTCGAGCCGGATCTCCAGCAGGCGGGCGCTGAGTGCCTCGCCGTCCGGAGAGTCCAGGGCCGAGGACGCCCAGGCGGCAAGCGCAGCGCACTTTTCCCGCTCCAGCTCGAGCCCCGTCCTGCGAATCAGCGTGCTGCCGAGATCGAAGATCGCGCCGCGAATCGTTGCCATGCGTCCTGAGTTACCACGCCAGAGGGGATTGCTCCTTCGAGTCTGACCTCACCGTACCTCAGCTCAACGCGACGGAATGCCGCCATCGGAATGACCCGGTAATGAACGCCGATGATATGAAAGCGGGGTTGGCCGAAGTGAAACTCTAAGCTGCTCAATCCTCGGGGAGGGCAATCCCAGACAGCCCCTCGTTCTTTGTAGGTTCCGCTTTATGCAGGTGCGAACCGCTGTCGTGCGAGGATCGCAGACGTTGAGCCTGTGCCCCCGTTCACCCGGGATTATACTAACGTAAGAAGGATGTTCGCCAGGATAGCGCCGGAGTCTCCAGAACCGTAACGACCCGCACGGGCGGGTCGGGCCGCCGATGTCGCGAAGCGGTTTCCAAGAACGGGGGGGTCTAGATGTCATACCTCGTGAAGTCGGCACCACGCACTTCGTCATACACTCGGATCGCGGCGCCTGGGACGGGGGAGTTGCGCCACATCGAGTTCGGGATCGTCGAGTTGGCGCGAGGCGCCGCAGAGGGGCTGGCCACCGGCGATCGCGAAGCGGTGCTGTGTCTTCTGACCGGCGCCGGTACGCTCACTGTGGACGGTCTCGCGAAGCCGGTTCACATCGGACCACGCCGCGACGTGTTCACCGATCCGCCCTCGGCGATCTACCTCCCGCCTCGCTCGTCTGCCCGCCTCACGGCCGAGCAGGGCGGATGCTTCGCCGCGCTGGTGTTCGCGCCCAGCGGGTCCGAAGCGCCCATGGCGGTGATCGGCCCGGGTGACGTCGAACGGCGCAATGCAGGGGCAGCCAATTGGGCGCGCTCCGTCTACAACGTGGTCGATGCGACCAGGGGCGCGCAGCGCCTCATCGTTGGGGAGACGATCAACCCCCCGGGGAACTGGTCGAGCTATCCCCCGCACAAACACGACGTCCGCTCGGCGGCCGGCGAATTGCCGATGGAGGAGGTGTATTTCTACCTGACACGTCCGGCCGGGGGATTTGGGCTGCAAATGCTCTACACTGCGCCGGGGGATCCGCATCCGATCGACGAGGTCTACCGCGTGGAGAGCGGAGACGTGCTCCTCGTTCCCCGCGGTTACCAGGCCGTGGTGGCAGCGGCAGGGTACGAACTGTTCTATCTGTGGGCGATGGCCGGCGATGAATCGCGCTACGGTGCGTGGAGCTACGATCCGGCGCACGCCTGGGTAAGCGAGAGATGATTCCCGCCGCGCGATAGGGGCTGATCGCCGCGCAATCCGACCGTCGCGGCCTTCGCGGTCATGCTCGTGGGTACCGACGCTGACGTTCACCCGTCCGAGCACGTTCGTCTATTGGTGCGTGGTGCACATTCCGGAGGGCATGGGCGGGACGATCGTCGTGACGCCGTAGCCCACGCTCCGACGTCTACGCGAGCCACCGGCCCTGCCGCATGAGGCGGCGGCCTTCGAGTTCGTTGGCTTCCCGCCACGCCTGGATCTCGTGCGGCGTGATCCGCAGATAGACGTATTCTTCTGCCAAACGCCTCGGATCAAACCGGGTCGCCCGCGCGAATCCGTCTTCGAGCGCCGGTCGCCGCCACCGCGACCGGCCCCTCGATGATCACCGCATCCCGCGTGGGCCCGAGCGCGACACGCGTCCAGCCGGCGTGAATGAGGTTCCGGGCCGTGCGGGCTCGCGCGCGGCGTGGAGGCTCAGCGCGCAGCCATCCCAGTAGACAGGAAAGGGGAATGAGGTGGGCGCGGCCGCCGGCGCCCGCTGATGCGACGCCCCCCGAGCTCAATTTCTTGAGTGTGCCGACTTTGCGCCGCGCGCCGGACCGGGCCGGCGGCTTTCCAATTCCCGGCGACATCCGCTATTGCATGAGCCCGATGAGATTCCCGTCGGCGTCCTTGACCCAGGCCGTCAGTTTGCCCCCGCCGACGTTCTTGATCGGCTGCTGCAACTCCGCGCCGGCGTCGAGGAGCGTCTGCAGGTTCGCCTTGATATCGTCGACCTGCCAGTAGCCGATCGGCCCCGTCATGCCGTTCTTGTGGCCGTTCGGATCGAGGCCGATCTCCTGGTCTCCCGTTCGAAAGCCGACGTAATACGGCCCGTCGGCGTACGGCTCTGTGCCCAACAGGCGGCTGTACAGCGCCTTTGCCCGTGCCAGGTCTTTGACGGGGAAAACGAACAATCTGATACCCTGACCCATGCGGGACACCTCCAAATCAACCGAATAGGTGCTGCCTGTCACAATGATGACGAACGGCCGCGAGGATATGTGACCGCCGGATGCTTCAGTGGTCGGCCTCTTTGGCTTACGAATTTTCGCCTGGCTCTAATTCCCCGGCTCGTCAATCAGAATCGAATCGTCTAAG
>Ga0187782_10001719_pt1 | contig 16060 bp, 17 predicted proteins | sample 0715_SJ02_MP15_2_FD_132454 | JGI IMG/M metagenome (GOLD analysis project Ga0187782, IMG submission 132454) | Tropical peat soil microbial communities from peatlands in Department of Meta, Colombia - 0715_SJ02_MP15_20_MG | ecosystem: Environmental > Terrestrial > Soil > Wetlands > Peat | place...
CAGCATCCGAAGCCGAGCGATCTCGCCTTCATACAGTTCTCGTCAGGCTCGACCAGCGAGCCCAAGGGCGTGATGCTCACGCACGCGAACCTCCTGGCCAACTTCGCCGGCGCCAAGGCCGTCGGCCTCTACGACCACCGCGACGTGTCGTTGAGCTGGATGCCGCTCACCCATGACATGGGACTCATCGGCTTTTACCTGATCCAATTCCTCAATCATGGCCACATTCATCTGATGCCGACGGACCTCTTCGTGCGCCGGCCGCTGCTGTGGCTGCAGGAGGCATCGAGAAGGCGGGCCACCTTGACCTGCTCCCCGAATTTCGGCTACCGGCATTTTCTCAAAGTGCTCGGCGAGCGGCGGCTCGAGAACCTCGATCTCTCCTGCATACGCTCGATCTACAACGGCGCCGAGCCGATCTCGGTCGAGCTCTGCAACGAGTTCATGCGCTCACTCGCCTACACGGGGCTCAAGCGCACGGCGATGTATCCGGTCTACGGGCTGGCAGAAGCCTGCCTCGCGGTAGCCTTCCCCGATCGCGATTCCGAATATCGGTGGATTCGCGCCAACCGCCACAAGCTCGGCGTAGGCTCCCGCATCGAAGTGAACCCCGCCGATGCCCGTGACGCCATCGAGCTCATGTGTGTCGGAAAGGTGCTGCCGAACATGGAGCTCTCGATCACCGACGATGCGCGCACGAGCCTCCCTGCCGAGCAGGTCGGGCACATTCTGATCCGCGGCCCGAACGTGACGAGCAGCTACTTCGACGATCCAGAGGCGACCGCGCGGGCCATCGGCGCGGATGGATGGTTGGACACCGGCGATCTCGGCGTATTGCACGAGGGCGAGCTCTACATTACCGGCCGCAGCAAGGAGATCATCTTCATCAACGGCCAGAATTACTATCCCTACGACCTCGAAAACATCGCTCGACGAGCCCCGGGACTCGATCTCAACAAGGTGGTGACCGCCGGCGTCGCGAAGCCCGGCGATCAAGGCGAGGAGCTCGTCGTGTTCGTGCTCCATCGCGGCGCGCTCGAGGAGTTCCTCCCCATCTGCACCGCCGTCACGAGGCTTATCAACGAGCATACCGGCATCGAGGTGGCGCAGGTCGTGCCAGTGAAGCGTATTCCGAAAACCACCAGCGGCAAGGTGCAGCGGCATTTGCTCGAGCAATCCTATCTCGAGGGAGAGTTCAACGCGGACCTCGCCGCGCTCGCAACGCTCCGAGAGTCACAGCACGGCCCGCACGTGCAGGGCAAGGATCTCGAGGGGCGGCTACAGGCGATCTGCGAGGCGGCACTGCCCGGAAAGCGCATCGAGGTGGGCGACAATCTGTTCGAGATCGGTGCGAGCTCACTGAAGCTCATCGAGATTCACGAGAACATCGATCGCGATTACCCCGGCCTCATCGACCTCACGGAGCTGTTCGATCATCCGACGATCGGCGATCTCGCCAGGCACTTGAAGGGCAAGCTCGCGAAGGCAGCGAGCGGATCAGCGCAGCCGGCGAGCTGAAGGCAAGCGAGCGCTCCCCGCTCAATCACTTCCGTAGAGCGGCTTCTTCAGTTTCCAGCGCCGGTAGGTCCAGAGCCAGTCGGCCGGCGCTTCGAGCACGTCGGCCTCGCAGGCGCGCGCGTAGCGCTCCGTGAGGGCATAGGGCACGAGCGCCTCGCGTCCGTCCCACAGCTGTCGCAGCTCGACCTCGTAGTAGCCGCGCTTCACGCGGCGCATCACGAGATACATGATCGGTAGACGCGTTGCCCGAGCGATCTGCTCGGCGCCGACGTAGAAGGCGGTCTCCTGACCCAGAAAGCTCGTCCAGTAGCGCTTGTCGGTCGACACCGGCGCCTGGTCGGCGTTGATCGCCACCGCGCGCACCACGGCGCGGCGCTTGATGACATCGCCCAGCAGCTCCTTGGCCGGAATCAGCCGTGCGCCAAAGCGCGAGCGCACCTCGAGCATCAGCCGTTCCGCCCAGGCATCGTGCAGCGGCTTGTAGGCGGCGTCCACCGGGTAACCCAGCTCGAGCGCGACGCCTTGCAGGAGCCATTCCCAGTTGCAAAGATGCGACGTCACGAGCATCACCGACTGCCCCGCGTCCAGGTAGCTGCGCGCCGCCGATAGATTGACGAAGCGAACGCGCTCGCCCATCTGCGCGGGCGTGAAGGACATCGACTTGAGGACCTCGACCAGCACATCGCAGAAATTCCTGAGGAAGCGCTTGTGAACCGCGATCTTCTCCCTCTCGGAGAGGTCCGGGAACACCCGCGCCAGCTGCTCGCGAATCACCGCGCGACGGTGGCGCGCCACGTAGTAGGCGAGAAAGTAGAGAAAGCCCGAGAACGCGTACAGCGCCTTGAGAGGTGCACGCGACAACAGTCGCAACATCGGAAACCTTCGACTCGCGTGGGCGCGAGCTTGTGCGACGCTCGCCGCTTCGGAGCCCATGATCACTCACAGCTCCTTCGACCAGATCTGCCCGACGAGATCATGACCGAAGCTGCGGTGGTGCGATTCCTCGATCAACCGAAACCCGGCGGACTCGTACAGCCGACGCGCCGCCGTGAGCACATCGTTGGTCCAGAGGATCATCTTTGCATAGCCGGCCGACTTCGCAAACTCCAGGCACCGATCGACCAGCCGACGGCCGATCCCGAGGCCTCGCGCCTGCGGCTCGACCAGCAGGCAGCGCAGCTGAGCCGCGCGCCGGTCCTTGTCGCTGCGCACGACGAACACGCAGCCCAGGCGCTCGCCGCCGAGCTCGGCCACCCAGAAGCGCTCGGCCGCCGGATCGTGCTCCGTGGCGAAGCGGGCGAGGAGCGTCGCCACCAGCGCCTCGAACTCGCCGTTCCATCCGTACTCATCGGCGTACAGAACGCCGTGCCGCTCGATGGCCCAACCTACGTCGCCGATCCGATACGGCCGCAGCACGATCTCCTCGGTGCGGGCGACCGCAGCGCCAGCGACCGCGGCGGCGCCGGCTCCGGGGCCCGTGGCAGCCGGGCCCGAGAGCTGATGCTCGACGGTACGCATCGCGGCCAGGAGGCCCAGCCGCTCGATGGGTGACAGGGGCGCGATCATCTCCCCGACCAACGCCCTCGATTTTCGATCGATGCTCTCGAATGCCTTGCGACCCTTCGCGCTCAGCGAAATCTCCGAGCGGCGCGCATCCTCGACCGCACGCTGCCGAACGATGAGCCGGCGGTCCGCGAAATCCTGAAGGATCCGGCTGAGATAGCCGGGATCGAGGCCGAGCGTCTGGACCAATCGTGCGGCCGAGAGACCCTCGTGGGTGCCGAGCTCGAACAGCACGCGCGCCTGGGTCAACGTGAACGGGCTGTCGAGCAGCTTCTCGTTCAGCAAGTCGATACGCCGCGTGTAGAAGCGGTTGAAGCGGCGAACGGCGGCGATCTCCTCGTCCGCCGCGTCCTGCATGCTGCCGACGGTGCTCATGCGGGAAGTGTGCAAATATTACTTGACTGAGTCAAGTAATGCGCGCGAGCCGAGCTGACTGGGCACGCGCGCGCTCAATGCATCGCGCTGTGGCCGGCGTGCTCGGCTAGCCTCTGATCGAGCGCGGGGTGGGTGCAGGTCCCGCGGCCGATGACGGCCGTCACCGCCCCGCAGGCGTCCACATGCGGGCCGCTGGCGGACGCCTCAGCCGGGCGGGCGCTCGTGTCGCGCAGCACCTGGTAGGCGCGGGTAGCAGACAGCTCGTGGTCTCTCTCGAGCAACAGCGCAACGACGCCGGTCACCTCGGCCGTCGCGATGGAATCGCCGGACGCGAAATCATAATGTCCGCCCGGCAACAGGGTCAAAATCTCCCGACCCGGCGCGAGCAGCGCCGAGGCGACGGGGCGTTCCGCACTCGCGACTTCGATGATTCCGGATTGCTGCATGAGCCCCTGCGCGCCCTCCTGGGAATCGTCGGCGGCAGCGCCGACGAAGAGCATGCCGCGATTGAGTCCGACGCGAATGAGCTCGCTCAGCAATGGATCCCGAGGCCCGGCAAGACTCAAATTGACGACCTGAGCCTTCGCATTCAGCGCGGCGACCAGTGCGCGGGCGAGCGTAAAGGAATTGCATAGCGCAGCATCGGCGTCGAGGCGAAGCTGCCAGCACGCCTTGAAAACCAGCAGGCGCGCCCCCGGCGCGACCCCCACGATGCCCTGATGATTGTTGGCCACTGCGGCGATGACGCCGGCGACCTCGGTACCGTGCCGATCGCTGCGAAACTTGAGCGTATCGGAGTCGACAAAATTCTCCGCCGCCGCGATGTTCGCGGCCAGATCCGGATGCTCCGTGTCGACACCGGTGTCGATGATGGCGACCCTGACGCCCTCACCTCGCGACCAGGGGTGAGCGTCGCCGACATTCATCTGCTGAAAACCCCGCTGCAGCTCCACATAGGGATCGTTGTACGCGGTGCGGGTGGCGAAGCTCTGCAGCGGTTGCGCGAGCCGGATGCGGGGATCGTGTGATAGTGTCTCGAGGAGCGCCTGTCGATCGGCCCCATCGGGAATCTTGAGCATCGCACAATGCATGTGCAGCGGCTCAATGGGCCACGAGCTCACCTCGCTGAGGCCGTATTGCGCTTCGACCGCGCGCATGAGCCGTTGCGCGCTCGAGCTCGGACCATAGGGTACTATCGTATCGTAGCCCCGTGGGGTACTGCCCGCGCGCGCCGTGAAGCCGATCGGGCGATTGTCGATCGCGGCAATGATGAAGCGGTCAGTCGACTCGAGCGACGGGGTTGGCAGCGCCTTCGACTCGATCCGCACCGGCGCGCTGCTACAACCGCCCGCCAGCAAGACGGCGCAGATCGCAGCGGCCCATCGTCTCATGGGGGCTCGCCGCTGGGTGATGGGGCGGAGGAGCGAGAGGCGTCCGCCTGGACGGTGAGCTGGGTGCTCTCGGCAAAACGAACCGACGGATGCCGGCGCAGCAGCGCGAGCGAGGAGCTCACCGGGCGATGGGACGTCGCGGCCAGCGAGAACACTCCGGCTTCCGTCGGTCCAGAAACGATTCGCAGCTGTGCCTCGTCGAGGATGGCTTGCAGATCGCCCAGCGTGATCGTAGGTGAGAACACCGCCCGAATGACCTCATCGGCCGGCCGCTGCATGGTCGTGGTGACCGTATGATAGGCGGGCGGTTTGCGCGCCGCGGCCCATCGATCTGCCGTGCTGAACGCGACGCCAAGGGCGAGCAGGGCGATCGAGGCCGCCGCCAGCCCTTTCCAGGGCATTCGCCGTGCGAGCTCGGCCGGCCGCTCCTCCCGCGCGTTGCCGCTCTTCAGTTCGCCGATTGCGGCCTGCAGCCGCTTGAGCGATGCGGCGGGCATGTATTGCACGCTGCTTTCCGCCGACATCGCCGCGTGGATTCGCCGCTCGATCTCGAGCTCCTCGCGGCAAGCGAGACATCCCTGGAGATGGGCATCGACTCTCTGGCGATCGAGCTCGCCGATCGTGCCGTTGAGATACCAGGGCAGGAGCTCGGTGATCCTCGGATGCTTGTGGCCTTCGTCCGTCATTCAGTTCTCGTTTCCCACCACAGTGCCACCGAGCGATGGCAGAAAGGTGCGCAATTTCTCGCGTGCGTGGAACATGCGCGCCTTGACCGTGCCGAGCGGGGCGTCCGTGATGGCCGCGATCTCCTCGAGCGAATGCCCCATCTGGTAGGCGAGCTCGAGCGTCAATCGCTGCTCGAGCGGCAATCGCGCGAGCCCTCGGACCAACCAATCCTGCACCTCGGTTTCCGTCGCCGGGTCGACGATTTGCTCCGGGACATCGTCGAGACGGTGAGCGGCGTTGTGATTTTTCTGGCGACGCAGGGACTTCAGCGCGGTGCGGTAGGCGATGCCGAATATCCAGGTCGAAACCAAGGAGGCACGTCGAAAGTCCTTGGCGCTCTGCCACACCACCATGAAGGTGTCGTTGATGATCTCCTCGACGTTCTCGTAGCGCGGCGTGAAGCGGGAGAGGAACCGGGCAAGGCGTCGGTGGTAGCTCAGGTACAACTGCTCGAGTGCGCGGCGGTCACCGCCCCCGATCGCGGCCAACAGCTCGCTGTCAGATTCCGTGGGCGAGTGCTTGGCGGGCAGGGTCATCGGTAATCCTAGGTCACACCTGTAACCATACCTACAGTGAGTACCGCCCGGCCTCGAAAGGGTTGAACAAATGACTAAAATCGCCAAATCACCGTACCGGTGATTCGCCCCGTTGCGGCGGTATCATAAAACAACCTCTTGGCGGCTGCCCCGGTGTCGACATAGGTCACCAGCAGGCTTACCGGCGCGAGATCCAAGGCCATGCCGACGCTCCAGTAGAGATAGCCGGTTCCGCCCGGACCCTGGAGGTCATAGTAGCCGGCCCCCGCCAGCCCGGCCAATCGCCCATAGAGCGGATGCTCGAGGCTGATTTCCAGAGATTCGGCCGAGACGCCGATGAGCCCGCGATTAGGCACGTAACGCGGTGCATCGGGCGAGTAGGTGGCCTGCATATTCACCCAATCCTGAAAACCCAGGTCGACATCCAGCTCGGCGTAGTTGTATTTCGAGCCGTCCTCATTCCATGGATAGGCGTAGTAGCTGCCGAGGATCCTGCCGTGCCAGTCCCCCTCGCTCTTCCACGCGAAGCCGACGTAGGGGTTGAGCTCGACGTCACGGCGATCGTCGGGATCGAGCTGCGTGTTCGAGGCGAACAGGCCGGCCACCAGCCCGGCGCTGTCGACATAATGAAGATCGAGTTGCAGTGCGGCCTGATCGTTGGTGCGCGTGATTCCCCGAACGAAATAGTCGCTGGTGAGCGCCAAGGAACCTCCCCAGAGGTCGGCCGCTGTGCTTCGGACGGATACGCCCGCAAGGCTCACCCAGACGAGCCAGCGCGCGCCGCGCCGCGCCGCTGCGGACCCGCTCGACCGCCCCCCGAGCCTCGAGCTCAACTCGACATCCCCTGCATCATTTGACAGATTAACCGCCGGTTGCCATGCCTCAAGCGCTCGTAACGCGGAGCTCGACTCGTCGGCCGCGCGAGGGAATGCTCAGCCGTAGCTGCGCCGCACGAACCAGTACGTGCCGATCCCGACAAGGCAGGATGCTAGCACCAAGGCGGCCGGACCCCGCACAGGACTCGGGCGCCATCGGGCCGCGAGAAGCATCAGAAGGCTCGCCAGCACCACGAAGCCGAGCTGCCCGATCTCCACACCCAAGTTGAACCCGGTGAGGAGCTCGGCGACTCTACCGGCGGGGAGTCGCATTTCGAGCAAGTTCGAGGCGAATCCGAAACCGTGGATGAGCCCGAATACCACGGTCACCGCGATGCGCTGCCGGCCAGCGTCGGGCAGTTGGCCGGACAGCATCAAATAGTTGGCGCCAAACAAAGCGCTGCCGAGGAGCAGGCTGACCGGTAGCCCTCCCAGCCCGAGCGCGCGGCCCAGGGCCATGAGCGCGAGCAACCCCGCGATTCCGAGGGCGGCAGGCAGAGGTCGGTGAGTCTCAACGATGATGTTCTCGGCCCCGATCAGGGCGATGGTCAGCCCGACGAGCGCATCGATATATTCGGCATGCGGACGAATGAGCCCGGTGACTGCCAGCGCCAAGGTGAGGCTATGACCCAGCGTGAAACCGGTCACCGCAAGCACGAGATCGCGCAGGCGGCGCGAGATGAGAACGAGGCCGAGGAGAAAGGCCTGATGGTCGACCCCCGTCAGGATGTGTGAGATACCCATCCTGAGGTAGTCGAGAAATCCTGCGTTCTCGAGTCGATTCGCGCTCGCCGCGCCGAGATCGAGCGAGGTTCGGCCTTGCGTGAACAGCTGCTCGATGAGAGCGCCCTCGCTCGAGCGAATCTGCGCAAAATTGGTGTGAGTCGAGACTACATCGAGGAAGGCATTCTCCTCGAGCACGAGATCATCGGCGCTTGGGCAACGCCATTGAAACTCGAATCGCCGATACCCAGGGGTCGTCGCCACCGCCCGGGGCGCGGCGCTCGAAGGGCAGGCCCCGCCTCGCGAGCGTGCGCCGAGGTGCGTTGCGAGGTACCTCGCGAGCGTTGCATCGTCCGGCGCCTCGCCTGCCCTGGGCGCGAGACGGCGCACCTCGAGATCGGGAACGGTGAATTGCACCCGCACGCTAGGGCCGCTGATCTGCCACGCCGAGTGGCTCTCGCTACGCGTATGCGCATGCGCCGGCAGCGTCCCGGATGCGAGCGCGAGCACAATCAGCGGGACCGCCGCAGCCCGCCGCGGCGCCACTCGAATCACGGCGCGCCGGATCACTTGAGCTGGGCCGCTATCTGGATATCCGCCTTCGCGTAGAGGTACTTCTCATCCGCCGCACGCAGCCGCGCCGCGGTCTCGCGCTTGTAGTCCGCGAAGACCTGCTCGCGCGCGTGCGCGAAATCGCGCCGCACCGGCGGGACGTTCTTGATCATACGAAGGATATGCACGCCGTCAGCAAGTGCCACGGGCTCGCTCACTGACCCGTCCGCCATCGATCGGGCCGTCTCAAACAGCCGATCGCCCAGATGGATCCGCGCCGCGAAGTAGAAGTCTTCGCCTTGGTCCGGTCGCGGTTGCTCGAGCCCGTATCGTCGCATCACCTCCGCGGCGGGCATCCCCGCCCGCAGCGCCCCGACCGCCGGGGCCGCGAGGGCGGGCGATGCCAGCTTGAAATTCTCCACCTGCATGCTGCCTTCGGTCGCATAGTGCGCGCGATGCGCTTCAAAGAAGCTCTCGAGCACGCCGTCCGTGGGCACTTCGGTCGTCGCGTCGGCGACCGCTTGCTGTTCCACGGCCGCCACCAGGGCGTTGCGCGTGTCCGGATCGGTTCCGGGGAAGTCGAGCTCCAGGCCTCGTTGCACGTACAGCTCCTCGTGAATCATCGCCGTCAACACCGCCTTGCGCTGCTCGCGGCTGATCTGGGCAAAGGGTAAGGTATAGGTGCTCTCGGCTTGCGCCACGAAGTCGCTCATCAGAATCGGACGCTGATTGACCAGCGCGGCGTCCTCCGCCGGCACGTGGCGGATCACCGTCCCCTGGGCGGTGAACAGGCCGTAGGCAGCAATCAGAATGCCGAGCAAGGCGCCCGAAGCCATGAGCGGGGTGGAATATCGGGCAGAGAACTGTTTCGCGTCCATTGGATCCTCTCGGGCTGCGGTCATGGACCCTCACGATCCGAAGCGGCGCCGTGCACGTACACAGCGAGCGCGCGTACCTCCCACGCCGAGAGGCGGCGCGCCCACGCCGGGCAGGAGCCCGCGTGGCCTCGCGCAATCGAATCGAAGAGGCTCTGGCGCGACCCATCGCCGTAGAGCCACAGATCGTGCGTGAGATTCGGCGCGCCGATCGAGGTATCGCCGCGCCCGTCCGGAGCGTGGCAGTCGTAGCAGGCACCCCGCCCTGCGTAGATTTCCCGTCCGCGCTGCGCGGCCGCCGCATCGGCCGGCTTGTGCTCGAGAAGGTGCAGGTACTCGACGGTGTCGCGGATGTCGCCGGGGCTCAGGGGCGGGATCGCAGAGCGGCGGTAAGGGCTCGACGTGCCGTAGGCCGGCATGTCCGCGAGATTCCAGCCCTTGCCGTTGCCGGAACGGATACCGTAGAGAATGACGCGCTCGATCTCGGACACCCGCCCGGAGCCGTAGAGCCAGTCGCCCCCGCGCAGGTCCGGCACGCCGAGGCTCCGGTCCCCGCGCAAGCGCGCTCCGTGACAATCGAGACAGAGCTTCGCGTACAGCGGGCGCGCCTCAGCCTCGGCGAAAGCGCGCAGCGAGGGAGCGAGCTGAACCGCATCGGCCTCGGTCTCGAGGAGCCGCGAGACCATGATGCGGCGATGGACGCCCTCGGCGAGAAGCGCGATGAGGGCAAGCACCGCAATAATGAGGGTTATGCGCCAGTGCTCTCGCGCGTAGGCCGCTATTCCCGGGTGGTAAAGCCGATCCACCGGCCGGCTCCGACGATCGTGACCCACAGGATGAGCGACAGGCCAGCCGCGACCCGTGCGCCGATCGGCGTCGGGCCCATGTCCCACTGAGCGACATGGCGGTAAGTGAGTGCGTGAAAGCACGCCATGTTGATGCCGGCGAGCACCAGGCAGAGCATCTTGATCCGAAAGGGCCAGTCGTCGTAGTAAGTCACCGCCTTCGAGGAAAAGAGCAGCGACCCGGCGACCGCTGCGACGGCGAAAGCGCTCCAGGTGAGGGGTAGTGTTTCAGCGATCACCGAGCGTACCGGTCGTGCGCGATTGGCGATCCCGAGCAGTCGCAGATCGGCGATGAGAATCGAGCCGACCACGAGCACCAGGGCGAGAACGTGGACGGTTTCGAGCGTCGGGAAGAGCCAATCGGATTCTCGAATCTGGCTCGGAAAGCTCAGGTCCTGCAACTGCTGACAGGTGTCTCGCAACGCCATCATGCGCAGGTGCAAAGCGTGCGCTAGAGGTACGCGATCCATCGTCCGGCCACGACGATGGCCACCACCAGGAGAAGCGAGCCCGCCCCGACGAGGCGTGCTCCCAGGCGAGGCGTTGCCCCATAGCCGGGGTTGTGCCGCAGCGCGAACTCAAGACGCCTCAAGATCATCACCACGATGAGCACCATCAGCATCTTCGTGCGAAAGGCGACGTTCATCAGCTCTCTCGCAGGCTCGGTGATGGTCAACAGCACGCCCGTGGCGAGCAAAATCGCAAGTGCGCTCCAGATCCAAGGCATGAAGCTCGAGACCATCGCGGCGAGCGCGCGCTCGCGTCCGGCAATTCCCAGCAATTTGAAGTCCAGCATGCCGACCGAGGTCACCACCACCGCGATACACAGGATGTGGACCGTCTGCACGGTCGGCACGAACCAAACCCATCCTTGAAACGTTTGGCTGAGCGGCGTCGCGTCGAGCCACTTGCAGAACTGCGAGATCAACAGCTACTCCGGTCCAGGCCCCCGCTCTCGGGCCGTCGCTAGTGTAGCGGAAGCGCGCGCAGCGCCGCGGCCAGACGTTGCGCAAGCTCCGGACTAGCCGCGCTCGCGCAGGGCTAGGCCCCGACCGCCTGTCGGTCGCCCTGGCGTCGCCCGCGCGGCAACGATCACGACATGCTGCCCGTGACGACCGAGTCTTCGCGCCCGGCGAACCAGCTCACGGCATACTGAACCAGCTGAGTCCCCGTCGTGAGATTGAGCTTGCGCTTGATGCGCTGGCGGTGCGATTCGACCGTCTTCACGCTCAAGTTGAGCGTATCGGCGATACCGCGAGTGCTCACTCCCTTGCCGATCAGGCGCAGCACCTGCAGCTCGCGATTGCTCAGCCGATCGATCGGGCTCGTGGACGCATAGCTTCCGCCAGTCGCGAATTTATGAATCATGTGACTGCCGACTGCTTCCGACACGTAGACGCCGCCGTCGAGCACACGCCGCAGCGACACGAGGAACTGATCGCTCGCGGCCTGCTTCATGATGTAGCCGTTCGCGCCCGCGGCGAGCATGCGCTCCGCGTAGATCGTCTCATCGTGCATGGACAACACCAGAATCGGCAGACCCACGTGATGAGCGCGCACGTCGCGCACAAGCTCGATCCCATCGCCCTGCTTCAGGCTGATATCGATCACGACGACATCCGGCTCGAGCTCCTTGATGGCGGCGCGCGCATCGGCCGCGGTTTCCGCCTCGCCGCAGACGACGAGATCGGGCTCGTGCTCCATGATGCGCCGGAGTCCGAGCCGCACGATCGGATGATCATCCACGATCAGCACGCGCCGCGCGCGGCGTGCGCCCGGTGGCCGCTTGGAGGCCGATGCTGCCGAGACTGCGCTAGCAAAATTCACGTTCGTTGACTCCAAAAGCTCCGCCGTCAGGCGGCGGTGCAAGTAATTCAGGCATGCAAGACTAGTCTAAAGCGCCTGACTTTGATGTAGGGAATTTCTGCGACACGTGCCGGGAAACCTTGCAGGGAGCCGCACGGTCAGTGTAGGCTCGTTTTGCCGGGGTAATCGCCTCCCTGCCTCGGCGCTCTCATGGATATTGCCGGACCATAGGTGGCCGCAACCGGTGGTCGGGGCCAGCGTCGATCCGACGTGCTCCCCGCCAACACACAGGGACAAAGGTATGGGAATTACCGTGTTCGTTGCCGATGATCACGCGATCGTTCGCGATGGTCTGGTGGCACACCTATCCTCGCAGCCCGATTTCGAGGTACTCGGCACCGCTGCCACCGGCCGCGATGCGGTCTTGCAAGTCGAGCGGCTGGCACCCGAGGTCGTGGTGCTCGACATCTCGATGCCGGAGCTCGATGGAATCGAAGCGGCGCGTCGGATCATGGCACTGAAGCCGGATACCAAAGTTGTCATGTTTTCGATGCACTCGAGCGCTCAGCACATATTCCAGGCGCTGGAGGCAGGCGTTCGCAGCTATCTGCTCAAGGAAGAGACTGCCGGTCACGAGATCATCAAGGCGATCCGCACCGTACATTCCGGACGACGATACCTGAGTCCCAACGTGGCGGCGATCGTCGCCGAGGGGGTGAGCGCTCCGCGCGGCCCCAACCCCCTGGCGAGCTTGAGTAAGCGCGAACTTGAGGTCATGAAGCTCGTAGCCGACGGACACTCGAGCGCCGAGATCGGCGAGATGCTGTTCATCTCGCCGAAGACGGTGGACTCCTATCGAAGCCGTACGATGCAAAAGCTTCAGGTGACCGAGCTCGCCGGCCTCATCAAGGTCGCGATTCAATACGGGTTGACATCGCTCCAATAGGCGTGAGGCGACCGGCATAGCTGGCGGCGCCTCGGTCCGAAGAGCGCGCCTGGATCGATCACTTCGTGCACCAAACTGGGCAAGGGGTGCACTAGAGTCGAGCAAGCAGCGCAGCCGGAGCCGGCCGTGGCGAGGGTCGGTGGCCGATTTTTCAGCAGCTTGGTCGCATATTCTCGGGTGGTATCGATAGATTCCCGAGCCGGCACGATCCGTGCAACACCCCACGAAGCGGATGTTCTACATGCCATGCGATGCCCGCCGGAGCAGCGCCTCAGGAATGGTCGGACTCATCAAACCGTGGGAGCGCTGCTCTGCCAGCGACTCGTCAGCACTGGACGGCGCTGCAACGAAGCCTGACGCTGCTGCATCGGAACTCGATACGGCTGCTGCATCGGAACTCGACACGGCTGCTGCATCGGAACTCGATACGGATGACGAGCAGCTCTATCTGATCGATTTGCGCTATCGACAGTACCTCGCGCAGCGCGCCGTACAGGAGCTGTTCACGAGCGGCGAGCTCTGCTGCGTGGCCTGATCCAGGCGCGATCGATCGCCACCGAGCGCGCGATCGCCTGAAATGTCCGCCAGGCATCGGCTCATAACCAGTGGTGATTTCCGGCGCGGTCGCGCACCGTAGACACTAGCCGGTCATGACGGAAGCCCCTCTTTACGTCGCCGTCGGATTGGCGGTCGGTGCCATGGTCGGCCTTACAGGCGTGGGTGGCGGCTCGTTGATGACACCGATCTTGGTGCTGCTCTTCGGTCAACCCCCGGCGGTGGCTGTCGGCACGGATCTCATGTTCGCGGCGACCACGAAGCTCGTCGCGACCGCCTCCTTCGGTTTCAGTCGGCGCGTGGATTGGCGGATCGTGGGCCGATTGATGCTGGGCAGCGTCCCCGGCGCTGGGCTGGTCATTCTCTGGTTGTGGCTCGCGCGGCAGGCCGCGGCTGGCACCGACCAAGTGATATCTCGCTGTCTCGCGATCATCCTGGCCTTCACTGCGATCGGCCTGCTCCTGCAAAATCCGCTTCGGCACTTGGGCCTCAGGTTGACGGCCAAATGGCTCGAGCATGCGGAACGGCACAAGTGGGTGCTCACCGTGACGGCGGGCGTTATCTTAGGGGTTGCCGTCACGCTCACGTCGGTCGGAGCCGGTGCCCTGGGCGTGGTGATGCTGCTCGCGCTGTATCCGCTGCGGCTCACCGCGGACAGACTCGTCGCCACGGACATCGCACATGCCCTGCCCCTCACGCTCATCGCGGGCGCGGGTCACGCAGTTTTAGGACACGTGAACTTGAGCATCCTCGGTTCTCTTTTGCTCGGATCCATTCCGGGCGTCTTGCTCGCCTCACGGGCTGCGATCCGGCTGCCTCCGCGAATCACTCGCGCGTGCATCGCCGTCATGCTAGGGGCGGTGAGCGAAAGGATGCTGGTGGGGTAAGGCGCCACGGTCGCGCGTCTCATTCGTGCAGGCCGCACTCGCGTTTCAGGCCGAAGAATCGAAGCTCTTCCATGCTGTCCACGTCGCTCAGCGAGCGGGTGGTATGCCAGTCGCCAATCGACAAATAACCCTTCTCCCACAGGGGATGATACGGGAGGTGATGATCGCTCAAGTAGCGGCCGATGTCCTGGTCGCTCCAGTCGAAACGGGTGTACTTTGTACCGCCCGCGCTTGAATTCGATCGGCACGATCGTCGAGCGGGTTTGGGTCTGAGCGCGCCGTAAGCCCGCAAACCAGGTTCCGGCCTCCAGCTCGAGCAGCGCCCGCTCCAGGGGCTCGAGCTTGTTGATGCGGTTGTATCGCTCGATGCCGTCCAGGCCCTGATCCCACAATTTTCCGAATCTCGATTCTTGCCAGGCCGGCGAGGAGTCCGCCCGGAACACCTTGAGGTTGAGCTTCAGCTGCTCGGTGAGCTGATCGATGAAGCGATACGTCTCAGGAAACAGGTAGCCGGTATCGAGCAGAATGACGGGGATACCGGGGATGACTTCGTTGACGAGGTGAAGCATGACGGCGGCCTGGGCGCCGAAGCTCGAGGTAAGCACATGCTCTCCAGGCAAGAGCTCGACGGCCTGCTCCACCCGCTGCCGCACCGCTAACGGCTCGAAGGCACGATTGATGCTCGTGAGCGCGGGCACATCGTCATCGCCGGGCTCGACCCCGGTCAACCAGCGCGATACCTTTGCTCTTAGCCCCATTGCAACACCCACACTCGCCCGCCGGCGCGGGGGAGCCGGCGACGATCACGAGCGCCTTACCCCCCTTGCGCTCGTAGTAGCCGCCCGTGTCCGGGTCCATCCTTTCGGCACCCACCCCGGCTTCGAACTTGTGGCGAAAACGCATCTCGAACTGTTCGCGGTTCAAAGGCGGCGGCGCACCCTCGTCGTCGAGCGTGCTCCCGACGGTCTGCGACACCTCCCAGTCCCAGCGCGCATCGACATCCGACTTCAATTTTTCGAGGTCGGCTTTGTCGAGGAAGAGCCCTGCGCGAGGCCGCAGAAACTTGGCGGCTCCTTGAACGCCATCCGCGGCGCTCGACACGACGCTCGGTCCGAGACCTTGGAGCTTGGAGACGATCGCGTCCCCGAGCTCGCGACGGAGAACGACGTCGTCTCCTTCCAGAACGATCATGGCCGTTTGAGCGTTGCTGACGCGCTTCTCCACGCGCCGAAGCTCGACCACGCTGGGTTGACTGTCTGGCAAGAGCTGGTCGTAGCGCGTGCGTAACTCGAGGTGCGTCGCTCGCCAGGCGAAGAAGGCGCTCATCCCGAAGACAAGAAGGAGCGAGGCCCACGGGCGCCGGATCTCGACGTCGGCGAGCCGCGACATCAGCGCGCCCATCACGAGCGCCGCCGTCTTCCGGCCGGGCGGTGGCTCGCTCATCGATGCGGATCCCGGAGAGTGGTTCATTGCGTTTGTAGCATCACCCGAGACGACACGTGAGACGGGTCACTGCTTGCAACGAATCAGACGATTTTGTCATCGCGAATCGACGCCTTCGCGCGCTCTCGGTTAGAAGAGGGGACGAGTGGGGAATAAGGCTGGACCGTGGCCTGTGACGCAGTGTAGGCAGAGGGAGGCACATGCGGGTAGCATTCGGCTGCCATGGCCGAGCCCCGTGACGGAAGGGTCCGAAACTACATCGGCGGGCAGTGGCGTACGTCGAGGGCGACCGAGTACATTCCGGTCTCGAACCCGGCGACGGGCGAGCTTCTGAGCTCCGCCCCCCTCGGCACGGCGGAGGATGTCGACGAGGCCGTCGCCGCCGCCAAGCGCGCCTTCCCCGCGTGGCGTGACACCCCGGCCCCGGTCCGCTCCCGCTACCTC
>Ga0187782_10001720_pt1 | contig 16054 bp, 17 predicted proteins | sample 0715_SJ02_MP15_2_FD_132454 | JGI IMG/M metagenome (GOLD analysis project Ga0187782, IMG submission 132454) | Tropical peat soil microbial communities from peatlands in Department of Meta, Colombia - 0715_SJ02_MP15_20_MG | ecosystem: Environmental > Terrestrial > Soil > Wetlands > Peat | place...
GAGCAGATCATTCTAACCAACCTCGACCTAGCTCGCGCCGCAAAGCATTGGACTTAATCTTTGCCTTTGAGACAAAAATGGCACGTAACGATGGCGATAAGCTCGTCAACGCTAACTTTTCCGCAGTGAATTCCAAGCACGAGTATGCGCGCTATTCAAGACAACTGATTCTGCCCGAGATCGGGACTGAAGGCCAGTCCGCACTGCAGAACAGCCGCGTTTCGGTCGTGGGATGCGGAGCCACGGGCTCGACAGTGCTTAACTTATTGGCGCGAGCAGGCGTCGGAGAACTGACTGTCGTTGACAGGGATTTCGTCGAGCTGACGAATCTGCAGCGACAGATCTTGTTTGACGAGGGAGATCTCGACTTGCCTAAAGCGCTAGTGGCTTCTGAGAAGGTGAAGCGCGCAAACTCAGACGTCGTTGTCCACGAGGTCATAAAGGATCTCAACCTCAACAATGCGGAAGACATCCTCGGACATCAGGATCTCATCATTGACGGCACCGACAATATGGAGACGCGCTTTTTGGTGAATGATGTTTGCACCAAACTCGACATACCGTGGATATACTGCGGAGCGATTGGAACTCACGGAATGGTGATGCCAATCATCCCTCACGCAACCGCTTGCCTGCGCTGTCTCATCCCAAACATTCCGCCCCAAGGAGTGCTACAAACGTGCGATCTGGCTGGGGTGCTCAATACTATACCGACTATCATGGCATCAATTGCCACTACGGAAGCCATTAAAATCTTGTTGGCCAAACGCGCGACCGATACAAAACTTATCATATACGATGTCTGGGAGCAAACCTTACAAAAGATGAACGTTTTAAAGAACCCCTCATGTCGATGCTGCGCCCAGTCACAGTTTGAGTTCTTGGATGCTAAAAAGGGCGATAAAATCACTTCACTCTGTGGCCGCGACGCCATTCAGATTACACCAGCACGAGAGGGCACCATCAAATTGGCGGAGCTGGCAGGCAGTCTCGACAGGATCGGGCAGGTTAAGCATAACGAGTACACTCTGCTGTTCAAAGACCCTCACACCGACTTCGAGATGACCCTTTTTCGTGACGGCCGCGCAATAATTAAGGGTACGCGCGACCCAGAGGCTGCCAAGAGCATCTACGCTCGATACGTAGCTAGGTAGCGATTCCTGCACGCTAGAGAGACGCCACTGCGATTTACGCATTTGGCATTTTCCGGACTTACTGCAAAGCCCCTGGTAATCCGCACTCGTAGTGCGGCGGCGCCGTATGCACATCATTAATAAGCGATACGTCGAATATGTCCGTCTCGCTCGATCCCCTCGAGATGTATCCGAGCGCCTCAAGCGTGTCAACGAACTTCATCGTCGATGAGATGTATTGCGGAGGCAGCGAAGCGCAATATTTTGGAGAGATCTGATACGCTTCGGCGACAAAGCTTGCATCCACAACGCCTGTCGTTCGAGCGACAATGCGCGCGCATTTGCCCGGGTCATGTCTGATCATCTCACACGCACTCTCGTGAGCGACGAGAAACCTTCGGATAACATCTTCGTGACAGACCAAATCGTCTCTCATTGTCACAATGCCATAGCTTGGGTTAAAGGGCCATAATCGTGCGGGGGGCATTATCGTGTATGCCCCATAATACCTCCGAGCAGCTACGGCGAGGGCAGGCGTTCCTGCAGCTGCCGCTATTTCAGCTTCCACGAGCGCTTGAGGAAGAAAATCGGCCCAAGCATAATTGTTCACGTGGACGTCCTCGATGTGATACTCTTTCAGCAATTCGTTGATAATAACATCGTGAATCGAGCCCCGCGGTGGACAGCCTATAGCTGCCCCGGAAAACTGGCCGAGGAAAGCTCGCATGCTCCCGCACTGATCGACCGTGCTCACACCTTGTCCTCCGACCATCAAAGTTCCTTCAATGTGCCCTCCAGCGATGCATATGAGCTCAATACCTTTGTCAACGCCAATGATCGCCGGGGGAAGCCCGACGTAGCCGATGTCGAGGTGTCCATCGCGCATGGCATTCACAAGATCGGGACCCGAGGGGAAAAGCGTCCACTTGGCCTCAACGTCATTATTCTTCAGGAGGGCTGTGCTCATAAGGAGGAACGACGTATGGTAGAGAGTTGGAAGATGCCCGATTCTTAGTGAGAGATAATTGGCGTCCCTCATAAAAACCCCCGCCGCATTATTTCATGGCATTTTTCTAAGACGTTGTTGCTCACATTTACGCCTTTGGTCACAATCTCTTAACCAGGGAAGCCTTTACGAAACTGTGGCGATGGGTCACAAGAAAAGATTGGATATCAAATCGCAGTGTTAGCAACAACACTGAGTTACCCCGATCTGATTTACGAAGAAAGGGCTCGCCGGTGCTTTGAACAGCGGATCGCCCGATTTCAGCATTTTAGAGATAGCAGATCGTCTAGTTTCCGGCAAAAAACGTGTCTGAACCTAAGCAAATCAATGGTCCTGACGCATGATAATAGTTAGCGAAACTGCCACGTCTCAAGACGTGAGGAAACCAGATTTTCTTCCGCTGAACGCGTGCAGGGCACGAACGCCAATTATCTGGAAGAGGATAGTCAGATTCCTGTGATTTTTATCCATTTCCAGCATATTCCTTCTTATTAATACGTTAAACCGGCTTCGAAGTTAGTTTCGCACGTCAATTTTGATTACTTTTTCCCCTTAATAGGTTAAATCATACTTATTGTTGTTACTTAGAGGATAATTTTTTGCCTCTTTCGAAAACTATTTGTAGCCATCAGGTCAAGAGTTTTCTATGCGGCGCGATCAGATGAGTGAGATTACCGTCCTCGCGGGAACCAACCGCAGTGGCAAAAGAGAAGGGTTTGACCAAATAGTTATCGGCCCTGGGGATACCCTCTCGATTGTGGGGCCAACCGGGTCTGGAAAATCAGCATTTATAAATGATATTGAAGTGCTGGCGCAGGCTGATACGGTTACGGGCCGGCGCATTCTCGTAAATGGAGAGCCTCCTTCTGACGAGATGACCCGAGATCCGTCGAAAAAACCGATTGCACTTATTACGCAAAGCACGCGTGTGATTGCAGATCTGGACGTGTCGCGTTTTCTGGAGCTGCACATCGAAGCGCGCAAGCAAACGCACATAGAAGACCTCATTGAAAATACGGTTGCCCTAACAAATGAGTTCACAGGAGAGCAGATTACCGAGGCTATGAGTATGACCGCTCTGTCGGGGGGGCAGACGCGTGCGCTTCTCATTGCGGATGCAATTCTCATCGGAAGGACCCCGATCTTGCTCCTCGATGAAGTAGAGAACGCCGGTATTTTCAAGGAACGCGTCATTTCGTGTATAAAAGAGTGTAGGAAAACGGTCATCTTCGTAACACACGATCCCTATCTCGCCTTGAGCACAGACCGCCGGATTGTGATGAGCAATGGGGCTGTGGTCAAGGTGCTTGAACCTCGCGAACGAGAGAGGGCAATGATTGCACGTGTTTCTGAGATCGATGATCTGCTCTGGGACGTCCGCGAGAGAATCAGATCAGGCGAGTTAATCGGTGAAGAAGATGCAATAGACGAGAAGATAGGGGTACCCGCGTGAAACTCGCCATAATCGCGGGCCCCGCCAGCGTTGGGAAGACTGCGGTCGTTCGCCAGATCATTCGTGAATTTCGGGAGGATTGCAATCCTGCATACATGAAGATCGACGTCGTTCGCGCGTTTGAAGACGAAGAGCTCAGAGAAGAATTTGGAATTCCGACACGGAAGGTATACTCGGGTGACCTGTGCCCAGATCACGCGGGCATTATGGTGCTCCAAGACGCTGTTTCGTGGGCGCGGAACCTGGGATCGGGTCTTCTCATCATCGAGAGCGCAGGCCTTTGTCTTAGATGCACCCCATACACCACGCAATCATTCGGTATAGCTGTTCTTTCGGCCGTCTCGGGAAGCAACTCACCTCTGAAAATGGCGCCGATGATTGCTCAGGCCGACATGGCCGTTGTCACGAAGACCGATCTCGTTTCCCAGGCTGAGAAGGAAGTTTTTCGCGAATACATTAAAGAGGTCGCCCCCTCAATCGACATTATTGAAACCAACGCGGTACAGGGTACGGGTATGCGGTATCTGATGAAGGCGCTCGCGACGTATCCTGATCTCAGCGATGATGTTGAAATCGTGCTGCGTGGATCGCCCCCGCTTGGAGTCTGTACCATCTGCGTCGGGAAGAAGGAAATCGGATGGCAGCACCATTTTGGCGTGATACGGCCGCTCGAGGAAGCCGATAATATTTATCGGGGTGACTGAGGGTGGCCTGGGTGCCGACCGGAAAAGACTGTGGAGCCTGCGGAACGGCCACGTGCGAGCAATTTCTTTTTCACGTCCGCGCTGGAGAAAAATCGTACAACGATTGTCCTTACTACGAGACCGAAGACGCCGTGCGAAGGGAAGCTCCGACCTACTCTGGAACTGACGTGCTAGGGAATGAATACGATTTTGTGCTCCGCCCTTTACCGGGCGAGCCCTCTGCGCGCAAATTCATCGTCCCGTTTCGCGCCGATTTGGTGGAGCACTGGGAAATTACAGCAGGGGACCTCGTGACTGGTCGTCCCGCCGGCCCGGGATGCCCCCTATATCACGCTCTCCGCGTTCTCTCTGCCAATCCCGTAACTGGCGTTCTCGAGTGTCATACGCTGGGCCCGCTTGCTGCTCGAAAAGAAAAGTCACACGACGTTCAAGCCTATAACGTGCACGCATTCGAGGGTATTGCAGAGGTCATTCACCACGAACCGGTTATTGGGAAGAGGCAACGCTTCTTGCCTGGATACTGCATGATCAATCTCTCGCATACGGCAGTTGTCAACATGGTCCTCAACAAGCGTGCGGGAATTCACGTGCGGCTTGAGGACATACGGATCATATGATTGCGAATTCGACAAACTAATAGGCTAGTTTTGCGCTTTCGCACGTAGTTCGCGGAGCCGGACTCGCAGCTTTTTTTAGATTATCGTGACTCGGCTTTTTGGCTAACGCGAAGACTGAAATCATGAGCAAGATACATTCGGAATCCAGAGGGCAACGTCAAACGTTTTCTCGCGGTGCGGCGCCACATTATTGTCCATGCGGGAAGTACAATCGTTGTTTGTCCGCCCTCAGGCGCCTCTACAGACTTCCGTTTTGTGCCGAACTCACGGTAACATCCATGCTGCACGATCGGAACCACTCGAGATCTAACGTCAAATAGGTAAACCCGAGTTGCACGAACGTCTCGGCTAGTGTGGAGAAGTGTGCGATGACTTTTTCGGCCTCTTTCTTCTCGACTTCGATGCGAGCAAGGCCATTATGAACTCTTAGTTTAGCTTTCGTGATTCCTGCGGCCTTTAACGCACGCTCGGCTTCTCTCACTCTCTCGATCCTTTGTGGCGTCATAGTAACGCCTTCAGGCCAGGCCTGCACCCTGCAAGATCAGAAGCGTTAGTACCATCCATTGCGACATTGAACTGTAGTTCATCTGCCAAGTCGCGCAACGTGCCCAAAACCTACTTCTTGCAGTAGTAACATCGTTCAGGATCGTTCTGTTTCACTTCGAATACAGTCACTGGATTGAGCGCAATTACTATGTGACGGATGCCTATCTCGTTGGCGATCGCCGCCGCGTGCGCGACCTCGCCGTGGTATAGCGCACCGTTATGTACCGTTACGGCCACTGTTGCCCCTCCAAAAACCCGTTTGGCAAGCGCGGCAACGACCGAGCTGTCCACGCCGCCGGAAAAGGTCATCAGCGGCTTTCGTGCGAGCGTACATTGGTACACAGCTCTTTCAAGATCATGGCTTTTTTTCGAGTAGCCGCCTGCGGGCCCTCTCTGCGGTGGTTAGTTCGACATTCTTACTTCTGCTTGCGCGTCGACCAGATTTCGATATAACGCCACCGATCCCAACAATTCTTGTAACGAACTCAGCATATATCTAGTCCAATTCACCATATATATACCGCAATAGACGAGAATCTTCATGGTTTCGATAAGCCGCCATGAAGCAGCTTAACATCGTCGCACTGGTGAAATGGCGGCCTGTGAGGCGTGCAAGCGGATGCGGCGGGGCCGTGCTTGACCATGGGGCTTAACAGAAACTTTAATCGCAGCGTGCGCAAACCACATAATCACGATCGGAGTAGGTCGCAGGCATATGAAAGCGCAAGAAACAGACAAAAGCGCAGAAATTAAAGCCTTTCTTATTGCGGAAGGAGGCGTTGATATTGATGAGAGCGTGCTTGGACGCATTACAACTCCTGCTTCGGGGCCAGGCGCAGGGCTAACATCGTTCTTCCTGCGATTTGACGGTCACCGCGTGCGTCTGGGAATAAAACATAATTCTCGGCTTAAGGCATCACTTGAAGGAGACGAGGTGGTCATCCGAGACCACGAACAAGAAATCGTTCGTGGATACCTTGAAGATGCCATCGCGCACTGCCCCGAACAAGCTTATATCACAGTAAGCGAAGTATGCATCTTCGATTGCCAGTACTGCCCAGTGCCCCTCCTCGGGGGCTCTGTAAAAGATCGCGACGATGTTGAAACGGCGATTGAGCGAATTCTGGCTGACCCGAAGCTCGGCGGCAAACTGAAAGCCATCGCGCTTACATCTGGAGTAGAGGAGTCAGCGCAACGCGAAGTTGAGAGGATCGCAGCAATAGTCAGTGCGCTGAAAGAAAAATACGATCTGCCCATCGGAGTATCTGTTTATCCGACACCCAGTTCTACGAGAATTTTGAAGGCCGCTGGAGCTGACGAGATTAAGTACAACGTCGAAACGATGGATCCTCAGCTCTTTCAGACCATGTGCCCAGGGCTTTCGCTCGAATTCATTCTGCAGGCCCTCAAAGACGCCGTTGAGGTCTTCGGCAGAAACAAAGTCTTTTCGAATATCCTCGTCGGACTGGGCGAGGATGATGACTCGATTATCAACGGCATGGAAGAACTGATCAACCTGGGCGTGATCCCGATGTTGAGGGCTGCAGTTGAGCATCCGTTACGTTCACAAGCGGGGATACGACGGCCTAATGCCGATAGGCTCTTGCGATTAGCGCGAAAGGAACGCGAATTGCTAGACAAACACGAGCTGCGGGCTGACGTGGCGCGAACGATGTGCGCGCCGTGTACCGGCTGCGATCTTGTACCCCACCGAGACGTCTAGCACGGACATATATCCGTGCAAATGGTGTGCTGCGCGCAAGGAAGAGAGCGGCATGGCTCCTAAACTGAGTTTGCACAGGCTGCCCGCACCATTGACCTTTTACGTGCGGATAAGTGCGCTCTCCGAGTCGCACTTAACGGAGGCCGCAAAGCTCAAAGGTGTTTACGGTCCGGACCTGTTGCGGGATCTTTCGCAATGGAAGTGGAACTTGCCTCCAGCCGGCGACAGCGCCGTGTGGGCTTCTATATTACTCAACGCACTGCGCCCCGAGGAATGGGCCATTGCGTGCCTTCGTCCCAATATGGTGAGAGACAGCGTCGTGCAGGGGTGCGAGACCTTCACGTCGTACGTCGTGCAGCGCAACAAGATCCTCCCACAGTGGGTGATTGCCGCATTCTGGTGGGAAAGTATAGCCACGCAGGGCGAGATGTCTGCGGAAGACCTCGCGCTCCTTATCGAGGGTTGGAAAGATCGTTTTCAGAACGCGGTATCGTGGTGGATGGAGCGAGGCGCCAACCCCCCCAATGCCCCGCGGGAGCGAGACGAAGCACTTCTCTGGCGGTGTTTCTATAGCGACTTGCGGCACTCAGGAGCCCTCGATGAGCAGACCAGCACCATAAGCCCCATGCTCAAACTGTCCGGCACACGTCTAGTCCAAGGAGGGCACAAAGGCCAAGGCAGGCTTCCGTCAGCGCTGCAAGCTGGGATGGCCAAATATGTTTCAGGAGAGCCTGATAAGAACTAAGCGAGGGATGTGCCCAACGAGCAGCCTCAACCATCTTCCTCTATGTCTATATCCATTTCAAGATCCACGCGACAATCCTGCAGCTGTGCTTGAAATGTACAGAAGATCAGCCCGCGCAGGCGAAATTCCGCTCAGCTTCCCGGACAGCCTAACACATTCACAAGTTAGTTGAGTAGTCTGTGATCCCCAATTTGTTGCCAAACGGATCTTCAAACTCGACTGCCCGTCCAGTTGCTATCGAAAACGGCGCTGAGAAAAACTTAAGTCCTCGTTGCTTCAGGCGCTTGTATTCTTCTTCAACGTCGTCAACTACAAACCAGATCGTTGGTCAGGCTTCGGGAAACTGGTGCACGTCCTTCAAAATAAGTGCAGGTTCTTGACTTCCGACGGCAAATGCTATCATACCTTCATTAGAGAGATCAAATTTCACAGGAAGTCCTAGCACGCGGCTGTAAAATTCTTTGGCCGCTTTTAGGTCCGTTGTCGGCAAGAAGAAATTATCGCGCAGTCTCTCATTTGTGTGCCTCTTCAAATCATCCGCATCGAGCTGCTTGCTTCATTCGCTGTTTCTTAATATTAAACTACGCTCGAATTGAGGGGCAGAATCGTTGATTATCATGCCCACTCGCGTGTTTGCAGTGCCTACTCACATACGCCTTTCAAATTATCCGAGATTCCCCCTCATCTTACCGTACCGCGTACCGCAAATGATAGAGCTGAGATCTCTGACTTTTGACCCCGCATAACGACGAGCATCCGGCTGATCCGTAAGCCGCAGACATCGCTAGCAATGATACGCTGGCGCCTTTCGACAAACTGGAAATCGCGAACGGCGAACAAAAATAGAGGATCTTTAGCAGCAACCGAAATTTGCATTCGGGGACATTTTTTGAACGCCGCAGTTGTCTGAGTGAGCTCATCGCAACAACCGCATATCTACCCATGCCACAGAACCCCTTACAACTGAAACAGTTTATTGAGTAGCAAAAAGAGAAGGCTGCGCGCATATTATTAAGGGTATGACCGTACCTTATAACTGCGAATTTTTTTTTGCACAGGCTTTGGGAGATGCATATGGACGATAAAACGTTAGAAAATGAGCTTAAGGCGTTAGCTAAGAAAAATAATGCACAGATTTATGAGATTGAACCGCGTGAAATTGTGGTGAGCGAATGGGTAAGATGGCGCTGTAAGTTCGGTTGCAAGGGCTTCGCAAAGCATCTAGGCTGTCCCCCATATGTCCCAAGCCCTTCAGAGACGAGAGACCTTCTGAAAGAGTATTCAAAAGCGTATATCGTGCACTTCAAGGGAATACCCGGAATGGAAGATATCGACCCCAAGAGTATACCTGAAGATTGGCATCCGTTTCTCAAAGGGCTGATACGTTGGATTGGCGACACGGTGTACGAACTTGAGCAACACGCGTTTTATCAAGGTTATTATAAATCCCTGGCCTTTGCAGCGTACCCGTGTATTTACTGCGACGAATGCGTAGCTGAGCAGTCAGAAGGCGTTGTGGACCTCTCCCTGAAGCGGGCTTGTAGGCACGCCGAGAGGGTTCGTACTTCAATGGAAGCGGTTGGGGTCGACGTATTTGCCACGGTGAGGAAGCTTGACTTGCCAATCGAGGTAATTCCATGCGAGGGGAATGTTTACGGAATGATTACGCACACGAACTTGAACTCGTACGGATTACTCCTCGTCTACTGATGCAATAGTGGTGACCTCGTCAACAAGCAAGATATCCCCACTTTCTACATGTTGCATTCCGAGCTGCCGCGAAAGTCCGACTTTCGCGTTCTGGAGGCATCGCCTGAGCCACCGAGTGCGTCTTCGTGGCACCGCACGTCGCTGTTATAGCTCCCAGCGCTTTGTCTTCGTGTTCCATACTTTGAACGTCACGTGGTCGCACATCAGAAATGACTCACAAAGGCTGGTCCTGTATTCATCACATCCGACCTCTGTCACGCACTTCTTCTTCTTCAGCGTGCACCACTTCATTGGCAGCACCCCTCCTTCGGGCAGTTGGGACATCGTCAGAATCGCAGATATGGTTTGAGGTGACGGCAAGACTTGCCGCCTTTGAGGTCGCAACAAAAGATCGCTACTCGCAGCCGGTGCACCTGAACGGGATATCGACAGCGCAATGCGGATCAAACATTCCAGTCTGGATGTCGAGACCAGCGCAGCTTAGGAGTGTTTTCTTGCGGGCTATCTCTTCATTTGATTCTTTTTGAGCTGTCTTAGCTTAATGACTTCCTCTTCATCCCAAGGGAGCGCCAAGAGGTACGCTCGATAATATGGCGGCGTGATATAAACTAAAAGTATGCGATCGCAGGCAATGCCAACAGGAATCGCTGTGGTGCCGACAAGACGTTTACCGAAGATCTTGTAGCCTGGCTCCACATAGTAAATCTCTTCTGCGTTCTCCACGATGTATTTGGCGCCTTCGGTGAAACTTATGTCGTGAAGAAGTATTTCGTAATCCCTGTCGTCAATAAGTTGAACCACTTTCCGCCTCCGTCAATCTGTGCCTCTTGCAGCTGATTCAAAAACTTTGACTAACGCAAACTTAAAACCTATTAAGTACTCCAATAGCAATTCCGACCCGCGATTAATCATATATGTAGAATTATACAGCCACGCGAAATGCTTAAAAACCCGTCCGAGCTATCTCACGTAATGTTTTAAAAAAAACGTCCACCGTAAGAACGATGATGCAAGGGGGTGCCACGACGCGCAGCCTCCGATGTCTCAGTGATTTTGAGGGTGCTTACTAGCGAAGAATAGATGAGCTTACCGCTCGGCGGAACAATGGGAGAAAGATAGCGGGCACCTTTTGTCTTTTCGTTCCCGATGAGATCATTTACGCCGCTGGGGCTGACCGTGTCATTTTATGCGGGGGAAGAAATGCGACAGTTTCACTCGCGTAGGAGTATCTGCCAAGAGACATCTGCCCACTGGTGAAGTCGTCCTTCGGTTCTGTCGTAAGCACGAAGTGCAGCCAGGGAGAAGCGTTTCCCCATTTCGACCTCATAGACATGGTGGTAGCAGAGGCGACGTGTGATGCGAAGAAGAAGATGTACGAGCTCTTGAACGAGCATATTCCCACGTACGTCATGAACCTTCCACAGAAACCGGAGAGCCCTGCAGGAATAGCGTACTATACTACGCAAGTTGGAGCAGTTTAAAGACGCCATGAAGGGCTGACGGGTATGGTAGAGAGAGCATCAAATTTGCTAATAAAGCCGTGAGCGAAATCACCGCGCACACGGGAGGCGTGCACTACCTCTTTCCAGCCGTCACGGGAGTCCTCGAGATGGGCGGTCGAGACAGCAAAGTCATAGCAGTGGAAAATGGGGAGGTGGTGAACTTCTTGATGAACGATAAATGTGCGGCAGGCACCGGCAAGTTCTTGGAGTTCACTGCAAAAGCGTTAGAGATGTCTACAGAGGCGTTGGCGGCCTTGCCCTCTCGTCACGAACCGCTGTCAGCATCAGCGGCACGTGCACAATGTTCGCGGAATCCGAAGTTATATCGTTACGGGAGAGAAGCGTCACAAAGGAGGGTATCGCCGCTGGACTCGTAGAGAGTATCGCGCAGAGAGACTCCGCCGTGGCCAAACACATGGGTTTAAAAAAAAGCGTTGCATTTGTCGGTGGAGAGGCAAAAAACGCTGGCATTAAAGCTGCGTTGGAAAGAATGCTAGGTGTAACGCTCTTCGTGCCCTCTGAGCCTCAAATTACCGGAGCGCTGGGAGGCGCGTTGCACGGTAAGGCTGAGGTGCTAGTCGGGCACGAAGCTTTGCTGCACAGCAGCGCGCCACTTTCCAAACGGTGATCTGAGTGAAGCTATTGATGTTTGATACGGACGATTTCTGGTATAAAACGTTTAAGAAGACCGTCGATCACGTCAGTTCGGCTGACACAGAAGCGTCAGTGCAGGACGCACTCGTCATCTTCATAAACGTCGAGAAAGAGGACGAGGCGCAACGGGACAGAGTGGTAAAAAAAGCAGTTGAGAACATCAGCTGGTTGGCGAGAAAGACAGATCGAAAAAGGGTGGTTCTCCACTCATTTGCTCATCTCTCCGAAAGCAAGTCGAGCATAACGTTTGCCGAAGCGGCGTTCAAATCAATCATGGATGCACTGTGTGTGAAAGGACTTGAGACTAGCATGACGCCTTTTGGCTTTTTCCTCGAATTTACAATTCATGTGCGGGGAGAATCTCTCGCAAAGGTTTGGAAGTCTATTTGAAGCTGCACGAGTGCATCAAAAGTAGGCGTCTGCTCTCGTTCCGAGTGCGCACTTACGCCTCTGGTTTGGCAAAGACGACCCCATAGTGATAGGGCTTAAGGTCATGGCTGCTCGCGTAAGTAAATCCCGCTTTTAGTGCCCACTCATAACACTGAGCGGGTTTCGGCCGGATGTCCATCGGCGGCCCCCGTGGAGTGCTGCTATCATAGTTCCAATGAATTATGCCGACCTTCCCATTTGGCCTTAGGATGCGATAGGACTCGTTTAGAATGCGCTCAGGTCTTTCGTCATGCAATATGTTAAAAAGCATCACGTAATCCACGCTCGCATTGGCGAGTCCTGACCCATCGGCGATAAAGTCTCGAAGCATCAACACAACATTCGCAAGTCCGCTGCCCTGTGCACGATCTTTTACGGCATTGATCATTTCTGGCTCTATGTCGATCGCATATATGTTGCCGCAAATTAGCATTGCTGCAGGAATGGTGAACGTGCCGTAGCCACACCCAAAATCGGCCACGTCGACGACTGTACCGTCAATTCCTAAAGTAGCGAGAAGTTTGAATGGCTTGAAGAAACCCTCCCAGATCGCTTCAGCGGGGATATTGCTCTCTCGCACTTTCATGGTGATCCCATCACTATAAGGTCGATCAATCGGATCTTTCACTTCGCGAGTAGTATATTAGCACTAAAATAAAGAGTTAGCTTAGTACATCGTCAATCGCAGCAATTTAGGTGGGCTAGCTTTTTTGGAAAGTGAAAACAACTCTTTGAGCGTCAGAACATCCTTTGGTCTAGTCAATTACGGTTCGTTAAACAAAGCAAGAAAGAGAGGGGGACGCCCGCACAAAAGGTGTGCCGTAGTTGAAATGCGAGGCGTGCTCCATCGCACTATGTACTTATCTTCAACTGTCTAATGCGACTAATGCACAGCATTGAACGCGCCACCTGCACCATTCGGTGCCAATGCCTACAGATGCAGCGCACGAGGCACGCACAGGCACTTGTAGTTAGTCGTGTTCCGTGTTTTCATTCCGGTCCAAAAACGCTTAACACGGGAGGTCGGTCCAAAAACGCTTAACACGGGAGGTCGCATTTTCAGGGACGTTGACCGCAGTTAGCACGGCCTTCCCCATCAGTGCCGCTGTTTCTCTGAGCCTACGCGCCCCGAAGACTCTTATAAGCTCCGCGGGGTCTTCCGGGCTGTGAAGGTCACTGCACAGAGCGTGCACCAATGTACCCAAGATGAGGAGGACCAGCACGCTTGTTTTTGGGGATATCTTGTTAGGCACTTTTACCTCCTTGACATGGTGGTGAAGGGGTCATCTGCGGCGCTCCAAATAAGTCTTGAGATAATGACAAGAATTGCTGTGAAATCTCACAATGAGCGAGACGAGGCTTTCTCAATAGAGAAATATGAATCGCGCGTATGAAGACAAGTATTACCGCTTAGCCAGCTTTTATGGAAGATGGTTCCAAATAGCCAACCCCACCAATCCGCCTCAAACACACTCTTGGTGGGCTCGCACTGGTTCACGTAGGAAGGGTTGCGCTTAGCCTTTTGTTGGACACCTACCCCGGGTCCATTTAACGCCAAACTTGTACCCCGAAATTACAACCCTTCTTGCCGGTGCGTGATTATGACACCGCGGCCATCTTTTCTGCACGTGCGCGGGTTTTGTCAGTACATTCAAATGCTCGTACTGCCTGCGGCCTGAGCACGTGCAAACGGGGCTGTGAGCTTGAATTGCAAGCTGCTGCCCTTCGGCTACTCGTTTGTATTGTAGGCGACACGTGTCAGCGGCTATGCAGCTATGGCTCCAAATGAGTTGTCACAAAGCGCCGAAAAACACTGGCCAGAAAGGATCCTGGGTTGGGATTTCCAGCGGAACTAGCGTCCCGTCGCGACGCTTGATTGTTTTCGTCCTCGGATCATCCGTCACTTTTCCTATAACGGATGCTTCGATGCCGTTGGCACTTAACTTGTGGAGTGTCACTTTTGAATGGTTCGGCCTGGCCGTGATCAGCAGAGAGCCCTCAGCGATCGCTGCCAAGGGATCGATGTCAAATGCCTCGCAGACCATCCTTACCTCTTCTGGATAGATAAACGCCTCCTCGTCTATCTCCATCCCCACTCCGCTAGCGCTTGCTATCTCGAAGAGCCCGCCGATAACGCCGCCCTCAGTCGCGTCGTGCATGGCAGTCACGCCCCCGGATTCCATCGCTAGCAAGGCGTCTTTCACCACGGTCATTTGCATGCAGAGGGCCTTAGCTCTCTCGACCAGATGCGGCGGGTAATTCTCTAAGAGCTCCTTTTCCCTGATCACGGAGAGGATCCCCGCTGTCTCTATTGCGGGCCCTTTGGTCAAAATTACATCGTCGCCCGCCTTCGAGCCGGCTGGCGTAACATAAGCGTGCTTGTCTGCGATGGCAAACACAGTGACCCCACCGATGGTGGGCGACACAAACCCTGGATAGTACCCTGTATGCCCCCCGACGATCGCTATCCCAAGCTCCACGGCAGCCCTGTGGATGGCATCCACAATGATGTGGAAGTCCTCTTCGCTCGTCTCGGGAGGCATCAACAGTGAATAGGTCATGTATCTGGGCTTGACGCCCATGACCGCCACGTCGCTCGCGCCTATGTGGACGGTATACCACCCAAACATCTCCAGGGGCTGGTGCGGGATGGCGAAGATCGGGTCCTCCGCTATGATGAGCACCTTGTCGTTGCCGATGTCGATGACCCCGGCATCAATACCTGTTCTCGGCGGCACGATTACCGAGTTATCCTTGCTACCGAGCCGCGGGAGCAGAAAGGAGGTGAAGGCGTCGAGGTCTATCTTTCCGATCTTATCGCTCATGGTAGCGTCTCGCGATTTCACAGATCTGCTCTGCCACTTCTATAGGATCCCGCCCTACAAGCACTGACACGGGCTCTTTGCCGATGGCGCCGGTTTCGTAGAAGATCTTGGGAACCCGGCCGCCGGCGGTATCTATCGCTTGCTGAACTTTCCATGGTATGGATGCGCCTTCTGCTTCCTTGATATCGTCAGGTTCTGTACTGCGGTCGATCACGCTGAAAACCCATCCCTTTACTTTGCAATACTCCTTGAGCCATTTCGTCAAAGAAGGATTGTTGCCGAAGTTCACGCCTGCTCTAAACGATGAATCGGATTTGCCCAGCTCTACCATTAGTCGGGCCATGTGGCTCGACGCGCCGAATCTGGGCTTGCCTGCGGCCTGAGGAAAGCCGTTCACGACGGTTATGCGTCCGTCTATTCCTAAAACATCATCTCTGCTTTTAGGATTTTGTCGAGCATAAACAAGGTTAGTTCTGACCTCAGGAACTAAGGCTGCGAACTCTTTGCATTCCTCGATGAGATCTATAGCGACCGCAATTTTCCCGCGCATATCGATTTCGTCAGGCTGCAACAATTAGTCTCCTCCTCCGGCTTTGGCTTAGTAATGAACACTTTGAAGTGACACAATAAGTAGTGATCGCTAGGTTGTTAGCTGTGATGAAGCTAAGCGGATCGCCTGCATACGGGATGGTAGTTTCGTTATGCTGCTGACAGGCTGGTGATGTTTTGATTTAGCTTTGTCTGTTCGTCTGCTTCATAAAATTTATATATGATAATTGATTAAGCCATTTTGTTGGTAGGAAGCAAGAAACCTACTTCCTATGGATATAGCTTTCTACTAACAAAACGCAGTTGCGGAACTGCGTGGGGGGGCGCCTCGATCCTCCGGTGCGCTCCCCACCCACCCACGTGAAATTAGCCGAAAAACCGACCATATTCCGCAAACATGAGGTTTCAAAATGACATGGAAGCCAAGCAAAAAATTGGTAATAAATTGCCTTTTGATA
>Ga0187782_10001721_pt1 | contig 16048 bp, 13 predicted proteins | sample 0715_SJ02_MP15_2_FD_132454 | JGI IMG/M metagenome (GOLD analysis project Ga0187782, IMG submission 132454) | Tropical peat soil microbial communities from peatlands in Department of Meta, Colombia - 0715_SJ02_MP15_20_MG | ecosystem: Environmental > Terrestrial > Soil > Wetlands > Peat | place...
AATTCGAGCGGGTCGTACCGCTCGCGAAAGCCTACGGCGCCGCGGTCATCTGTGGAACCATCGATGAGGACAAGCAGCAGGCCCAGGCGTTCACGCGCGAGCGCAAACTCGCGGTGGCCGAGCGCTCGGTTCGGCTATTGACCGAAAAATACGGCCTGGCGCCCGAAGATATCATCATCGATCCGCTGGTTTTCCCCTGCGCTACGGGCGACGAAAATTACATCGGTGGCGCGGTCGAGACCATCGAAGCCATCCGGCTGATCAAAGCCGGAATTCCGTTCGTCAAAACGGTGCTGGGTGTTTCAAACATTTCCTTCGGTCTTCCGGCGTCGGCGCGGGAAGTGGTGAATTCGGTTTTCCTGTACTACGCAACCAAAGCCGGCCTCGATCTCGCGATCGTCAACGCGGAGAAGCTTGAACGCTTCGCGTCGATCCCCGTCGAAGAGCGAAGGCTCGCGGAAAATCTGCTGTTCAATCATCCGCCTGCGGAAATTCCGGAGGGGCATCCACAGGCCGCGCTGCTTCGAGGTGCACCCACCGATTGGCGAGAGCAAACGCGCACGCAGAAGGCGGCGATCAATCAATTTCACATCGCGCTGATTTCCGAGCATTTTCGCGGTGCAGGCGCTCGCAAGAAAGCTGCGGCGGCGGACCTGCCGCTCGACGAGCGGCTCGCAAATTACATCCTGGAAGGCTCGAAAGACGGCCTGGTGGATGACCTGAACAGGAAACTCGGCGAGGGCGTGGCGCCCCTCGATATCGTCAACGGTCCATTGATGGCGGGGATGGGTGAGGTCGGGCGTCTTTTCAATAACAACGAGCTGATCGTCGCCGAGGTACTGCAATCAGCGGAAGCGATGAAGGCGGCCGTGAACCACCTCGAGCAGTTTATGGAGAAGGCGGACACGGAGAAGCGCGCGAAGGTGGTGCTGGCAACAGTCAAAGGCGATGTGCACGACATCGGGAAAAATCTTGTCGAAATCATTTTGAAAAACAACGGCTACGAGGTGATCAATCTGGGGATCAAAGTTCCGCCCGAGGATTTGATCCGCGCGCACCGCGAGCATCAGCCCGACGCCATCGGGCTATCGGGGCTGCTGGTGAAAAGCGCACAGCAAATGGTATCGACCGCCGCCGATTTGCGTGAGGCCGGGATCCGCGTGCCGCTGCTTGTCGGGGGCGCGGCGCTCTCGGATAAATTCACCCGGCTGAAGATCGCACCACAATACTCAAACGCTGTTTGTTACGCGAAGGACGCGATGACGGGCCTGCGCCTGATGAATGAACTCAGCAATCCCGCGCAGCGCGATTCGGTCTTGGAGGCGCACACGCATGTCGGCGCAGCTATTATGGAAGAGCCCGCTGCGCCTATTGCGGTCATTGCAGATGAAGAACGCTCGCCGCGCGTGCGCATTGATTTACCAATTCCGCCGGCCGCATATCTCGACCGCAAAGTTCGCGCCGTGCCTGATCTGCACGAGATTTGGAGTTACGTAAACCCGTACATGGTTTTCGGGCGGCATCTAGGATTCCGCGGGAATTTCGAAAAGGCACTGGCTGAACGTGATTCACGGGCTCTCGAGCTTTGGAGCAACATGGAAGAAGTGAAGCGCGAGGCGGCGAAATTCATGAAGATTTCGGCTGTCTGGCAATTCTTCGAAGCGGAGCGCCGCGGAAATTCCATCGCGCTTTTCCCTCAGGGCGCTACGTCACCCTTGCACACGTTTCATTTCCAGCGCCAGCGTGCCCCCGGCGGCCTGTGCCTGAGCGATTACATCCTGCCGCCAGCAACCGCCGGAGGCGACGGGAACGCGGGACGGGATCACCTGGCGCTATTTGTCGTAACTGCGGGCGCGGGCATCCGCGAGCGTGCCGAGGAAGCCAAGGCCGCCGGGCGATATTTTTTCTCGCACGGCCTGCAAGCGCTGGCCATCGAATCGGCGGAAGCCTGCGCGGAATGGCTGCACCGGCGCATTCGAGAGGATTGGGGCTTCGCCGATCCGCCAGGGATGACGATGGCCGAACGATTCACATCCCGCTACCGCGGCAAGCGCTACAGTTTCGGTTATCCCGCGTGTCCGAATCTTGAGGACCAGGCGGGCATTTGGATGCTTCTGCGTCCGGAAGAAATCGGCGTGCATCTGACGGAGGGCATGATGATGGACCCCGAAGCGAGCGTGAGCGCGCTCGTATTCCATCATCCCGATTGCACGTATTTCACAGTCGGCGACCAGACGGCTGAATCCTAAGATCTCCCATATTTTTTCTTGACATTACCTATGTATAAATATATAACGCCATTGCTAATGAACGCTCTGGCTGCTGCGATCGTCCATTTCGTGATTCGCACTGCTCCTCTGTGGCTTGGTGTTCTAATCCTCGCGTATCTCCGGTTCAAAGGTCCGCGCCCGAATTGATGTGCGCGAGCCGGTTGAAAAAATCAAAGAGAACATAGACCATAAGGGCCGCAAGAATTTTCAGCGGCAAACGGAGCCAATTCCAATGGCGCAGGCCTATCTTCTGAAGACGGAACCTTCGGAGTACTCGTTCGCGGATTTGCAGCGCGATAAGACGACGGTGTGGGACGGAGTAACGAGCCCGGCGGGCGTGAAGAATCTGCGCGGGATGCCGGCGGGGGCACAGCTCGTCATCTACGAAACAGCGAACCGCAAGTGCACGGTCGGAACGGCAAGCGTCCTTTCCGTGGATGCTTCGGATCCGAAAAATCCGCGGGTCAAGATTAGTGCTGGGAAACTTCTTGCCCGGCGAACGACGCTTGCCGAGATCAAAGCAAACAAACGGTTCAAGGACTCTCCACTTGTCCGGGAAAGCAGGCTCTCCGTCGTGCCGCTGACGGCGCCTCAATACGATTTCCTCACGGGGAGTTAACGACGTCATTGGCTGCCTGCGCCTTTGCCTTTTCTTCTCCCTGCAAAGAATTGACGCTTAGGAAACTCGCGAGGATACTTCTCTTAGAGAGACCGGGCCATGCGGCACGCAGTTCGCTTCCGGGCCGGAGCCAAAAATTTACGCTCGGGAGTTTTTGCGTTTGTCCTCTTCGGCGGTGCAACTCTCCTGCTCCTCGCGCTTGCCTCTTGCGGCGGGAATTCCTGCTTCACTTTCACCTGGGATTTTCCCGGTCCGATTACCACCGGCGACAAATCGTGCACGCTCACGCAGGGCACGGGCAACATCACTGTTCGCTTCGTCACCACCACGGCGGCGACGGCAGGTCCGATGGCGCCCAATTTTCGGCATGTGTTCGTGAGTCTCGAAGGAATCGAAGCTCAGCCGCTCGCAACCACCGATGAAAATCCTCAAGGCTGGGAGGAGTTGGCTCCCGGCCTCGCGCGCGACCCAATGCAGATTGATTTGCTGGCGCAACCGGCAAGGTCGTGCGCTGCAAGTCCAATTAGCCGCGCGCACGTGGCCGCCGGGCCGTATGGCCGGATGCGCCTGCGGCTTGTGAGAAATCAGCTCGCCGAGGATGCTGTCGCACCGAGGGAAAATGCGTGTGGCGAAATCGGATTTCACTGCGTGGTCGCATCCAACGGCGCGAAGTATCCTCTGATTTTCAGCGAGGACTCGGGTGACCTGCCCGTCGCCATGGATCAGTTTCCCGGCGGCCCGATCCAAATCCTGCCGGACACGAAGACGGATCTAGCTATCGAATTCAACCCGTACTCCTCTCTAGCAGCACCCGCGGGAGATGCCGTGCGGATTACGCCAGCTTTCTCAGTGGAACCTGCCACGTCCTGTGATTCTCTGGAGGCAACGGAGCGATGATCGAAATCGGTGGGCGGTCTAGCCGGCGCTCGCGCCTTGTGAGGCAGCGCCAACAGCCCGCAACGTAAGCCAGTCCGTCCGCACGCGGTCCCACTCATGAATGAGAAAACCGTAGGATTCGAAGAACTGCCGGATCTGAGGCCTGTGCCAGCCGACAATTTTTTCAAGGATGGGCACGAGTACGGCCAGCGCATCCACGCTCATCACCGTTCGCGCGGCAATGTGCGCGACGTGCTTGGTTTCGGAGACGGAAATTGTGAACCCGTCGCGCGCGTTCACATCAAGCATCACGTGGATGTCCGAATCGCCGTCACCAGCATAAATGATGTGGTCGGGCCCAATCTGCAATTTTGCTTGCAGATTGTTAAGGACGGCGACCTTCCCGTAGCCAGCGGTCGCGCGCAGGATGGTGTCGATTTCGCCGGAACTTTTGTAGCTGAACTCCGTGCCATAAATGTGATCGGCCGGCACGATTCCTTCGAGCGCCGATTGGATCACTTCAACTGGAGCGGCCGAGAGGACATAGAAGTCGAAATTGTAGCCTTCGAGCCCGTGGTCCAAGGTTTCGTATAGAAGGCGGATGTTGTCCTTCAACCGGATGCGTTTGCCCACTTCGTAGAGATGTTCTTTGCGGACGCGCGTGTGGAATTCCGGATCGTGCAAAAGCAGATAAGCGAGCTCCGCCCCTTGCTGGACGAGATTCAGTTTCGCCATGCCTGTGGCTTTGCGTTTGTATTCCTCCGCGGCGATGCCGACAAGTTCACTCAAGATGTAGCCGGAATCATTGAACGTGAGCGTCTGGTCAAAATCGCTCGCGAAAAGATAGCGTTTAATAGGCTTTTCCGTCATGCAAATCTCCTGCGAATAAAATTCGACTGGCAATTTTGTGTCTCTTTGCTCGATACATATTAGATGCGGAAGGCTGCAAAAAGATTATCGGGAATACCGATGAGCGCCATCAGCCATTTGGAGCGGTAAGTGTGAATTGCCGTTGGTTGCGCGAACGGCAAAAAAATCCAAATCGGACCGGCCCGCGGGAATCCGCTTACTTGCAATCGGATGGGGCTGTCCATAAGATGAGCCGTGCAAAGGAAGCCGCGCTGAATGGATATATTGGCTCAACCCCCAGCCTGGGACCTCGTGTGAACACCGCGTCACCCGGACTGCAACTTGCGAGCACGGGGAGTTATCCGCGCATCGGCGACCCGGCTGAGCTGCAGCTTCTTCGGCGGAGCATATCCGCGCTCGACCGCGGCGATCGAACGACGGCCGATATTCTCGACGCGGAAAATGAGATGACGCGGCGGGCGATCGCGGAGCAGGTGAAGGCGGGGCTGGACGTCATCACGGACGGTCAGATTCGGTGGTACGATCCGATTTCGCATCTGGCAGGCAAGCTTGACAACGTGAAAATCCGCGGACTCCTGCGGTTCTTTGACACAAATACTTACTTTCGCCAGCCTGTACTTACCGGCAAACCAACCCGACGAGGCCATCTTGTGGTCAACGAGTACAGCTTTGCCTGCAATGCGCTCGGGCATCTGCCCACACCGCCAGAAAAAGCCGGGAAACTTTCGATCAAGCCGGTGCTGACGGGGCCTTACACACTGGCAAAATTTTCGCTCGGCGAGCACCACGAAAATGGCGCTCCGGAAACTTCGGCATCGCTCGAAGCGCGCGCGATGGCTTATGCCGAGGCGCTCGCGCCAGAAATTGAGGCTCTGGCGCAGTCGGGGGCGGATTTGATTCAGGTGGACGAGCCGGCGGCGGTCAAATTTCCTGGGGACTGGGCGATTTTTGAACAAGCGCTAGGCCCCTTGTTCGCTGCGCGCGAGAAAGTGAGGAAGGCGGGGCGCAAGACCGAGCTTGCGCTCTACGTTTATTTTCACGACAGCACGCCATTTTACGAAAAACTCGTAGGGCTGCCGGTGGACATCGTTGGGCTCGATTTTAGCTACGATGCGAAGCTCGCCGACCTGATCGCTTCAGCCGGTTCGCCGAAGCCGCTCGGATTGGGGCTGGTGGATGCAAGAAATACGCGGCTTGAGGATCCCGACGTGATCGCGTGGCAAGTCGAGCGGCTGATGCCAAAAATCGAGGGGGGGCGCGCCTATTTAGGACCTTCGTCGGGGCTTGAGTATCTGCCGCGCGACCGCGCGTTTGCAAAACTCGAATTGCTCTCCAAAGTACGCACGGCGTTGACAGGGATCAAGGGGGCCGCGAATTGAGCCGCGAAAAATTAAAAAGCCTCGGCTTAAAACTGCCACTCCTCCCGACAACCTCAGTGGGCAGTTTTCCGAAGCCCGATTACCTGGTCAAGGCCCGCGCGGAATTCACGAAGGGGAAAATCACGCCGGAGGAGCTTCTGGGGCTCGAACGCAAGGCGACGAAATTCTGGGTGGAGACGCAGGAAAAACTTGGTGTGGATGTGCTGGTGGACGGCGAGATGTATCGCGGTGATATGGTCGCGTATTTCGCCGAGCGTTTGCAAGGATTCACCGAGGGCGGGCTGGTGCGCAGCTACGGCAACCGGTATTACCACAAGCCGATTATTACGGGCGAGGTCGAATGGCCAGGACCAGTAACGGTTGAATGGTGGAAATACGCGCAAGGGCTGACGAAAAGACCGGTGAAGGGCATGCTGACGGGCGCGTACACGATTATGGACTGGAGCTTCAACGAACATTATCCGGGTCGGCGGGCGACGGCTCTGGCGCTTGCAGCCGTAATTCGCAAGGAAGTAGAAGCGTTGATCACCGAAGGCTGCAAGATTATTCAGATTGACGAACCGGCGCTCTCCGTGCGGCCGGAGGAACTGCCCATCGCGCTCGAAGCCATGGAGGCGACGACGAAGGGTCTGGATGCTTACTTCATCACGCACGCGTGCTATGGCGCGTTCGAGCATATTTATCCCGGGATGCTGGAGCTGGCTGTTGACAATTTCGATCTGGAGATGTCGAACAATGATTTGAGCCTGCTGGGGCTCTTCCGCGGCCACCCGTTCACGAAAGACATCAGCTTCGGCGTCGTGGACGTGCACTCGCACGCGATTGAGGAGTCCGACACTGTGCGGGGGCGAATCGAGCAGGCGCTGACAGTGCTGCCGAAGGATCAGGTGTGGGTAGATCCGGACTGCGGCTTGAAGACGCGGACAGTGGATGAGGCGATCCAGAAGCTCAGGAGCTGCGTCGCTGCCGCTAAAGCCTTCCGCAACTGACGCAGAATGCATTAGCCCTTACGAACAGCCCGCCAATTTTGAAATCTTTTGCCTTGCTGCGGCGCGTTAGAATTTTTTCATGACGCGCGAAATCATCAGCTTCATTTCTCCCCGAGTGGAAGCGGAATTCTACGCGCGCAATGGCCTTGTCGCGCACACCCGTCAGTTGCGCCGGCAAAGCCAGGGTTCTCCGCGATGGCTCGCCCTCGCCGCTCTGGCCGGCGCCGTTGTGGCTCTCACGTTCGTGCACTTTTTCATCCGCTAGGTAAGCTTGCAGGCCGGTTTCGCCCGGTAGCAGCATCCGCTGCGATGCCGTCTGAATTCCTTGACGTGTTCTTCCCCTTCACATAAATTCGCTCGGACCATGGATATCCGGGGAAATTGCCTGGCGCTCGGCGCTTTTCTGGCTTTTGTGGGGGCGATGCTGCCTGCAAGCGCACGAGCGCAAGAGCCGCGGGAATTTGCGCCCTCGAAAGAGACCTCGCGAGCGGCATGGCCGAAGGTGCCGGTCCGAGCCGCAAAGGGAATGGTCGTGAGCGACGAGAAACTCGCGTCGGAGGCGGGGATTGAAATTCTGAAGGAGGGCGGAAACGCAGTGGATGCTGCCGTGGCCGTCGCGTTTGCACTCGCCGTGGTGGAGCCGGAGGCCGGAAACATCGGCGGGGGCGGATTCATGCTCGTGCGGCTCGCGGACGGACAGGCAAAATTTGTGGATTATCGCGAGGTGGCTCCATCGGCTGCGACGCGCGACATGTATGCCGATACCGATGAACCGTCTTCGTCGGAGGCGTCGCTGATAGGCTATCGGTCGGCCGGAGTTCCCGGAACCGTTGCGGGCCTGGCTCTAGCGCTGAAGACTTACGGGACGATGAAGCTGGCTGACGTGATGGCTCCGGCGATACATTTGGCGGAGGCAGGCTTCCCGGTGAGTGAGAGATTATCCGATTTATTGAGCGAATCGAGCGGCGTACTCGGACGCTTTGCAATCTCGCGGCAAATATTTCTGAAGAAGGGCGCCATGTATGAGCCGGGCGAAATACTGCGCCAGCCGGAGCTGGCGGCGACGCTTCGGCGGATTGCGAAGAACGGGCCGGCGGAATTTTACAAGGGACAAACCGGGCATGACCTGGCAAAGGAGATGCAGCGTGAAGGCGGCCTGATTACCCTTGAAGACCTTAGTCATTATCAGGCAAAAATCCGCGAGCCGATTACGGCGAGCTACAAGATCAACAGGCATGACTGGCAGGTGATATCGAGTCCACCGCCCAGTTCCGGCGGAATCGCCACGATTGAGGCGCTCAACATACTTGAACCAATCGAGTTGAAGTCGTGGGACGACCCGGCTTCGGTCCACTGGGTGATTGAAGCGATGCGCCGCGTTTTTGCTGACAGGTCCGCGTACTTAGCCGACCCTGATTTTGCGACGATTCCGGTTCGTGGCCTTACCTCTGTATGCTACGCAGACGCTTGGCGGAAGACGATTGATCCGGCGTCGGCTACTTTCAGCCAGCAGATGCGGATCCTCAATCCCGCGGCCTACGGAAAATCGGATTCATCCGGCACAGGCTGTCCTCAAGCCGCTGAACAGGCGAGCGACGATGGGAGTGAAGCAGCGGAGGCGCGTGCTGTGGCTGAGGCCGGACGTGGAGAGCACACGACACATTTTTCGGTGGTGGATGCGGCGGGAAACGCTGTGGCCAACACCTACACGCTCAATGACAATTTCGGATCGGGTGTCACGACGATGGAGGGATTTCTGCTGAATGATGAGATGGATGACTTTACGACACATCCGGGCTCGCCCAATCTTTTCGGCCTGATGCAATCGGAGGCCAACGCGGTGGGGCCGGGGAAACGCCCACTCAGCTCAATGATGCCGACCATTCTGTTGCGCGACGGCAAGCTCAGTTTCGTGACTGGCTCACCCGGAGGACCGCGCATCATTTCGGCAACACTGCTTTCGATATTGAACTGGATGCGTCTGGGAATGGATGCGCAAGCGGCCATCAATGCGCCGCGTTTCCATCAGCAGTGGCTGCCTGATGAAGTCGTCATCGAGGCAAACTTTTCTGACGCAGCGAAGGAAGAACTTGTGCGCCGCGGATACACCATCAACCCGCAGCCAAAGTGGATCGGCCAAGTGGAAGCAATTGGAATTGACCCCCAGACGGGAGAGCGCCTGGGCGCACCGGACCCGCGCCGCAACGGGTTTGCCGCCGCCTATTGACGCGAGCCCCATTTCCATTGACCATGTTTATCGAGCGATCGGAAGTTCCATTTGGAACTTCCAGGTGAATGCCACCGGAGGTTGAATGCAACGTGTCCTCTCCACGTACCGGTATATAAAACAGCCGCTCACCCCGCAGTTGTTGAGCGAGATTTCGCAGGCCGGCGTGTCGGGGATCGAGATTTTCTGCGCTCCGCAGCACTTCAGCTACCGGGATTCGCAGCGGGTCCGGGAGCTGGCGGACGCGCTCAGCGAATACCAGCTTGAGTTGCATTCACTTCATTCACCGACGGAGCGCGACCTTGCTCCGGGGCGCGAAAGCGGCGTTCCGATCTCGATCAGCGATCCGGAACGCATTCGGCGGCTTGATGCCGTAGATGAGATCAAACGCGCGCTCGAGGTGGCGGAGACGGTTCCCTTTCGGGTTCTGGTCCAACACATGGGACACGGACGGCAGATGGCGGATCCACGGCTGATGGATGCGGCGTTCAGCTCGCTCGAACATCTGACAGTTTTTGCGAAAGCGCGCGGCGTGACGATTGCGCTCGAAAATACGCCGAGCGATCTGGGGTCGCCCTCGTCGCTCCAACATTTCATCACCGATACCCATCTGCACGATTTGCGGCTGTGCTTCGACACCGGCCATGCGCACATGGAGACGGGAGTCGAGGCCGGGTTTGAAATGATGCGCGACCGCGTGATCACGACGCATGTCCACGACAATCATGGCGAGAAGGACGAACACCTGCTGCCATTCGAAGGCGGGATTGGCTGGGATGGGGCTCTCGCGGCGATGGCAACGGCGAGCAACCCGCTGCCGATTGTCCTCGAGCTGAAGGAACAGAACCAGGGGCAGCCGTCGCTCAATCAAGTGCGCGCGGCATTTGACAAGCTGGAAAAAGGATTCGAAGCCAAACGCAGCCGCTCCATCAAGCCGTGACCGCGGGCAAAGCAAATCACAACGGATGAAACGATGACTCAAGAAGCTCAGGCGGCAGTTCCGATTGTCACCATAAACGAAGTAGGACAGCATGCGGGCCGGACTGTGACTATCCGTGGGTGGCTTTACAATTTGCGCGAGTCGGGAAAGCTGCTATTTCCGATTTTTCGCGACGGGACGGGCGTGATTCAGGGCGTGGTGTCGCAAAAAGAAAATCTGGTGGCCTTCGAGGCCTTGAGGGGATTGACACAGGAATCGAGCGTGATGGTGACGGGCAAGATTCAGGCGGAACCCCGCGCCCCGGATGGTTACGAGATGCACATCAGCGCGGCCAATGTCTTGCAGCGGGTTCCGGAGGCCACTCCCTATCCAATTCAACTAAAAGAACACGGAGTGGATTTTCTTCTCGACCGGCGCCATTTGTGGATTCGAACGCCGCGGCAGGCAGCGATTCTGCGGATTCGCGCGGAAGTCGAGCGGGCGGCGCGCAATTTTATGGACAGCCAGGGTTACACGCTGACGGACACGCCCATTTTCACGCCCGCAGCGTGTGAAGGAACCACGACACTATTCGAAGTTAGCTACATCGATGAGGAAAAGGCTTACCTGACGCAATCGGGCCAGCTCTACCTCGAGGCAACGGCGGCAGCGCTCGGGAAGGTGTATTCGTTTGGCCCGACGTTTCGCGCCGAAAAATCCAAGACGCGGCGCCACCTGACGGAATTCTGGATGCTCGAGCCGGAGGCCGCTTACACGCATCTCGAAGAAATCGCCGAGCTCGGGGAAGGGCTGGTCAGCGCGGTCGTCCAGGCCGCGGTAAAGAATCGCGCGGCGGAGCTGGCTATGCTCCAGCGCGACGTCTCGAAGCTCGAGAAAATCGCGCCACCTTTTCCGCGCATCAGTTACGACGAAGCGATCGAGGTGCTGCAAGAAGCCGGCAATCCTGCGAAGTGGGGCGACGATTTCGGTGGAGATGAGGAAACGATCATTTCGAAAAATTTCGACAAGCCGGTGATCATTCATCGCTATCCGACGGCGATGAAAGCTTTCTACATGGCCACGGACCCTGCACGTCCTGAACTTTCACTGAGCTTCGACATGATTGCCCCGGAAGGCTACGGCGAGATCATCGGAGGCGGTGAGCGCTTAGCAAGCTACGAAACGCTGGTCCGGCGGCTCGAAGAGCACAAGCTACCGTCTGCACCCTTCGAATGGTATCTCGACTTGCGGCGCTATGGCAGCGTCCCACACTCGGGCTTCGGGCTCGGCCTGGAACGCACCGTGGCATGGATTTGCGGCACTGAGCACATCCGGGAAGTCATCCCCTTCCCACGGATGCTCTATCGCGTCTATCCTTAGAGGTCCCTCCACCGGTCCGGGGTCGCGAAAAGAATAAGAAAAATGCCAGAAAAGGTACGCATCATCGGTGTGCCAATGGATCTGGGCGCCAGCCGCCGCGGCGTGGACATGGGCCCATCGGCTTTGCGCGTAGCGGGCCTGCAAACACGCCTGAAGCAGCTAGGGAGGCATGTGGAGGACATCGGCAACGTGGCAGTGCGCCAGCCGGAAGAGCAGCCCTACGGCGAAAAGAAAGCAAAATATCTCGATGAAATCTCCGAGACATGCAAGGGCGTGGCGGAGATGGTGCGTAAGACGCTGGATGACGATTTGCTGCCACTGGTCCTCGGCGGGGACCATTCCATCGCGGTGGGGACCACGGCTGGGACGGCCGCGTACTTCCATAAGAAATCGAAGCGCATCGGACAGCTCTGGCTCGACGCGCATGGCGACATGAATACGCCGGAGTCCTCGCCTTCGGGCAACGTTCATGGCATGCCGCTCGCATCCATTATGGGATATGGCCCAGGCGAGTTGACGGAAATGGCCGGGATCAAGCCGATGGTTGAGCCGCGCAACGTGGCGCTGGTCGGAATCCGCGATCTCGATGCGAGGGAGCGGCGGCTGGTAAAGGAGTCGGGCGTGCATGTGTTCACCATGCGCGATATCGACGAGCGCGGGATGCGCGACGTGATGGCAGACGCGCTGCGATTTACGACCGACGATACGGCGGGCGTAGCCGTCAGCCTCGATATGGATTTTGTGGATCCGGCGGATGCGCCGGGTGTGGGGACGCCGGTGCGCGGCGGAGTCACGTACCGCGAAGCGCATTTGGCGCTCGAAATGATTGCAGACAGCAAGAACATGGTTTCATTCGAGCTTGTGGAAATCAATCCAGTAATTGATCTGCACAATCAGACCGCAATTTTGGGCGTGGAACTGGTGCTCTCCGGGCTGGGAAAGAAAATCCTGTGATCGCCGCGTTTGATGGGATGGGGGCGGAGGCAGTGTCTCGATGAGCGGGAAGAGACTTCGCGTCGGGATACTGTTCGGCGGGCGCTCGGGCGAACATGAAGTGTCGTTGGCTTCCGCGGCATCTGTGATTCGCGCGCTCGATCCAGAAAAATACGAGGCTGTCCCGATTGGGATCAGCAAGGACGGGCGCTGGCTCGTCGGCACAGGCGCAATGAAGATGCTGCCGGAGGTTTTGAAATCGGGCGAGCGCGTGATGTTGCCTGCGGAGCCGAGCGCCGCAATGCTCGTGCCCGTCGCCCCAGGCTCGGGCCAGCCGAGCGTGACGGTGGATGTCGTCTTTCCAGTGCTGCATGGCACGTTCGGCGAAGACGGGACGGTGCAGGGACTGCTCGAATTGGCAGGACTGCCGTACGTCGGCGCGGGCGTTCTAGCTTCCTCAGTCGGAATGGATAAAGACGTACAGAAGCGACTTTTCGAGCAGGCAGGTTTGCCGGTCGTTCCATTCCTGGCGGTATCGCGTTCGCAATGGGAACACGAGCGAGTGAAAGTTCTGCGTGAGATAAAGAAGAAATTCCGGTTCCCGATATTTGTGAAGCCGGCGACGACGGGGTCGTCGGTGGGCATGACGCGCGTGAAGGCAGCCCATGAGATTCCGGCGGCGATGGATTTGGCGGCGCAATTCGGGTTAAAGATTATGGTTGAACGCGGCGTGAACGCGCGGGAGATCGAGGTGTCTGTGATCGGAAATGAGGACATCCGCGCGTCGATTCCCGGAGAGATCATTCCGCACCGAGAATATTATGACTATGCGGCGAAGTATCTGGAGGGCGGGACGCAGCTTGTAATCCCCGCTCGGCTGACGAAGAAACAGGTCGCTACGTTTCAAGATTACGCGGTTCGCGCATTCCGGGCCATTGATGGTACGGGGATGTCGCGGTGCGACTTTTTCCTCGAGCGTCGGACAAGTAAGATTTTCATCAACGAATTGAACACCATTCCAGGGTTCACTTCGATCAGCATGTACCCAAAGCTGTGGGAAGCCTCGGGGCTCCCGTACCCCAAGCTCATCGACCGTTTGATCGAGCTGGCTCTTGAATTGCACCGCGAAAAGGGCCGGACTAAGTACTCGATTGACCTCCCTTCCGGGGCCGGCGGGGCCCTCGAAACGTAACGGTTGCGCGTCAGCCCCAAAACGGCCCTTGACCCGCTTCTCGCACCCGTTTAAACTAACCAGTTAGTTAAAGAATTCGGCCTCGTGCCCCGTGAGAGGCTGGGGCAGGCCATCCCGCCCCTCCGGATGACCTTCTGCAAGCCGAAGGATTGCGTTACGCGCAGCAGAATCTCCGGGAGACTGGCGGAAATTGAAGGCGCGACAAATGAAACGAGGACGCAGAAAAGCCGATAACCCCGCGACGGCCCGACGCATTCTGGCGGCCGCCGAAAACCATTTTGCCGCGCGGGGAATGGCCGGGGCACGCACGGATGAGATCGCGGCCGCAGCGCACGCCAACAAGGCCATGCTCTACTACTATTTCGGGAACAAGCAGCATCTTCATCGCGCGGTGCTGGAGAATCTCTTCGGCCAGCTTCGCGATGTTGTCTATGCGAAAGCTTCCGCGGACGCCAAGCCACGAGACCAGCTCATCGGATTCATGAACGGCTATTTCAATTTTCTCGCGACACACCCGAACTATCCGCGGCTCGTCCAGCGTGAGGCGATGAGCGCCACGCCGAAATTTGAATGGATCGTGCGTGATTACTTTCGACCATTTCACCGGCAACTCACCGGTGTCATTGAGAAAGGAGTCGCGGCGGGCGAATTTCGAAAAGTGGACGCACACAATACCGTTTTCACATTGCTGGGGATGATGGTTTTCTACTTTGCCGCCGCGCCGGCGCTGAGCAAGCTGGCAGGACAAGACCTGCTTTCACCGCAAGCGCTCGAACGGCGGCGATGTGCGCTGCTGGATTTCGTGAATCACGGACTGATGCGCAAAGAAATGAGGCCCCGATGACCGGAAAGAAATTCTTCATGTTCATAGGAGTCGTTTTCCTGCTCTCGATCGTGATCTATTACTTCAGCACGCCAAAGGGAACCGACATTCCGTTAATCGGCATTGTGGATGGAAACGAAGTGATCATCAGCCCGCAGATTACCGGCCGCATCATCAATCTCACAGTGGACGAAGGATCGGAAGTGAAGAAAGGCCAATTAATCGCGGAGCTCGATCCCAAGGAACTTCAGGCAAGCCTGGCAGCCGCAAAAGCCAATGTGGATACGCTCGAGAATTCCGTCACCGAAGCCGAACACAATTTTGCCTGGACGAATGATCAGACGGACGCGTCGTTGGAGCAGGCACGCGCGGCGCTGAGCTCTACGCGAGCGCAGCTCGAACAAGCCAAGGTGATGCTCTGGCGCGACCAGGGCGACGTCGAGCGCATGGACCAGCTATACGGTAAGGGTGAAGTCTCCAAGCAGGATCGCGACCACGCGGATGCCGCCTTCAGGGCTTCGCAAGCCAATGTGCAATCGCTGCAAGATTCCGTTAAGGCGCAAGAAGGGGCGCTCGCGGTTGCTCAGGCGAACCGGAAACAAGTGGCAATGCGGAAGAGCGCGGTGCAGAGCACCATGGCGCAGCTCGAGCAGGCGCGCGCGAGTCAGGCGCAGGTGGCCACGCAGCTCGGGTACACGAAAATTTATGCGCCGCTCGATGGAATCGTGTCCGTACGGGTCTCGAAACAGGGCGAAGTGGTACAGCAAGGCTCGCCCATTGTCGTCGTGGTGGATGTGGACCATCTCTGGGTGCGCGCAGATGTCGAAGAGACTTACATAGACTCGATTCAATTCGGGCAGAAGCTGCGGGTGCAATTGCCATCGGGGAATCTTCTCGAGGGCTCGGTGTTCTTTAAGGGTGTGGAAAACGATTTCGCGACGCAGCGCGACGTGAGCCGCACGAAGCGCGACATTAAAACCTTCGCGATCAAAGTTGCGGTGCCGAATCCAGAACATCGGTTATTTACGGGAATGACAGCGACGGTCCTGCTTCCCCCTCCTGCGAAAAAGAACTGGTTTGCACGTCTCTGAGGTCACTCGGGAATCGCGCCATGAATGCAATCGAAGTAGACCATATTACGAAGAGATTCGGTGACCTCGTCGCCGTCAACGACATCGTTTTCGATGTCGTGGATCGTGAAATTTTCGGATTGCTGGGCCCGAACGGCGCGGGGAAGACGACTCTGATTCGTATGCTGACGACGCTGACGCCTCCGACCTCAGGAACTGCGAGAATCGCAGGCTTTGATATTCGGGAAGACGCTGACGACGTGCGACATGCAATTGGCGTGATTCCGCAGGCATTCACTTCCGATCCGGAGCTCACTGCCGACGAAAACATGCTGATTCACGCAAAGCTGTACGGGGTAGCGATCGAGAAGCGCGAGCGGCTGATTCATGATCTGCTCGAATCGGTGGAACTGCTCAAATTTCGGGAGGCGCTCGTCCGCACATTCTCCGGTGGCATGCGGCGGCGCCTCGAAATTGCGCGCGGGCTAGTCCATTCCCCGA
>Ga0187782_10001724_pt1 | contig 16045 bp, 12 predicted proteins | sample 0715_SJ02_MP15_2_FD_132454 | JGI IMG/M metagenome (GOLD analysis project Ga0187782, IMG submission 132454) | Tropical peat soil microbial communities from peatlands in Department of Meta, Colombia - 0715_SJ02_MP15_20_MG | ecosystem: Environmental > Terrestrial > Soil > Wetlands > Peat | place...
CGTGCGGCCGGTCCCAGAACACAAAGCAAGCACACTCCTAACGTTAGCAATACTAGACACCTAGTTCTCATATCCTCCTCCTTAAGGTTTGGACGACGCCCCGTCAACAGTTCTCTGCAGAGTCGGCATGCCGGCACGTTGATGACGTTTGATATTGCCTAGACCCGAGCCCGTCGGAAAAGAAAAATGAGCAACCCTACCTCGGCTGCCCGCAAGCCCGACCTGCAAGGAAGCAGGTCAGACAAAATGCACTCCACTCATCTCTGGCGACTTATTGGTAGCACATAGTGATTATTGTGTCAAGAGAAATCTGTTATGAGATTTCTTGACTTCTATTATAGAAAGGCCAGCGTTACCTTCAGATTAGGATGCCACCAGGACGACCGGGTGCTTTGCCCCGACTTTGGCGGCATGCTAAACTCGTGCCATGAAGGCCGGAGCAGGCGAAGCGAGGACGGGCTTGCGAACCGCGGGGCTCTGGGTGTTCGTTCTGGTCGCGCTGGGGGCGGCCTTCGGAACTTCCAGCGAATCTGCTGCCCAACACTTCGCGCGCGCCGGCCAGCTTGCCCAAAATGGCAAGATCGAGGAAGCCGAGCAGGAATATCGTCTCGGGCTTGCCCTTGATCCCAAATCGGCACAAGCCCAGAACAACTTGGCCGTCCTTTACTTCCAGAAACACCAATTTCGGGAGGCGGCAGCATCCTTCCGAAAGGCCCATGACTTGAGGCCGGCGGACCCGACCATCAGCTTTAACCTGGGCCTCGCCCTCTTCAACACCAGTGACCCTCAAGCGGCTGTGACCCCACTCGAGGGTGGAAGGGCCGATCCCAAGCACGCGGTGGATGCCCAGTTTCTATTGGGGGTGTGCTACTTTGATCTCAAGGAGTGGGAGCGCTCGATCCGTGAGTTGGAGGTTGTGCGCCGGTCTCGCCCTGACGACGAAAAAGTCCTCTTCATTCTTGCCAAGGACTACCACAATACCGGTGCGCCGGCGAAGTCCCTCGATGCGGCTGCCCAACTGCTCAAAACGCACCCTGACTCCATTTATATCCACGAAATGCTCGGAGAGGCTTACGACTCGGCCAGCCGGCCGCAGAAGGCCGAAGAAGAATTCAAGCAGGCCATTGCGGCGTCACCGCAAACCCCCGAACTGCACCTCATGCTAGGGTACCTGTATTGGAGATGGAAACGCTATGCCGAAGCGGTGGAGCCGCTGGAGGCGGAGACTCGCATCTCCCCCAACCTCGCTCAACCCTATTTTTACCTGGGAGATGTGGCGCTTCGAAACAAGCAGTTCGAGGCGGCAGAGAGTTATTTCCGCACAGCCCTTCGTTTGAGCCCTTCGTATGGTGACGCGCATCTGGGCATGGGACGTGCCTTGGCGGAGTCCGGCCAGTATCAACAGTCCATCCCCTTCTTGCGCTTGGCGGTGAAGCGGTTGCCGGATCGCGGGGAGGCGCACTACTGGCTCGGCAAGACCCTAATTCAGGTCGGCCAAAAACCAGAGGGCCAAAGGGAGCTGGCAGAGGTCGAAAGGTTGAACCAGCTCAAACGGCAAGAGGCGTCGGACATATTGAACCAGGTAGTCACACCCTCACCCACCACCGGCCCGGTGAGTCCTTGAATGCTCTTCTAGGGGTAGCCCTTGTGGCCGCCCTGCGGCAACCACGAGAGCCGACCGTGATTGGCACAGGGCGGCGACAAGGGCCGCCCCTACAGCGCTAGGGCTGGGGACTTTGCCCAAGAAGGCGCTCGTAGGCTTGGCGATAACCATGGCCTTGCGGGTTGAGTTCGTAGGCGGCACGGTACTCCTCGAGCGCATCACGGCGGTCCCCTTTCGCCTCGAGCGCGAAACCCAGGGTGTAATGTGCCTGTCCATTCTTCGGATTCAGCCGCAGCGCTTCGCGCTCTTCCGCGATGTCGCCCTCCCAATCGCCCTTTTTCCCAAGCACCGCGCCGAGCAGGGCGTGCGCATCGTCACGATTCGGGTTCAGCCGCAGCGCCTCGCGCTCTTCTGCGATCGCCCCATCGTAATCGCCCTTCCAAGTCAGCGCGTTGCCTAGTTCCCAGTGGGCAAAGTCGTCATTTGAATTCAACCTCAGTGCCGCACGGTATTCCGCGATCGCTCCGTCCCAGTCGCCTTTCTTCCTTAGTGCGACTCCCAGGTTGACGTGTGCGAGTTCACTGTCAGGCCCCAGGCGTAGCGCTTCCCTAAACTCTGCGATCGCTCGGTCCCAATCGCCTTTTTGCGCCAGCGTCTTGCCTAGGACGAAGTGAGCAACGACATCGTTGGGGTTGAGCTTCAAGGTCTTTTCAAACTCCGCCTCGGCCTCATCGAGGCGATTTTTGCTGACCAAGGCAAGACCCAAGTGGTTGTGGAGGTCAGGGGATTCGGGGTAATACTGCAAGCCTTTGTTGAGAATGAGAATCGCGTCGTCAGGCCGTCCCGCCGCCAGCAAAGTGCGGCCGAGGTTGTGGTAAATCTCCCTGTATTGGGCGTTCAGCTCCAGCGCTTTCTCGAACTCGGGGATCGCTTCGGCATATCGGCCCGTCTGGGCTAGAGCTGACCCAAGGTTGCTATGGATCCGGGCATCATCAGGATTTGTCGAGAGCAGTTCTCTCCACTCCACGATGGCCTTCTCGTACTCGCCCTTCTCTGCCAATTCCGCCGCATGGTCGAATTTCTTGTACATGTCGACGGCGGGCGTGCGGATGGCCATGAGACCGTCTTGTGGAATGTTCACAAATTCGGGAATGTTAACAGCACGATTGGCGGCCGTCGCATTATCAATCAGGATAGCGGGGCTATCGTTGCCTTGCTCGTCGATGTGGGTGAGATACATCCGAGTATACGGCGAGAGGGCCTTGGAGGAAAACACCAACCATCGGGCATTGGGCGAAAAGCTGTGCCAGGAATTCATCAGCGGCGTGTTGCAGCGCATTCGCCGCGCCTGTCCGCCTTCGGCGGGCACGATGTAAAGCTGGCTGTCAGGACGCATCAACTGCCCATTGCGGCACTTCACGAACACGATCCACCGCCCGTCCGGCGACACTTTCGGAAACGTGTTGCTCATGCCGTTCCCCGAAGCCCCGGCAACGGGTTCCGCCTGGCCCCCTCGGCCCCCGTTGAAGGGAACGCGATAGAGGTCATACCGGATCTGTAACTCAGCCGGATCGTTTGCGTATGCCGCCATCTTTCCGTCGGGGCGATAAGGCTCTCTCGCCTCCGCTCGGGCGAAAACCAGGTAGCTGCCATCCGGGCTCCACACGCCATCCGTCTGCACATAGCGGGGATCGTCTGCGCCTCGCAAGGGTTCCCGCCGGCCGGTCTCACGGCTATACCAGGCCAGGATCCCCCGGGCCGGGTAAAATACCTGAAGAAAGCGATAGTCCTTGAAATTCACCACGTAGTAGTTGCTCTGCGTAGAGCGTTCCGTGGTGTTGACTGTGGTCACAACATACTTTCCATCCGGGGAAACCTGAGACATGAACCCCACTCTGTTCAGGCTTACTCGCCTGTCCAGAGAAGGATTCCATGTCACCATGTTGGTCGTGTTGATGGTCATCTGGGGCTGGACGGGGACAATCGCGTACAGCCCCTTGTCGTTCTGGGGGCCGTCCATGTCCATTCCCATCGTCTTGCCGTCCCTCGAGAAAGAATGGCAATTCGCGCAGGTGGGCATGTCTTTCAGAACTATGCGGCTCTCGGGCTTTCCGATGTCGCGCAGCCGCCATTGGATGAGCGGAATCGCCGCGGGATCCAGGGGCTTGATGATCCCCTTTTCAGTTTCGGAAGGCATCAGCGGCACATCGCGATAAAAGATGGGCGCGCCGACGGGGTCCCTCGACGTGCGGATGGTCACGTGGCCGTTCGACACCGCGTGCCGGGCGTCTTGCAGGCTGAACCCGCTGATGGTCAGCGTCGCTGCACCCTCCACAGAGTGTTTTTTGATCGCCTCCCAGACCCCCGCCTCGGGAATCCAGGTGTGCGCCGCAGCCTGTTCAGGCGTGAGCTTGGGCAATTCATTCGTGGAAGAGACGCAGCGCGGGTCAATCTCGCCGATGGCCAGCCGCGCGCCGGAGGGTTCGAGGTGCATTCCAGCCGAGCCATCGGCGAACGCGATGTCGATTCGCCAGCGCATGGCGCTCGACGCGGCGTCGCGCCAGATGAAAGTGGGCGGGGTAATTTCGGGAGGGAAAATAGAACCGTCCAGAGGATAGTCAATATTGATCGAGGCCTGATGTGCCGCCGAAAGCTTGTGCGCGGGCTTCGGTTGCGCCGCCGCGCGCCTACCGAACATCGACACGGCCGTCACGATTGCACCCAGGAGGAGCAGGGTCACTCCGGTCCGATTCAGAGTGCTCACGTTTTGGCCCTCCCGGGCGAAAGCACACTCGGCACCTGCGCTACTGTGCCCCAGGCAGGCGCGTTTGGCCTCTCGCACACCGCTCGGAGATGGAACGCACACACTTCAAGTCCTGGCACGAATTTCCGCTCTGGCTCCCTGTCCACACCTGATTGTACACCCAACCACCGTCTGCACGCTGGGTGGCGTTGCGTTGTACGGGCGGCCTTTGTGGCCGCACTCTTGCGACTTGCCACGGGTCACGCGTAGTAGCCGTACTTCTCGATTTCGTCCCACATGGCCAAGACGTTGTCGAGTTTGGCGGCAGGATGAATCTCGGTGGTCGAGCCAATCCAGAAGCGTCCGCTGGCCCCGGCGTCGTCGATGGTCTTTCGCACTGTCTCCCGAACCTCTGCTTCGGTGCCGAAAGGCAGGAGTTGGGAGACGTCAATCCCACCCATCAAGATCCACTCCGGGTAAGCTTTTCGCACGGCTCCGGCATACATCTTAGAGAGCGGCTCGAGAGGATTAAGTCCATCGATCCCGGCTTGGCGAAAATCCTCCAGCACAGCCCACAGGTTGCCGTCCGAGTGGTAGATCACTTTAATGCCGTGCTCGTGCCACGCTTCGACCAACTTTACCAGGCGCGGAAAAAACTCCTTGCGCAGAAACTGGGGCGAGAAGAAAACCTGCTCCGTGCTGGCGATGTCAGCAAAGACCAGAGCGACTGGCGACAAAGTGGGGTCAGCCGTCTCATGGACCCGTTGGATCTCCGCCCAGTTCAGCGCTGCGAGCCAATCCGACACGAGCTGGGGGTTCTCAGCGTAAGCGTAAACCAGCAAGTCCAGACCTGCCCGCACGTGCGCGGTGTCCAGTCCCACGGGGCTCTCGTTCGGAAAAATCACCGTATTCCCGCCGACCTTCTCCTGCAACTCCAGGAACTGTTCGCGCGGCGATTTGGAAGATGCGCCCCAGACATTACTCTTCCCGGCGAAAGTGAACATGTCGCCAAATTTGCGATTGTGGAGTTCCTCGATGTTCCGGGGAATGTAATTGAGTAGCCCGTCCACGTCGTTGAAAGGACGCTCGATGAGCCAGGTGGTCCACCATTCCTGTTTGTAAACGAAGCCATCGTCGTGGCGGATGATCTTCTCTTCGACTGGTGGCGCAATCCCCCGCGTAATGTCCAGCCGCTCGCCTATGGTTCTGCAAACCAAGTCCAGCCCGTTCTGCAAGGTGACCTTTTCACCCGTAACATGTTCAATGAGAGGTATGTGCTGGATGAGATCAAAGACAGGCACGCGATCAGGCAGTTCACCCCGCAGTGTGCATTCAACGCGCTGCCGCGCCGTCATTCGATCCCTGGGAAGTTTGCGCATCGCTCATCTCCTCTTCAAAGTGTAGGGGCGACCCATGTGGCCGCCTCGGGCACCGGGGGCGGCCACGAAGCCCGACCAAGCCGACGAGAAGGGTCGCCCCTAAAAGCCCCTTCAAAGGTCATCGTTGGAAGAGGCCCCACAACTCCGCCCAGCGCACAGCCACAAGAAACCGTCATTATACTCCCCAGCTTTGGGTGTTACCAAAGTCTGAGCGCCGGCTCTGAGCCTTATGCGGCGCTTGCCATTGGCCGATAGTAGTGAAGAAGGCAAACTATGAGGCGCGTGCTTTTTGTAGACGACGAACCGCGAATATTGGAGGGGCTGCGGCGCATGTTGCGTGCCCAACGCCAAGAGTGGGAGATGGCTTTCGCGCCCGGTGGCGAAGCGGCCCTGGTGCTGCTGGAGGCCTCTCCCTTCGACGTCATTGTCTCCGACATGCGGATGCCGGGAATGGACGGAGCCAAGCTGCTGGCCCAGGTGCGTGAGCTGCACCCCCAAGTGGTGCGCATCGTGCTCTCGGGTCACACATCACTTTCCACCGCGCTGCGGGCAGTTCCCGTCGCGCATCAGTTCCTGGCTAAGCCCTGCGACGCCGGAACGCTACGGGTCGCGATCGAGCGCGCCTGCCATCTCAAGGGCTTGCTCAACGACGACTCGATCCGCCGCACGGTAGGCGCGCTGCGGGACCTCCCCTCACCCCCGCGCACTTATGACGCTTTGACGCAGGCGCTGGGTGAGGCGGACACGCCCCTTCAGAAGATCGCCAGGATCGTCGGGCAGGACGTAGGCATCTCCGCCAAGATCCTGCAATTAGTCAATTCCGCCTTCTTCGGCCTCGCGCACTCCATCACCAATGTCGAGCATGCGGTCATCTATCTCGGCATCAATACGCTGAGGAGCCTGGCCCTTTCCGTGGAGATCCTCCGTGTCTTTCAACCCAAAACGCCTTAGCCGGGATTCTCCTTGGAGGGGCTGGGGCGCCACGCGCGGCTCACCGCCCACATCGCTGCTTACCTGCCGGTTCCGAAGCACCTCGCCGACATTCCCATGGTGGCGGGTATGCTCCATGACGTGGGAAAGCTGATCCTGGCCTGGAGGTTCCCCGAGCGGTTTAAGAAGCTGCTGGCGCAAGCGGCAGAGGAGCATCGCCCGCTCTACAAGGTGGAGCAGGACGAATATGGCTTCAGTCACGCCGAAATTGGAGCCTATCTACTGGGGTTGTGGGGATTACCCTATGTCTTGGTGGAGGCCGTCGCTCTTCACCACGGCCCCAGTCGAGTGCCGCACGAAAACTTCGACGCGATCTCGGCTGTCTACGTCGCCAATTTCTTGGCTCATGAACTTGAGGCGCCTCCCGCCGAAGTTCCTTTGGAAGAGGACAGTGAGACCAACCGAAAGGAACTGGCAGCGTTGGGCGTCGAGGGGGATCTCGCCGCCTGGCGTGCCGTGGCAGCAGAGATACCGGCACGGTTGGCGGAAGCATGACATGGCCGAACTGAAGGGTCCCAGAATTCTACTGGTGGACGACGAAGCCGTCCCCTGATCGCCGTCCTCTGGCAACTTCACCTTGAGCCCACTGCGCAGGCTGGCCGTGCCTTAGGGCGAAGGCAAAGTCACAGAGGTTCTACCTTGCCGAGCTCATCGATCTGTCGCTCGATGTTCTCGCTCACCAACGCCTCTTCTCGGTGAACCCCCTGCTCGAGGGCCTCGAGGATCCCCATCAGGCGATGAAGCGGCACGGCGAGGAGGAGATGGTCTTCGGCAAAGCCAGCCAATCTCCTTGCTCCAAAGTCGAGGAGCGAAAGCCCTATCTCACCCGTCACGACTGGATACGCTATCCCGGTCCGGCACGCAGGACCTGAGAGTTCGGCCTTCATGGAGCCGCCTTCCCAGTAGCCCGCGAAGCTTACCAGACGCTGGAGAGACCCGGGCGTGCCAATGAACACCACAATGTCCGGTAGGGCTGCAGCGCTCGATAAGGGCGAGAAGAAGACATGACTCGCCATCCCCAAGGGTGCAGGGACGCTCTGCTGGCCGCGATAAATCGCCACACGGGAACAGAAGACTTTCTCTTTCTTGACGAGGAAGTCCACAAGCCTCTCTCTCCCCTGAGCCGGCATCTGCCCGAGACCCAGGCTGGTGAGGCCCCCCGGGCAGCCACACGTTTCCGCCGTGATGGTGACGGCTTCGCCTTCGCTGGCTTTCTTCAAGGCTTGGCACACGGAGACTTTCCCTTGAGGAGAAGGGGTCCCTGGCGCCGGTGCGCCCGCGAAGGTCACGGCAATGGGATTCGTATCGAGCCTCAGTTCTTTCTTCAAACGGTCAGACCATTTCTGCCAATGCATTTTTCTCCCTCCTGCACTTTAACGTAGGGGTGGCCCTACTACTGCGTCTGGAACGGACCGGGGATACTGATCAGGTCGGTTCGCGTCTGGCCATGCTCAGTGATTCGGGCCAAGCTGTAAACCGTGCTGTCTTTGCCAACGGCAATGGAATTGACGTAGGTCGGCCTATCCCCGTTGTCATAGAAAATCGCGCCTTGGTCAATGTACTTACGGGTTGGGATGTCGTAAGTGACAAGGTGGAGATCCTCCAGGCCCATGGCTTCGCCTTTGGAGGTGGTGGCCTTGCCAGTGACGCGTTTTCCGTGCTCGTAGATCGGCCCGCCGGTGAGGTAGTAGATCGCGCGGCCATCGGGACCGAGTGTGAAACCCAAATATCCGTAACTGAACTGGTCGAACATCCCGCTGCGCTTCGAAGGCTCGGAGGTGAGACGCTCCAGAACCTCCACGTTCGGAATCCTTGGATCGAAGCGGAACAGGTATCCGGAGTTGCCGTGCACGCCGTAGATCGCTTTTTCAGGGGCGTACCAAATGGTCTGCCGCCAGTTGTACCCCATGCTGCCCGGCGAGGTTGGGTCGTAGCTGCCGAAATAATCTTTCTTCAGATCTTCTCCTTCGACCCTCTCAATGGCATCCCGATCGTAGCGGTAACGAAAGATCCCGCCGTCTCCGGTTGTGTAGTAGACGGAGCCATCGCCAGGATCGACACGGAGAGAACGGCAGAGGGTGCGGTACGTAGGACCTTTGCCGGATTCGCCTTTCAGGGAGACCGGCCCGAGGTCTTTTAACTCCTTCTTGGCCAAGTCAAAACGAATGAAGTAGCCGGTGGGCCACGTGAGACCATAGAGCCGACCCCGCTGCGGGTCCAAGGTCATGGCGATAATCCCTTCGCCGTGGGGCGCCAGAGCCAAGTCGTCGAACTCTCCGCTTGCCATGTCGTAGCTCAGGAAATGCCCGCCCCGATAAGGCTTCCAACCCGGCGGAGGAGCTCCCGGCTTTTCCATATCTTGGATAATGCTGTAATAGCCGAGGTGCGTGGAGAAATAGAGCTTGCCGGCATGCTCGACGAAGTTCACATGGCTCTTTCCCTGCGAGATTAGTTTCATTCCCTTTTCGCCGCACGCTTCCGTGAGGTCACCCAGGTGCCGGATGGCACCGGTGGCCGGATCATAGGAGTACATCTGGGCGGCCACGTCGTATTCCGTCGAAGAGAGGACGTAGTATACCTTGCCGTCACTGGCGGCAAGCATGCCGTTATAGGTGTCGTGCGCTTGCGCGAATCCTGAATTGTATGTCCGGGCGCGCAAGGCGCCGGATTGCCTCGGAGCGGGTGGGACGGGCTTAGGCTCTTCTCGCGCGCATCCGCTGGACATCAGGAGAATGAGTCCTGCCAACCACAACGCTTGCTTGACCATTAAATCCCTCCCCACGTGCTTAGCGCAGACTATGACAAGACACTAAGCGCGCGCCAATTCCCCAGCGTGCTTTTGAATTTTCCGCACAGCTTCCGCGATATCGTCCATATCGCGCCGAGAGCCCAGCAACATCGTTTGGAAGAACCAGACAGCCTCTTCACAGAGCTTGTCATTCTCCGGGCACGCGTTACGCTCTTCCCACTCGGCAATCTCCCGCTCTGAATAGATCGTCCGGTAGACGCGAGAACTGAGCATCTCCTTCAGGAAGCGTTCTTTGTTCAGTGGGAAGTAACCACCCGCGCAGGGAATCCCTTCCTTTTCCAAAGCCTCGAGAAAGCGCGCCCGCGGTAAATCGGCGAAGTGCGCTTTATCGTACCTGAGCATATAGAGGTGATAGCCGTTGCGGGTGGTGCCCTCGTACATGCGGGCGGGAGAGATTCCCGGAATTTCCTTGAGCAGTCTGGTCAGGTACCGGGCGTTCTGCTCGCGCACCCGGGATTGCTCTTCCACACGAGTCAGTTGTTCGAGCAGCAGCGCGGCCTGGAATTCCGTCATGCGCAGATTAGAGCCCTGCCGCGCGTACCCGAAGGCAGCACCGGCCGGGCCGCGGCCCTGGTCCTGGAAGCTCTTGCAAAACTCGTGATGCGCCGGGTCGTTGGTCAGTATGGCCCCGCCCTCGCCGGAATTCAGGTTCTTGGAGGCTTGGAAGCTGAAGCAGCCCAAGTCGCCCAGAGTGCTGACTCGGCGGTGCCGCCACTCACCGGTATGAGCCTGACACGCGTCTTCAATGACCGGCAGCTTATGCCTCCTGGCAACCTCAAGCACCATGTCCATATCCACCGGATTGCCACCTAGATGCACCGGCATGATACAGCGCGTTCGCGAGGTGAGCTTCGCCTCAATTTTATGGGCATCGATTTGGAGAGATTCCCGGTCGGTGTCAACGAACACCGGCAAGGCGTATTGCATCAGAATGACGTTGAGCGTGGCGACGAAGGTATAAGGGGGAAGGATGACCTCGTCTCCGGGACCAACACCCACGGCATTGAGGGAAGTGTAGAGTGCGGTAGTGCCACAAGACGTTACCACGCAGTACTTCGCCCCCGATGTTTTTGCCCATGCCTCCTCGAATTGCCTCGTAAAATGCCCATCGCCAGCGCGGCACCAATCCTTTCTGTGCAGCACTTCCATCCAGCCTTTTTCGTCGTTCTCCTGGATTACCGGCCAAGCCGGAAAAGGTTCGGTTCGGACCGGCTTGCCCCCAAGGATGGCCAGTTTCTCCCCCATCGAACCCGCTGAGAGGGGACGTAAGGTAACCCCATCGGCCAACCCTAACCCCGCCGCGCCGGCGGACACTGCGCGAAGAAAACGACGCCGCGTGAGATGAATGTGCATTTCTCCTCCTTGGGGGGTAGCGCAGACCTCCGCTTTTGAGGTCTGCGGCTTTTAATCGACGGCTGAGGAACCATTTGTCTCAAGATATTTCGCCCCGAACCCGCCCGATGAGGTCGTGTACCTTTCCGATTATTGTTTCCTCGATGCTGGGCGCAAACGGGCCGGGTTGACCGTAATACACCATGGCGCCTCCGCCCTCGTAACCGCCTTCTCGAAGCACGCGCAACGAGGGGATATAGGCGAACACATCATTGCAGTAGGCTGCCATCCAGAGCTTTTGAGCGCCCAATTCCTTTTTCAGGCGCAAGTCGTAATCCACCACTACCTCGCCCGCTAGTGCGATGAGCGTAAGGTCTTGGCTGAATTGCCAGATTTCGAGGGGATAAGGATATTCGGTGGGTAAGTGACCGTCGCGATCCAGGATCTTAAGCATCGCTTCGGCCCACTTGCGGTGGTACACGTCATTATTCTCGAGTTGGGCCTGCAACTCCTGCCGGTCGGGAGGTGTGGCGAAGGCCACCGCGAACTCTTCGTAAGCAGTCTTCAAGGGCCCGTGGAGCGGCTGGAGCTGCCCGACCAGCACCTTTTCCACCGCTGCCGCCAACTCCTCGCCGTGTTGCTGGGCGAGTTCGATCGTACCGCGTGGATAGGGGTTAGCATCGCCCCCGCAGCCGGCGATGAAAAGGGCCGTGGCGCCCGGATGGTGTTTCTCGAGCCACGCTTGCGCATAACCCGCGTAATCGCCATTGAACTGCAAGAAATCCCGCGCCGTGGTGTTGTGACAAGCGTACCCAAAGACCACTGCCCGGAGCTTTCCATGCTTGTCCTCCACTCGCAGCACCGGGACGTCGTGGTCCACGGGCCCATCTTTGTTTACGCCGATTACCATCTCTCCATTCGTCCAAGCGCGGCGATTCATTGCAAAGCCGGCATCGCCGTGTCCAAAACCCAAACGGGCAGGGAGCAGGGACTTCAATGACGCTCCGACGAGATTAACAATTCTGTCCTCGAGTTCGGTCGTGTAAGCCTCAACGTCGGCCCACTGCTGCGAAGTCATCGGGTACATCGCCCCTAACATCTTACCGATGACAGGGCCGCAATGCGTATGAGAAGAACTCAGGAGCAATTGGTTGCGTGTTAGATGATATTGTTTCTCCACGCGCTCGGCTATATTGTGGCTAACACTCGCGGGAAAACCCAGCAAGTCACTCGTCACCAACACCGCTCGCCTGCCGGAGTGGTCTTCCAGGGCCAAGGCTTTGGCATAAAGCTCCTGGACTGTTCCTTCGGAAGGGTTCTTGCGGCTGGCGTAGCCTGCCATCCAAAGAGATTTCTGCGGCGTTATGATCGCCCGGGCGAGCCCGGCTTTCCACTCCTGGCCTGCCCCAAGGGCGTCCCGGAGGAATTGCGTAGTCAGACCCAGCCCCACTGCCCCTGTCGAGACCCTGCGGAGAAAGTGGCGTCGTGTTAACTGATCACTCATAGGCCTACCCAAAAACGTGCCCATCGTATACCCATGAACACGAAAGCGCAAGCCGACCATCGGATGGAGCGCGGGCATCCTGCCCGCTATAGCCTGAGTGTCCTGGCCGCGCTACCTCGGCATACTGCACAGCCATCGAAAATAGAGGTAGGAAAGTTCGAAGGGCACGCATACAATTGCGCATCGCAAACAATGAGCAGACTCGACAAACCGAAACGCCGTAGTAATGCCTTGGCGGCCAGGAACATGGCGTGCCTAGGCGCGGTGATGTGCTGCCTTTGTAGCGGCGGCGGAACCTGTCCGGATCTGATCGGAACGCCGCCACTTGGCGTAGTAACCCCGGGGCCGTCCAATTCCTACGGAGTCGTGCAGGACTTGGACAAACCCGAGGTGAACTCGCCCCCACAGAAAACGGATTGGGCCCAGCCGCCTCCGTGCATTGCTGAGTCAGCATTTTTCAAGAATTCTCCAAAGGGCTTCCACTGGCCCGACCGTGGTGACGAATTGAGCCTGCGCGTGCTCGAGGAATATGGCGCGATCCTTGTCGCTCGCGGAGGTGTTGTGGCGCCGCCCGTGGTGATATTTCCGGACCGAGATGCCGTGGCGCGCTGGCAATCGAGTCTAAGCACCGAGCAGGCTGAGCTCGCCGGCATCCCTGTGAGGCTTCAGAGTGCCGCGCTGCAAGCCCTGATGAAGGCCCGTGAAGAAGCACTTCAAGCCCATCTTGCCATTTCGCCCCGCGGCACGGATGCGGCACAGCGCAGCTATGACGAGACCCTGGAATTGTGGAGGAGTCGCGTCGATCCTGGCCTCCTGCATTGGGTTGATAACCGGTTGCTGAGTGCGGCTGAAGCGGACCGGCTCCGAAAGTTACCGCCACACGAGCAGGCGTCGGAGATCCTGAAACTCGAGAACCACGGGCTCTTTTTCAGCAAGGACTTTTCCAAGTCGATTCTCTTCTCCGTCGCACCTCCTGGCGCCTCACAGCATCTTTCGATGCTCGCCTTCGATGTCAAGGAACACAGTAACCCCATCGTCCGTTCAATCCTGGAACATCATGGCTGGTTTCAAACAGTGACGTCGGACTTGCCGCACTTTACTTATCTGGGCGCCAACAAGCATCAGCTTCCATCGCTGGGACTCAAAATGGTAAGAGAGCGCAACCGCGTGTACTGGATTCCCGACATTGCCTGCTCGCCTGCTGTGAATCCCTAGCTGAGCCATCAGTATCACCGTGCGTGTCGTTTTTAAGTGGAGCGATGGGAGTTACCAATTTGGCCCTAGGCGTGCCAAAATAGAGATTCTGATTGGGATCGTCTACGATCTCGAGCTAGGGTCTGTGATGCAAATCTGTGCCCATACCGCGCCGCGGCTATTTGCAGTGTTCGTCGTGGGTGTTCTTTTGGCACCACTACTCTCTGCCCGCGGACAGGTCGCCACTCCGTCGGGCCGCGAGTGCAAAGCAGCCGATCTTGACGCCTCGTTCGGATTAAGGAGGACAGCCGATCACCACGAATCGGTCATCCTCCACCTCAAAAATATTTCCCCTACCACGTGTATTCTCCGGGGCGGCGGACCGGGCTCGATCTTTCTTAACGTCTCGCTGGGCCCCGCGGGCAGTTATGCCGGGATGAACATCTGGACGCACGAGTGCACGGAGTGCGACGCCGACGGGAAGCCAAATCAGGAGCGATACGACCGCGTAATGGCGCTGCAAGCTGGCGGTGAAGCGCACAAGATCTACCGGTGGGCTACCGAGTCGAGCGATCCGAAGTCGCCGTGCATGGATGCCGATGGGATGTATACGGCGGTAAACTCTGACGTGCAGCAAAACCTCGAGGCGGTGGCGCCGGAGTTCATTTCAAAGGTTTGTTCGGTCGTGCAAGTCAGCGCTTACCGCCCCGGGGGCGGCGACGATGGCGGAGGAGCCGGTTCGGGCGGGCAAGCCAATGACCGCGAAGTTGCGCTGGCGACCGACAAAGCGAACAACTTCGTGGAGGAGTTGATCGTGCTGCACATTACCGCGGACAACCGAGGCCCGCTCGACAAAGACGGCTGTCCGGTTCTTTTCTTCCGCGTGCGGTCGGAGAAGGGAGCTACTCGGTTTGTTCAGGACGCGCGGTTTCACGGATGCAAAACCGAGACCGCCGGGGCGAACGGCAGGATGGTGGTGAGGGAGGATCTGATTTTTGCCAGCCCTTTCAGCATGTATGAGCCGGGCGAATACCGCCTGACCTTGAGCGAACTGACCGGTCAAGCCGAAGATGGACGTGCCCTCATGGTCACTTCCCCACCCCTGATATTGCATCTTGCGGATGCCTCCATTTTGAAACGGGTATGGGCGCCGCAGATTCGCGGGCTGAGCATCGCTGTGAATCTGGATCAGGCCGACTACGAACTGGGGCAGGACGTTCACTTGCACGCGGCGGTGGAAGATTTTGATGCCACGCCGACAATTTACCGCGGCGATTGCGAAAGGGCGGTTACCTTTGAAGTGCGCGACGCCGGCGGGCACTTGGTCAAACAGAAAAACCCCATCACACCGGGATATCCAACGGTGGTGTTCATGTCCTGTCATGTGGGGATGTCATTCCCATTTCCGAAAGGGAAGCCCTTTCCGATTGAGACGACTCTGCGGGAATGGGGAATCCTGCCGGACCAAGCCGGTGAGTATACGGTCGTCGCAACCTGGAACGCATTGAGAGAATCTCCTGAGCCGCCTCCACGTAATGCCCTAGGAAGATCGCTGGATTCTTATGCCGTTATCCGCTCCCAGCCCGTCAAGTTTCGGATCAGTGAAAGATGAACTGCGGGCGAAGACATTCCCTTTGTGGGTTTCAATCGGCAATCGACCATCAGCAAGTGACAACTACTGGACACTCGCCGCTGCGACCACATACACATATTCCAACGGGGCTTCGCCGGTGTTCGTGACGTTGTGCCTTGTTGCGGGGGGGATGTAAACGAGCATGGGCGCTTCGAACGCCCGCCCTGGCTGGCCTTCAATGAGAGCTTCGCCCCGTCCGTGCAGGATCACCAGCGCCTCCTCGTTTTGGCCGGTGGTATGCCAGCCTACTGAGGCTCGAGGCTTCAGCCGCACATAGCCACTGCGCATCCCCGCTGTCTGCGGTATTCCCCGAAGCAGCGGGCAGTCTCCCTCCGCGCACTTCAGGGGCAACATCTGGGGCTGCGGTGGACGGGTTTGCGATGAAAGAGGCAGGAGAGCGGCAGACAACAGGAGCAGAGTTTCGGCGAGAAGAGTTGGGACGGTTTGTGTCATGTTAGGTTCCTCAATCGTGCGGCCTAATCTGTGATTCTGAGCGAAGCGAAGAATTCAGTAGTTCCGGAACCGATCAACCGCAGAGATTCTTCGCTTCGCTCAGAATGACAGACGCGTGTCCTAGATCACTCGAGGATGCGTTCGCGCAACCCCTCGAAGGTAAAGCCGGGCCCCCGAACAAACTCTATCAGCGCGCGTTCTCTGGCGCGGACAACCTCGACCGCCGCAGGCAACTTCTCGAGTCCTTCCTTGGGAACCACGATCAAGCCATTTTCATCCCCGTGTAGTAAATCGCCGGGACAAATGCCCAGGCCCTTAACCTGAATCGGCACTCCCACGCGCACGATGTGGAAGTAAGCGTGGCTGGCCACTGCCCCGCGGGCAAAGTACTGAAAGCGCAGTGCC
>Ga0187782_10001725_pt1 | contig 16044 bp, 16 predicted proteins | sample 0715_SJ02_MP15_2_FD_132454 | JGI IMG/M metagenome (GOLD analysis project Ga0187782, IMG submission 132454) | Tropical peat soil microbial communities from peatlands in Department of Meta, Colombia - 0715_SJ02_MP15_20_MG | ecosystem: Environmental > Terrestrial > Soil > Wetlands > Peat | place...
CCGGAGGAGGTCGCGCGATTCCGGCGGTACATCCACGAGCCCTACGGCATGGTACTGGTGACCGGACCCACGGGTTCGGGCAAGACGACCACGCTCTATGCGGCGATCAACGAGATCAAGAACGACGAAGACAAAATCATCACCATCGAAGATCCAGTGGAATATCAAGTGCGCGGAATCACGCAGATTCCGGTCAACGAGAAGAAGGGTCTCACGTTCGCGCGCGGCTTGCGCTCGATCTTGCGCCACGACCCGGACAAGATCATGGTCGGCGAAATTCGCGACCAGGAGACCGCCCAGATCGCGATCAATTCGGCGCTCACTGGCCACCTGGTGTTCACGACCGTGCACGCCAATAACGTGACTGACGTAATCGGGCGTTTCATCAACATGGGCGTCGAGCCCTACAACTTTGTCTCGGCGCTGAACTGCATTCTGGCGCAGCGTTTGGTGCGTGTGATCTGCGAGAATTGCAAGAAGCGCGTCACCTATTCGGCGGAAGCACTCAAGGAATCCGGACTGGACCCGGCCGAATGGCAGGGGTTCCAGTTTTGCGAAGGTCCGGGCTGTCTGGAGTGTTCCGGCACCGGCTACCGCGGACGCACCGCCATTACGGAGCTGCTCGACCTTTCCGACCGGATCCGCGAAATGATCATTGATCGCCGGCCGACTTCGGAGATCAAGCGTGCAGCGCGCGATGGAGGTATGGGTTTTCTGCGCGAGTCCGGCCTCCGCAAGGTCCGCGCCGGAGTGACGACGTTGCGCGAAATCAACAAGGTGACGTTCATTGAGTAGCGCCACAAGCCAAAGCAGCCTGTCGACTCAGTTCTTCCGGATCGGCATCGTCCAGCGTATCGAACATTGGCTGCACGCGATGCCGCATCCGTCGGTGGTGGTGGAAATCGGCGGACCATATGTCGCTGTGGCGCGCTCGGCCGGTAAGGGCGGGCACTTGGAGGGCGTGGCGGTAGAGTCGCTGCCAGCCGGGGCCGTGATGCCGTCGCCGGTCGAAGAGAACGTGACGCAGCCGGATGCGGTGCGTTCGGCGCTGCGAAAGGTGCTCAGCAGGGTCGAGCCCGGCGGGGCGCCGGTGGCCTTGCTGCTACCCGATCCTGTTGTTCGCGTGTTCATTCTGCCATTCGACACTCTTCCGCGGCGTGCCAGCGACGCGTTGCCGCTGCTGCGCTGGCGCTTGAAGAAGAGTGTGCCGTTCGACGTGGAGGAGACGGTCGTTTCGTGGATGCGCCAGGCGGGACGCGACGGCGGTCTGGAGGTGGTGACCGCGGTGGCGCGCCAGCCGATTGTGCGTGAGTACGAGTCGTTGATCGAATCGTTCGGCGCTCGCGTAGGGGTCGTAATGAGTTCGACCCTCGCGTCGCTGCCGCTGCTGGAAGAACGAGGGGCGACGCTTCTGGTGCGGCTCTGCGGCAAGATACTGACGACTGTGGTGGTCCGAGGCGCGAATTTGTGCGTCTATCGATCCACGGAAGTGCGGAGCGACGCAGCCGCGCTCGAACCGCAGGCCATGTTGGATGAAGTTTTCCCCGCAGTCGCGTATTACCAGGATTCCTGGGGCGAGACAATCGACCGGGCGCGATTGAGCGGTTTTGGGGACAGAGAAGCCCTGTTCGGCACAGCCCTCAGCGAGGAATTGAAGATACCGGTCGGATCGATGGCTGAGGCCGAGGGGGCGCGCGGACTCGAAGGTCCGGCGAAGGATTTGGTTCCGCACGGACTCGACGGGCTGGCGGGATGGATGATGAACGCCAGATCGTAGGGATCGTTGGAGATCTATGAAGCTTCGACTTAACCTGGCCACGACGCCGCAAGCGAATCATCGGCCTTTCCTCGCCGGTGTGGCGCTGACCGGCACGGTCGCCCTGCTTGCATTTGCGCTGCTCTCACATGCGGCGTACGCCTCGTGGCGAGCCAGCCGAGAGCTTCGCGCGGATACTGCCCGCTGGCAGGATCAAATTCGAGGGGACCAGCAGCGACGGCAGGAATTAGAGAATTACTTTCACAGCTCGGCCGCGCAACAGGTTCTGACGCGCTCCGAGTTTTTGAATTCGCTCATCGACGAGCGCAGCTTTCCCTGGACGAAAATCTTCATGGACTTGGAGGAAACGCTGCCGCCCGGCGTCCGAGTGGTGAGTATTTCGCCCAAACTCGTGAATGGCCGCGCGGAGGTGACACTCGAGATTGGCGCCGAGACCGATGCGAGTAAGATTCGATTCCTCGAGGCGATCGAAAAATCGAAGGTGTTCTCGGGCATGGTCGTGAAGGACGAGAAGCGAACCGAGCAGGGCGCGATCGGCGACAGAATCGTGCTGAATCTCACCGTCTGGTACTCCACAACATGATCACGACCGGCGCGTGGCAACCCTGGAAAGTGTGGACGAGCGTCGCCCTTGGGGTGTTGCTGCTGGCGGATATTGGGCTGGCCGTCTTCTTGATGGAAGGCTCGCGGCAGGATCCGGCGACTCTGCGCGCGGAGCGGGATCGTCTTGCCCTGCAGGCGAAGCTTCTCCACGCGGACGTCGTGCGCGCGGAGAAAATTCGCACGGGTCTTCCGCAGACAGGCAAGGATTGCGACGCTTTCTACAGCCAATCGTTTCTTGATTCGGCGACTGGCTATTCTCGAATTGAGTCGGACCTTGACGCGATCGCCGCACAGTCCGGGGTGAAGACATCGGGCCTCAGTTTCAAGACTGCTGAGGTCAAGGGACGGAGCGTTACCGAGATTACGATGAACACCAGCGTTGAAGCTGATTACCCGGGTGTGATTAAGTTCATTAGCGGTCTGGAACGTTCGAAGAATTTCTATCTGCTGGACGAACTGAGGCTTGGCAGCGGAACGGCGGGCGCACTGAAGCTCGATCTGCAGTTGCACACGTACTTTAGGGCCTAGAGGATGACGCGGCGCACGGAAATGTACGTCTTCGCTGGACTGATCGTCGTGCTGATCGGGGCCCTGTACTATTTCTTCTCCAGTCGCAGCGACGGTAATGGTATGCCCGGTGTGATCGCAGCGGACACAAAATTTCAGCCGCTCGACGTTCAGGAACCCGCGCTGCGGATGGATCTCTTGGAAAAGATTCGGAAACTCGAATACTCCGGCTCCCATAGAAACATTTTCGTTGCGGCGCCACCGCCGCCACCGAAGCCGCTGGCGCCGACTGGCCCGTCGGCTGCCGCCTTCATTGGTCCGAAGCCGCCTGCGCCGCCGGGGCCTCTCCAGGTTCCGGCCGAGTTTTTTGGGTACGCCTCGCAGGTGCACGGCGGCAGGAAAGTCGCGTTTTTCACGAGCGGTGACGACGTTTTGGTCGTGGGCGAAGGTGAGACCTTCCTGGGCCGTTTCCGCCTTGACCACATCGGCAACGAATCGGCGGACGTAGAAGAGATATCGACCGGCCAGCACGCTACGGTCGAATTGGTACAGCCTCCAGCTCCGGGGGCAAACCAATGAGACGAGCTTCTCGAATTCGCGCAGAGGGCGTCGGGAACGGAAGAGAGTCCGGTTACGCCTATATGCTGTCCCTGTTCATGATCCTGGCGGTCATCGTGACTTCCCAGGCCGTGCTGCACAGCATGGTCACCGACGGACGGCGCGAACGGGAGAACGAGATGATCTGGCGCGGCAATCAGTACGTTCGCGCAATCCGCATCTTTTACCGCAAGACAGGGCATTATCCGCAGTCGATGGATGACCTCCAAAAAGGGCTACCCTCCCTGCAGTTCTTGCGACCGGAAGTCGAGAAGGATCCCATGAACAAGACTGACGGCGCGTGGCGCGTCATCTACGTCAACGCCGCCGGCCAGATCATCGGCAGCGTTAAATACGCGTCGCTGCAGCAGATGGCATTGATCGATCTGAACCACGGCAAGATGCCGCCCTCGCCGCAAGCAAACGCCGAAGGCGGATCGAGCACGGCGAATCCGCCCGACGCAAACGCCCAGCAGGCCGGGTCGCAAGGCGGGCCACAGCAGAATCCGCAAACCCCACTATCGACCAGCCCCTTTTCAACGAGCGCCTTCAGCACCGGCGGACCTCAGCCCGGCTCCGCTCCTACAGCGATGGGAGGACTGGGACAACTTGCGAACGCTGCGACCCCGGGGCAGCCGACGGGTCCGGTTGACGGTCCCGTGCTCGGAGCGTTTGTCGCGGGCGTTGCCGGCGGAAACCACTACGACCGTCCTTCTGTGAAAGTCTACAAAGGCGGGAAGACCTACCAGCAATGGGAATTCATCTGGAATCCGCTGGAAGATCAAGCGCGCGCTCTTCAGAACGGCTTACAGGGGCTGCAGCCTGGAATGCCGGGCCTGCCGGTCGCGAATCCGAACGGCGCGGGCACCGGTCCCTCAGCACCTGTCACTTCTCCGTCCGGCGGGCAGCCGCCACAGACCCCCACCATTCCTTTCGGCGGGCAACCGCCACCGCTGACGCCCCCCAATCCGGATCAGCCGTTGGTCCAGTGAGGACTTCCAATGGCCCCGGGTTCGGAACCTGTGTCGAACCGAACGCCAGGGATGAACGTGTATTGGATTGTGTCCGGCACGATCATGTGTCTGGCGCTTGCCTATCTTGGCTGGGTTTTCTATTCGCGCTGGCGGACGGACTGGGACATCGAGGAGCGGATCGCGGCGGAGAAGCGAGCCCAAGCGGCGAGAACCTATGAAGGAATGGGCGGCGATCGCTTTGAGATCCTGACGTTTTATGCAAGCCCGTCTCTTGTCCGGCGAGGCGAGGACTCGACGCTTTGCTACGGCGTTTCCAACGCGAAATCGGTCACGCTGCAGCCTCAATCCAGCCCTGTGTGGCCGTCACAGGGGCGGTGCGTCAATGTCACGCCGCCGAAGACGACCACGTACACGCTGACGGCGACGGATGCGGCGGGACACACGAAATCCGCGCAGGCGGTCGTCGAGGTTCGCTAGCTCTAGTTTCCCTTTGGCTCCCACAGCTCGAAGCGATTGCCTTCCGGATCAATCGCCCAGCCGAAACGTCCAGTCGACTCGTCGCTCGTTTTCTCCTCGACGGTCGCGCCTTCTTTCTTAAGTTGTGCGAGGATGCGGTCGAGATTCGCGACGCGGAAGTTGATCATGTAAGACGCCTGACTCGGATCGAAGTACTTGGATTTGTCCGAAAAAATCGCGAACACGGTCTCGCCAGCTTTCTGCGGATCTCCTTTCTCTCGCCACTCGAACGCGCAAAACGAAGGTGCGGTCGGCCCGCTTCCCGCCGGTTCAAGCTGGATACCGAGGTGCTCGCGGTACCAACCAGCGAGCTTCTGCGGTTCGCGAGCCTTAAAGAAAACTCCGCCGATCCCAGTGACCCGTGCTTCAGCTGTATCGCTCATCGACGCGCGCACCGCTTCCACCATCATTCCCAGCGCAAAGCTCCCCACGATGACGAGATATATCCACAGATATGGGCGCATGTTTTCCTTTCCACGCGGAAACTGGGCGCGTACCCGATTGCAAAGTTTGCTTCCTCGATGCAAAATGGGATTGTACAACGGAGGCGCTTGGCCCTATGTCCATCGAAATCTCGCGAGGCGTGACGCTCGAAAAGCCGGGCGAAGACGAGAATTTCCTGAAGGACGAAGGCATTCTCTTCACCTCGCTCGACAAGGTGGTCAATTGGGCGCGTCGCAGCTCGATCTGGCCGATGTCGTTCGGTCTGGCCTGCTGCGCCATCGAAATGATGTCGATGGCCGCCTCGCGGTACGACATTTCACGCTTCGGCGCGGAGGTTTTCCGAGGATCGCCGCGCCAGTCCGACATGATGATCATCGCGGGGCGCGTCTCCCAGAAGATGGCTCCGGTCATCAAGCAGCTTTACGCGCAAATGCCGGAACCGAAATGGGCGATTTCGATGGGAGCATGCGCCACGTCGGGCGGCGTGTTCAACAACTACGCGGTCGTTCAGGGCGTCAATCAGGTGATCCCGATCGACGTGTATGTCCCCGGTTGCCCGCCGCGGCCCGAGGCGCTGCTCTACGCGGTGTTTCAGATTCAGAAGAAGATCGACAACGATCGCGGCAGCTTCTTGCGGTCCCTCAACCTCAGCAAGAGCTAACGTCATTTCTTGCGTGGTGCCGTTCCGCCCGCTTTGCAGTCTTGACCGACCGTGCTATTTTGCGCCCCAAGATGACTGCACCCAGGACCATGAAATACACGAGACGCGAGTTCATTGAACTTAGCGCCGCTGCCGCCACTGGGGCGACGATTATTGCACGTTTGTCTGCGTCGCGTGGCGCGGCTAGTGCGGCACAATCGCCGCTGTTGGAAACACTCACAGATTGGATGCAGGCGGACTCCGAGGCCCGCAAACGCGGATTGCAGCAATGCCTGCAGCGGATTCGCGATCTCGAACCCTCCATCCACGCATGGGTTGAGGTAAAGCCGGAAGTGCCGACAGCCGATGGGCCGCTATCGGGAATTCCCTTCGGAGTGAAGGACATCATCGAGACAAAGGGTATGGCGACCGAATACGGCTCACCCTTGTACAAGGGCAGGTTGGGCACCGAGGACGCTGCCATCATTCGAATGCTTCGTTCTCGTGGAGCTGTCCTGGTGGGAAAGACCGTGACCACTCCATTCGCCTACAAAACTCCAGGGCCAACGCGAAACCCTCGGGCTTTGGATCACACTCCAGGAGGAAGTTCGAGCGGGTCGGCTGCCGCCGTTGCGGCCGGCATGGTCCCCTTCACCGTTGGCGAACAAACACGCGGTTCTATAATACGCCCTGCGTCGTTCTGCGGCGTCACCGGTTTTAAGCCGACGTACGACCTCTTGCCGATGCAGGGCGTGTTGCCCCTCGGGCAGAGTTTGGACACGCTGGGGTTTTTCACCCATACACCCGCGGACATGACGGCGCTCTGGAGAGCCCTGGGAAAACCGTCCAGGGACGATGAGCGTTTTGCGTTTGGAATGCCTGAGCCTGCTGTTGAATGCGATCCCGAAATGGCCGACGCCTTTAATCGGGCAATTGCCGCTTTGCGCCGCTCGGGATTCACCTTGGAACCGCTTGACATCAAAGACGCCCTGAAGAAGCTGGATGAAGCGAACAACACCGTAATGTTTTACGAAGGCGCTCGATTTCACGAGCAACGGTTCAAAGAGTTTGGCGACCAGCTCGACCAGTCTCTGGCGCAATTGGTTCGAGACGGGCTGAAAATGCCCGTTGAGCAATACAACGAGGCCAGGAAGTTCATCGCCGATAGCAGAACTCGCTTCTCTCAAATCTTCAAATCCACACCCGTAATCCTCACGCCGGCTGCACCGGGGCCGGCGCCGCTAGGGCTGTCTTCTACTGGCGATGCAAGGATGAACTCACCCTGGACGGCGATGGGCATGCCCGCGCTGACGATCCCTATGCCCATCGTCACTGGTCTTCCACTCGGCTTACAGTTGACCGCCGATACCGGCCAGGACGCCCGAGTGCTTCGCGCCGGCGTCCTCCTAGACCCCGTTCTTCGGAGCTGAAGCCCCGGAGCGCCGCGGGCGCGTCAATACTTGGCCCAGCGCGTAAGGGGAAATCTCGGCCGCGATCAAAAACGGCGCGCGGCGCCTTCCTCTGCGCTGGTTCACCCGCGGCATGTCGTCGAGTTTGTTGGTCGCGGCCAGCGCCCCTTACGCGCCCTCTGCCTTCGGCTCTAGGATCTCGACTGGCAACTAGCGAACTTGCCCAGTCCCTCCATCGAATTCCACCACGCTTCCCACCGCGAACTGTTCCCGTCGCACGTAGCCCATTCCGATGGAAGTGCCAGCCGCAGGGGAAAACGCGGCGCTGGTTATGTAGCCCACTTCCGCGCCCGCGGCACGCAGTTTGGTTCCCGGCGCGGGAGGCGTAGCCGTCGAAAACCTTAGCAGCACGCGTTTCCGATTCACGTGGCCGCGCGAACGAACGCGTTCGACGATCTCCTGTCCTGTATAGCAGCCCTTGTTGAAGCTGATGTGAGTGGTCTCGATGGCCGCCTCGTGCGGAATCATGGCGTCGTTGAAATCAGCAGGGAACCAGGGAATGCCGGCCTCAAGCCGGAGCGCGTTGAGTGCGGCCATGCCGATCGGCTCGCCTCCGCGCGCGCGAACCGCCGCGAGCAGTTTGCGCCACAGTGGGACCAGACTTTCGCGCGGGGCGATGAGTTCGACGCCGGGCTGACCGAAATGCGAGCGCCCCAACAAGTAGCAGGGCAGACCGTCGGCGGTGGCTTCGATAACGGATATCTCCGGCAGGTCGCTAGGCGTAGCGCCGCATACTTCAGTGATCACCTCGATCGCGCGCGGGCCTTCGACGGCGAGGCTGCCCATACGGTCCGTTTGGTCGTCAATTTGCACCTGGGAGCCGATGACGTACTTCTTGAGCGTGGTAACGGTTCGCTCGCGCAGCGCGGCGTGAGAGAGCACGAGCAGTTTCTCGGGCAGCGCGTAGACTTCGAGTTCGGCGAGGATGTGCCCCTGCGGGTTGAGCAGCAGGGCGAGCGTCCCCCGTCCGTTCTCAAGCGCCTGAATGTTGTTCGAGGAAATCGCATGGAGGTACCGCACGCGGTCGCGCCCGGTCAGGACAAGGATCACATGCCAGTTCGTGTCGAAGAGCGCCACGGTCTGCTTCGCGTCGCGATATTCGCGCTCGAACTCGGAAAAGCTCTCAGGCAGCGCACAGCCATCACGCTCTGCAATCTGCGCGCCTGATTCTTTGTGTTCTTCGAGCAAGGGTGTGTTCATGGAAATTGCAACGTCCATCCTAGCAGATGAGCCAGCGCTCGCTGACGATGCAACGGTTGCCACGTGGTCGTGTCCTTCGCGCGAAATCGTGATGTGTTAAAGTTTTTGTATACGCATGTCACTCGGAATCTACATCCAGGTGCCGTTCTGCCAGACGAAATGCACCTACTGCAATTTCCATACGGGAGTCGTCTCGCGCGATCGGCATCAGCCCTACGCCGAGGCCGTGTGCCGCGAGATCGCAAAATCGGCCGGCACACTGCACGCGCCAGTGGACACGGTGTACGTCGGCGGCGGTACGCCGAGCCTGCTCGATCCCGCGCATTTGGCGAGGCTCATGGAAACGCTTCACAGCTCGTTCAACCTGGAGCTGCCTGAAGCGACACTCGAAGCCGATCCGGAGACAATCACGCACGAAAAGGCGTCCGCGTGGGTCGCTGCAGGGTTCAACCGGATCAGCTTGGGTTCACAGTCGTTCGATGACCGCGAGCTGAAGGCTGCCGGGCGGATGCATCGCCGCGACGACATCTTTCGCGCGATCGATTCTCTTCGCGCCGCCGGAATTCGCAATATCAGCATGGACTTGATCGCCGGGCTGCCGCATCAAACTCCCGAGTCATGGGACGAGTCCGTGAACGAGCTCTTGCGCATTCGGCCCGAGCACGTTTCTGTCTACATGCTGGAGATTGATGAGGGAAGCCGCCTCGGCAGGGAATCGCTCGCCGGGGGAAGCCGGTATGGCGCGCGCGCGATTCCGGACGACGATACGATCGCCGATTTCTACGAATCCGCCCGCCAGCGCCTTGTTTCCGCCGGCTACGAGCACTACGAAATCTCGAACTGGGCACTCCCGGGATATCGGTCGCGCCACAATTTGAAGTACTGGCGGCGCGAGCCGTATCTGGGCTTTGGCGCGGGGGCGCACTCGTTCGATGGTCTGATGCGCTGGGCCAACGCGCACGATCCAGCCCGCTACGTCGCATGCGTGGAGCAGGGAAGCTCGCCGGGCGAGCAGTTTGAGGGACTGACGCCTTTTCAAGTCCTGGACGAAGAATTTTTCGTAGGTCTGCGGCTGCTGGAGGGAATCGATCTCGCGCGGATCGAGTACCAACTGGCTCCCGAGTTGCCCGCGCGGATGGCGACTCTGCGCGAGAGAATTGAGCGCCTCGAATCGCTCGGCTTCATCGAGCGCGACGGCACGCGCATCCGACTGGTGCCTGATCGGCTGACCGTATCAAACGAAGTGTTTGTGCAACTGCTGGGCTAACGATCGATGGTCCGCGGCTTGGGGGCTACTGAGAGGTCTAGTTTTCGAGGCCGAGAGAACGGATCTTGCTGAGAAGGGTTTTGTAGGAGACGCCGAGCTTTTCGGCGGCGCGGGTCTTGTTCCACTTCGTTTCGCGCAGCGCATTTTGAATCTTGAAACGCTCGACGTGCGCGATGGCGCGCTGCGACACCTCGTCAAGGGGCCCTTCCCACAGAAACTGCTCTTCGAGCATCCCCACAGGCAGGTCGGCAGCCGTGGGTCGCGCGGCCGGAAGCTGCAACGCCTCCGTGCCGATGTCAGGACCGTTGGCCAGAATGGCCGCGCGTTCGATGGCGTTCTGCAGTTCGCGAACGTTCCCGGGCCAGGAATAGGTCGTGAGCCGGGCGCGCGCTTCTTCGGTCAACGTAAGCGACGGTTTGTGGAACTCGCGCTTGAAACGCTCCAGGAAATGGTCGGCAAGCAGCAGCACATCTTCTCCGCGCTCGCGCAAGGGTGGAATCGTGATCGGCACGGCAGAGACGCGGAAATAGAGGTCTTCGCGGAACGATTTCCCGGCCACGGCCGCCTGCAAATCCTTGTTCGTCGCGGTGACGATCCGCACATTGACTTCGATGGATTGCGTGCCGCCGACACGCTCGAAGCGCTTTTCCTCGAGCACGCGCAAGAGCTTGGTCTGCATCGAGAGCGGCAGCTCGCCAATTTCATCGAGAAACAACGTTCCGCGATGAGCGAGTTCTAGTTTCCCGATTTTGCGAGCGCCGGCGCCGGTATACGCACCGCGCTCGTGGCCGAACAGTTCGTTCTCGATCAGACCCTCGGGTATCGCTGCACAATTGAGCGCGACAAAGGCTTGATCCGCGCGCGGACTCAGGTGATGGATCGCGCGCGCGAAGAGTTCCTTGCCGCTGCCGCTTTCGCCGAGCAGCAACACGGTTGAATCTGTCGCAGCCACGCGCTGCGTCATCTGGCTGGCCTCTTTCATCGCCGGGTGTTCGCCGACGATCCGCGGAAAGCCGTACCGTTCGGCGTATTCCTCACGGAGGAGCAGATTCTCGCGGAGCAATTCTTGCTGGCGCGCGGCGCGTTCGAGGAGGAGCTTGAGGTGATCGAGGTCAACCGGCTTCTGAATGAAATCGAATGCGCCTTCTTTCATGGCGGTGACGGCTTCGTCCACCGAGCCGTACGCGGTCATGATGATGACGGGAAGCGTAGGTTCGGCGCGGCGCGCTTCGCGCAGCACATCAAGTCCGGAATTGCCGGGAAGCTTCAGATCGGAGAGAACCAGCAAGTAGCGGCGATTGCGAACTTTGTCGATCGCGGCGCGGCCGTCGGGGGCCTCTTCAACCGTGTAGTCGGAGCGTTCGAGCGCCTTGCGGAGCATGGCCCGCAGCTCGACTTTGTCTTCGACGAGTAGGACAGGTTCCATCAGGCACTGCTTTTAGCGGGCCCAACCGGAGTCGCCGCCGGACTTCCGCAGCTCCTCTTCAGCGTCCGAAATCGCCTGCTGATCGGCGTCGATCTGGGCTTTCATTTTTTCGATGTCGGCGGTCTTGTTGTTGATGTCGCTGCGGGTCAGCCCTTGCTGCATGCCTTTCATGGGGTCGGTATAAAACTGGGTGTTCAACTGACCGAGCTCGCGCTGCATGACATCGAGATTGGCCTGATCCTGTTCGAGCTTGTGCCGGAGCTGGGCAAACTTCTCGCGCCAGGACTTCTCGTCGTTTGCCGGTTTGGCCGCGCCGCCCTGGGCGCTTTGATCGCCCGCGCCTGCGCTGCCCTCGCCGACGGTCGAAATGCCGCCCTGAGTCGGGATGTCGTCGTTCGTGATGGTCTTGGCGCTCTTGGGCGCGTCTTTCTTCTGCTCGCGAGCCTTGCGGGCCGCCTCGGCAAGCGAGTCCTGCTGAGGCGCCGACGCCGCCTGCGCTTGGCTTTGGCTCGACGGGGCGGCCTGCTGGTCCGTTTGCTGGCTCCAGGTGCTCGCGGGAATCGCGAGCAGGGCCGCTGCGACCAACCACACGGTTCTGCGCATGGCTACGCCTCCTGGGGCGCATTTTGGGTTGCGCCGTGACTCCTAGTTTAGATGCTAGCCGCTCGGGAGGGGAATAGAGACGGCGACCGCTCCTGCCTCAAAGGTAACCACAGGAGGAACTCGGCGCCGCCGCCTGCCCCGTTGCGGGCTTCGATGCTGCCGCCGTGCTGCAGGGCCACCTTCTGCACCACCGCCAGGCCGAGGCCGGTACCGTCGGATTTGGTCGTATAGAAGGGGAGGAAGATTTTCGGGAGGTCCTGGTCGGGAATGCCCGGACCGTTATCCGCCACGCAGATTCGCTGCCATTTCTTGCCGCCGAGGTCTTCGATCGTGCCAGCGATCGTCACGCGGGGCGTTTCGCGCGCAGCGCTGGCTGCCTCGAGCGCGTTGCGCGTCAAATTGACGAGGGCCTGGCGCAGAAGCGCCTCGTCGCCGGGCAAGTCCGGGAATGTGCCCTCGGAAATGACTTCGCATTGCGGTGCCGTCTCGTGCAGCTCCTGAGCTACGCGCTCGACCAGCGCCTGCATGGGAACGTTTTCGTAGCAGATTTCGAGCGGCTTCGCGAACTTCAAGAATTCGGTGACAACGTGGGTCAGGGCGCGCGTCTGATCGAGGATGCGTTCTGCGGAGTCGCGCGTTTCGCCGGGCTGCGCCTCGCTGCGAATCATCTGCGCGTAACCAGAAATCGTGGCTAGGGAGTTCTTGAATTCGTGCGCGATGCCGGCGGACATCTCTCCCAGCGCGGCCAAATTTTCTTTCCAGCGAATCTGCTTTTGCAGAGCGGTCAACTCTGTCAGGTCGCTCATCAGGCAGAGCGCGCCGCTGACCTTCGTCTCGGCCTTTCGGGGCGGATCGGACACATGCGTGCGCAATGCCGGCCTTGCGGCCTGATAGATGGGCGAGATGGTAACGCCCAGGCGTCGGACTTCGCCTTCGGGCGTTACGTGCTCCACTTCGTTGCGTTGGAACGTTTCACCCAACTGGAGGCATTCCGTAAGCATTTGCGCCAGGTTCGAATCGTCACCGAGGAGTTCCTTGTAGGAACGATAGCGCAGCGGCCGCATCCCGAGTGCATCTTCCGCCGCAGGGTTGGTGGAGCTAATGGCGCCCGTCGCACTGACAAGCAAGAGGCCGGTCGGCATATTGCGCGTGACCTCTTCCGTGAGACGCTCGGATTCCTGCGCCCGTTCCTGTGCCAGCATATGCAGCCGAGCGAGTTCTTTTTCCTGCGCGCGAAGCTTTGCGATCACTCCTTGCATCGACGCGGCCATGAATGCTGAGGCATTGTCCGAGTCGGCTCTGGTAGCAGACCAATCCTTGTGAAACGCCGCGCTGTCGCTCCGCATGAACTTGCGGGCCATGAGGATCAGCAGGACCGCCGCGCCGAGCAACACCACAAAGGCGATTCCCCACGACAGAAGCACGCCTGCCGGAATCGCGGGATGTGGATGCACGGGGAAAACGGATTTCATCAACGCACCATGAACAAGGACTGATACCAGGTCACCACAGGTGTCCCGAAGAATGCCACTAACAGAGCCGCCATCCCGAGAAATGTCCCGAAGGGCAGTTCGTATGTGGACTCCTTGCGCCGCGAGACAATGAATGCGATTCCCAGCACGCTGCCGAGCAGCGAGCCGGCGAAGATCGCCAGGAGTGTGCGCTTGATTCCCAGGAATGCGCCGACCATGAGCATCATTTTCACGTCGCCCATCCCCATGCCCTCGCGCCGGCGCAGGCGGAAGTACAGTTCCGACACAAGCCAAAGAATTCCGCTACCGAGCGCCGCGCCGAGCAGTGCGTCCGCAAACGAGAGGATCGGCGTCGGAGGAGAAACGCCGAAGCCGCGGATTGCCAGCCATGCGGCTGTGCCGTCGGAAGGCTTGATCGCGAAGCTGAACGCGAGCCCTAGTGCCAAGCCCGTAAAGTTGACAACGTCGGGAAGGATGCGTTCGCGCAGGTCCGTGAACACGAGCACGATCACGAGCGCGGAAAAAACGGCCCATTTGAGGGCATCGACGGTCAGGCCAAAGGCCGAGTAACAGCCCTCGAAGAGCAAGGCCGTCAAGAGCTCGACCAACGGGTACATCGGCGAAATTCTCGCTTTGCAGTCGCGGCATTTGCCGCCGAGCAGCAGCCAGCTGAGCACGGGAATGTTGTCGTACGGGCGGATCTTCGCCCCGCACTTGGGGCAGGCCGAGGAGGGTAGAACGATCGACTTCCGTTGAGGGATGCGGACGATACAGACGTTCAAAAAGCTGCCGATAATCAGCCCAAAGCAGAAGACAAAAATGCCGATGGCCGCCGCAGGGATCATTATTCGACTGTGCCATAGCGCGAAAGGCGGCTCAAGGCAGGGCGGCACCATCGTGCCCGAGTGCTAACGCGCTTGCATTTGGATGCGAGGTTATACTGCCACTGCTGGATCAACTGAAGAGTATTCATCCGGCAGGAGCCCTCATGAGCCGCCCGATAAAAGATCTGCCCCTTCGCATTCGCCATGCAACGGCGCGCGACGTCCCTGTGATCGTGTCGTTTGTTCGCGGACTGGCGAACTACGAGCGGCTGAGTAGCTATACGCGGATCGACGCGAAGCGATTGCGGCGCGACGGCTTCGGAAAGCGGCGCTGCTTTGAATCGCTGATCTGTACGCGCGGCGGAAGACCCATCGGCTACGCGATCTACTATTTCGCCTATTCGACATTCTCCTGCGGGCCCGTGCTCTTTATTGAAGACATCTTCGTGCTGCCGGAGGAACGAGGTAAGGGAGCCGGGAAGGCGTTGATGAAAGCTCTCGCGCGGGTGGCGGTACGGCGAGGATGCGATCAGATGGAGTGGCTGGTTCTCGGCTGGAACACGCCGTCCATCAAGTTTTACGAAGGCCTCGGCGCACGGCTTGACAAGGCGTGGGTTCTTACGCGTCTTACGGGCACGAATCTTCGACGCTTGGCTGGCAAGTAGTTGCGGGGTGACCTCAAGCCCCCCTGCGGTATATTTCTAGTGCCGCTCTATGGCTTCCTGGTTCGAGCAAAGAATCCGCCGATACGAACACATGCGCTGGGCGCAGGAGCCCAACCGGCGCACGCTGCCGTTTGCCTGGGGACTCGAGCATATCGACATCGCGGCAAATGGCGCAGACCCGCGCCAATTCCTCGCGCAGTTTGCGGAGAAGACGCTCGCGCAAAGCGAAGAGTGGTACGCCGCGGCCCCTGCGCACGACTATGCCCTAGCAGACAATGTCCTCACATTTTCGAGTGCGGTCGCCTCACCTTGGAGCGAGAACAACCGCGTGCATGGCCAACTCTTTCGCGCCAAGCGAAAAGGACCTGCGGTTGTAGTTCTCGCGCAATGGAACGCGCGCTGGGAGGAGCAGCAAAAGGTCTGCCGCTGGCTGCAAAAGCTGAGAATCACGGCGGTCAAGATGAGCTTGCCGTATCACGATCGCCGATCGATCCCGGACCATCCACGAGCGGATCATCTGGTCGGTCCAAATATCGGGCTGACAATGCAGGCGATGCGGCAGGCTGTGTTGGACGTGCGGCGCACGCTGCGATGGCTCGAGCGGGAGGGGTACGACCGTCTGGGCGTGCTCGGGACAAGCATCGGGTCGGCGATCGGGTTCATCACGATGTGCCACGAGCCGGCGATTCGCGCGGGAGCATTTCTCCACGCGTCCAGGTACTTCGGAGAAGTCGTGGCGAGCGGGCTGACGACGACGAACGTCTGGGAGCCGATCGCCGGGGCTGGGGTCACGTGCGACGAGCTGAGGCACTTCTGGTCGCCGATTAGCCCCTATCCGTACATTTCGAAACTTCGCGATGCGGGAAAGAAAATCCTGCTGATTACAGGCAAGTACGATCCCACGTTCTGGCCGGGGCTCACCAAGCAGTTGCTCGGAAAGCTCCGGGGCGAGCGGATCGAGTTCGAGCATCTATTGCTGCCGTGCGGGCATTACTCGATGGGCGAGCCACCATTCAGCTACATCGTGGGGTACCGGTTCGGGAAGTTCTTGCAGAGAGCG
>Ga0187782_10001726_pt1 | contig 16038 bp, 14 predicted proteins | sample 0715_SJ02_MP15_2_FD_132454 | JGI IMG/M metagenome (GOLD analysis project Ga0187782, IMG submission 132454) | Tropical peat soil microbial communities from peatlands in Department of Meta, Colombia - 0715_SJ02_MP15_20_MG | ecosystem: Environmental > Terrestrial > Soil > Wetlands > Peat | place...
TCGAGCGTGAAGTCGTTTTCACGCAGCTTGCGTTCGAGCTCGCGCGCCTTTTTCTCGTCGACGGTCTTTTGCGCCCTCTCAATTAGCCCGAGGACGTCGCCCATGCCGAGAATTCTTCCGACAATGCGGTCGGGCAGGAACGGCTCAAGCGCATCGTATTTTTCCCCCACGCCCACGAACTTCACCGGCGCGCCGGTCACCTTGCGGATCGAAAGCGCCGCGCCACCGCGCGCATCCCCATCCATTTTCGTCAGGATGATGCCGGTCACGCCGAGCCGCTTGTGAAACTCGCCCGCTGAGCGCACCGCGTCCTGCCCAATCATCGCGTCGGCCACGAACAGGATCTCCGCAGGATTCAGTTCGCGCTTCAGCATCTGTAGCTCGTTCATCAATTCGTCATCGATGTGTAGGCGCCCGGCCGTGTCCACCAGGATCACGTCATAGGCCGAAAGCTTGGCTTCGCGCGTCGCACCACGGACGATTTCAAGAGGCTTGTCTGTGCCGGCACCCGGCCAGATCGGTGTGCCGGTCGCCCGTGCCACTTGCGCGAGTTGCTCGCGCGCAGCAGGGCGGTACACGTCGGTGGAAACGACGATGGGTCGATGTCCGTGCTCCCCGAGCCATTTCGCGAGTTTTCCCGTGGAAGTGGTTTTGCCCGATCCTTGCAGGCCGGCAATCAGCCACACCGAGGGTGGCCGCGACCCAAACTGCGGACGTGCCTCGCGGCCCAGCAACTCGGCCAGCTCGTCGCGCACGATCTTGACCACCTGCTGGTCCGGGGAAAGCTGCAGTAGGACTTCTGACCCAAGGGCTTTTTGGCGGATGTGGGCGATGAACTCTTCCGCCACACCGAGGTTGACGTCGCCTTCGACGAGCGCTTCGCGGATTTCCCCGAGCGCGTTGTCAAGGTGCTCCTCGGTCAGCTTGCCCTGTCCGCGCAGATTCTTAAATGCGCGCTGCAGTTTTTCCGTTAGGGTCTCAAACATAGTGGGAGCTCGCGATCAGCCCTGGGCCATTTTCAAATGTGTCGTCCGCACCGTAGGTTCGCGATCCTACCGGGCGCTCACCCGATCGCTCTTCGCCATCATGAACTTGCTCAGCTCGGCCATGGGCACAGCATCATCGACGAAGGTGAACGTCCCGCTTTCGCGCATCTCGCGGCCGGCTGCGATGAGAGCGCCGAAGGCCACCCGAGCCAAGCATCCACCAAGGCTGATCCGGCGAACGCCAGCGGTGGTGAGCTGCTTCAGCGAAAACGCCAGACCCCGGATACCCGCCAGTGCATTCACAGGACAGGGCGCAACGGCTGCGCACACAGCTCGGATGGCTTCCAGACTGGGCAGCCCGGGAGCGTAAAGCACGTCGGCGCCAGCTTCCGCAAATGCTTGTAAACGTCGGATCGTGTCGTCGAGATCGGCACAGCCGTGCAGGAAGTTTTCCGCGCGCGCCGTCAGCGTAAATGGAAATGGCAGCGCCTGTGCCGCCTCGGCGGCCGCCGCCACACGCTCGACCGCCAAGGCGTGATCGTAGATCGGGCGACGCTCATCGCCGCTGGCATCTTCGACCGAGCCACCCACGATTCCTGTGGCAGCCGCAAGACGGATCGTGTCCGCAACAGTCTTCGGATCGTCGCCAAAACAGTTCTCCAGGTCCGCGGCTACGGGTAAATCGGTGGCCTCGACAATCAAACGGCAATGCGCAAGCGCTTCGTCGCGACTCACTGCGCCGTCCGACCGGCCGAGAGAAAACGCAAACCCCGCGCTCGTGGTCGCGAGGGCTTCGAAGCCGAGCCCTGCGAGAATCCGGGCGCTGCCGGCGTCCCACGGATTCGGAAAGATAAACGCGCCTGGATGGGCCGGCTCAGGCGGTGTGCCCGGTGTCGTCGGCAGTCGGTGCAGGGCCCGGAATTTTCTTGCTCTCTCAGCCTGTGTCAGGCTCATGGCCGAACTCTTCTTCAGCCTTTTGATTCTAGGTGACCACAAGAAGCCGGTCAAATCCACCCGCCGCTTACAACGCTTTCGTGGGCATGCTAGAATCGCTCGCGATTCTCTCCTGCTCCCGTTCGCAGGCTCGCGCGCTCTTTGCCGACCTGGGACAGAACCCTGACTGTGGGTGGGCGCGGACGTAAGTAGTCTCTCCCGGCAGCTCGTCGAGTATGGGGACGACGACAAAAGGAACAACATCTCCGGGTCTTTTTCCCAACGCGGCGCGGCTGGAGCCGCGCAAAACGGGCATCCTGCCATCTCAGGAGATCCGCGAGCTGATCCACAACGGCAAGATTCGCTCGCCCGTTGAGATCGCCGACGCACAAATCCAGCCCGCGTCGATCGATCTGCGCCTCGCCAACGTGGCCTATCGCGTGCAAGCCAGCTTTCTTCCCGGCCGTGCCTCGACGATCACGACTAAGATCAACGATTTGAAACTTGCCGAACTCGATCTCTCTAAGCCGCAGTTGCTCGAAAGAGGCGCGGTGTTCGTGATTCCTGTGGTTGAGAACCTCGCGTTGCCTGCCGATATCGGTGGTGCGGCCAATCCCAAGAGCACGACGGGCCGATTAGACATTTTCACAAGGCTCGTCACCGACGGCGGCGATGAATTCGAACAGGTACCGAAGGGATATAGCGGCGATCTGTATGTCGAAGTTGTCTCACGCACCTTTCCGATCATTCTCGCGGCGGGCGCCAAGCTCACGCGGCTCCGCTTTGTGCGTGGCAGACCTCCGGCCGCCACGGACGGGGTGCTCGAGCGATTCGAGCAGCAGGAAGGGCTCGTCTACTACGAAAACGGCGACGCGCCCGCCAAAGCCGTTCTCGATCAGGGAGTGCGGATGTCGATTGACCTCCAGGGTGGCGAAGGGTCCAGCGTCGTGGCGTACAAGGGAAAGCGGAATTGCCCGCCGGTTGATTTAAGTAAGGTCGGCGCGTACGACGCGGCGCAGTTTTGGGACGCCATTCCCACGCCGAACTCGCGGCGGCTCGTCCTGGACCCCGGCGATTTCTATATTCTGGCTTCGAAAGAAAGAATCAGCGTTCCGCCGAGCTGGGCTGCTGAAATGACGCAATTCGATCCGTCGATCGGCGAGTTCAGCGTTCACTACGCCGGCTTTTTCGATCCCGGTTTCGGTTTCGGCGCCGGCGGCGAGATCAAAGGCACAAAAGCCGTGCTCGAAGTCCGCGCCCACGAGGTTCCCATCCTGTTGGAGGATAGCCAAGTCGTGGGGCGGCTGATGTACCACAAGATGGCGAGCGTTCCAGACAAGCTCTACGGGCAAGCCATCGGGTCGTCCTATCAACAGCAGGGGCTGGCGCTCAGCAAGCAATTCCGCGTCGCAGCGGTCGGTCATCGGGCGATCTCGCGCTAAGCGCTGACCGACCGATCCGCTCGGTGCGGCCGACTGCACCTTGCCGGTTCGGCAGAGAGAGGCGCGCCGCTTGACTCCGCCGACGGCGAGAGACAGAATGACGCGGGGTTTGCGTCTGAATCGCTGTCGGTTCCCACGGCCTACAGGGAGCGCAGAAACCGATTCCCCCGCAGCGCTCCCGGCCACGCTGCCACATCGTTTACCGGTCAACCGAATACATTTTCCGACATCAGGGCCGCACCAGCACCGGACCCCGTAGGGATCGAACAACCAAGAGACGAAAAAGGAGAGAGCCATGTACGTTGTAACGGGAGCGAGCGGACACACCGGCCGGGTGGTCGCCGAGCGACTGCTGGCGAAACAAAAAAGGGTGCGCCTGATCGGCAGAAGCGCCGGGCGTCTAGAGCCACTTACGCATCAAGGAGCTGAGGGATTCCTCTCAGATCTCACCGAGGGGCGAAGCCTCGCCGATGCTTTGAGTGGAGCCGAAGCGGCTTATGTGATGCTTCCGCCCGATCTCCAAGCGGAGGATTATCGCGCCTTCCAAGACCGAACTTCCGACGCGCTCGCCTCCGCGATTCGCAAGTCAGGAGTGAAGCATGTGGTCTCGCTCAGCAGCGTCGGCGCGGATAAACCGGCCGGCACCGGTCCCGTCGCGGGCCTGTATTACCTCGAACAAGCCCTCAATCAAATACCCGGACTCCACACGTTGCACCTGCGGGCTGGATATTTCATGGAAAACACGCTCCAACAGATCGACATCATCAAAGCGATGGGCGTTGTCGCGGGACCGTTGCGCGCGGAACTGGAACTTCCCATGATCGCCACGCGCGATATCGGAGAATTTGCCGCGGGAGCGCTGCTCAGACTCGATTTTGTCGGCCACCAAACGCGTGAGCTTCTCGGCGCGCGGAACATCAGCATGGCCGAAGTCGCATCCATCATCGGCGCAGCGATCGGCCGGCCACAACTTTCCTATAAGCAGCTGCCGGACGACCAGCTACGTGCGGCACTGCTTCAAACCGGACTGTCCACAGACGTCACGGCTCTGATTCTGGAAATGGCCCATGCTCTCAACACCGGTCACATGGTGGCGCTGGAGACGCGGTCCAAAGAGAACACCACGCCGACTTCGTACGAGCAGTTTGTGAAAGAGGTGTTTGTCCCGCAGTTCCGGGGCAAGCCGGCGACAGCCTGAGGGATCAGTCGACAAAGATCGGCAGGCACAGAGGCGGCTCGACATGGAAATCGAGCGGCGCAATCTCCGCGAGCGCGCGATTCAACTCCGCACTGTCACACGCTTCGAGCGTCATCACAAAGGAAAGCGCGGAGTGTGGGAAGCCAGGCTTTTGCAGCAGCGCGTCGATGCTGATGCCGTATTTCGCGAAGATCGTTGCCAGGGCGGCAACAATGCCGGGCCGGTCTCGCACCACGAAGCGAAGATAGTGGGGGACGGTGAAGTCCCCGGTGACCGAATCAGGGACCTCCGCGGCGCCCGGAAGCGTCTCGGGCGGAGCGCCCGCGCTGCGTGCGATGGCGTAGAGATCGGAAATCACGGCGACCGCCGTGGGATCGCCGCCCGCTCCGTAGCCGGCGAAAATCATGCGCCCGGCATGCTCGCCGGTAGCCATCACGACGTTCTGGCTGCCCTGCGCGTGGGCGATCAGTGACCCGGCGGGCACCAGGGCCGGCTGCACAGCGGCCGCGAGGCGCACGCCGTTCGCGGTCTCCTTTTGCGCAAGGGAGATTTGGCGAATCGCGCACTTCAGTTCGCTTGCGTACATGAAGTCCACGGCCTGAACCAGCGAAATCGAGCGACACGCGATCTGTTCGCTGCGCACGCGCAGTCGCAAGCCGGCCTGCGTGAGAATCACGAGTTTCGCGCGGGCGTCGATGCCATCTACGTCGGCGCTCGGATCGGCCTCGGCGTAACCGCGCTCTTGGGCTTGCCGAAGTGCCACTTCGAAGGTTGCGCCGCTGGCTTCCATTTCCGTGAGGATAAAGTTGCAAGTGCCGTTCAGGATTCCGGCGATGCGATAGAGGCGATCGCCCGCCAGCCCCTCCTGAATGCCTATAATGGCGGGAATACCGCCCGCAACGGACGCGCCGAACTCCAGGCGGCGGCCCATTTTTCGCGCGAGGTCGGCGAGCTCCGGACCGTGCTCGGAGATCAGAAGTTTGTTGGCGGTCACGACGGACTTCCCCGCGCGCAGCGCCTTGCGTACCCATCCGCCGGCGGGCTCAAGGCCGCCAATCAGTTCCAGCACGACGTCGACATCGGAGGAAAGCACTTCATTCACCTTCGATGTCCAGCGAATGTGCGCGGGGAGGCCCTCGATCTTTTTTCTTTCGATGTTGCGATTGCAGATGTGCGTGAGCAGCAGCGGCCCCCGATCGTCTTGGCAGAGAATCTTCGCGACCGAGCGTCCGACGGTGCCGAAGCCGATCAGTCCGACCCTTAGTTTTCCGCTGGCGCTTAGAGGCTTCTTGGCGGCGGTCGTTCTCGCAGACTTTCCCTTGTTTTTGGACGGGCGCGATTTCGCCACCGCTCCGTTACCTCATCTCTGTTGGATTGCCGATTCTTGGGCACACATCCTACCAAAGCCTTGAAAATAGCGGCAGCAGAAAGGCGGCAGTTACGGGGTTTTCTTCTTGTAAGCTCCCGACTCGATGTATGGCTTGAGGCGCTCGACGAGGAAGTGGTGCCAAACCGCGTCGACGATCTTGTCTTCGCCCTCCTCCAACTGGCCGGCCACGTTGCAGGTGAGGCGAAGCTTGGTCCCGGCCGGATCGGGTAGAAACTCGTAGGTTGTGACGATGTCGACCGCCTCCCCCGACAGACCGAGGGGACCTGTGAAGCGAAGTGTCTTTCCGCGTTCGGCGACGATCACGGTCGCGTGCAGCGCACCGTCGCCGGAATCGTTGAAGATTTCCCAGAAGCCGCCGCCGGGCTTGGGCTCTATGTAAATCCTTTTCGGGTGCTTGGACAAGGAGTGGTCCCACCAGCCGCTGATGTCGCCGGTCACGGCGTCGTAAACGGTTTCCGGGCTCGCCGGCAACACCAGCTCTTGCTGGACCTGAAACGCGCCGGTCTTCAGATCCTTTGTTTCGCCCGATAGATCTGTTGGGAAGGCCACGCTCAATAGAGTCAGAACCAGACAGACAGCTACATTTCTTGCGCTCACACGATTCTCCGTCTCTGCAGTTTTGGCAGAATGGGTTGGATTCCAGCTATTCCGTATCGAATTTCACTGAGCGAATTTTCGTATGCTGCCCGGTGTCGTTTGCAGCTTCGATGTCCAAGCGATAGGAGCCCGGCTCTAGGTGGTCGACGGGCAACTGGAGGCCGATCGGCAGCACGGGGTTCCCTTTGTTGATAAAGGGCGACAAATCGATGTCCCTCCCACCTAGCACGCCTTGGCCCGTCTTCAAATCGACGATCGAGTAACCCAGTCGAACCGCTGGGGAACTTTGACTCACCAGCTCCGGGTCGTAGATCTGGGCGTAGACCGCGACCTTTTCGGTCCGTTTGAAATGGTTACTGCCAGAGGGCACGATCTCCAGGTTCTGAACAATCAGCGGCGTGCGGTCGGAAAGTAGATCGGCCTCGAGCGCCCCGCCCAATCCAGCGGCGGGCTTTACCTCGTCGCTGAGCATAATGGCGCTCATAGTGAACGTCTTGCCGTCATAAGGGTCGATGACCAAAGGCACGTCAAATTTTCCAAAATGCTGGCCGCCACTAGAGAAAACGACGGAGAGCTGGTACTGCCCCGATGCAACCTGAAATTGGTTGCCGTACAGCATCGGTTTTTCGAGGAACTTTTTCCAATCGTCCTTTTCGAATTCGAGCCGAACTTCGTCAGAAAATCGCGCGCCCACCGTGCCATCGGAGCGGTAGGCAATTCCGAGAACGTTGACGTCCGCGTGGTACTTCCCTTTGTCTTTGGAGAACTCAATGACCGATGCCGGAATTTCCACTGCCACATTGACGCTCGCCGTATTGGGCGACGTATAAACGAACGGCGCCTCCAGCGATCCGCTCGAGGAGGGTGAAGCGGCTTCGTTGACGTGCGCCTCTAAATCCTTTTCGATCGGTTTTCCGACCAGAAGGTCTCTTGGTTTGGCGTTGCAATAGCCGGTACGCGAGCGGACCGTGGCGCCTCCGCGATCAGTCTTCACCTTCAGCGTGTGGCAGGTGGTCGTGGAGGAATCCGGTGGGACGTAGCCGATCAAATAGTACTCCTCCTGTTCCTGCGCAATTTTCGATAGCCCGCCGAGCAGATCGTTGCTGTTGTAAATCGGGAAGCCCCCTGTTCCTTCGGCGAGCTGGTATAGCACGGCCTGATTTGCCACACCCGTTTCGGGAAGCGTCGGAACAATCATCTGGGGAGTGGTCGCCCCCAAGGGCCAGGTCGGGTACGCACTCGTCGATGTCATGCCCGAGCTGCCGCCCCCGACGTTACCGGGTCCTCTTGTGCCACCCCCTCCAGTACCGCCTCCGGGCCCGGCGCCTCCACCTCCCCGGCCACCGCCTCCGCCACCCCCGCCTCCACCTTTTTGCGATGGCTCGCGAGGCTCTAGAGCGATTGGGTACGAAGCGAGGATTAGTTCTGCGTGCGCATCGCCAGAATCACTTCCGCGTGGCTCGGGCGAAATTTGGCTCCCATACACCGGATCGAGCCCTTTGCTGCTCGCGATCAGTCCGCGGACGTCGAGCGGGTAGATCGCCACGTTTGCCTGGTTGCACGCGGAAATCGTAGCCGATAGTTCCCCTTGTTCCTCCGGTGTGGAGAGGAAACCGTCGGTGAACAGAATCAGGCTCTTTCTTCCCGGCACAGCCGCGAGATTCATCGCCAGGCTCCGGATCGCAAGCAGGAGTGTGTGCACACCGAAATCGTTCTCGCTGTCGGCGAGGGTGGGGCCTGCTGCGCTCAGCGACTCCGCAAGCCCTAGGTCGGTTCCTCCGTTCGGTGAGACAGCAGAGGGCTTGTAGGTTGCTGCGGCCTTCTTGAGCTTGTCCGCATCGGCCGTGAAATTCTGGACGATACGAAGCACCCCGGTGAAATCCACCACAGCCATGACGCGATCGGGGCCCGCGTTGGCGTCGATAAATCTGAGCGCGGCCTGGCGCGCCCGCGGCTGGTCGTTCACACTCATCGTCGAGTCATCGAAAAACAGAACCATATAACGACGGTCGCGCGCCCCTTCGGGGGTCGACGAGCCGAAGGAAAAGTTGACAATCGGCTGCTCTTTATCGTTGTCAAAAACGTGAAAATCCTTGGCGGTCAAATCGTGAAGGTAGTTGCCTTTTTTGTCCGTGACGACGACATCGACCCGCACCAGTTTCGTTTCGGCTTTGAGCAGGGGACTGGAACGAGCGGGTGTTTCAGAGCTGGGGGGTTGCGGGACTGTAGCGGGAGCTGATTGCTGTGCATCAACGGTCGCGGGGAAGAAAATCGTCTGACGCCTGGGCCAGCAAAGTAAGAGCCCGGCGAGAACAATTCCTCGAGCCTGTCTTCGCGTCATAAGCGTCCTCTCTAATAGGGGATTTCGACAACTTCGTTTTCCGCGGAAAGCTGCGCAGCCTTAGAATCCCGGACTACTAGGCGCACCACGTAATCTCCTGGTTTCACGTCGAAGTTGGTCCGCACCGTCACACCGGTGCGCGACAGTCGCTCCAGCGTCTGGTCAAGCAGCCTCATGGCCACGATCCTCTGCGTCCCGGCGATGAAGTTTCCGTTGCGATCAAACAGCGCGGCGACCACGGTCAGATCATTCTGATTGCGGCCGTCTACTTTCTCAAAGCGTATGTGCGCTAGGTCGACATGGGCCAACACGGAGAGCTTCGCGTCTGTTGGGTCGGTCTTGTAAAACTGGGTCTCGAGCGACACGGGAAGCCCGTGCTGCTCCTCCTGGGAAAAAACGGCGTCCTCAATATCCCGCTTGGCTGTATCGAGGGGCGTGTCGGGGCGTGGGTCGTAGTACCCCCGCCGCGCCTCCACCGTGAGTTTTTCCTTCGTTCGGAGCGTCACCTTCAGCGAGTGGAATTTCCCGTCGAACTTCAGATTGTTCGGGGCGAAGGCGAGGTAGTAGTAAGCCTCTGGCGCCGAGGCAACCTGCCGCAGTCCCTCTTCGAGGTTGTTGTTGTCATGAAACGCATAACCGCCTGTGTCGGCAGCGAGGTAGGAGAGAAGTTCCGTCTGGGCGGCTTGGGTGGCAATCCGCCATGAGCTGTGAAGACCTGCTGCGGTGGGATCCGGTTCATTCATCGGTTGTCCGATATCGCCTAAATCGGGCGTGTACAAACCTCGCGCATCGAGGGTGCTCATGAACACGCCAGAACGGATCGCCTGATCGACGACCTGAGAGAACTCGGCCCTGTCGTCGGGATAGATGAAGCCCGGTGAGATCAGCACGAGATAGCGCTGTCCCGGCATCGCGGCCAGCCGCCGGACGATGGCTGCAAGAGAGCGGAAAACAGCCTGTGCCTGAAGCGAGCCCTGTTGCTCGACGCGGATAGCCGTCGCCTGCACGATGCCTTGGGCCTTCTGGAGGTCGGAAGGACTCAACTGCGTGTTGCCGGTCGCCGCAGCGAGCTGCCTATCGATGGTGATGCTGGGATCGCAATGAATCACTTCGTTTATGGCCACGTTTATAGCCTGCTGATCGTTTTGATTTTCGATCTTGTCCGCTTCCAGGTAATCCATTGGCGGGCATTCATTGCTCGTGTGCGGTACCTCTCCCAACGGGTGGGGTTGCAAACGGGCAAGTGCCTGGTGCAACTGGGCGAGGTCGTCGGTGAACTCCAGCTGCCCGAGTCCGGAAACGGTATACACAGCGGTGCGATCGGTCCGAGCCAGGGCAACGTCCAGATACTTCTCCGCAGCTTTGCGCACACCAAGCAGGTCAGCCGACTCTAAGTGCGCATCATCAAAGAGCATCGCGACAAATCGAGTGGGCCGCAGGAAAGCTGCTGGCTGAGTTCCCCCCGGCTGTGCCTCTCCGGGGCGCCCATCGGCCCGCACGGATGCGGACGCCGGTGTCTCCACTATGAAATTCGTGATCGGCTGCGGTTTACCGTCTTCAAATAGCTGGAAATCGTCCTTCTCTAGGTCGGCAACGGCTTTTCCGTTCGCGTCGCGCACCACCACGCGCACGGGAACCAGCTCGGCGCTGGTTCGAAGAGGCAGAGGATCTTCGTGCATGGCCATCTCAGGCGTTTCTGAGGGGCCCGGCGGTCTTGGCGCGGAAGTCGACTCGGGCGCCGATGCCCCGGTGCTGTTGGGCGACGACTGTGCCGGTGCCGACAAAACCCATGACAAGCCAACGAACAGCACTGCCATGACGCGAAGGTGGGTTGCCGTTGGCGCGATCATCCCCGACTCCCGACGAAACCCCAGGGCGGCGGCCGGATGAGTTCTCTACTGAGGTGGGGCGAGTTTACATCGAACCTGGACTTTGGGACCATTTTTCTTTCTGCTTGACCCTCGCTAAAGGTTGGCGTAGGGTCGCGCTCAATTAAGTGTCAGGCGAAGGAGGACAGATGGAGCGCCCTACGGGTGTGACCGTTATTGCGGTGCTGGCCTTTATCGGCGCGTTTTGTCTGTTCTTTGCGGCATTCGGAATGTTTCTGGGCGGCGCCATCTTGTCGAGCCTGGCGAATCGCCCCGGACTGGGAATGATAGCTGGAATGGGCGGCGCCATCGTGGGGGTCGTGTTTCTGGGCGTCGCAGCGGTTTACCTTATCCTCGGCATCGGGCTTTGGAAACTGCGGAACTGGGCCCGGATCGTCACCGTCATCTTGGTGGGCCTGGGACTGATTTTCAATGCGTTCGGCTTGCTGCGCTCGGTTCTGCATTTCCACGTGATTCTCTTTTTTATGCAGGCCGTGGTCACCGCAATCGATGTTTGGATCGTGGTCTATCTGTTGACGCCGAACGTGAAGCAGGCTTTTGGCGGGACCGACCTGTAAGGCGGGTCGAGCCGGTTCAAATCGGATGCGGGAACCGAGCCCAATGACCCAAGAGCACAAATTGGTGGTTCTTCGGGATTTTCTGAACAAGGCCGAAGCTGAGCTCGCCCAGGGCGCGCTACAGGCACAGGGTGTAGATTCGATCGTTCAGGCCGACGATGCGGGCGGGGAAGAGCCGGGGCTTTGGATGGGCGGTGTCAAGCTTCTGGTCCGAGAGCAGGATCGGGAGCGCGCCCGCGAGATTCTGGGTCCTAGCAAGTAGTGTGTTCTTCCGCTCCGCCACGGGAGAAGACCGAGCGAGCACTCCTTTTGTTTTGCTCAGCCCTTCCTTGACCGTGGTGCGGTGCTCGCATACACTAACCAATTCGCTGGGGTCCGCGGTGTGCGCTGGGAGGTTCGCGCCGGCGCCGCTCGATGGGACCGATCCTCGCCCCGATGCGGCAGGCGCAGGACGAGAAGCTGCCGCCCGATGCCCAATTGAAATTGCGGATGGCGGCGCGCGTATTACACATCAACAGGAGAAAGATCGTTGCCGAAACGCACGTTTCAACCCCATGTGCGCAGCCGTCACAAAAAGCACGGCTTCCGCGCACGCATGAAGAGCGCGGGCGGACGGAAGGTTCTTGCCCAACGCCGGAAAAAAGGACGCCACAGCCTCACGCGGGTCTGATGTGCTCGATCTTCCTCGTGCCAGCCGTCTGGTGCACCGCGCCGAATACCATGCGGTGTACCGGGACGGTCGGAGGCGAGCAGGCCGCGAATTCACCGTCTTTCTTCGCCCGAATGGTCTCGCTCACAGCCGCTTCGGTTGGAGCATCAAGAAGGCGCTGGGCAGCGCAGTCCGGCGCAATCGTATCCGGCGCCGGCTTCGCGAGATTGTGAGGCTCAACCGACAGGAGATTGCCCCGGGATGGGATATCGTCATTCATCCACGCAGCTCAGTAGCCACAGCGGGTTTTCTGCCGCTGACCAACGAGCTCCTCGGTCTTCTTCCACGCACAATCCTCCCGCCCCAACCCGAGAAGCCCCGCCTGTAGCGAAATCCTTGGGCGCGCACACGATGTTGTTTTTGCTGCGTTGCTACATGGTTTTTTTTTCACCGCTTTTCGGCGGTGCCTGCAAGTTCCAGCCGTCCTGCTCGAACTACGCCTATGAAGCGATCCTGCTTCACGGCGCGGGGCGGGGCTTCGTGCTGGCGATGAAGAGGCTGCTGCGCTGTCGGCCCTTTACAGTGGGCGGATCTGATCCGGTTCCCCAACCGGACAGACGTCACAGGAGACGGGAGCCGCTTCGGTGAGCGAGATGTCGGACCAGGTCCGCGCGATTCTCTTCGTGGTGCTGGTCGTGCTCATTACCTTTGTTTGGTTGCATTTCTACAAGGCTCCTGTGGCGCCCGAAAAGCCCGCCCAAACCATTTCGCAAACTGTGCCCGGCACGAGCCGAGCGCAGCCCAGAACCGAAGCCGCGCTGAGCGCCACGCCCGAGCGCGTTAGCACGCCTCGGGTAGAAGCATCGGCTGAGAAGATCATCACGGTTGAAAGCCCGCTTTATCATGTGGAGCTTTCCAACCGCGGCGCCGTGCTGCGAAGCTGGACGCTCAAGAAATACCTGGATGATCAAAAGCCGCCGCGCCCGCTCGATCTGGTCAATGAAAATGCCGCCGAGGAGCTGGGCTGGCCCTTTTCGCTCCAGCTTTCCGACAGCGAATTGGAATCGGATGCGAACACCGGTCTCTACGAAGTCCAGACCACGTATGGAAGCAGCGAAGCAGGCAAGACCCCGGTGGTTCCGGCAGGCACCGGTGCGTTCGAAGCGCCTGTCCGTGTCAGTTTCCACTGGAGCAATGGGCACCTGGACGTCACCAAAACGCTGAGCTTTCGTCCGGATTATCAGATGTCTCTGGAAGTCTCAGCCGCGCTCGATGGCAAGCCGCTCGCTTGCGGGACTGCCTGGCGCGGCGGATTCGGCGACCGTGCCGTCTACCGAGCATCGCAGCTCGTCAGCGTTTTCTATCAGCAGGGCGGAAGCCTGAGTACGATTCAATACAAGAAGCTCGGCGCTTCCGGAAATTCGACGCAGCCCTTTGAGCAGCCTGGTGCGATGGAATTCGCCGGGATCGAAGATCAATTCTTCGCAGCGGCGTTTATTCCCGACGGAACCGACCTGTATCTTTCGCACTGGACGCAGTGGCACCACTTCGTTGCCAATGGCCAGCAGACGGCCGAGCCGATGGCGGAGATGGCGGTGGGTTCGGCCGCTCCGGGGCCAGTGAAAGTCCGTGCCTTCGTGGGCCCGAAGGATCTGGCGCTTCTCGGCAAGGTGCAGCCGTCGCTTGAAGGGCTGGTGCAATTCGGCTGGACGGGTGTGATCGCCAAGCCCATGCTGTTTATTCTGCAATGGCTCCACCGTGTCATCCCCAATTATGGCTGGGCCATTGTGGTTTTGACGCTGGGGCTCACGATGGCGCTGCTTCCGATTCGCATCTGGACCTTCCATTCCATGCGAAAAATGCAGGTGGTCGCTCCGGAAATGAAGGCGATTCAGGATCGCTATCGAAAGTATTCGATGACCGATCCGCGCCGCAGCAAAATGAATGAAGAAATCATGGCCATGTACGCCAAGCACGGACTCAGCCCCTGGTCGCAGGTGGGCGGATGCCTGCCGATGCTTTTGCAGATACCTTTTCTTTGGGCTTTCTACAGAATGCTGGCAGGCGCGATCGAATTGCGGCACGCCCCGTGGATTCTTTGGATCCACGATTTGTCTGCGAAGGACCCCTACTATGTCCTGCCCATCGCCATGGCCGTGACTACCTATCTATCGACGAAAATGATGCCGACGGCTACCACCGTCGATCCGGCCCAACAGAGGATGATGGCCTTGATGCCCCTGATGCTGGCATTCATTTTCTTCCAGTTATCGAGCGGGCTGAACCTGTATTATTTCACGAGCAATCTCGTCAGTGTTGGCCAGCAACTGTATTTGAACCGGACGCAGCCGCTGCCCACGCGCAGCAAGTTCAAAAAGAAAAAACCATGAGCGACGAACAGGGGGCCACCAGGAAACGGAGTTCCAACCAGGGCCGTGGGGCGCGAGAGCACAGTCCAGAGCCGCGCTTGGACCGCGAGCGTACTCTCGCGGAGTTGAAGCGGTTTCTTGCTCTCGCCGTTGACGAAATGCATTTGGCGGTGGAGTGGGATGTCTCCGCCCCGACGCCCGGAGCCGCGAATTCAGAAGAGGTCGAAATTGTGGTCACATTTCGGGGCGCCGATGGCGAACTGCTGCTCGAGCGGAATGCGGAGCTGCTGCTCGCGCTCGAACACGTCGCGCACCGCTGGCTGCGTCTTGACCCGCGCCTGCACGATCGCGTGCGCTTGGACTGCGGCGAATATCGCGCAACGCGCCTGGCGGAATTGAAGCTGTCAGCACGCGTGGCAGCGCAGCGCGTCCGTGAGACCGGACAGCCCCATCGCTTCAATCCGATGTCATCGCGCGAGCGGCGCATCATTCACTTGGAGCTCAATGGAGCGCAAGGCGTCCGCACGGTGAGTGAAGGCTTAGGGGACCGCCGTCAGCTGGTCATCTATCCCACCGGTGGCAGAAGTGACGACGCCAGCCTGAAAAACCAGCGCCGTTAGATTTCAATGCGATAGCCCTGCTTGCCGACGTTGATGCACTCGGTCACGCCGATGCGCTCGCGCAGGCCGGCTGCCTCATGGATGTGTCCGCAGAACAAGTAGCAGGGCTGGGCTCGTTCCATCCAGGCGCGCAAAGAAGAGCTGCCGCCGTGTTGGCCGGGAGCAAACTCGTCGAGCGTCGTGTTCCGAGGCGGACAATGCGCGACGACGTACAATCCCGGGATCTTGTCGAACGCGGCCAGCGCTTCCGCAATTTCTTCTTCCGAGTACTCGCCAGGTGTCTGGAACGGGGTGATGTTGCTGTAGCCGAGTCCTGCCCACTCGACGCGGCCGGCCGCACCTTCGACACTGCGCATCTGACGGTGGAAATCGATGAAGCCGAAGCGCGCACACAAGGCGCGGGTGTCTTCGTACGTCTCGTGATTTCCGGGCAGCACCCAAAGCCTGGAGCCGAGCGGGCGGAGAACCTCGCCACAGCGGTCGAGTCCTTTGCCAAACGTGGCCAGATCACCCGCCGCGATGTAGAGATCGGCGGGTTGTTGGAGGATGCGGTTGAGTGCGCGGAGATCGCCGTGAATGTCGCTGAAAATGAGGACTCTCACGATTTTGGCCCCGACGGCAGTGCGGGCACGGGCTGTTGTGGGATCAAGTGCCTCATGCGCTCTTGTAGCAGGCCGTTGACGAGCCAGCCTTGGTCCAGAACATTGCCGGAATCATCGAAGACAACTTCCCACGTGAACGGCTGAGGGCTGCGGCGACGACCGTCGGAAAAGCGATTCTCGCCGAGATCGACCATGTGCAGACCGTTTCGCCCGAAACTGTGAATGGAAGGAAACCGAGCGAACTGCCAGTAAAGCTGCACGCTCGGAAGGCGCAGGGCGCGCGCGATGAACGGATCGGAGGGAGAATCCGGAACCCACCAGAAGATCGGCGGACGCTGGTCGCGCAGATCGAATTGGGCTTCGTACAAGCCGTCGGGCGCGCGAATCGCGTCGCCCCAATCAAGGGGTGACGGCGGGATCGGTAACGCCGCCATCCGCTCGACGGCGATACGGTTGTCGTCGGCA
>Ga0187782_10001729_pt1 | contig 16017 bp, 12 predicted proteins | sample 0715_SJ02_MP15_2_FD_132454 | JGI IMG/M metagenome (GOLD analysis project Ga0187782, IMG submission 132454) | Tropical peat soil microbial communities from peatlands in Department of Meta, Colombia - 0715_SJ02_MP15_20_MG | ecosystem: Environmental > Terrestrial > Soil > Wetlands > Peat | place...
ATTGGCAAGGAGCGCGGCTACCTCTTATACGACGAAGTAAACGATTCCCTTCCTGCCGAAGTGCATTCTTCGGAAGAAATTGATGACCTTCTCACCACATTCGAGCGCAATGGCATTGAGATTTACGAGGACGCGGCTTCGGCCAAGGCGGCGAGAGCCGTGGAGGTATCCTCCGAGCACGGCGATCATGACGTTGTGAAGGAGGATCTCCACGGGGAAGAAAGCGGAAGCGACCTGGACCTGACACCTGGTTCGCTCGAGAAGACCAACGATCCCGTGAGGATGTATCTGCGGGAAATGGGCACCGTGCCCCTGCTGACGCGCGAAGGCGAAGTGACTATCGCCAAGCGCATCGAGCGCGGGCAGTTGGTGGTCATGAAGGCGATCACCCGCTCGCCAATCGTGATCAAGGAACTGATCGCGGTGGGCGAAGACCTGCGCAAGGGCGCGCGGTCGATCAAGGAGATCGTCCAGTTTGACGACGAAGAACTGACCGAAGAGAAGATCGCCAACAAAACCAAGCAGACGCTGAAGCACATCGACAAGATTGCCAAGCTGTACGAGCAGGCGCTGAAGGAAGCAGTTCGGCTCGATAAGACGCCGAAGGGGAAGAAGAAACCTTACGTTCGCGCGAAATGGGCGGTGGCGCGGACCCGTGTGGGGATTTCCCTCGAAATTCGCGGCATTGACTTCAACCCGTTTGAGAAAAAGAGACTGGTCGACAAGATGCGCGGGACCGTCGAACGGCTGCAATCGCTCGAACGCGAGGCGGGGCGGCTCGAGCGGCGTGCGGATGTCTCCAAAGGCGAGAACGCCGCAGAGGCACGTCGGGAGCTGCGCACGCGTCGGTCGGAGCTGAAGGATATCGAAGAGGCCAGCGAGGTCGGGCTGACTGAGCTGAAGCGCACGCTGACGATTATTCAACGCGGCGAAGCGGAGGCCGAGCAGGCCAAGAAGGAATTGATCGAGGCCAACCTGCGCCTGGTGGTTTCCATCGCAAAAAAATACACGAACCGCGGATTGCAGTTCCTCGACCTGATTCAGGAAGGCAATATCGGCTTAATGAAGGCCGTCGACAAGTTCGAGTGGCGCCGAGGATACAAGTTTTCGACATACGCGACGTGGTGGATCCGCCAGGCCATCACACGTGCAATTGCCGACCAGGCGCGCACGATCCGTATCCCGGTGCACATGATCGAGACGATCAACAAGCTGGTTCGCACCAGCCGGCAGTTGGTGCAGGAACTCGGGCGCGAGCCTACCAGCGAAGAGATCGCCAAGCGCATGGATATTCCGGTGTCCAAGGTGCGCAAGATCCTGAAGATCGCGCAGGAGCCGATTTCGCTCGAAACGCCGATCGGGGAAGAAGAAGATTCGCATCTCGGGGATTTCATCGAGGACAAGGCCGTTGTGTCGCCTTCGGATGCAGTCATCAACCTGAACCTGAAGGAGCAGACCTCCTCGGTGCTAAAGACGCTGACGCCTCGCGAGGAAAAGGTCATCAAGATGCGTTTTGGACTGGACGACGGCAGCGAGCACACGCTCGAGGAAGTCGGCCAGTCGTTCGCCGTTACGCGCGAGCGCATCCGTCAGATCGAGGCAAAAGCACTGCGCAAGTTGCGGCATCCGTCGCGGTCGCGGAAGCTGCGCGCGTTCTTGGAGGGGCCGTCGCGGGACTATCTGTAGAAAAATAGAAATTGGAGAACAGAAAAGGGGAACGCCCGGTGAAAGCCGGGCGTTTTTTTATTCCCTATCCATGGGTCGATGACCGGGAATCGGGGACGCTGTAAAAATGGCGCAACAGGTGAATGATCCAAAGCGTCGTGAAGAGTAGAAAGCCGCCGAGCGCGTACCACATGCCCTGCCAGTCGAAATATCCGATTCTGGGAAGATTCGCGTTGACCGCCTGGGACATCCCGTACAACAGAAGAAAGAGAAGAGCGCAGCCCCACCAGGCCATTTGCCCGCGGAAGGAGCGCCAGGATCGCTCACGGCGCTGCGGGGCAAGCCAGTAAGACTTATTGGGAAGATTGATTTTGTCTTCGGGGATCGAAGGAAGCAGGCGGGGCACGATGACGCGGGGATTGTGCCAACAACGATGACGACTCCGAACAGCAGGAAAAACGCCGGTTTAGGTTGCCAGCCGTTGGGCACGCCGCGGCCGGTAAAGTGAGAGGTCATCACATCCGGCAATTGCGGATAGACATGCACGCATTCGAGGACCGCAAAAAGCAACAACACGCAGAATAGGATTGTCGGAAGGCGGGAATCGTTCATTGGGCTACCTGGCAGCGCATTGCAAATCCTGTCTGCGTGTAATCCGCTTGCGGCAACCATCGAACTATTAGGAACTCTTCTCTTCGCAGACTCGGTGCGGCCTGACGGGGCACAGTTTGGGAGCGAGCTTCTGGCAAGAGGCTAGTCCCGCTGACGATGGACAGCAAGAATCTTGCGCAGCGATGTGCTCAAGAAGTCCTTGCGTTTCTGGCACGAATCACCCAGATTGGAAGCATTCCCAGCCAAACTTGACGATAGGATGTGAACGGGGAATTTCCCTATGAAACGAAGACAGCAGATTGCCGCGCTCGTCATTGTGTTGCTGGCAGGACTCACCATTTATGGATTCTGGCAGACGCGAGAGCCGCTGGTGGTGGGAACGAGTCCTACGGCGTCTGAAAATGAGCTGGTGGACCAGAGTCCGCTGAAAACAGCGCAGCAACTGGCGCCGCTGGCCACCACGCACGACGAGAGAGTTCTGGCTCAGGAAGGGTTGCGGCTGGCCGATTTTGACGTGGATCAGGCGTTTGACAATGCTCTGCGCCGGGCGCGTCTGCATCCTCCGCCGCTTTCGGCGGACGCCAAAGAGGCGGAGTCGCGATTACAGAAGCAGGAAAAGCTTCTAGATGCGGACCAGGCGCGCGTGAAACTGCTTACCGACGCGATGACGAAGGCGAGCGGAGACAAGAAGGACGTGCTCCAGGCGGACCTCATCCAAGCGGAGGCCGACGTCGAACTCGATCAGGACGAAGTCGACGACGCGAAGGAGGATCTGATCCGCGCCGGCGGGGACGTTATCGACCGTATCCAAGCGCTGAAGAAAGAGCACGAAGAGACAAACCATGGCACGCCGAACGCCGTTCCCACAGGTCCCGAACCTGCCGACCAGGTCGGCTTGATCCATCGCATGGGACAGTGGCGTGAACTTCACCAGAAGCAGATGCTTCTGTGGTCGGCGAAGACGGATACGGAAACCGCCATGGCAACGCTGGAAGCCAAGCACAACGCCCTGGACGCTCAGGTAGATGCAGAGAAGGCCACGGAACCGGAACTGGCACACCACGCAAAGGGCACGAAATCGGAGAAGGCGGCAGTGCATGTTTCCGCCGCACAGAAAAGTCAGGACGAAACCGCCGCCCTGCTGAAGAAGACTCAGGATCTGGCCAACAATCAAAAAATCCTTTCCGCCTACGACAAGCGCATCGAAACAAAGAAAGAACTTGCCGCCGTTTACGCGCAGTGGATCACTCTGGTTGCGGCCCGCCAGAGAAGCGTGGTGCATCGCGGCCTGATTGGGGTTGCCATCATTCTTGTCATCGCGCTCATTGGGCTTTTCTTCAGCTCGTGGATGGATACGCTGGTCAAGAAGTTGCCCATGGACCGCCGTCAAATGGAATCGCTGCGGACGGTGGCGCGAGTCTCCCTGCAGATTTTGGCGATATTTCTAATCTTGCTGGTGTTGTTCGGACCTCCGGGGCAATTGGGGACGTTCCTCGGCCTTGCAGGCGCTGGCCTCACTGTGGCGCTGAAGGATTTCATCGTAGGTTTCATCGGCTGGTTCGTGCTCATGGGGAAGAATGGAATGCGATTGGGCGACTGGGTAGAGATTAACGGTGTGACAGGGGAGGTAGTCGAGATCGGACCGTTTCATACGGTGTTGCTCGAGACAGGAAACTGGACCGACTCCGGCCATCCGACGGGCCGCCGCGTGACATTCACGAACAGTTTTGCGATTGAAGGCCATTACTTCAACTTTTCGACCACCGGCCAATGGTTATGGGACCAGATCCAGGTCGTCCTACCGATCGGCAAGGATCCTTATCCCCTGGTGGATGCCCTTCGTAAGAGGGTGAGCGAAGCGACGCGGGAAACCGTGCGGCAGGCAGAACAGGAATGGCAAGGTGCCATCACCTCACGCGAGCTCAGCGGTTTGTCCGCCGAACCAGCGATCAGTGTGCGACCGATTGCAGGAGGCATTGAAGTGGATGTGCGATACGTAACCCGCGCGAATGAACGCTATGCCATGCGCTCCAGGCTGAATCAGACCGCCGTTGAGTTGTTGGGAGGAAAAGTCCAGCCGGTGACAACCTAGGATTTCCCGCGGGCGCGGACCTCTTCGGAAGTGAGGCCGTAAAGAGGCGGAGTGGGCACGCCGAGAATCCCAAGGCAAATATAGAGTTGTCCCCGATGGTGGATTTCGTGCTCGACCATGGAGCGCATCCATTTCCACCTGGCGATTTCCATTCCGCCGACGTTCGCGCATCTTTCCTGCAAGCTGGCGTCGCCCAGGTTCGAGAAAATCTCCATCGATTCCGTGTGCAGGCGTTCCATGAGAGAAAGAATCGCGTCGAGGCTGCTGGCGAGTTCCTTGCCGTGCGTTGTGTAGCGGCTGGGGTTCCCTTGAATGTTTTCGGCAAAGAGGTAACGTTCCGAGACGGCGATGTGACGCAACAGGTCGCCGAGGGTGAATCTTCCGGGCGCATAGCTCCAGTCAATTTTGTCGGGAGGCACGCAGCGGGCCACGCGCATGGTGCGCTCTCGGACATTCCCGAAATATTGCAGAAAGGGCTGAATCGCGCGGATTTCCATGGAAGGACTCCCATTCGAACAAAAAGCAAATTTAGCAGGTTGGCCGGTGGAATTGTGTCTGTTTCAGGGAACCCGCAGGCTGGGCAGATGGCGCTGGCCACGGGCTATAGGGAGTGGAGGGTCAGACGGTGGAAGCGTGAAGGAGCCTGCGGGCCCGGCCCGCGGTCAGGGTTGCGGCTGAATATATGAGCGCGAGCAGAAAGAAGCCGATGGCGATGCTGAATCGTTCGGCGATCCAGCCTAAAGAAAATGTAATGGTCAACTGCAGGACCGTGGCGAAAATGGCGAATGTCGATTGTGTGCGTCCCATGAACTGCTTTGGGACGATGGACATGAGCGAGGATTGCGCGACGATGCCGGCGAGGGCGCGGCAAAATCCGAAGCTGCCTTGCAAAAGGCTCGCGCCCGGCAAGAACACCATGTAAGGCATGGCCACATGGCCGAGCGCCATGGCGGCCATGGCGCCAACATACAGCGGAAGACGGAAACTCTGCGGCAACTGGCTGGTGATTATGCCGCCGATGATCGCGCCGACAGCCCAGGAGGCCTCAACAAAGCCCAATCCGCGCGCACCCGCATGCAAGATTTCGCTGACGAGCGCCACCAGAACCACGTTTGAGCTGACGATACTGGCCATCAGCAGAGCGTGCGTGACGCCGAGAGCCATTACCACGGGCTGCTCGCGCAAGTACGCCCAGCCTTCTTTCATATCCGCGTAGATCGCCAGCGAAAGCCCCGCTTCCGCCACTTCCGGATTTTCGCCCGCTTCCAGGGCTTGCGCGGTGGCTTCCGCGGACTCCGAGAATTCGCGCGGATACTGGCGGTGCTTGAGCGGGGAAACATAGCCGCTTCGCAGCGAATAGAGACAATATGCCGAAACGAAATAAGTGAGGCCGTCGATGCACAGGAATCCGGCGATGCCCGTGTTGTCGTACATGAATCCGACGAAGACACCTGCCAGCAGCATGCCGGTCTGCACGCCGACAAGAACGGTGGCATTGGCGCCGGTGAACTGGCTCGGCGGAATCACTTCCTGCACGAGGGCGTTAACATTGGCCCAGTACATCGCCGAACCGGTGCCGGTGATCAGGGTCATCAGGTAGAGGTGCCAGAGGTGCAGATTGCCGCGCCATGCGATGTAGGAAATGGCTAGCACGGCAAAACCTCGCGCCAGATCGAGCAGCACGCCAAGGTAGCGGCGATCGTAGCGGTCGATGAGCACGCCGCCAAGAAAAGGAACGACCAGGCCAGGCAAAGTGACCACGATAACTTGCCAGCTCACCGCCACGGTAGAATGTGTGGCGGCCATTATGTACCAGCTCACGCCGATGAAGTTCATCCCGCTGCCGAACAGCGATACGAACATCGCCGTGAAGAAGAAGCGGAACGAGCGCTGCCCGAGGAGCAGCCGCCAGTCCACACGATGTGTGGTCGCGGGGGCCATGGAGCTTATTAGCTTACTATTGCAGGGCGCTCGAACGCGTGAACGGTAGCCAAATTCGAAACGCATGGCAGAACAGAATTGCAGCGAGGATTTGCGCGGCGGTGTGATTTTAGGGTTCGAGGAGAGTGCCAGAAGCTGAGTGGATGCGCCAGCCGGTGCTGCAGAAAGCGACATAACGGGAAATATCCTGCGGGTCATAGAAAACGAGGACGGATTTGTTCGCCTTGTAGTTTCGGGTCCAATCGGTTCCGCGGCCCATCATGGGCTTGTGTCCTCCGACAGGAAACTCGTAAATGATCACCGTCTTCTTGAAGCTCCAGCTGCCGATTCGCTGTTGGGAAAGAACGTTGCCCCAGGAACTGGCTCCGGTTCGAAGAAGTTCCCGCTCCCAAAAGGCTCGAAAAGTCGCCTTCAAGGCGACCGGCATGGCGATGACCAGCATTCCGGCGAAGAAGATCAGATTGACCGGACTGACCCGCGCGCCGCTTCGAATTACGGGGAGGCAACTCCACAAGAAGCCCCATAGAGCGACCAGAAGAGCCAGAGCAGCGAACTTGCCTGGCAGGCCAAGGGTGACCTTTCTTGGAGGCGGTTCGACCTTTTCGTTGCGAGAAGGCGTGGGCTCTTCAGGGATTGCCGTTACCCCAAGAGGCCGGTTCTCGTCAGGAAAAAGGACGCTCATGACGCCGAGTATAAACCAGCGGCGGAAACCTTGCGGGGACGCGCCTCGTTGCGACTATGATCTTGATGTGAGTGATCTGCTTCGAATCGACCATTTGAGGGTGCAACTGGCGACGGCCGCGGGCTGGGTGGCGCCTGTAAACGATGTCTCCCTGCGGCTCGCTTCGGGAAAGACTTTGGGGCTTGTGGGCGAATCGGGCAGCGGGAAGACCATGCTGTCCCTGGCGCTGATGGGGTTGCTGCCGAAAGGAGCGAAAGTCAGCGGGGAGGTTTCGTTGGCTGAGGCCGAGCAAAAGGCCGGAGAATCTGCCACAGAGACACGGACAGTACAGAGCCAAGAAACGAAGGCGTACCGAAATCTGGCTGCATTGAAGGAAGAAGAATGGAGGGGCGTGCGAGGGCGCGAGATCGCCATGATTTTTCAGGAGCCGATGACATCCCTGAATCCCGTGATGCGGATTGGGGCACAGATCGAGGAAGCGATCCTGGCGCACGAGCCGGAGATTGGTGGTGAGGCGCTGCACCGGCGTTTGCTAACCGCGATGGAGCATGCAGCCCTGCCTGAGCCGGAAACACGGGCACGACAATTTCCGCATCAATTGTCGGGTGGGCTGCGGCAGAGGGTCATGATCGCGATGGCGCTGGCACCGCAGCCAAAACTGCTGATCGCAGACGAACCGACCACGGCACTCGACGTGACCGTGCAGAAACAGATCCTCGAATTGCTCGATCGCCTGCGCCGAGAATTGGAGTTGGCGCTCCTTTTCATTACGCATGATCTCGGTGTAGTCGCGAAGGTGGCCGATCGCGTCGCAGTGATGTATGCGGGGCGAATCGTGGAGGAAGGGCCGGTGCGGAAAGTGCTGACGTCCCCGCAGCATCCGTATACGCAAGGGTTGTTGGCCGCCTCACCGACACTGGAAAAGCGCACGCTGCAACCGATCCCGGGGAGCGTGCCGCAGTTGAGCGACTTGCCTGCCGGTTGCGCATTTGCCCCACGCTGTTCCTTCCGGCGCAGCGAGTGCGACAAGGCAGTGCCGGAGTTCCGTCAACCGGAACCGGACCATGGCGCACGGTGCGTGCTGCTATGAGTTCTCTGCTTTCTGTGAAGAATCTCCGGAAGAGCTATGTGCGCGGCGTGGGACTGCTTGCGAACGAGGGCAAAGGCCAGCGCTTCGTCGCGGTCGATGACGTCAGCTTTGAGGTTGCACAGGGGGAGACGTTGGCGATTGTCGGAGAAAGCGGCTGCGGGAAAACTACTCTGGCGAGGATGATTCTGCGTCTGATTGAGCCAGACCGGGGCGCGGTTCTTTTTGAGGGGGTCAACCTGCTGAAGCTCAGTGGTGCAGAGTTGCGGGCGCAGCGGCGGCAGATGCAGATGATTTTTCAGGATCCGTTCGCGTCGCTCGACCCGCGCATGCTGGTCGGAGAGATTGTCGCCGAGCCGCTGGCAATCCACGAGCCGCGGCTTTCGAGAGCAGACCGTACGGAGCGCGGAGCGGAAATGCTGCAACGCGTCGGCCTGGAGGAAGGAGCGCTTCGGCGGTATCCGCACGAGTTTTCCGGTGGCCAACGTCAGCGCATCGGCATCGCCCGGGCGCTGATCTTGCGGCCGAAGCTGGTTGTGGCGGACGAGCCGGTTTCCGCATTGGATGTTTCTGTTGGGGCGCAAGTTCTGCTCCTGTTGAAGGAGTTGCAGCGGGAATTCCAACTGACCTATCTTTTCATCTCGCACAGTCTGCCGGTAGTGACTCAACTGGCCAGCCACATCGCGGTGATGCGCGCCGGGAAACTCATTGAAACCGGCCCGGCGGAACGGGTCCTGCGGCAGCCTTCCCAGGCCTACACTCGGGACTTGCTGGCGGCGGTGCCCGAGATACCGCAGGCCAGCCAGGTATGATATTTTCCCCACGGGTCCCGCGTACTATTCCCTAGAAAGACGTCTCTGCAATCCTGTGGTGTGAAGGAGTCCTCGATGGCAACCGAACCAATGCCGACCCCTATGCCCGCGGAGCAGCCGAAGGCCGCGATCTCGGCTGCGGGAAGAATTTTTGGCGTGCTTTTTTCGCCCAAGCCCACCTTTGAAGACATTGTCCGGAAGCCAAGTTGGATGCTTCCCGTCATCGTGCTGGTCATTCTGAGTGCGATCGTCGCGTTCGGAATCAATCAGAAAATGAATTGGCGGGAGTACATGAGCCAGCAAATCGAGAAAAGCCCCGCAGCGGCGCAGCTCTCCGCTGAACAGAAAGAGCAAAGAATTGAAGCGGGAGCGAAATTTGCTCCGTACAGCGCGTATATCTTCGGCATCCCGGCACCCGTAATCGGCCTGTTTGTCGTCACACTCATCCTGTGGGGTGCGTACAATCTGCTTGCAGGGGCCAATGTGAATTTCAGCACCGCCCTGGGGATTGTCTCGCACGCTTTCGTGCCGGCTCTGGTCGCGAATCTCATTTTTCTGCTGGTGCTTATCTTGAAGCCCTATGGAACGCTCGACCTGGATAACCCGGTGGCCACAAACATAGCCGCCTTTTTTCCCGAAGACTCGGCGAAATGGCTGATGGCGGCGGGAAAGAACATCGATATCTTTGTCATCTGGATGACCGCGCTGATCGCCGTCGGTTTTGCTGCTGCCAATCCCAAGAAACTGAAGGGCGGAAAGTCGTACACGATTGCCTTCGGATTGTTGGCTGTTTGGGTCGTCTTCCGGATTGGAATTGCGTTCGCCTTCTCCTGATACACTGAGGGAGTGAGTTTTTCTTTTGAAGTTCAGCAAAACGACCCGGCGGGCGGGCGGCGCGGGCGGTTGACAACACCGCACGGAGTCATCGAAACGCCGGTATTCATGCCGGTCGGAACCGCCGCCACCGTGAAGGGCCTGACGCAGGAAGCACTGGAAGAACTCGGCGCGAGCATCATTCTTGCCAACACATATCATTTATATCTGCGGCCGGGACACGAACTGATTCGAAAGCTTGGCGGCCTTCATGCCTTTATGTCGTGGAAGAACGCGATCCTGACGGACTCAGGTGGCTATCAGGTCTTCAGCCTGTCCGGACTGCGTAAGATCACGGACGATGGCGTGCGATTCCGGTCGCATGTGGACGGCTCCGAGCACCTGCTCACGCCGGAAAAAGCAGCTGAGATCCAGCTTGCCATGGGTTCGGACATCGCCATGGTGCTGGACGAGTGCATCGAAACGCCCGCCCCACGCGACGTGGCACAAGCCGCGATGAAGCGAACCACCGAATGGGCGCGGAGAGCGCGTCGCTATTTCCTGGATCGCGCAGAGCGCAACGGAACCCCGCCACAGTGGCAGTTCGGAATCGTTCAGGGAGCCACCTTCGCGGATCTGCGGTGCGAGAGCGCCCGTCAACTGCTGGAATTGGATTTCCATGGATACGCGGTGGGAGGCCTGGCGGTCGGCGAGCCACACGAAGTGACCTGCGAAATGGCCGAGGCTGTCACCGAATTATTGCCCAAAGAACGGCCGCGCTACCTGATGGGGGTCGGCCGGCCGGAGCAGATTGCCGATTACGTGGCGCAGGGCATCGACATGATGGACTGCGTGCTGCCGACGCGCGCGGCGCGGCACGCGTGCCTGTACACAAGCGAAGGACGCGTGCTCATCAAGAACGCGCGGTATGTAGAGGACCAGCGGCCGATCGATCCGAACTGTTCCTGCAGCGTTTGCCGCCGCTACACGCGTGCGTATCTTCGGCATCTGTTCGCCGCCGGGGAAATCACCGCGGCGGTCCTGGCGACCCATCACAATGTGCGGTTTTACCTTGACATAATGGGCCAAATTCGAGAGGCTATCACTTTTGGACACCTAGAGAATTTCGCGTCAGGACTGCGCGCCCGCTATGCGGCGGGGCCAGCTTGAGGCGAAAAAGCCGGGCGCGCGCAGCAGGAGAGCGCCGCCGTGGCAACCCGCGTTAGGTCGACTCTCAGGGCGAGAATCGGGCGGGCAGGGCAAGCGGGAAAATCCCGCTTGCGGCGAGTGTTGCTCCCGTCACTGAAACCTAAGGGGCCTTTGGCCTACGATTTAGGATGACGGGGGGTTGCGAAAGGGTACGGTAGGAAACAAGCTCATGAATTCTGCAGCGTTTCTGATGTGGCAAGCGGGGGGTATCGGTGGATTGGGCGGATTTTTGCTTCCCCTGCTGTTGATGTTCGGCATCATGTATTTCCTGGTGATTATGCCGCAGCAGAGGCAGCGCAAGAAAATGCAGGAGATGATCGGCGCCATCAAAAATGGCGACAAGGTCATCACTACCTCGGGAATCTACGGCACAATCAATGGAATCGACGGCGACACCTATATCTTGAAGATCGCCGATAACGTAAAAATTCGCATCGCGCGAGCAGCGATAGGCCAAGTGGAGACGACCGAAGATGCCAAGTAACTCCACGCTGGCCTCTGTGCGGCAGCGCCCAATCTTCTAACCATGAATCCCAACTTGAAGTGGAAAGTCATTTTCATCCTCGCAGTGGTTGTTCTTTGCCTGTATTCCATCTTCGGAATGCCCTCTTTCCCCACATCCCTCGTGCAGATCAAGGATAATTTCGCGCGCCAGATCAAGCTCGGGCTGGACCTGCAGGGCGGAACGCACCTGATTCTGCAGGTGCAGGTGCAAGAGGCTGTGGCGCAGGAGACGGATCAGGCCATCGACCGGCTGACGACGGCGATGCGCCAGAAAAACATTCATTACGAAGAAGTGCGCCGCGTGGATGACGAGCATTTTGTCGTTCGCAACGTTCCTCCCGACCAGTTCACGCAGTTCCGTGACCTGTTGCACGACCAGTTCGAAAACACCTGGATTGTAGGCAGCGCTCCGGGAGAGGCGAACTCGACGCTTCTGACCATGCGGCCGACAACGAAGGCTGCGATTGAGGAAACGACAATGTCACAGACGCTCGAGACCCTCGAGCGCCGCATCAACGCCCTCGGCCTCACCGAGCCGACGATTCAGCCACATGGCCGGGTGGGACAGGACAACGAGATTCTTGTGCAGCTTCCGGGTGAAGGCGACCCCGCTGCCGCCAAGCGCGTCATTCAGGCGGGCGGCCAATTGGAACTGAAGCTCGTCGAAGATCCGCAGACGTATCCTTCCGAAGCAGCTGCGCTGGCGGCCAAGGGCGGTGTGCTACCTCCGGGCACGGAGCTTGTGCAGGGCAGCAGCGATGCACGCACGGCCCCGGGACAGACGAACCCCGACGTGTGGTATGTGCTGAGCCGTACCCCCGCTGTCACCGGGCGCGACCTGCGCAGCGCGACGGAAAGCCGCAACACGGAAATGCCCGGTCAGTGGCAGATCAATTTCGTGCTTTCCAGCGATGCGGGACGCAACTTCAGCCGCTTCACCGGAGCGAACATCGGCAGGCAGATGGCCATCGTTCTCGATCACAAGGTTTATTCGGCGCCGACGATCCAGGGGCAAATCAGCGACCAGGGCCGGATCGACGGGAACTTCAGCCAGGAAAGCGCCCACGAGCTGGCGCAGATTCTGCGCGCTGGTGCCTTGCCCGCCTCGATCAAGTATCTGGAAGAGCGTACGGTCGGACCTTCCCTGGGAGCTGACTCGATTCGGCATGGCGTACAGGCTTCGATCCTAAGCCTGTTCGTTGTCATGGCGTTCATGGTGGTCTATTACCGCATGTCCGGCGTGAACGCCGTGCTGGCTTTGATACTGAACTTGATCATTTTGCTGGCGGCAATGGCGATGTTTGGAGCTGTTCTTACCTTGCCCGGCATCGCCGGCGTCATCCTGACGATCGGTATGGGTGTGGATTCCAACGTTCTGGTGTTCGAACGAATCCGCGAAGAGATCCGGAATGGCAAGTCGGCTTCTGCTGCAGTGGACGCGGGATTCGATAAGGCGTTCCTGACCATCATCGACACGCACGTTACTACGGTGGTTTCAGCCGTATTCTTGTTCATCTTTGGGACCGGGCCGATTCGCGGATTCGCCATTACCCTGACCATCGGTTTGATTGCCAACGTGTTTACGGCCATTTACGTGTCCAAGACGATCTTTCAGTACCATCTGGCAAAGATGGACCGCCAGGCGGAATTGAGCATCTAGGGGTACCGGGACTTCTGGTGCTTTTGGGTTCTGGGTTGGGTGGCGCCTCTCGGGTAGGTTGGAAGACTTCGGCCTGTAAGAAGCGCGAGTCTCGGGATGCCAATGCCGGGTTTGATTGACACCAACTCCGGGAACAAAGAAGAACACCCTGGAGTCTAAAGAAGGGAAGCGCACAACGGCATGATTGAGCTTTTCAAACAGCCCAATATCGATTGGATGGGCAAGGCCAAGTATTTCTTTGCTTTAAGCGGTCTCCTGCTGGTCATCGGATGGGCCGCAATCATCTTCAGGGGCGGCATCAAGTACGGCATCGACTTTCGAGGCGGCACAAACGTCGATGTCATTTTCTCCCAACCTCCCGACATTGATAAGTTGCGCTCAGGGCTCCAGGCACAGGGACTTAGTAACACCGAGATCCAGGGAATCAGTTCGAGCGCCCTAAGCACCTCCCACTCCAACGAAGTGTTGATCTTTGTCGAGCAGGCCGGCCAAGGTGATGAGGCTGTCGGCGAGAGCAGGACCAAGGTTATAAATGCGCTGGACGCCACTTATGGGGTCTCCGGTTCTTCCAAGCCGGATTTCAATGCCGTCACTCCGGCGGCTTTGGCAAACTTCCTTTCGCAGAAGGATCCTCTCGGGCTGTCCATTGGGGCCGGAGATAAGTACCAGACGCTGGCGAAAAATCTCTTGGCCTACCGCGACAAAGATAGGAACGGCGTGGTCAGTAACCTCGCCGAGCTCTCGCAAGTTTCCGGTGCGACCCCGGCGGTTGTCGCGGCGATTGAGGAGAACTACTCGCTTGCGCCGTTCGCCATTCGTAACGTGGAAATTGTTGGGCCCAAGGTAGGTGCCGAACTTCGCAATCAGGCCATTCGAGTTACCCTCTATGCTTTGGCGGGCATGCTGGTATATATTGCCTTCCGGTTCTACGGCGGACAAATTAGCGGTTCGACGGGCTGGGCAGGTAAAGGCGGTTTTGTCCTCCGCTTCATTGATCGCATCATCTTTGGAGTTGCGGCGGTCCTCGCAGTATTTCACGATGTGTTAATCACCCTGGGGTTATTTAAAATTTTCGGATTCGAAATTTCGCTGACGGTTATAGCCGCACTGTTGACCCTGGTTGGTTATTCGATGAACGACACGATCGTCATCTTTGACCGGATCCGGGAAAACAATCGGCTTTTGCGGAAGGAAGCTTTCGCGGACGTAGTAAACAAGTCGATCAACCAGACGCTTTCGCGAACGATTCTGACCAGCGGATTGACTTTCCTCACCGTGCTCGTCCTGTTCCTGATGGGCGGCCAGGTGCTCCGGGCATTTAGCTTTGCCCTGGTGGTGGGGATTGTGGTAGGAACGTACTCCAGTTTTGGGATAGCAGCACCGCTGGTCGTCGCCTGGAATCGGTGGCGGGGGCACAGCGCCGCGGCAAGCACCGGAACCGCAGCCGGCAACAAGACCCGAGGGACGGCAGCGCAGCGCGCCTGAAGCCAGCGGGTAGGAGGTAGTGGTCACCATGTTTGAAGAAATGGTAGTTTCCACCACGATGAAGAAGACAAACAAGCCATGGACGATTGCCCTGTCCATGATTTTTCAAGTCCTCTTCCTCGCCGTTCTCATCCTGATTCCGCTCATTTACACGGAAGCGCTACCGAAGACGCTCATGTCTTCGATCCTGCTAGCGCCTCCGCCGCCGCCCCCGCCCCCTCCGCCTCCCGCCCCTGCGCAGATCGTGCACATCAAGCCGGTGGCGCATCTGATGGAGGCTGGCAAGCTGGTGGCGCCGAAAGTCATTCCGAAGGACGTCAAGATTATTAAGGAGGAAGAGCAGCCGCCCGATATGGGCATGGCCGGAGTTGCCGGTGGGGTTCCCGGTGGCGTGGCCGGCGGTTCGATGGGCGGCGTCATTGGCGGCGTCATTGGTGGTGCGGGGACAGCAGCTCCTCCGCCGCCAAAGCCGGCTGTCTCGCGCGTGCGTGTTGGTGGCGCTGTGCAGAACGCCGAGCTGGTCAACCGCGTTCAGCCGGTGTACCCGCCCCTCGCGCGCCAGACGCGCATCAGCGGCACAGTCCGCCTGCACGCCATCATCGGCAAGGACGGGACGGTCCAGCAGTTGACCGTTGAATCCGGGCATCCCTTGCTGGTGCAATCCGCGCTCGACGCCGTAAAGCAGTGGCGCTATCAGCCCACGTTGCTGAACGGCGAGCCGGTCGATGTCGACACCGAAATCGACGTGATTTTCTCTCTCGCACAGTAACGGTAGTAAACGGAGCGGCGAGGGAGCCGTGGGAGTCCTGCGCCGTTCTGAGTATCTGGTCGAAAACACAATCTTGTTGGTTCCTGCCCGCGGGGACCACTAGGAAATAAGGAGCAAACGAATGCTAGCAACTTTGTATGTTTATGCGGCTTGGCTTCAAGAATCCGGCGGTACCTCATGGGACCTGCGTTCCATGTGGGGCAACATGGGTCTTCTCGCGAAGATCGTGGTGGTGATTCTCTTCATTCTTTCCGTGTATTCCTTTGGCGTGATGATCGACCGTTTCCTGATGTACAACAACGCGCGGAAGCAGTCCCGGTTGTTCGTACAGCAGGTGGCGGGTGCGCTCAAGGATGGCAAGCTCGACGAAGCAATTGCCATTGCCGAGCGCAACAAGAAGAGCCATATCGCCAAGGTAGTGGCCACGGGCTTGTCCGAATTCCAGTCCGCTTCGCAGCAGGTATCTGACGCGGAAGTGATCGAGGCCGCCAAGCGCGGTCTGGAGCGCTCTGTCGCCATCGTGCACGCGGAAATGAAGCGCGGCCTTTCGGCACTGGCTACCATTGGCTCGACGGCTCCATTCGTCGGGCTGTTCGGGACGGTGGTCGGCATTTTGAACGCGTTTAAGGGCATTGAGTCGCAAAAGGCCACTGGTCTGTCGGCGGTCGCCGGCGGTATCGCGGAAG
>Ga0187782_10001731_pt1 | contig 16000 bp, 13 predicted proteins | sample 0715_SJ02_MP15_2_FD_132454 | JGI IMG/M metagenome (GOLD analysis project Ga0187782, IMG submission 132454) | Tropical peat soil microbial communities from peatlands in Department of Meta, Colombia - 0715_SJ02_MP15_20_MG | ecosystem: Environmental > Terrestrial > Soil > Wetlands > Peat | place...
AAAATCTAGAATCACTACTCTTGCAAAGAGCTTAAATACAGCCAAATTATGGTTATCTGTCCTTCTGTAAACTTCAAAGTGGTGAATCACAATGTGGCTACAGCGCCGATTGCCATCACCACTTCTTGGATCACCTCAAGACCCAGAGGGACCGCATGAACGAAGCTTAGCGGTAATATACGACGGCGCCTCCGTCGTCAAAAACACGATTACGAGTGTCAGCGATGCCGGCCAAACTCGCGTGATATATTACTGTTCCGTTGAAGAATGATTGTGCGGAAGACTGCTGCGCGCTCGTGCCTGTGACCAAATTGAACGTCCCCAGAAAGACGTACCCTGAGTGTGTGGTGCCCGGCGCGTAATCCGAGATGCCTTTGATCGAATTATTAAAATCAAGACTAGTCAAAAGAAGGTCGCGATAAAAGTCTGCGCACACAGGCGCTGTTGCGCTAGTATCGCTGCCTTCGACCGTGTAGAGCCACTGAGCCGCAGTCACCTCTCTCGCATTGAAAAGCGGTGCGTCAATGGCGTTATTTAAGAAAAATGAGGTCGGGTCCTGCTGCGTGACCTCGTAGATCAAGCCAGTGCCAAACAACAGCGTCACAACAAAAAGCGCCGCGACCAGCTTGTGAGCGAGGCTCACGCCTGTCCTTTCACTCCGTTTCGCGCGCAATCGTTCTGGAACCTCCGCGAACAACAGCGCTCCAGTAACACAGAAGGGAGCCAGCAGAAGCGTTGAGATCTGATAGAGCCTCGTCGTACCTATAGTGGCCGCCAAACTCGGGATAGCGGCTGCTGTCATCAGTATCGCAAGGGTCGCGAGTGCGAGCGCAGCGAACTCTGGATCAAACTTGAGACGGCAACGGCGGAGTGCGAGCGCGGCGAGGCCCACAATGACGAAAAATAGGCCGAGCAAATAGAGGAGCTCTGCCACTTCGTGCAGCGGTGGGAGCGTCCCGACCTGGAGTAATTCGTTAATCGAAATCCCGTAATAGCGCGCGAGCGCGAAAGACGCGGAGAGGATGGCAACCGGCGCTCCAAAGAGCCTCGGCAACATTGATGTCTTCCGCTGAACTCGTCGGGCGAGTACGTAGATGGTTACTAAGGCGCAGGCGTACGCCGCGGCGCCAATCGCGATTACGATAGGAATGTTAGGGAGAAACATGCTGCCAATGGCCGTGAGCTTAGGTGCGATTTCAGAGCTCAGTGCCGCAGACCCGAGCGTAGCGTACCATACGGCAGTGAAGGCAGCGAACAACAGGACAAAGGGCAGCGTCAGCATCCGTTTCGAGTCTGATGATGGCTTTGCAGGCTGCCCGGAAAGGGCGGCTTTTTGCAGGCGACGCATAGCTGGGTTGTCGATGAGGAAGAGCACAAGCCAGGCGACGACTAGATACACGATGAAGATGAGCGCCAGCCCGTAGTGAGACACAACAAGCGATGCTGCGAACACTGCACAGAGCGCGTTAAGGCGTGCTGTCCCGGCCGCGGGTCCGACGCTTTTGTCCACCAGCAAGACTAAGAGCAGAACCAGAAACAGCTCCGCTATTTCCTGTCTCGCGAGTGCAGGCATTTCACTGAAAAAAGTGAACAGGAATGTGATAAAGAACGAGGCCAAGAGGGCAATCCGATCGCTCGTCTGTTTTTGGAAGACGACGAACAGGCCTACTGGAACGAGGGCAAACAAGAGGGGATAGATCGTCTTGAAAATCCACGTCACGCTCACGCCTGACACGATCGAGATAAGTGGAGCGAGCAGCGTAATGCTCAGTACGCCGTTGATTGGACCGGGCGCTTGCACATTCCACTGCGCGTTCGCAAGCACGGCGTTCGCGGTAGCGAGCTCCGTTTGGATGTCAAACCCCCAGACGTACGATGAGATGAGCGATCCGCTATAGAGGAGAGCGAGCGCGATGACAAATACCGCGAGAGGATAGACCTTCTTTGGAACGGATGAGGACGTGCTTACCCAAAGTGCCGTTATCGCGATGACGATGATTAGCGCGAGCAAGAGCACGTTGTCGCCGTACGCATTCATCGCGTACGTTGCAAATATAGTCAAGAAGGGGAGCACACACAGCGTCAACACGGGCGGCCTCAGCACCTCACGCCGATCGATGACGCTGTCCTCAGCTGAACCCTGGTCGCGCCAATAACTCACCACGGCGAGGAAAGTTATAATCACGCCTTCTGTCACCACAACGGGGACGAGCGCGAGAGGCCGCTCGAACCCAAGCAGCGGGTACAGCGTTGTCATGAGAAGTCCTGTACCCATGACGGACGCGAGGCTTAGGCCAACCGCGAAGAGCGGCGTGCGCACAGCGCCGAGCTGGTGGAGGCGGAGCGCCCGAAGAACGAGGATACCGGGAATGAACAAGAGGTACACGGAGGCAAAGAGGCCCTGCAAAAGCGGTATCTGTACCCCTGCTGCACCGAGTCCGATGAGGGCCCAGACAAGAAACTGCAGCGTGAGAACTGCCGTAAGCGTCTTTTTGCGCGGCCAATCGTTCATCAAGAGAGGATTAAGAGCCATGGCGGCCCTCCAGCACGCGCTTGTATACGGCGAGCAATTGCGCGCCGATGGCGTCCCAGGTGTACTTCTCTTCGAGGAGGTTTCGTGCGTTGGCACCCAACCGTGCTCGTTCGTGTTCATTTTCAAGAAGGTACGCCACTTGATCAATGAATCGTTCATTGACCCTCGGCACAATGAGCGCGTGTTCCCCGTTGTGCGCCGATACGCCCTCGATACCCTTTTCAGTGGTTACGATGGGAAGCGCTTTATTCATGTATTGAAAGATTTTTAACCGGGTTCCGCTTCCGGCACCTATAGGCACGGTTGCTATCTCTCCTGCCGCGAGAAAGCGCGGCAAGTCCTCTATGAAGCCAACTGACCGCACATTCTCTCGCTCAAAGGTCGGTGCGCCGGTGCCCCCGACCAAAAACAAAACGTTTGAGTTGACGGTTCCTAGTCGAGGTGCGAGGTACCGCTCGATGATGTCAAACGCTTCGCGGTTGGGTGGGTACGCATAGAAGCCGTGAAACACTATGACGCGTGCGTGCTCGCTTATACCCTGTTCACGGCGCGCGCGAGCTTTCTCCTCGTGGGTCGGCAACCGTTCCAAGCTACAGCCGGACGGCACAACCGTTATCTTTGCAGGAGCAAGTCTGAACCGCCTGATGATAATATCCCTATCGCGCTCGCTTACCGCGATAACGTGCTGAGCGACAAACCGGCAAACCAGAAGCTCAATCAAGAAGATATACCGCGGAAGGACGAACCGTTCGATCCTGGTATACCGGGGGTCGTCGGAAAAAGTGTCGCGCACAAGCTCTGATTCAACGTTGTGGGGGGCGTAGACAAGCGGAACACCGCTGGCCGTCAACAGAGTGGCGAGCTTAACAACAAAAGCGCCGCTCGGATGCGATATCTGTATGAAGTCAACAGCGTTCTCACGCAGTATTCTCATGACGCTGCGCGCAAAGCTCGGTGCGAGGTCGCGAAAAACGCGCAGCGTCCGACCCGCAAACTTGAGGTCGCTGTACGAGTAAATCGTTGCGAGGGTCGCGTCTTGAGGATCGACGAACTCCGCGGCTTCGAGCACGATGACCCTGTTGTTTCTGGCGGTGAGCTGTTTTACTAGATTAGCGTACCTCTCCTGTGATCCATTCTTCGGCTGCGAGAGACCTACGTGAATAGTGATGTCTAAAACGTTCACGGCTCCTCAAACTACGCGCGCAAGCTTGCCAAGAGAGCGGTAGCCGCTAAGCACGCGTTCCTCCATAATTGCCCAGCTGTAACGTTCTTCGTACGCCTTGCGCCCGTTGTTGCCTAGCTCGGCGCGGAGCCGCGGGTCCTCCTTGCACGTTTTCAGCGCGTCAGTGAGCGCGGGCACGTCGCCGTACGGCACCACCACCCCGCACCGCTCATTTCGAACGATGTTCGCCATTGCACTCTGATCGCTTACGATGATCGGCTTTCCGCACATCATCGCTTCAAACAGTTTAGCCGGGCTTGCATACTTCGTCTTTGGGATCCTAGGATCCTCAAACCGGAACAAGAGATCCGCTTTCAGCGTCTCCCTGATGACGTCGTCGTACGAGGGCAAGAACCCGAGATACTGCGCTTTGCTCCCGACGCGGTTTAGCTCGTCAAGAACCCGTTCGTTATCAGTGATCGGCCCCGCCACTTTGAGTCGGACGCCTTCGACGCCGCTCACCGCATCAAACATGTAGTTGAGCCCGCGAGAGCCATGCGTCGCCCCTGCATAGAATATGAGCATCTCGTCGGCCGACACCCTCAATCCGGTTCCCAGCTTCGCGTGCAGCTGCGTTATGCAGTCAATCGGGGAGTTGTGGACGTAATAGAGCTTGTTAATATGTGCGCCGTTGACCTCTTCAAAGCGCGATTCATCGACCAAAAACAACACGTCAGCGAAGCCGATTCCCGTGCGCTCAAGGTGCGCGACGAGCCGCCTAATGCGCGTCCTCAGCCCCTGAAATCCTCCGTCGGGCAGATTATCTGCATAGAAGTCGTAAATGAAATAGCAGAGTTTGCGCCTCCCGATGAGTTTGGCCAGTATGGCCGGGAGCAGCGTGTCAAAGTCGCTCGCGTGTATGACATCGCAGTCGTCTCGCAGAAGGAAGGCAAGCTCATATGCCCACCAGAGCGGCAGATACAGCAGCGCCACCGGTCGATCGTAGGGGGCCCTGATCCTACATTTGTACGTGCGATACAGCGCCGCATTGTACGATTCGGCAACGCCGTCGCGATCCCAGATCAACAACTTGACCGAATTGCCGTGCGTTGCGAGCGCCCTCGCTATCTTGTTGATGCCCGGCTCTATCCCCCGCCCTCGAACCAGCGTCACTTTCATTTTCGATGCTCGGCCGTCGGTGAATCGCGCTGGGCTTCGACGTGTTCAACGGAGATGGCGTACGCGGTAACAAGAAAAGTCAGCACTCGTCCCTCAGGCTTGGCTGTATCGTGCCACATCGGCCTCCACCATCATATGCACGAGTCCCTCAAACGAGGTCTCGGGTGCCCAGCCCAACCTAGCTCGGGCTTTTGACGCGTCTCCTTTCAAATCTGGTACTTCTGCGGGCCGCATAAATCGGTCGTCGGTTGTGACGTACTTCTTCCAGTCGAGGCCGATGTGATCAAAGGCGAGTGCTGCGAAGTCCCTCACCGAATGGTTCTCGCCGGTGGCGATCACGTAATCATCAGGCTCATCCTGCTGCAGCATGAGCCACATCGCCTTCACGTAATCCCCCGCAAAACCCCAGTCGCGGCGCACGTCCAGATTGCCTAAGCGAATCTCGTTCGCCTGGTTACAAGAGATGCGCGCAACCGCATCTGAGATTTTCTTCGTCACGAACTCTATCCCGCGTCGCGGAGATTCGTGGTTAAAGCAAATGCCGTTACAGCAATACAACCCGTAGCTCTCCCGATAATTGATCGTCGCATAATGCCCAAACGCTTTTGCAACGGCATATGGACTACGCGGGTGGAATGGCGTGATCTCACTTTTCAATGGCTGCGGCGACGTCCCAAACATTTCGCTGCTCGAAGCCTGATAAAATCGTGCATCTGGGCAGAAGTGCCGCACAGCTTCGAGGACGCGCACGACTCCAAGCCCCGTCACATCGCCGGTCAACACCGGTTGATTCCACGACGTAGCAACAAACGATTGCGCTGCGAGGTTGTAAAACTCGTCAGGCATGACGGTTTGCGCCGCGACGTTGAGTGACGACTGGTCGGTAAGATCGCCCTCGAGCAGCACGAGATCATTTACAAGTGCCCCGATTCGCGTCTCATTGGGAGTGCTTAGCCGCCTCACTAGACCATAAACTTCATAGCCCTTTTCGAGGAGCAATTCGGCAAGATATGATCCATCCTGTCCTGTGATACCGGTTATCAGTGCTGTAGGCATTGTTATACCTCTGCAACAGTCATCATCAATGACCGTGTTGCATCTATAAGAATTTGCTGGAGCGCTCGCCGGCCTGGTGGCTTTGCAAATGCGCGGATCCAAATTCCGGCGACTGTACCTCCATATCACTCGTAGCTGTTGAGTCATGAGAGTAGGGACGAGCCATCGAAACACGCTGGCGCGCAGGTAAAAACCGAACTTCTCGCACTTACGTGACAGTGAGGTAGAGATACACCGAGCGATACACGCCCACGTCACTCCCCTTGTATAAGTCGAACTCCAGCTTTTGCCCCGCACCGCTGTGCGTCACCGCAAACGAGATAGAGTTTTCCCACTGCGCGTTGTTCGCTAAGCTGAATGATCGTGAGGTGACCGTCGCGTTATCGAGGCTGACCACCAGGGTATAGTTGACGTTCGAGTTCTCGTGATTGACGACGCCGGCGGTCACGTTGGCCGTCTGGCCGACGGTCAGATTGGTCGGGTAGTCGCTCGCGTTCCCACCGGGACCCAGAAGAAACAGCTCAGTGAACGGCTCGCTTGGCTGGGGCAGCACCACGAGCAGTACCACTCCAACGATCGCGAGGATTAAAACGATGGCTAGAAACAGGGTAAGGGCGGTATTACGATTCACGCCTGTGTTTCAGCACGCTTGCTCATAAATGTTTTCTTGTGCCGCGAAGATGGCATAAGCAACGCCGCTTCGCGCATGAGCAGACCTTGCGGATCGCTAGCTGCACGACGTCGTTATGCTGATACGTTCACCCAGAGATGGACATCCCGATATGGATTAGCGGCCTCATGGTCTGCGTAAAGCGCAAAATCAAGTTTTGCGCTGTCCCCTGGCAGGGGGAGGACAAGGTCTATCTGTTTTTGCCATTGTTGGCCGCCAGAAATGACCACCTGCTCTGAATAGACGACCGCGTGTTGCGTGCTGTTGTTCTCCGAGACGATCAGATTGTAGGTGACGTCCCGCGCCTCGTGGTTGATGATAACGATCGTCGCGGGACTTGGGACCCCCACCGTGTAATTCGTGGTATAATTACCGAGCGTATCGTTGGCTCCAAGAAGGTAAAACTCAGTGAAGTGCTCGACGGGCTTCGGTGTTGCGAGTGCATAACTCGCGACTGCGACCGACGCGACTATTGCGATAACGAGCACGACCGATAGCATTCGATCTAACGGTGCGGGCCGGACCGCCTCTCGATCGTCCGAATGGTGCCACACCGGCCAATTGACAGCGAAGCGCTGGTCTGGCGGGAGTTGATGCCGACGGACGCTCGCAACGATGACACACACTAGCGTAAAAACGACAAGGACGACAATTGTGGGGCCCAGTCGCACGCCCCACCTGGAGTAGTTGAGGCCTAATTCGAGAAGGGGCACAACGACAATACTGAGGCCAAAAGAGAGCGCCAGCCTGACGCCGTTTCCTAGCGCGGCCTTTTGGGGAAACAACGCTGCAATGAATGCGTACCCTGGGACGAAAAGGACGGCGATTACGCCAATGATGGGACGAGCGACTGTTACGCTGAACGCTGGAATGCTAGCGACTGCAAGCGCTGCGAGCGCAAGACCAAATATGAGGATAAGATCTGCGAAGGTACTAGTGGGCTTCATTGCTCTTTCATGCCTAGGTACTAAATTGCTTACCGGGACTCTGTTGATTGGTAGCCCGTCTTACCCTATGACGTCGTGAATGCTTTATATGTTTGGCCCAACGCTCGAGCGTCGCCGTCGCAGTGATTATTTGAGTCGCTAAGGCGCTGCAGCGCCGCAAGCGACTCCTCGCAAAAGTAGAAAACCCAAGTCCCAGACTTAAGCGCGCCGAGAACGTTTTTGATACACCCTCTGCATCCGAGGTTAAGCATCACGAACGTGACGAGCGGTCGCACGATGGCGGCGCAATACGATTAACGTGCCTATTCGGCTACATGCATGCAAAACTGTTCGACGGACTTAAACGGCCATTCTTTTGTCATCTTGCTTCGTATGCAGATCGCGTACATTGAGACTGTTCCCTTTAAACTGATTCTGCCGTCGCTTATAAGCTTACGAAACAATGCAAAGAGGAGGGAGTATACGCACGCGGCTCCGAGCTGGAGGGAGGTCAATCGTTTCGTTGCCAAGTACGCGTAAGACAAGCTGGCAAAACCTTGCGTCTTCCGGCAATTTTTATCCCCAAGTAGCCTGCTGTCCACATAGCCTAAGTGTTCAGGAAGAAAACGCGAACCACGGAGAGTGACTTGGTGAATCCTCAAAAACAGACGAGCGCGCCAATGGTCGGCAACAACTCCACCACGCTCGGCAGAAATGTTGTCGATCATCCCCGCTTCAATCAAACCGCGTCTTTTTTTGATACTCCTGCGGCGGGCATCTGGATGGCGAGCTTTGGCCTCAACAACGAGACGGATTACCTTGTGTTCGGTAGTTGACCGAAAAGCGTAATCGCTGTCCTCAGAGCCGACAAAGAAGTTGTGCGCGTCGTAGTACCCTACGCTGTCGAGCACGGACTTCGAAATCAGCGCTCCATGCGTCGCAAAAAAAGAGATGTTGCGGCTCACGGTGAATGCAACCCAGACCATTCGACCCCAAAAATTCTGGATTGCTCCAGATTGGGGCAAGACGATGGCTGGATCGTCAATATCTACGATTTGAGGACATAAGATGTCTGCCTGCCCGGTGTTTCGCAGCAGAGAGGCTAAACAGCCATTTTCAACCGTCCCGTCCTGATCAAGCAGCCAGATCCAATCGAACCCTTTTTCGTGCGCGATTTTCATTCCTTGACAAAAGGCCCCCGCCGAACCTGTGTTTTCTTTCGCGTAGACGAAGCGAGCGAATTGGTAATGGTCTGCGTGCGTTCGGAATATTGCCTCGTTTTCTTTAAGATACTCTTCGCGCGAATTGTCGAGCACGATCAAACCGTTCAGGCTCGTCTCACTTTGCAACGAACGCAGCAAGCAGGCGAGCTCCTTCGGATTGTTGTAGGCAACCGTGATGGCGCAAACCTGCATGGCTTGTCAGGATGTTTCGTTCGGATGTAGCTTGAGACGCAAGCGAGCTGCGGGAGTACTCTAAGCTAGCTACACGCCTGACGTTCATATAACGGTTATGGTACCAGGCCGAGTAGACGCAAACAATGTCGGAGCCAGCTCGGCAGCCGTGTTCATCGCGCTAATGTGCACCGTTGCACAAGAGTTTCTACTTGCCTGACGGTCAGCGCCAGGAGGGCAGCACCGTCAGTTCGTGTCACAGCGTACTATTTCGCGGAGTCACGACCTGGACCGTACCGGCATCGTAGATCACGTTTTGGCTGGCTTCAATGGACTGGTATGCGCTTGCGCCGAGCTTAGCCACCGGGCCCTTGCTCGCTATGTACGGGTTATTGGCAATCTCAAGCCGCAGCACCCAGCTGCTGTTGTTATTGGAGAAGTTAGTCATGGCCGATAATGGTGGGAACACGGTGAGGTTCGATACGTTGTATTGATATTTGAAGATCGGAGCGTAGGCAAGGTCCGTCTGTACCAGCCGCCCATCCGTCTTATTTGCGATCGTCTGTGCCGCGGCTACTTCTGATGGCAGGAGCGCAATCCGAGGAACTTGGTCCCATGGCAATTCGCTCTCGATCTTCGCATTTGGGTGCGTTATGCTGATAAAGCCCAGGACAAGCACCGCCGAAAAAATCACAGCGAGACCTTTTCGCTTATTTGCGAGAGAACCGAGCGTCAAAATGCCAACTGCTGCAGGAATTACCATGAAAACCTGCAGATACACGATCCATCGCTCGGGCTGCGAGATGGCTGAGCCTAAAAAGTAGATCCCCACAGTAATGGCCAATACGAGAGCTGACGCTCCAATCCACGCGACCGTCAGCGCCTTTTTTCGTTTTGCGCTCAGAATGTACAGCAATCCAAACGTGGCAAAGAAAATGGGGATCAGCACGGGCAAATCAGACCAGATCGGAAGCGCTGAGGGCGCTAAGGTAGGTACCGCTGCCGCTGCGGCTGCCGCTCCTGCTGAGGCTGCGGCGGCTATTGGCTGTGTCAGAGTGCTCGTCGGCGAGACGCCCCCTCGCACGAGCGCTACAGCCCGATTTAAGGCTGAACCACCTGTAAACGTCCAATAGACTATAATGCTCGCACTAAATAATACCACCAAGAGCGTGAGGGACCGCAAATGTAGACTGAGAGCCTTCGCCTCTTGTATTTGATGTCCCTTCGCTACGCTAAAGATCTTGTTGACCAGTGCAAAGGAGCTTACGACGATGATGAGTACCAAAGCGGTATACGCCGACGTCCCTTCGTGCGTAAGGAGTATGCCCGCAAACAAGACGACGAGCAGGACCGCAAAACTTGCCATATCATCTCGCGGAACGAGGAATAACGCAGTGACCACCACGAGGGTCAGCACGATGCCGAGCGTCTCCGGCGTGATGACCATGCCCCACAGCAGGAACTGATTAGCGAACACGAGCAGAAGAGCTGCCAGCATGCCGCAGCGCGCATTTAGTACTGCCCTGCCGATAAGGAAGATGAATACCACGCTAACACATTCAATGATGCCGACGAAAAAGTATGTGTTATACACGCTGAGTCCGGTGATTAACGATAAAGCCGCTACCAACATGTGCATAATCGGCATACTCGGGTACTCCAGGAGGTCATACGGGGCAGTGTGCGCGGGAATGTGGCCGTAGTCGAGAACAAACTGAATAAAGCCGACATGATAATACGGATCGACCGCTATCGTACTCGGGAACTCAAAATAAACGCTTGCCCGAATAAGGATTCCCACGATGAGGATCTTAAACAGCACGCTGGGAACGTGCCGAAAATTGGTGGTAATCGCGATCTCTAGCGCAATGACCGCTGCCAAAACAGAGGCCAGAACGAGAAAAAGCAGCGGGCGCGAATAAACGGCCGCGCTGAACACGAAGACACATACGCTCGCAAGACACACAAAAACGATGTTGATAATCTTATGTGCCCGGCTTTCTGCTTCTGCGCTCAGATGCATCACAGATATGGCGGCGGCTTTGGATGTGAGTCTTTTACGCAGCCCGATATATAGGGCGCAGCCGGCAAACAAAGCAAAGAACGTGACCAAGACGTAATAAGAGTTGAACGTCAAGACGTTGACCACGCACACGGCGGCGGCTACAATCAACCCAATGGCCGCTAAATATGTTCGTGTCACCGAATCTAACGCGCTCGTTAGGCCCTCGTAAAATGATCGCGGAACACTCACGTGTTGGATACACCTCGCCGTTTCCTCTTTGAGCGGCGTGCGCTACGCCGTTCACCGCTCAGTGACGCAGGCGTAGACCTGCTCCAGCTTTCTGATCATTGCTAGGTCACTGTACTTACTTGACTCTTTTCGTGCTGCCGCGCCGAGTTTTGCTCGGAGGTCGGCGTCTTCAATCAGCAGCTTGCAGGAGCTATAGATCTCGTCCTCTGTCTTTACCAGCAACCCTGAAACTCCGTGTTCGAGATACTCGTTTAACGGGCGGACGTTTGACGCAATAATCGCTTTACCCGACGCCATAGCTTCAAGCGCCACAATCGTGCCGGTGTCATAAAGCGATGGGATGACCACGATATCACATCTGTGATAAAAAGGAGGTGTTTCGGCGGGACGCCCTAGGTAAGAGAAATTAGGGAAGGCATGCATTCGACTCAAAACGGTATTCGCGTACCGTACGTCGTGCTTGGGGCCAGCAAATATAACTCTAACGAATTTATATTCTCGCAATATCTTGCCGAGTGGGCCAACGAGTCGGTGCACGCCTTTCGCCCGATCGAAGCGACCTATATAGCCTATCGTCAGCGTATAGCCTGCATCTTCGCTCGAGACAGGCTTATAAAACTGGTCGAGCCGCACGCCAAGAGGAACGACCCAAATATCGTCGTCAGGAATTCCCATGTTGACCAGAACCGCTTTTTCCAACTCTGTGTATGCGTACACTGCATCGATTGATCCAAGCAACCTAAAAAAGACAGATCGCCAAGCAGCATTAGTCTTCAAAAGAGCGTAGCCCTCTCGCGAGAGATCCGAGCGAGTCACCAACCTTGTGCGATTGAGTCTCTTAGACAAACAGCCGACGACACACGAGTAGGATGTTAGCCCATGGATGTGTGTGATGTCGTACGGTTTGAATACCGCTGAGTTTGGTCGATAAATGACCGCCGGCTGGGAGGTGCCCAAAGGGATCTTGCAACTGTAGGTGTGAAAAATCTTCACGCCGCCGAGGTGTTTTTCGGCGTCCCGAAAAAAGCGCATGCCGCGTCGATTCGACTCATCGTCGTACCGAGAAGTGACAACAGTAACCTCATACCCCCTTCGACGCTGCAGATCTACGATCTGCTGTTGATCACGTTGATATCGCGCGTCAAATACGTTGATTAAATGAAGGACTGACCAGTGATCCCGGCGTGACTCATCCTTGTTGCCGCTATTCATGTGTCGCCTGCTTCCAAAGCTCGAAGATGCGCCTCGCGTAAATATGGTTGTTTAACGTAGTAAGCGCACGCGTGCGCGCTTCCTTACCCAGCTTTTCTCGCATTCGGATATCGACAGTCAACTCTGAAATCGCCTGAGCGATCGCGACCGGGTTGTTAGGCTGGATAAGCAACCCTGTCCGATCCATAATTGCGGGGATTCCGCCGACTGCTGTCCCTATAACGGCCTTGCCGCACGCCATTGCTTCTATCAGCGAGTTTGGAGAGCGATCGCTACTCCCCTCTGCGCACAGCTTGGACGGCACGACAACGATATCAGAGAGATTGTAAAGATGCGGCATGCATTCATCGTCCAGCGACGAATATGCATAAACGTTTTTCATCGCGTTGAACTGCGACTCGTACTTCAAAAAAATAGATCCTTGAGCCGGGATTAAGAAAATAGCTTCGGCTCGATTCGGGAACGTGAGGATTGCCTGCGCCATAAACTCCGCTCCCTTATACTCGCTAAATTCCCCCACAAAGAGAACAATGCTCGCACGTAAGTCCTTCCCCGAAAGGCCTAGCATTGTCGCCAGTTGCTCGCTCTTGGGGCCTGGCTGAAAATCTACCGTATTCGTACCGTGCGGAATGACGCGTATGCGTTCAGGCGCGCAGCCCATCCTGAGCAGGTACTTCTTAGTCGGTTCAGATTCGGCGACCAGCACACTCGCGTTCCTGTGCATGGCGACTACAAAAAGCCGTTTCACGTGCGCAAGGGAGCGCAACACCACGTTCGCAAACGTCCTTTCACGATTCTCTTCCACGATAAGCACCGGGTTGGTCCGGACGACCTTAGATAACATGTAAATGATAAGCGAGAGCGGCGTTTCCGAGCCGAGCAATACGACGAAATCTGGTCGGTAGCGCAGATAGTCTAAGACAGCTCTAAAAAGGCATTGTTTGTTCATCATACGCACGGACTGTTCATACTGCTTCCACGGATAGTTGCCATAAGTGCCGCGCGAGTAGAGTCGAACTTCCCCCAACAAGTCCGACAGCTCGCGAACAAAGTCCAACATCCATCGATAAATGTACGGAGCATAAACAGCAGCCTTCACTGAGTTCATTGAGCCGTTCATACGCGTTCCATTCAGGCTTTAAGGATAACAGTTCAGTTTTTATACTCACCCTTTTTGCGTACACTGTCCGATGCCCTACTTAATTACAACGCGAGCTCAGTGTTACAGCGACGCCTTATGCTCCCGCTGACGCATTGCAGGCTTCCTTGTACGTGTCTAATGTTCGCGCCGCGATCCTATCCCACCGAAAATCGTTCAGATCGACCATGCCAACATCTGTCCCAACGACATCATGTATCGTTTGGGCTAGTTCACAAGCGCTGACTGCTTCTATAGGTAGTGAAAACACAGCGCGGTCAAAGCGCTGGGCAAGCTCGCGCAGGCCAAGCGTTTCATTAACGAGGGCCGGAGTTCCTGATGCAAGTGCTTCTAGCACCGTTATGCCAAAAGCCTCAATTTCAGAGAGATTCACAAGCAGCGCACTCGTTCTCATGCACCTATACAACTCTAAATCAGGACAGGCTCCGAGCAGCTTTACTCGTTCCGAAAGGCCGCAGTGATGAACGAGCGCTTCAAGCTGATTCTTGTACGGGCCCTCACCAACGATATAAAACGCGAATCGCTTTGGCAGGTGTGCGAAAGCTTCAACAACGCGATGTATGTTCTTGTATCGCTCCAGCCGACCGACGTAAAGAACGAGTTCGCCATCAAAATCGTAGGGCTTTGCACTTCGGATCTTATCAGCGTTCACCCCATTGCAGATAGTGACGACTTTATCCGTGATAGCAAAATGCCTACGGATCAGATCGGTCTCTATTTCGGAAACGCAGATAACCCTGTTCGCCTTGTCCAACGCGTAACGATCGATAACCCGTTCATAGAATGGCTTGATTGCGCCCAGGCGCCTGTTCGAGGCCTGCGGATGGAAATGAGGTGAAATAACGAGCGGCGTGCGCCCGGCAGTCAAAGCGGCGACGAACGGGATCAAAGTGCTCGAACCGTGCGCGTGGACAACGTCAAAGTCGCATGCAAATCGTTTGAGATCTATAAACATTCTCAAGGACGCATAGGCGGCTCGCTTGCTCGTCTGATACGTTCTCACGTGCACGCCCTTCCAGTCGCAGGTCTCGGCGTGACCGAGGGTTCCCGACCACACGTGTACGTCGGCATCGTGATCGCGCGACAGCTGCTGTGCAAGCTCACCAACGACTCGTTCTATTCCACCGCGATGGTACGGCGGAAGCGGGGCTACAATGAGAATTTTCATTTTGACTCAACTGCAGGCAGCCTTTTCGACAAGTAGCTGAGGACGTCATCCACACTATCTTTCTCCATAAGGCGGCGAACAAGCGACGAATTCGTCTTGTTTGCCAACCTACCGTCGCGAACACCTTTGAGGGTTTCCACAAATTCATCTGCCGTGCTGGCCACATAGATCATCGCCCTCAAATCCTCAGGAAGTCCTTGAACTGCTTCGGGCGTCGCCACAACGGGCTTTCCGCACGCGAGCGATTCTACTGCTCGCAGTTTGATGCCACTCGCATTCTTGATAGGTATGATGATCGCGTCCGCCCCCCTAATGTACAGCCCTGGGTCACTTACAGCGCCGATGAAATTGATTCCAGTTCCGGAAAGCAGGTCATTGGGAGCTTTTCCCGAACCAAATACGTGCACCTTGAAGGCACTGTTCGGGCGCTCACGCGCGAGTGCCGGAACCAGCTCCTTTGCTATAAAAGTCAAAGCAACCCGGTTTTGAAACCGATCCAAACTCCCATAAAAAACGACATTGAAGAGATCGCCGCCGTAGTCATAACGGGCGCCATCGGGACTGAATACATGCGTATCAGGTTGTGGCGGTATATAAAAAACGCGGCGGGAAGCGTGCTTGAGCGAATAGTCATAATCTCGCGGACTAATCGTTATGACGGCGTCAACCCTGTTGAGCATCCAGTTTTCGAGTATGCGAATTGGGAGGTGCAAGGGCGAACCTATGCTTTTTACGTACTGCCATTCAACGTTGTGCATGACGAGGACGAGGGGCGCGTCGTTTTTGTTGGCGATATGGGCAGCTATGTGATACCCGTAGACCAAGGTGAACACGCAATCTGCCTCGATATCGCGGATCTGTGCTTTGTCCCACAACGCGTCGGGCCTGATGATATCGAGCCACGTCGAGATGCAGCTCCACTTAACGCGCGATGGCAGAAAATGCGTGTCAAAAATAATTTCCTTGGGTAAATAACCCTCTTCTGAGCTTTTTCTGGATGTATAAAAGGTGCTAACACTATTATTTCGAGCTAAATCCGCTAACAGCTGGAACATCCACCAATCGCCGCCGCTGCTTATAGGGATCCTCTTGTAAATGTCGATAAATGCAATTTTCATATTCGTGTGCTGTTCAAACGTGATCCTCGTCGAAAGCAGCGCGAACGATGCCACCGCCCCCGGCGTAATCCCCTACTCGCGTGAAGTTGAAAAACATGTCGTTATTTATGGCAGAGATAATTACATCTCGAAGTCATTATTATCGCCTGCACCGAGACGGGCACGGACT
>Ga0187782_10001732_pt1 | contig 15993 bp, 8 predicted proteins | sample 0715_SJ02_MP15_2_FD_132454 | JGI IMG/M metagenome (GOLD analysis project Ga0187782, IMG submission 132454) | Tropical peat soil microbial communities from peatlands in Department of Meta, Colombia - 0715_SJ02_MP15_20_MG | ecosystem: Environmental > Terrestrial > Soil > Wetlands > Peat | place...
GACGGATGGCCGTCCACATAGCCGCTGGGCTTGACGAAGGAAACCGCAGGCAGCGTCCCGTTCGCGATATCGGAATTCAGATTCACGGTATCCTGAATGTGAGCCGCGACCTGCGCCGGGTTCGACATAATAGAGGTGTCGTACTGGAACGGGTTGCAGATGTTGCAATATTCGTCGGCGTTCTTGCCGTTGGTTCCATAGTTGATCTGATAGGGATCGGGAACGTAGTTATTCCACTGATCGCCGTAGTACTTCCAGGAGATATTGGCGTTGTTCAGGTCGTCGCCAATGCTCGGCGTCGACGACGGTGGAATGGTGAACGGCGTGTTGGACGGGCTCTCGTCGATGTAGGCGTTTTTGCCGTTGCCGAACCAGCCAGGGTTGTAGTTGTTCAGCAGATAGTAGTGGCCGGCCTCGCAGCGCGGGTCGATGTGGATGGAATGAAGGTAGCTCACGATCGGCCCCACACCCGGCTGGCTCGGATCGGAGCACTCGCTGTAGGAGCCGCCGCCGTAGATGATGGGCAACCCGTTCGACTGGGTCTTGTCCCACTCGCTCTCCGGGAATCCTGAATTGAAGTCCTCCCCGTAGCCGTCCTGCGAGTAAAAGTTGTTGGTGCCCGGCTGCGGGTTCGGATTCTCGATCTCGTTAATCGTTCCCGGTCCGCCGAACCCGGCGGGATTCGTGGTAACCGTCGCGTCTTCGGGCGGAGTCTCGGGGGCGCCATTGCCATTGCTGAACCAGATGGCGTCGGCGTGGCCCAGCATGATGTGGTTGGCGCCCGTACCGCCGTTAACAGACTGGTGGAAGTTATCGCTCATTGCGTAAGTGTCTGCCAAGCCCTTGAAGTAGGGCACATCGCCCTGCTGAACGTTGTAAAAGCCCAGGGCAGTGGAGCCTTCGCCCGTGGTGGCCGGCACCGAATCATAGAGAGCAAAATCCTTGGCAGTCCACTGGGCAGCGGTGGGCGGATTGGCGGCGGTAAATCCGGCGGGGTACTCAAAGAACTCGTTGAACCCATTGCCGAAGAAGGATTGAGCATACTGGGCCTGGGTCAGGCCGTTGGTCCCCGCGCCCACGGTCGCTTCCACCCACGAAAACAGCTTGGCGTTGCAACCGGAAGGATTCTCGAACGAGGCGTGCTCGACGCTGCAGTCGAGTTGCTGCCACATCTGGTAGAAGCGGTGGACCGGGCTTGCGGAGTAGTCCGTGTACACAAGGCTATAGCCCGGCGTGGCGGAATTGGTGCCGTTGGTCAATTGGAACGGGCCGGCCGGCAGATTGTCGAAGTTTACGATGCGCAGGTCCGGCGTGTCACGGTACTGGTTGGTGCCGCCGGCCACCAGCGACTGGTAGTAGGTCAGGCCATCGGCATCGGCAGCGTCGGGCAGACCCGTTTCCGTCTCCTCCGCCACCGTCAGTGCGTTGGCAGCGCAAGCGGCTTCTGCCGCTCCCGTCGCAGTCTTGCATGCACTGGTCGTGAAATACCCCTGCGCGTACTCCGCTCCGCCGGCTTCCGGCGCAGGCAGCGTGTTGTTGGGGAACTCCTGCTTTGGCGGGCTCAGGAGAAAGCTGTCCTGGCTGCCTAAATCCGAAGCCGAGAGCTGCTGAGCACGGTTGAAGTTCGGTCCCGGGATGGCGTTCTTGTTGGCATCGAGCTTGATAATCCCCTCGCTCAGCAGGTTGTGCACCGTCTGGCCGGGCTTGGGCACGTAGGTGGCGAAGACGTGATCGAAGCTGCGGTTCTCGCCGATGATCACGATCACGTGCTTGATCGGTGAAGCCGTGCGAGAGTCTTGAGGATTGGGCCCTGCAGCGAACGCGTTGCCGATCGCGAGCTGAAACACCATGAGAGACACCAGTCCTATTTTGGCAGCATTGGCTGCTGCCGACTGGAGCAGCTTCGTTGTCATTTTTCCATTACCTCCCGCTGTGAAGGGGACACAGCTTCAACTCTTATAGCAGCGGGAGATTACAGAATTGACATCTTCCAATCAAAAGCCGATAAATGCGGGTGGATACCCTCAATCGCGCGTGCCTGAGATTCAAGAGATCCGTGGAGGGTTGCCTCCATCGGCGGGAATTTGTCGATAGGGTCATTGCGGGCGCGCCGCATCGTCACTTTGCGTTGCCCGGTTCTTTGCGTGCGGAAGCCGCGGCCGGCGTGGGATCGACGCGGATGGACCCCATCATTCCTTTGTCTTCATGTTCCAGAATGTGACAGTGGTATAAGAACGTTCCGGCGATGTTCGGATCGCGGAAATCCATGCGCAGGCGAACGCTAGGATAACTCAATGTGCGCCCGTTGTAGTAGGGGACGTTCACCGTGTCGCGCAGAAAGTCCTCGTTCACCTGCAGGCCCATATATTCGAGCAACAGGAAATGCAGTTGGTGGATGTGAAAATCGTGGAGCTCGCTGGTCCGGTTTTCGATGATCCAGTCTTCTACGGTTCCTTGCTGCACGACAATATTGGGCGCTGCGGAACTCATGTCGAACATCTTCGGTTCCTGGCCCTCGACGGTAAGGTAGAACTCTGTTGCGCTGGTGGGATCATTCGCAACGTCGAGCTTCTCGGAAAAGTAGAGATGGCGGACCCGCACCGGCTGCACATCTGCCAGCCATGTCTTCTGCTCGGCGTGAGGCGGACCCGCCTCATTTCCCAGCCTGGCTTGCGGTTCCGGCGCATCGGCTGAAGCCACGATGCGCGCCAGCATGCGATTCGGATCGTTCTCGCCGCCCGGACCGGTATCGACAGCGCGCGTGACCAGCAGCGCGGTCTGGCCCGCGGCAGGTCCGGTCACGATGAATTCCACGCGTGCTCCCGGCGGAATGCCCAGATGGGTCTGCCAGTTCACCTGTTCGCCAGTCGCATCGCCATGCGTCATCGGCACGCCATCGATGGCCACCAGCCCCAGTTGCTGCGGCGCGCGCCCGAAGAGCACTTCCAGATTCAAATAGGTGATCGCGGAAGCATTCAGCACGCGCCAGAGCTGCTTCTCACTCGGCCGCATCCGGATGGTCGCCGGCGGGTAATCGGGATATGGAACGGGGACAAAGTTGATGGAAAGATCCTTGGCCGGTTTCCCGAACCCCGTTCCTGTGTTGGCCGCGTCGCCATCGCGATCGACCAGAAACTTCGGCACCACCGGCTCCGATTTTGCGGGAGGTGCGTTGGGATTCACGAGATCCTGATCGCGGATCGCAAACACCCGCTCCGGCAGTCCCGCCGTGGCCTTTTTGAATCGCTCGATCCCCTCGACAATCAACGCTCCCGACGCGCCCCCGAGAAGCTGCCGCTTGGCGAAACCGTGAATGTGCGGGTGATACCAGTAGAGCCCAGGCGGTTCGTCCCGCGGAATGCGGAAGCGGTATTCGAATGGCGTCTCGCCTGGCTGCACGGAGGTGTGGCTCACGTCGTCCTGGTGACAGACCGGCGGTATCGTAAGCCCATGGAAGTGCAGGTTGGTCGATATCGAACTCATGATGCTGCTGTTGCACGCATCGATGCCGCCATGGGCATTCCCATTCATTTGTGCGTGACCGTGCGCAGGCGCGGCGCCGCCGGAGTCAATGTTGCGCAGCTCGTTTTTCAGATGAAGTATCACCAGGTCGCCCGGATGGACACGCAGATTCGGCGATTGGCGCCCGGCAGCATCGGTGTAGCAATAGAGCACGGACCCATTCAAGCCAGGTGCGTTGTGGTAGGTCAGCTCGACCTCGAGAACGCCGTTCTCGCTGCGCAAATCCTCCGGTTCCTCTACCACGCTGCCCTGCTCGGGGCGCGGACAGCTGCCCGTGGTCTCCGAGCTTGCGGTACGTCCGTACTGGGAAAACACGCATAGAAACAAGAGTGGAGCTAAGAGGAGGAATGGACGCATGGCAGATGGAGCAGGCGTAACGGAGAAGACAGAGAAACGCTTCCTGTCCCAGTCTTCGTGAACAAAATGAATTTCAGGTAAAGAGGGCGAGACTTTTCGGCGTAGGCCACGCCCAATATATCCCGGCAGAATCCAACGCTGGTCCAGCCGCGGGCAGGGATGGTCCTATCGGATCAAAAGCTAAGCTTAAGCGCCGCCTGCATGAGCCTCGGCGATCCCGCTCCGATTACCTGGCCGAATGTGGAACTGCCAATGTTTCCATCCACCGTGGAAGCACCGAAGAACTGAGCATGGTTAAAGGTGTTGAACGCTTCCAGTCTTAGATCGAGCGTGCGCAGATCGCCCAGCGGAATTCCCTTTGACGCGGCCAGGTCAAAGTTTGTTTGTCCTGGGCCGGGGAAAAACCGGCGCTTCGCGTCGCCGGCGGTTCCCAGACCATTCGTTGCGAACGCAAGCGGGTTGAAATAGAGATGGCTTGCGTTGCGCGGATTTAGGCTCAGATCCGGAGGTATTCCAGTCAAATCCGGTTCATCTACGCTGCTGTTGTTGACGCCATTCGGATTGCTGCCGAGCAGCGAGTCATCGCTATTGTCGACCATCGTAACCGGAAATCCGCTGTTCGCATGCAGAATCCCCGACAGGTTCCACTCTCTGCTCCAACCGGAGTGTTCAAAGATTCGATCGAAGCGCGGCTTCCAGTCGAAGGTCATGGCGAAGTTTTGCCGAACATCGAAGGAAGAAAGCGCATAACTCAACCGAGGGTCGATCGGGTTCACATCTTCGCCCACATTCGACGCCAGATCGAGCGACTTACTGTATGCATACGAAGCAGAAAGTTGAAAGGCCGATGTTATGTAATGGACGCTGGTCTGGAGCCCATGATAACTCGCAACGCCAATCGTGGACTGCAACGCGTTGCCTCCGAAGGCCGATCCCAACGGGCCGCGAGTTCCATCGACCACGCCTCCGGAAGCAGGGTAATAGACAGTATCTTCTCCACCAGGGCCGCAGGTGGGCGTTCCGCTCAGCACGTCCTGCGTTTGATGAAGGCTAAGGCATAATGCCGGGTCCCCGGGATTGGCGCCGCGCAGAACTCGCTGGCGATGGCTTTCGTTTCCCACGTAACCGATGTCGATTACGGCGTTAGTTCCCAGCTCATGTTCGAGGGAAAGCATCCACTCCTCGGTGTAAGGAGTGCGATTGGCCCGATCGAAAGCAGGAATCCCGCTGATCGGTTCAAAGCTGGACCAGTCCACTTGTGTGTCCGGATGCGTGGATGAGTAACTTCCGGTAGCTAGTACAACAGGAAACGGCTGGCCATTGCTCTTTCGATCGCGGACGTTGATAAACGGTGTCGCAAAAAGGGGTGGTTCAGGACTCGTATAGGTGACTCCGAACGGCGCATTCGCAGCCAGTACTCCAATGCTCAACGCGTCAACCGCTGTATAGAACATGCCGTAACTCGCGCGCACCGAAGTTGTGCCTGGAGCGCCGAGGATGCGGTTCGCGAGACCGCCTGCACGGGTGGGCGACCAGGCGACGCCAACGCGCGGCGCAAAGGAGAGTTCGCCCGCCGGGGCCAGCGTGGCAGCAACTCCAGGGTCGCCCGGATACAGAATGCCTGCGGGCGCCCCGGGAAAAACCGCCGATTGTTGGCCCGGCGTGAAGGTTGAAATCTCATTGTGCTTTTCCGTCCATGGAGCATTCCGGTCCCAGCGCAGACCATAGTTCAGGGTGAGGTCATCGCGGGGATGCCAACTGTTCTGGGCAAAGAGACCCGCATACTTGTTTCGCGCATAGAAAGGATTGAGCTGGCTCTGGTTGTACTGGCTCGCGATACCGATCAGGAAATCCGCGAAATCGTTGCCGGTCTCCGTGCCTGAAAAAACGAAGTTGCCGTTGAATTGCGCAATCGCGTGGTCATTTACCTGGTCGGCGTCAAACTCGCCTCCTATCTTGAGCGCATGCCGGCCTGAAACCCGCGAGAGTTGGTCCGACAGATGATAGGTGTTATTGGTCTGCAGTAACTCGTTGGCCGCCGAACCAATGGAAAAACCATTGAAGTCGATATTCTCAACACACTCGCCACGCGGATCGAGGGCCACAATGCTCGATGAGCCATCGGAATTGACGAACCCCTGCGATTCGAGGGGAACGCCACACCCACCCATCGGCCGGCCCAGATCGTTGCTGTCGCGCATGTAAGAGACGTGCTGCTCCTGGACGGTTCGACCTTTCCTATTCTCGGTTGCGCTCAACGATAGCAATTGCGCGCGCCCGCTATTCAGCGCATTAAATCCAGGCACCGAGGAACCGCTCTGCGCAACCGGATAAGGATTATTCAGCGTGTACCCGTCATTGAAGTAGTAAGCGAAAAAACTCGCGCCGCCGATCTTCTTATCCACGCGGATAGCGCCTTTATCATCGCTAATGATTTGATTGAAAGCGGAGGTGGAGAAGGTTCCCGAGGCGTTATTCGGCGCTGGAATGTACTGGAGCAACCTTTGCGCGGGTACAGACCATGCTGCCTTGGGAATCACTGCGCCTGGGAACACGCACTCGCTTGAGCTTGCGCAGTTCTGAGTGAAGTACGATTCACCGTTCGTCACAGTTTGGCCCAGCGCATTGGAAAGCAGGCCGGCAAGATAGGGACCGCTGACGGCGCCGGTCAGGGTGTTTGCGATCGTGGGAGCACTGAAATCGCCGCTGCGTTCCGCGTCGGTTGGAACACCGATGTTTCCTGTATCGATCCCTTGTGTTTGCCGCGTCCCCTGGTAGTCTGCGAAACAAAAGGCGTGGCCCGGGCGAAGCGGACCGCCCAGCGTGCCCCCGAACTGGTTCTGCCGGAAGATGCCCCGCGTCTGAGAAAAATAATTCCGCGCATCCAGAGCTGTGTTCCGAAGGAATTCAAAAACGCTGCCGTGAGACTTGTCCGTTCCCGACTTGGTTGTGACGATGATCTGCCCGCCGCTGTATTGTCCATGCTCGGCATCGAAGTTGCCGGTGACGACGGTGAATTCCTCAATGGAGTCCAGATTGGGAATAATCGCCGAGCCTGCGTTGACGTCCTCTTCAACGTCGGCTCCATTGACGCTGAAGAAATTGGCAAACTCGCGTTGCCCGTTCACCGAGACGGTGCCTGGGTTCAGCATGCCGGAAGGATTGAGAATCTGTGCGCCAAGATCGTCGATACTGGCGGTCGTGATGGAGGTTGCCGGGGCAACTCCCGTCTGCAGCGACAGAAGATCGGTATAGCTGCGGCCATTCAGCGGCACAGCCGCGATGGTCCTCGCTTCCATCGCAGATTTCAGCTCTGTGCTCGATGTCTCGGGTTGAAGTGACTCCCCGCTTACGTGAACGGTTTCAGTCTTAGGCTCAATCCCGAGCACGATTTCGCTCTCAGCCGCATGGCCGGCTTCAACCGCAATGTCGATTTGATATCGCTCAAACCCGAGAGCCTCGACAGTCAAGTCATAGTGACCGTCAGGCAAGCCTGCAAATCCGTAACATCCTTGCTGGTCGGAGTCTGTCTCTCGCCGTGTTCCTGTGTTTGCTTCTATCAGAGAAACGCGTGCGTGCGCGATGGCCAAGCCTTGCCTGTCGCGGATCGCCCCGAAGATTCTTCCTTCCGTGTCCGCCCGCGCCGATAGCGGCGGTATCACCGAAATAAACGTCAGAAGAAAAATCGCGCCGAAGAAGATCCTCGCTGTCCGCACACGGACATTCTTTCAATCCAAGACAAAAGGAGTGTTAACCGTTGGTCGCAATCGGGCTTTAGGAACGCACCTGCCGGCTTGGTTTGTGATCTAGGTCACAGTGGATTCGATAATCGGCCAATATTCACTGCTCTGCAAAAGAGTTGTAATAGAACAAACACATGCCTGGACTATCTCTCGTGGTGTCATTGAGCATCTGTTCGCCACACTCCGTAGGTACGACCTATGAGTGTGCAGATTCTCGCCGTAGAAACAGCTCAGTTTCGAACTTAACCGTTCTACCCAATGGGAGGAGATGCATATGCCCACGAAGACCTTGACGGTTTTGGCAGGATTCGCCATCACCGCAACCATGGCCGTGCTGCCCTCGGTGGCGCCAGCACAGGATGGTGATTGGAATCATAGAACCAGTTATGTGCGGATCGCGCCGAAATCAAGCCCCGATGTGGCTTCTTACACGATTCGTGTAGAGGATGAGCCGCCTTTGAACAAAGACCTGAAGCTGGATCTTCTGCGCAAGAGAATCAAGTACGTTTTCGTTCTCTTCCAGGAGAACCGCTCGTTCGACTTCTACTTTGGCACTTACCCCGGAGCCCATGGACTGTTTAGCCAATCGGCTTCGGCAACGCCGGGCTTTGTGCAGCCGATCGTCAACACCGACGGTTCGGTGAGTTTAATCTCTCCATTCAAGATCCCCAACACCGTCACCAACGTAAACGGGCAGACGGTACAGCTTTACCCTGAGGACACCGATTCCGTCAATCACGGGCACACCGCGATCGCCGCCAAGCTCGACCTGACCTCGGCTAACCTTGCGCGGAACGACCGCTACTCATTCACCGAAGAGGGCCTGAGTGGAACACTGACCGAGTCCGGAGGCGCCTTTACGTATTCCGGCCCGTTGCCCACCGTCGCGCAAAAGCAGAAGGGCGAGCTGGTGGTGAGCCACGTGGACTGCGATACGGTTCCCTTTCTGTGGAACTATGCGGACCGCTTCACGCTGTTCGATAACTTCTTCGACACGGTAATCGGACCGTCCACGCCGAATGCGCTGGCAGTGCTTTCGGGCCAGTCGGGCCAGACACAGTGGGTCGAGCATCCGAGCCTCGGCAGCAATGTGACCACAACCAACGCGGCGCTCCCCGTTACGAGCGATCCACAACCGTATTGGGGATCGGCTCTGGATCTGACGCCGGCCAGCGAGAAGCAGCCTACAGAAGAAGGCGCACCGGGAACGACGAACCCTGCTTCCAACCTGGATTACGCCAGCCTAGGCCTTTCCTTCATGGGCAACCGGGTGAATAATCTGACCGCTACCGACCGAAATCCGGCTTTCGATCTTGTCGATGTTCAAGGCGACATCCAGAAGCTGGCCGGAGGAATTGCCGGCCCGGTGAATTGGGCATGGTACCAGGAAGGCTACGATCACGAATCGACGGACGGCACTGGCCCGGCGACGCACGCGAATTACATCGCCCACCACGATGCGCCGCAATATTTCGGGTACGTGGCAAACAATCCCGAACAGACCGCAGCTCATATGAAGGGCCTGGGCGACTTCTTCGACGCCATCTCCTCGAAGGCGCTGCCCCGAGACGGAGGCGTGTTCTACATTCGCGGTGGATACGGAAACCTCGACAATCTCACTCCCATCTCTCCCAACGCCACAGTTAAGGCCGATTTCCCGGGCAATGACGACCACCCGGGCTATTCCGACGCACAGATCAGCGAGGCTCTCCTTGCCGACGAGATCAACGCCATCGCCGGCAGCCCGTATTGGCCGGAAAGCGCGATTATTATCACCTACGACGAGACAGATGGCCTATACGATCACACCCAGCCCAAGATTCGCTCCTGGGACCCGGTTGGCGTTGCCCTGAATCAAGGACCGCGTATCCCCGGCCTGCTCATTTCTCCCTACGGCGAAGTGCATGCCATCTCCCATGAGCCTACCGAGCATGGATCGATCATCAAGTTTATCGACGAACTTTTTGGACTGATCCCGCTCGCCGATCTTCCTGACGAAGAAAATGCACGGGCACTGGGAGAAAAGACCTACAAGGCCCCCGACGGCACGCCTCAGAAGTATCTGGGCCCGTCTGACGCAAAGACTCCCGGTGTTGGCGACCTTTTCTCGGCGTTCGACAACGCGCGTCTGTTGGGATGGGCGCCGGCGCTGCCCGCTTCGTATGTCAAGATTCCAGCAGCGCAGGTCACCAGCCTTCCCCACCTCGACAGGCAAGGTTGCCGCGCTCTGGGCATCGTTCCCACCGACGTCACCGCCGGCGGCGTTATCGATCCGGCTCCGTCGGATTTCAATCCTCGCCCCAGCTCCGAGCCCGGCACGCCAACTTCAGCCAGCTGGAAATAAACCTGCTCTTCCTTTGGCGCAATTGCCGCGCGGCGGCCGGAGCGCACTCCGGCCGCCGCAAGCGTGTAGACGTAGAATCGCAGCAGAAGAAGGGAATCGATGGCATGCGCAGAGATACAGCGTGCGTGCTTTGTGTAGCAGCCGGATTGATGTTCGGAGCGGCAACCGCTGTCTCCGGCGCAACTACGCTGGATAAGATCAGAGCCGCCGGTACGTTGGCCTGCGGGATCAATGTCGAGGAGGTGGAGTACTCGACAGAAGACGCGCATGGCAACCACGGCGCATTCGATCAGGACATATGCAGAGCATTGGCTGCTGCGGTTCTGGGGTCTGATGCAAAACTCTCGGTCATTTCGTTCAGCGATGAACGCGACGCCCTGGATGCTCTCCGTTCCGGCAAGATCGCGGTGCTTGCCACCGGATCGGCCAATTACATGAACACGGCCAAGGCCGGCTTTGGCTTTGGCCCAATCGTCTTCTACGATTACCAGGGCTTTCTTGCCAACAAAAACATGGGAATCAAGTCAGCAAAGGATCTGGCAGGCAAGAAGGTCTGTTTTCTCGGCGGCACAGAGATCGAGATTGAGCTTCAGGGCTACATGAAGCGAGAGAAGATCGATTGGCTGCCGTTTTCCTTTCAGGAAGAAGGAGAGATGGAGGCCGCATTGGTGACGCAGAACTGCGCCGCGGTCAGCGCCGACGTTTCGCAACTGGCCTATGAGCAGATCGCCTTTGGCGGCACGGCCAGGAACTTTCAGATTCTCCCCGATGTGGTCGCCAAGGATCCGCTCGCTCCCACCTATCGCATCGACGACCCGCAATGGGCCGCCATCGTGAATTGGACAGCAGACGCCTTGATCCAGGCCGAGGAAAGCGGGATCACCCGGGCAAACGTAACGGAGATGGGAAAGAGCCAGGACCCGGTTGTGCAAAGGGTATTGGGCACATGGAAGGGATATGCGCAATACCTGGGCCTGCGCGATGGCTGGGCCGCGGACGTGATTCGGACCGTGGGCAACTACGGCGAGATTTATGAACGCGATCTCGGCTCGGGATCGAGAATGAAGCTGCCCCGCGGTCCAAACAATCTCTGGACAAACGGGGGATTGATTTACGCTTTGCCGATTCGCTGAAGTTCGGCAATGATTTGTCTTGCGATGCACTACGAGCGATTTCGAATCCATTGACATTCAGCGCGATGAAGCCGCTCAAAATGCAGCGAATGCCTTTCTCCTGCGAATGCGATGCGACTCGGAGCAATGGCTGCGAGTCTGCGAATGCAATTGGGAGATGCTGACCGACGCATTTTCCATTGCAAAATTCATTTTGCATTGACGCATGCTTACCCGGTCAGAATCGAACGCCCCCGGATTGGTACGTCCTACTGAACTACTCTCATTCTTCCCTTGGAACAAGAGGGGCCAACTGCGTGGGTCCTTCAACCGGCGGGCTGCATGGCCGGGGTGAAAGGGATGACGCGCGAGATTGGCTCAAGCGGATAGCCGCGATCGGGTTGTCCGCTAACGCGGCGGTGGAGGGCCATGTTCGGGCAAGACACCTGTTTTATCCATTGGACAAAAGTATCGGCCGATACCTTGGTCTCAATCCTGTCTCGCCCTCGTGAGGGGTGAGACGAGCATGTTGAGCCCTCAATATGCAGAGTTTCTGGACGCGACTGAGCAATGCTTGCGTGGTGGGCATTCAAATGGGATTCATGCCTCTAGTGTTTGTCGGCTGGGGTTTTGCAACGCGCTGATCAACGCGAACTCAACTGCGGTCCATACATAAGTATCGATTAATACCTTCGTCCAATTCCGGCTATCCGACTCGTCTGGCTTAATCACCACGTTGGCTTCGTGAACTTCGGCTAACTGACGCCCCAAGAATCGGCTTGAAGTGAGCATTCACGCAGCTAGACATTTGCGACGCGCGGCATCAACCGGAACACCGGATCCGCCATCGGCAAAAAGCAGACGGAGGTGAACGATGAGTTTTACACAGCATTGCTTGGCGATTTCGCCAGACCCTGATTACGACGCATCGGCGCACGGCGAGGAACTCTTGCTTGCGCTAAGAGGTGGATCCCATGCTGCATTTGCCGAACTCCAAAGCGTTTATGCACGCCGCCTATATGGTCGTATCTTGTCGATCACGCGGAACCGAGAAGATGCCGAGGACGCGCTACAAGACACGTTCTTGCGTGCATTTCTCGCACTGCCCTCGTTTGAGGGACGATCGAGCTTATCAACGTGGCTGACGAGAATTGCAATTAACTCAGCTCTGATGATATTGCGCAAGCGCAGTGTTCGACCGGAGACCTCGTTCGAGCATCCGCTCAGCTGCGAAACTGAAGTTTCCTTGTTCGATGTTCCCGATGAAGGCCCGAACCCCGAGCAAGTCTACGAGCAGAAACAACGTCTGCACGCGATCGTTCGGGCCATCGATCAGCTCGATCCCAAAACGCGCACGGCTATCCGAATCGCAGCTTTACAGGAACGCTCGATGAAGCAAATGGCGCAGGATCTTCGAGTCTCGCCTGCATCTGTCAAGGCCAGGCTGCATCGCGCGCGCAAGCGCCTCAAGTGTTCTTCAGCGCTTCGGAATCTGGGAATGGGACATGTGCGACTGACGGTAAAGGAACTGAGTCTTCGCTCGCGGAATCGTGGAGAATCATGCACGAGCAGCGATTGATCGAAATCACTGGCCTTCAGTGAGTGTTCGACAAAAGGCCAGGCGACGCCGCGTGAGCTTATGGTAGGCAAAGTTCCGAGAGAAGCCGGAATATGCGGAAACCGCGTTACAGTTTTCGCTAGAGTTGGCTCTATCTATCGCGTGCTTCGTGACTGTGAGAACCAGTTCGATTTGTCATCCTCATTGATGGAGTCCACAAATGCGTTCCGACATCGTCCCAGGGAACAGTTTCCCGGACTATCAGCTACCCGATCATGCGCGGACACTCCGAAAGTTGAGCGAAATCCAGGGCGATGACCCGCTCATTCTCACGCTCGCGCGCGGCAACTACTGTCCGAAGGAGCACCAGCAACATCTCGAACTGGCCTCGTTCTTTCCCAAACTCGCCGTGGGCTACACTCAGATCGCCACGATCTCCACCGACGATCATCATACGTTGCAGGAGTTTCGTGCCTCCGTTGGCGCCCAGTGGACGTTTCTGTCCGATCCTGAACGAAGGATTCAGAAGGATCTCGACATTCAGGAGTACACCGATCCGGAGCACGATCCGATGATTCCACATACGCTGGTGCTCAAACCCGGCCTTGTCATTCATCGAATTTACAACGGGTACAGGTTTTGGGGGCGTCCCTCAATCGCCGATCTCTGGCGTGACTTGCGCACGATCACAAGCGAGATTCGTCCAGACTGGGATCTTAGTATCCCAGGGCTCCGCGATGCCTGGAATGCGGGCGACCTATCGCCGTTTCACGGATGGAACAAGAATACGAAAACGACTTCGGGCGAATCGAAGGAACGACGCTGAGCAATTCAAGCGGCCTGAACCGCGCATTCACCATCGGTATGTTGACGGTTGTCTATAGGGAGCTGTTCGAGGCCATCGCAGTCCGCGGTTAATGATTAAAGACAGCTGCTGGATGGCTCGGTCAACCGGCCCCACCGTCGCCGGCCTGCCTCGATCCTTATCTTCCATGTAGTATGCCTAATGTCGAGGAGCTCAGGCGCGCCTCATCTCCTCCCGGTTCGCATGGAGAGACTCGATTGGCCGGCGTTCGAGGGTCGCGAGTCGGATCCCCGTGGCAATTGCAGTCAACCTGAAACCGGCCACCTCGTTCACGCCAAGGCAACCTAACCGCGCCCAGGATCGATAAGGAACTCAAGATATTCCCCGGAAACTCGGAATCTGCCCATCCGGAGAAGCACAGAAAGCCCAAACTAAATCCTCTCGCCGCAACTCTTTCCCGACACTCACCCACATCGTGAGAATGCGTTCGCCGGCTTAGAAACTGTCGATTGTACTTTGGTATCGGTTGAACGATGTGGATGCTTGTGTATCTCACGTTGGCGTCGCCAGTTCCGATGCTCCACCCGCCGGTCGAGGCCCAGGGCGTTTCCGAGCGTCACTGACAGCTCTCGGATGGAAGCTCACTGCTTGATGTGCAGATCCTGGAAAATCGACTGGCTTGCGTGCATGTGCGCTCCGCCGGCGAATCAACGCCGCGCACGTTGGTCATCGATCCGCACCCATCCCTCCGGCGACCTACCGCGATCTCCCGGTCAGAGCAGAGCGGCATTTACACCCTCTCGGCGCAGGGAATTACGGTTGAAATCGATGAGACGAATCCTTACAGCATCGCGTTTCTCGACGCCGCAGGTCAGCAGGTTTTGCGCACGCAGGACCCGGTTGGCGAAGCTCGCGCCGCGGGCGTTACTATGCAGCGTGCTGGAAATGAACCGCTTTACGGCGTTCACGGGCTGGGACTCGACGATTCGATCGGTACCTTGACACGCAACGACGGCGGAAAAGTTGCCGCCGGTGTCCAGGGCGACAGCGGAGCTCCATTTATCTTCTCCGTTCACTTCGGCCTTCTCGTCGATTCTGACGGCGGCGAGTTCACCGCCGAGCCCGGCGGCCTCTCGTTCCGCCAGAGCTCGCGGCCCGATGTCGAGTACTTTGTCTTCATTGGGTCCCCGCTCGAAACGATAGCTTCGCTTTCGCGTCTTGTTGGTCCTCCCCCACTTCCACCCAGGTGGACTCTCGGCTTTCTCAACAGCCAGTGGGGTTCTACGCAATTTGAGGTGGAAAGCATCGTCGCCCAATATCGCAGCGAGAGAATTCCGATCGATGGCTTTATCCTCGACTTCGATTGGAAGGCATGGGGCGAAGACAATTACGGCGAATGGCGCTGGAATAGTACGTCAGGCGCGGGTAATGTGGCGCCCGACAAATTCCCCGGCGGCGCCAGCGGCGACTTTGCCCGCGAGATGGCCGCGGAAGGCATAAAACTTGCCGGCATCCTCAAGCCGCGCATTCTCACGACTGTCGCCGGAGATGCAAGTCGCCCAACGGAAGCCGCGGCCTACGCCACTGCGCACGGGTTCTGGTATCCCGGCGAGCAGCCGGTTGAGGATTACTTCTCTCACCGTATGGCGCGCGATCTCGACTTCAGCATCTCCGGCGAGCGCAGTTGGTATTGGCAACATCTGTTGCCTGCCTTCCATGCGGGAATGGCGGCTTGGTGGAACGACGAGGCCGATTACGACGCCGCCGCGGTCTTCAATAACTTTCAGTTTCTAAATTTAGGGCGCACAATTTACGAGGGCCAGCGCTCCGGCTCGAACATGCGCGTCTGGTCCATCAATCGCAATTTTTATCTCGGCGCCACCCGCTACGGTTATGCAGGCTGGTCGGGCGACATCGATTCCGGCTTTGCCAGTATGGCGCTTCAGCGCCGCCGCATGATTGCCGCGCTCGATACCGGCGAGTTCCACTGGAGCATGGACACCGGCGGCTTCCACGGCCATCCGAGCCCAGAAAACTACGCCCGCTGGATCGAGTTCGCTGCGTTTGTCCCGATCATGCGCGTGCACGGTGCGCTGGACGAGAAGCGCCAGCCGTGGGTGTACGGTCGCATTGCCGAGGCCGCGGCGCGTAACGCCATCGATTTGCGCTACGAGTTGCTCCCTTATGTTTTCTCTTATTATCGGCTCGATACAGAGGGCGAGATTGGTCTCGTTCGCCCGCTCTTCTGGCAGTTCCCGTCCGATCCCGGCTCGGCCACGCAGGATGGCGAATGGATGTTTGGCGATGCCCTTCTGGTTGCACCCGTAGTCACGGAGGGCGCAACTTCCCAACAGGTCTATCTGCCTCCTGGCACGTGGTTCGACTACGCCATGGGCAAGCGCTATGTGGGCGCGCAGAACATTCAGATTGCAACCGACGCCGCCACATGGAACGATATTCCGCTCTTTGTTCGCGCCGGATCGATTCTCGCCACCCAGCCTCTGGAACAGTACGTAGGCCAGAATCCAGTCACCGAGATCACACTCGATATC
>Ga0187782_10001733_pt1 | contig 15986 bp, 14 predicted proteins | sample 0715_SJ02_MP15_2_FD_132454 | JGI IMG/M metagenome (GOLD analysis project Ga0187782, IMG submission 132454) | Tropical peat soil microbial communities from peatlands in Department of Meta, Colombia - 0715_SJ02_MP15_20_MG | ecosystem: Environmental > Terrestrial > Soil > Wetlands > Peat | place...
ACGGCCGCACCTCCCCGGACCGCACCTACGAAGACGCCATGAAGCGCCGCTCATCCGACCCGTGGAATTTCCTGTTCATCGCCGGCATGTGGTTCCAGGATCTCTTCAACTACGATTTCCGCCGCACCGAGATGTGCATCATTCCGTACGGCACGCAGCAGGGCGAAATCAGCTTCTGCGCCTACAACACCGGCATCGGCTGGCGCCAGATCATCGAGAACATGCATAAGAACGCCACGGTCGCCGAGTGGTATCGCACCCACGGAAAGCACGAAATCTACGCCAAGGGCCGGAACGTCAACCTCAGCAGCTACGAGCACTCTCTGAAGATCGACGCCGATGACGCCGGACGCGTGCGCCACATCGAGCACGACATTCCGGTTACCGCGGCCGAAGAGAACCGCATGCGCCGCAAGAAGGCTCTCGAAGAGCAGGCCAAGGTACGCGCCATCTACGAAGAGCTGGTCCTCAAGAAGCCCCAGCCGGCAGTCGTTCAGATCGGCACAGTCAGCGATATCGCCAAGGCCGTTCCCGCTAATTTCACCAACGCCAACAAGCCGGTCAGCATCGCCCCGGCCAACGGCGACTCAAACGCCAAGGAGCAGGCCACCGAAGCCGTCGCCGGAGACTAGCCGGTAGCACAGGCTTCAGCGCCTGTGACTTAGTTCTCGAATCTCTCCACGGCCCCGGACCTCCGGGGCCGTTTTTCTTTCTCGCATGACGTAGCCGGGGGCGCCTAAGTTATAATCATGGTCGGGGAGAACTTCTGGCCATGCCGATTTACGAGTACATCTGCGACGACTGCAACGCGCGCTTCGAGAAGATCGTGGTCAACAAGCAGCAGGAGATCTCCTGCCCCAAGTGTTCCAGCAAGAAAGCCAGCATCCAGCTCTCGGTCTTTGCCACAACGGGCTCGAACGGTTCCTCAAGCCCCTCCGGCGGCTTTACCGGAGGCGGTGGCGGCTGCTGCGGCGGCGGTTGCTCCTGCCATTGATTCCCGCTTCATCTCTGGGCTTCTCCCTTCAAAGAGTCCGCAGAGCTTAACGCATGTCATCCTGAGGCCCGTTTTTGGCCGAAGGATCTCAACGTAGAGTTCCCTAAAAGACCATGCAACCGCGAAACGCTGCCTAACCGAGAGCCGATCCATCCCCTGTGCGCCGCCTCACAAACTCTTGTGACGTCTCTCACAGCCGCTCCCTTCCCTCACACGCAGACTGGCCCCTGCACGTTTGTGTTCTCCTGTTGGTTCCACCTTCCTTTTGCCGTGCCCTTACGTGCTGCCTGAACGTTGTGGGCCCATCTGCGGCTCTCCAAGAGAAAGCCAGGGTGGTGCGGAAAGGAACTCTTTATGTCGAAGTTGCAATGGGACCCTAAGGAAAAACTGGACCTCCTCGCCTCCCTCGAGGCGCTCCTCAGCTGCATGAGATCTCTGCACACCACAGTAGGAGCAGTCATGGCCGATGTCGCCGCCATCCGGAACACCGTATTTGATAATCCCGAAGACATGACGGTTTACCGCGCCAATTTGCGCCTGGCCGTGGACGCGGCCACGCCCATGGTCGAAGAAGCCTTGAATTCGTACGATGATTTGATCCAGGAGATCGCCGACTCGCAGCCGTACGCCAACTGAAATTCCCGGTTTGTCGAGTGTCCGTCCAACGAGGCCTGCTTGCGCCCCTCAACTCAAGTGGCCCTCGCTTTTTTCTTAGCCTCGCAAGACCCCTATCTTCCTGCCCGCCACAGAAGGGAAGCGGTCCCGAACGCTCAGTTCAACTCAAATCACCTCTGCCTTGGATCACTGATTGCTACCCGCTCCGAATCTCTGTGTCTTCTGTGCTCTCTGTGGTGGAACTCTTTCGGTAGAACGCTACCGATGGCGCTACTTGGTGCCTATTTCGAATAATTCTTCAAATAATCGGGTAGTGGCGGGTCGTTCTTCCTGAGAGGATCGGGCTCAGGGTTCTTGGCAATCGTCTCTAACGGCAGGACACCCGCCCAGACGGGAAGCGCATAGTCCGCTTCATCGTCCAACGGCCCACCGGTGCGCACTTTCGCGCTGACTTCCTCGAGTGGCAGCGCCAGGACCGCCGTGGCCTTCAATTCCTGCTCCGTGGGCTGGCGCACCTCATCCCACCGCCCCTTCATCACGTGTTCCGTGAAAATCCGCAGCGCCTCCATCTTTTCCGCCGGCTCCTCTACCAGCCGCGCCGTTCCCAGGATCACCACGGAACGATAATTCACCGAATGATGAAAAGCCGAGCGCGCCAGCACCAGCCCATCCACATGCGTCACCGTCACGCACACCGGCAAGCCCTCGCTGAGTGTCTTCAGCATGCGGCTCGCCGTGCTGCCATGCAGATAAAGCGTGCGGCCACTGCGCCCGTAATTCGTGGGGATGACGTACGGCTGGCCGCCCACGCTGAATCCCACGTGGCAAACAAAACCCTTACCGAGAATCTGGAAGACCGTTTCCTCGTCATAACGGCCGCGCTTCGGCAGCCGCTTCACTTGCGTGCGTGCGGTAGGCTGAAATTCGCTCATACGAATATCTTACCGGTTCAGTGCCAAGCCGCGAGTGCCAACTTGGCTTCCCAGGGTGCCCCACATGCCGGTGTTGCACGTGGGGTCTTGTCTTTGTTCGCGGCCGTCTTCGTAGCGCTGATCGATAGACCCCCGTCATTCCGAACGGAGCCTGCCTGCCGCAGGCAGGTCCGCGGAGTGAGGAATCCCTCTTCGTGAGCTGGCAAGCACCGTTACCATCGCGTCTAGAGCTTATTGCACGGAGGAACTCCTGCGCCTCTGTGCCGCCAGCCACGATACCAACTCCGGTTCTGCGAACGCCTTTGCCCACGCATCGCGGCCCACCTTGTGGTATTCGCTGTAGCGCACTTCGGCCTTTGCCCTTTTAAGCTGCCGCATCATGTCCCGCACCATCGTCACCGGAACCGTGTCATCCTGGTCGCCCTGAAACACCCACAGCGGCACGCGCGCAATGGCCGCTACGTCCGTGAAATTATCGTATGCCGATAGAATCAGCGCGCCACCCCAGACTCCCGGATATTTCTGTAGCAGCGACCAAGCCCCCAGCCCACCCATGCCCTGGCCGCCCACATAGATTCGGTCGGGATCGATTGGAAACTCCGCCTGTACCTTCGTGAGAACTTCCATGGTCAATTGCAGGGATTTCCCGGGCTGGTTCAACTCCGGCTCCGCCCAGTTTTCGTTTGCCGCGCATTGCGGCACCAGCAGAAAAACCGGGAACGCATTCTGCACGTTTTTCGAGATCCAGAAGTGCGTAGCGAGCTGATTGTCCTTAGTGAGCTGCTTGACGTTGTCGCTGCCACGCCCGTCGCTCCCGTGCAGCCAAAGAAAAAGCGGGTATTTGCGTTCCTTGTCGTAGCCCAGAGGCACGAACAGACGATATGGCAGCCGATCGCCCTGCTTGTTTACGTGGACTTCCTTCCGGAAATCGATGTCGTCTTGAGTTAATTCGGCAGCCGTCACGATTGTCGATGCCGTCAGCACGAACGCAACCGCTACAATCCATCGTTGCATCATGGAACCTCAACCGAAGCTCGCCGTCATTCCGAATGGAGCCTGCCTGCCGCGGGCAGACCTGCGAAGTGAGGAGTCCCTCCGAATGCGTATGGAGCCGCAACCTCAAACACCGGCGTGCATCCGAGAATAGTGCAACGGAACTGCAATGAAAATAGTGTAGCCTGAGAGGCTTCGCTGCAACCGAGGTGATCACTTGGCCGCCACAAAAACCACAGCCCTTTGCAAGGAAACCTTCCTCTTCTTCCGCGATTTGGGGCGGAACAACAACAAACCCTGGATGGACGCGAACCGCCAGCGCTACCAGAACTCTCTTGTGCAGCCCTGTCGTCACCTCTTCGAACAACTCGTCCCCGGCATCCTGCAACTCGACGGCAGCTTCGACGTGTGCGGCCGCACCGGCGCCAATTTTTCACGCATCAATCGCGACATCCGTTTCGCCAGAGACAAAACGCCCTACAAAACGCAGATGTACCTGAAATTCGAGACGCCCTCGCCCGGAGATCGTGAGTCCGGCCAGCTTTACGTGGGCCTCACTAAGGACACCGTCACCCTCGGCTTCCGCATCTATTCCGGCGGAAAACGCAAGGAATCCGCGCTGGCGCTGATTGCCGAGCCGCGCGTAATGGCCAATCCCAAATGGGTAACGCAACAGAAGAAGCGCCTCTCAGGCAAATTCGAAAGTTATTGGTACACCACCGAAAGAGGCGAGTGGACCAAACACGAAGGCTGGCCCACTGACCCCGCCGCCTGGAAAAAGATCCAAGCCTGGATCGTGCGCAAGAAGACGACCCCGGGCTCGGCCACACGCGCCACATTTCCTGCTGAAGTCCTCAAAGTTTTCCGCACACTCTATCCCCTGCTGAAATTCACCAGCATCCCGTAGCATAGGCTTCAGCCTGTGAATCGCTCTTCGTAGCGCCGGCTTCCAGCCGGCAAGTCCGACTGGTTCGAACTGCAGGCGGCCATCCGCCATTTGACGATACGCAAGCCCTCGCATACGATTTCGCGATGCCCAAAATCTATCGAAGCTCGCGATCCGGGGCTCCGCTGTGAAGCGTGTCCTCAAAACGCTGCTGTGGATTGCCGTTGCCGCACTCGCAGCCGCCGCGCTGGCAACCATCGCGCTCCATCGCGGCGAACCTATCAACGCCACATGGTTCGTGCTAGCGGCAGCGTGCTCCTATCTCGTGGCCTACCGCTTGTATTCCGCGTTCATCGCCGCGAAATTGCTGGCCCTCGACAACTCCCGCGCCACGCCTTCCGAGCGCCGCGAGGATGGCCGCGACTTTGTGCCCACGAACAAGTGGGTCCTCTTCGGCCACCACTTCGCCGCCATCGCGGGTCCCGGCCCGCTCGTCGGCCCCACGCTCGCCGCGCAATTCGGCTATCTCCCCGGCACACTCTGGCTGATCGCCGGCGCTGCCTTCGCCGGATGCGTCCAGGATTTCGTGATTCTGTTCTGCTCCATCCGCCGCGACGGCAAAACCCTTGGCGAAATGGCCCGCCAGGAGGTCAGCAAACGCGGCGGAGTGATGGCGCAACTCGCCGTGCTGGCGATCATGATCATTTTGCTGGGCGTGGTGGCGCTGGTGATCGTGAACGCGCTGAAAAGTTCCCCCTGGGCCACCTTCACGCTAGCCATGACCATTCCCATAGCACTGCTGCTCGGCATCTATCTGCGTTTCGTGCGTCCCGGCCGAGTCATGGAAGCCTCCATCATCGGCGTGGCGCTGATCATGTTCGCGGTCGTAGCTGGGCAGTGGGTCGCGGACTCCCCGGCGCTCGCTGCTAAATTCACCCTTGGTGGAGTGACTCTCGCGTTCGCGCTGATTGCCTACGGCTTCGCGGCCTCCGCGCTGCCGGTCTGGCTATTGCTCGCACCCCGTGATTACTTGAGCGCCTTCATCAAAGCCGGCGCCATTTTCTCTCTCGCGGCGGGCATTCTGCTGGTTCGTCCGCAAGTCTTGATGCCGCCACTGACACGATTCGTGGACGGGAACGGCCCGGTCTTTGCCGGCAAAATCTTCCCCTTCTGCTTCATCACCATCGCCTGCGGCGCGATCAGCGGCTTTCATTCTCTAATCTCCAGCGGCACCACGCCCAAAATGATTCAGCGCGAAAGCCACGCGCGCTTCATCGGCTACGGCGCGATGTTGCTCGAATCCTTCGTCGGCGTAATGGCCATGGTCGCGGCCTGCGCCATGACTCCTGGCGTCTACTTCGCCATCAACAGTCCCGCGTCCATCGTAGGTCCCACGCCCGAAGCGGCCGCACAAACAATCACCGGCTGGGGCTATCCCGTATCCGCAGCGACCATGACCGGCTTGGCTCACGCCGTGGGCGAGCAAACTTTGCTGAACCGCGCAGGGGGCGCCCCATCTCTCGCTGTCGGCATGGCGCAAATCTTCTCCAGCACCATTGGCGGCGAACGACTGCTTAGCATCTGGTATCACTTCGCCATCATGTTCGAAGCGCTGTTCATCCTCACGGTGCTGGATGCCGGCACACGCGTCGGCCGCTTCATGGTGCAGGAACTCGTCGGTCGTGTCTCCAAGCCGCTCGGCCGCATGAATTGGTATCCCGGCATTTTGCTTTCCAGCGCCCTGATCGTCGGCGCGTGGGGATATTTCCTGTATCAAGGTGTGGTGGATCAACTCGGCGGAATCAATTCGCTATGGCCGCTCTTCGGCATCGCCAACCAGTTGCTCGCCGCGGTTGCATTGGTCGTAGCCACCACCATCTTGCTAAAAATGGGCCGCCTCAAATGGATCTGGGTCACGCTGCTCCCCACCGTCTGGCTCGTCACCATCACCATGACCGCCAGCTACCAGAAAATTTTCAGCTCCAATCCACGCATCGGTTTCTTGTCCTACGCCAACGCTACGACGGCGCAAATTGCCGCCGGAAAAATTCCTGCAGCCAAAGTGGCCGAAATGCATCGTGTGATTTTCAACCAGCGCCTAGACGCGGCGGTGACCGCTGTACTCGCCGGCATGATTCTGGTGCTGCTTGTGGAAGCGGTCACCCATTGGCACGCCATCCTCAGCCGCGGTCGCCAGCCCATCCTGCACGAGACTCCCTACGTGGCCACGCAATGGGCGGAGGGCGACTGATGCGCGCAACGGCAAAGCGGCTGAAGGGTCGCCTGGCAGAACTCTGGCAAGGCCTGCGCGAATGGTGTGGCGACGCCGCGTACGAAAAGTACGTGCAGTGCACCGCGCGTCGAAGCGCAGAGCCGCCTCTTACCCCCGCGGAATTCTACGTCGAGCAGATGGACCGGAAATATTCGCGGCCAAACCGCTGCTGCTAAATCTGCAATTCGTGCTTGTAACGCAGGATGCTGCGGAGTAAACTCCGCCAATTACCCGCCCGGTCCCTGGTTTATTTCGTTTTAGGAGGAATGCATGCTACGACCGTCTCGCTTCGTGACGATTCCTTTCCTCGTGGTCGCCGTCGGACTCTTGGTGCTCGCGGGAACCGGTTCCTCTTCCCCTGGTTCCAGCGACAGCTTCGACATCACTGCCACTTATATTGAAGCGTGTAGCTGCGACATGTTTTGCCCCTGCTACTTCAATACCCATTCCACGCAGCACATGGGAATGGGCGAGCACCACGCGGAAGAGCACTTCTGCCGCGCCAATCTGGTGTTCCGTGTGGACCACGGACAGTACAAGGACGTCAAGTTGGACGGCGCAAAGGTGTGGCTGTCCACCGATCTCGGCTCCGATTGGAGCACCGGCAAGGACTCTTGGGTTGTCGCTACCTACGACCCCAGTGTGACCAGCGCACAAAAGGCCGCTCTCGACGACATCGTCACACAGCTTTATTCCGCGATCCCCTTTAAGTCCTTCAAAACTGACACCGCCCCATTCTCCTGGGACATTAACACGCAAACGGGCGTCGCCACCGCCCGGCGGGACGACGGCAAGGCCGAGGTCGTGCTGGAACGCGTGAAAGGCAACAGTCCAAATGAAGAAGTCGTCATGAAGAATCTTCGCTACTGGAGCGCGCAGACGAACGATGGCTTCCGCATGTGGAAGTCCAAGCGCGAAATGTACGAGGGGCAAGGCCAGAAATTTGACTACAGCGGAACGAACGGCTTTTTGATTACAATACACTATACGGGTTCGCCCAAATAGCGGCACCCACCGCTCTTCACCGCAGTAACGAAGGACGGCTGCGCTGATCCTTGGCGCGGCCGTTAAATCCGTGAACTTCGCCCACCGCTCGTAGCGCCGGCTTCCAGCCGCCACGCGAGACGAATCCCGCGGGCGTCCGCTCGGGTGCCCTACATGCCGGTGCATGTGGGGTCCGGTGTAGCGGCGGGTTTATCCCGCCGACGCGAAGCGAAGGATTCTCCCTTCTTCTCTTCCCAACATCTAACCTCCAACTTGTGCACCTGTCGTCCTGAGGCCCGGTTTTGCCTGCCAGCAGCAGGCAGGGCCGAAGGATCTCAACGTCAGAAATCAAGTACGACCTATGCGCCTAAGATCGTTCCCGGGCTAAAGCATCGCCACGTCTTCTTCCGGCGGCTTCACGGACATGACCTTGTGTGTCACCTTGACCCCGTGCTTTTTTACTCCTGCAAGAACGGCTCGACGAACCTCGGCGGGAAGCTCCTCCGGCGCCAGCACACCCACGGTCTCGCGCGGAAAATTCTTGATAAAAAGCGCCGCCAGATGTGCCGTGGCATACGAAACCGGCGTGGCAAACCGGCCCTGCCGCCGAATCTGATACAACGTAGGAAACAACGCGTCGCTGCGGATCAGCAAGTCTCGATCCTCTCGCGGCCCGCGCTTCACTCCGCGCACCAATACCGAAGCCGCGAACCGTGCATTCTGAAGAATACCTCGCTGAATCAGTGCAGCGATTTTTCGCGGCGACGAAGTCTCCGGGAAGCGTTGCCGAGGCAGCCCGCGCGATTTCGAAAGCTTCCCCTGCTTGGCCCAGCGCCGCAGCCGGTCAATCTCGTTCCCGCCAATTTTCACGTCCATGTCGCGCATGGGGATGAAATAGGGCAGAGTTGCCACTTCGTCCTGCGCCGCCAGCACAACGTTGGCCGCGCCGATAGGAGCGGGAAACCTAAATCTCTCCAACTCCGAAAACCGCTTGGCCATCTGGAATCTCTTCTGCCGGTAAATGCGCGGGCGCGAAATCGCCTCGTCGAACGAAACCTCCGGCGACCACTGCGATATGGGGTCGTCGCTCTCGCTGCTCTCGTACAACCGGATTTGCACGGAAATAACTTCGTCAAGCTGCTCCGCGGCGTGTTTCACCAGCAGGTTTGTGAGTCCCGGCGCCGCGCCCGTATTAATCAACGCCGTGCGCCGCTTCTCCTCGAATTTTTCCGCATAGCGAAACTGCTCCGGCCGGTAGGGGTTGCGCGTAAGATGCGAACTCAGATCCAGATAGTTCACTCGCAGCCGCAGCGCCGCGCGCAGGACGATTTCGTTGAACACCGACGCGGAAGCGTTCACAATCAGCTCGCAGTCGCCCGCCGCGCGCACGATGCCCCACAGGTTCCGCGCGTTCACCCGCGTCACCGGAATAATGGACTTCTTCCCCAGGAACCGCCGCCCGCGTTCTGGGTCGCGGTCCCCGCACCAAACGATGTGCCCCTGGCGTTCGAGTAACTGCGCGAGGAGCGAGCCTGTAGCTCCCGCGCCCAAGACGAAGATTCGCATGCTGTCGCAAATCTACCACAGCCGCTTGGCCACAAGCCCGCTGACGGTAATCAGTTATCAGTAATCAGTAATCAGAATGAGTGATGTTGAGAGGGCGACTGTTTTCCACTCACCAGAAGACACTCCTAGCGTCTTTCCGAATTCCGACCGGGGTGTGGTCTTGCGCGTGCCGGCGAAACGGTCGTAAACTGAACACCTAAAACTCCGATCCCGCTAGCCTACCGGGAGACATCCTAAGGCCGCGGGGCGAGGCGGTCCTGCTGGGACCGCCGAGGGTTTGGGTGGAAACGCCCAAGCCTCCCGTGCTTGGAAAGGAGCCAGTAAGCCGAAAATCTGCGGATTTCCGGCTGGAGCCCGATTCCATGCGCGAATCGGGTTTCTTATTTTGCGCGACAGCCAATGAGCCTTTTCGACAAATTCGGCCGCCAGATTACCGACCTGCGCATCTCCGTTACGGACCGCTGCAACTTCCGCTGCGTCTACTGCCGCTCCGCCGATCCGGAAAACTATCGCGAGCACGATGAGATTCTGTCTTGGCCGGAACTCGAACGCCTGGCCCGCATCTTTGTGGGCCTGGGCATCGGCAAAGTGCGTATCACTGGCGGCGAGCCGCTGGTCCGCCCGGGGGTCGAGCAGTACATCACCTACCTCAGCGGCCTCGGTGTGCGCGACCTCTCCATGACTACCAACGGCCACCTGCTAGCAGAACGCTGCCGCACGCTGCTCGAAGCCGGCCTGCACCGCATCAACATCAGCCTCGATTCGTTGGACCCCATCAAATTTGAAAAGATCACCCGCACGCGCTCCTATGACACGGTAATGCGAGGCATCGACACCGCCCAGGCCACGCGATTCGCACCCGTTAAAGTGAACGCGGTATTGGTGCGCGGATTCAACGAGGACGAAGTCGAAGCCTTTGCCGCCTTCGCCCGGGAAGGCGCGCTGATCATGCGCTTCATCGAATTTATGCCTCTGGACGCGGACCGCCACTGGTCTCGCGAATTAATGGTGCCCGCCGCTGAGGTGTACGAGCGCATCCACGCACAATGGCCGCTCGAACAGATTCCTAACGAAAAAAGCGAAACCGCGCGCAAGTACCGCTTCGCCGACGGTGCCCCCGGCGAAATCGGCCTGATTGCGCCGGTTACGCAGGCCTTTTGCGGGCATTGCTCGCGCATCCGGCTCACCGCCGATGGCAAGCTGCGCACCTGCCTCTTCAGCAAAGAAGACCGCGACCTGCGAGCGCTGCTGCGCGCCGACGCTCCAGACGAAGAAATTGTGGACTGGGTACGCGACGTGGTGAACGAGAAGGAAGAGGGCCACCGCATCAACGAGCCCGGTTTCGTGCCTCCTTCCCGCACCATGGTCTTCATCGGCGGATGAACTAGTGCGATCCCTCGATTGTTGTCATCCCGAGCGAAGCGAGGGATCTGCTTTTTCCAGCGTCAGCGGACCTTTCTCTCCCGCGACACTCACCAATAGGCTCCGAGAACCACATAACCGAGTGGATGGGCGTTGCGCTACGAAACTCCCGCTGGACCACTTACACGCTTTGCGGTAGTGTCGAAAGCATCCTACCGCTGCGCTTTCTGCACGGAGATTTCATGGCCGAACACGACGAAGATCAGGACGAACTCCCCGAGCCGCCGCAGCGAATCTTCACGCTGAACGAAGCCGAGAGCACCCGCCGGGAACTCGAGCCTTTTCTCGTGGAAGCCATGGGCGTGCGCAAAAAACTTTCCGTGCTCGAACAGGACCTCATGGCCGTTTCCACGCGCATCATGATGATGGGCGGCGTGCTGGTGCCCTACGCCAAGCTGGCCGAAAAACGCGTCGAGCACCAAAGCCTCGCCGAGGTTATGAAAACGAATCTCGAAAAAATCCTCTCGACCGGATGCCTCATCAAAGACCTGGAAATGGGCCTGCTCGACTTTCCCGCTATCGTCAACAACGAAGAGGTTTATCTTTGCTGGAAGCTGGGGGAAGACCGAATCCGCTACTACCACAAGCAGAACGAGGGCTACGCCGGAAGAAAACCCCTCGATGCTACTGACCTGGGTCCCGGCGACAAAGTGCAATAACCCCTTACGCCGGTTGTCACACAGTTTTGGTTGGGGGTCGGACGGGTGGCCCAGTTCGTTTTTTGAACTTGGGTCTTGGGTTTTGGGGGTCGGAGCTTTAGCTCCGACATAAGTGCCTGGTAATCTGATCGGGCTTTAGCCCCTGAGGAGCTGCTTTAAGATTTTGCCGCAGCCCGTTCAGCCACTAAGAAACTGTTCTTCAATCTCAACATTTGTACAGTGCGGAATGAGGCCGAACTTATGACCGAAAATCGTTTAAAAGATTCCGCCAGCCCCTATCTCCGCTCCGCCGCGCATCAGCCCATCGACTGGTACGAATGGGGCGAGAGCGCCTTTGCGCACGCGAAAAACGAAGACAAGCCTATCCTCTTGGACATCGGCGCCGTCTGGTGCCACTGGTGCCATGTCATCGACCGCGAAAGCTACGAGAATCCCGAAACCGCCAAAATCATCACCGAGCACTTCGTTCCCGTGAAGGTCGACCGCGATGAGCGGCCCGATGTGGATTCGCGCTACCAGTCCGCGATTAGCGCCATCAGTGGACAAGGTGGCTGGCCGCTGACCGGTTTCCTGATGCCCGATGGCCGGCCGTTTTTCGGCGGCACGTATTTTCCTCCGGATGACATGGCCGGCCGCCCCAGCTTCCGCCGCGTTCTCCTTGCCGTGGCCGATGCCTACAAAAACAGGCGCGAAGAGCTTTTGAAAACCGCAGACTCACTCTCGGAAGCAGTAGCGAAAGCGGAAGTCTTCACCGGCGCGCGCGGCGAATTCGATCCGCACGTCATAGACGCGCAGATCAGCTCCATCACGCAGCTCTTCGACCTGCGCAACGGCGGCTTCGGCAAAGCTCCGAAGTTTCCTCATGCCTCCGCCGTCGATTTGCTACTCGAACGCTACCGCCAGACCGGCGAGAAGCACTTGCTGGCCATGGCCGAAACCACACTCGAGAAAATGGCCAAAGGCGGCGTCTACGACCAACTCGCCGGCGGCTTCCACCGCTACTCGGTGGACGAGCGCTGGCTCGTCCCCCATTTCGAAAAAATGAGCTATGACAACTCCGAGCTCCTCCGCAATTATCTCCACGCTTCGTTGATTGGGAATAATCACAGTTGGGAAGCGTCGCATAGCGACACGGCGCAAGGAATCGTGCTCTGGGTTATGGACGTTCTTTCCGACCAGGAAAACGGCGGTTTCTATGCCAGCCAAGATGCCGATTATTCTCTGGACGATGACGGCGACTACTTTACTTGGACGCTCGACGAGGTTCGCGCAGTTCTTACGTCCGAAGAATCACAAGTCATCGAGCTTTATTACGACGTGGAAGCCCACGGCGAGATGCACCACAATCCTGCAAAGAATGTCTTGTGGATCGCGCGAGGGTTTAACGAAATCGCCAAGACCCTGGGCCAAAACGCGGACGACATTGTCACGATCAAACTCAGAGCGGAAGCGAAAATGCGCAAGGCCCGCGAACAGCGGCCCACGCCGTTCGTGGACAGAACTATGTACGCGGCTTGGAATGCGATGTTCGTTTCTGCATTCTTCGAAGCCTCTCACGCAGTGTTCACGCCCTGGATTGCGGACTCGTGCCGCCAGTTCGCACTGAAAACTCTGGATCGCATGCTCCGCGAAGCGTGGAGCGACGAGCAGGGCTTTGCGCATCGCATAGGCGGCCCGCCGCTTCGCGGCTCGCTGGACGACCAAGTCTTCGGAGTGATGGCGCTGCTGGATGCGTACGAAACCACGCTCGACGCCAAATATTTCCAGGCCGCCAGGCGCACCGTGGATGTAACCATGGAGAAGTACGGAGACGCCGAAGGCGGCGCCTTCTTCGACCGCGCCTCCGATGCCCCGGCAATGGGCGGCCTAGAAGTCCGTCGTAAGCCCTTTCAGGACTCCCCGACACCCAGCGCAAATTCCGTCGCCGCCATGGCTCTCACGCGCTTGCACGCCTATACTGGCGATCCCAAGTATTTCGATTGCGCCCAGCATACCCTCGAAGCCTTTGCCGGAGTGGCACCCCAATACGGCCTCTTCGCAGCGACTTATGGTTTAGCGGCGATTCTCTTCGCCGAGCATCCCACGCAGGTAGTCATTACAGGCCCGGCTGGCGAGCCCGAAGCCGCTAGGCTCCAACAAGCCGCCAACTCCGTCTACCGCTTCGGCAAAGCCGTTCTGCGTATCACGCCACAGACGTCTCTGGAAAATCTGCCCGCAGCCTTGCGCCCGACCCTGCCTCACTTACCCAAAGACAAACCCGTCGCCATCATATGCTCCGGCAACACCTGTCTCCCGCCCACTAGCGCCCCGGACCAACTAATTGCCTTGCTCAAAAACAAAGGCCACGCGAGTGCTCCTCTGTAGGGAGTGCCCAATAGGGGGTCGGAGCGTAGCTCCGACATAAATGCTTGGCAACCAAACGGGCTTCAGCCCCTGAGGGAACTCTTTCCTGCAGTTCGAACTACCGGCTACTCGGCGGCCTTCTTCCGCGCCAACGTGTACGTTTGCGAAAACGCCCCATGATCTTCCGCGTGCTCCAAAGCGAACTTTCGCAAATCCGATGTTCCCGCGGAAAGCACGACGCGTGATGCATCCTGGAAGGCAAGGGACATCTTCCCCGCTTTTGTCGAGTCTTTTACCCATTCGTCGTTGAGGAGATCGATGCGGCCCTTATCTCCTTCGAGCGTTAGGCGTCCAAAAGCATGTCCCTCCACGGCGGGATAGGGAATCTGTGGCAGCTTGTCGACGTCCGGCGTGCCAAAATCCACGAAGACGTAATTGCCTAATTTAACAAGACGTGCCTCGCTGCTCAGCGTGCGGTGATCCTCATCGAAATTGGGTATTCTCACGTCGTACGTGTACGCCTCCTTCGACGCACTAAAAATGATCGACCCGGGCGTATCCCCCGGTTTCAATTCCGTTCCGCTCCAGATTTGCCATTCACCGAGGAGCTGTTTGTCAAAAACCTTGTCGTCTTGCGTGAAAAGGGGAAAGAGAGAAATTTGCGGCTCGCAACCCACCAACAAAACTGCAAAGGCCACCGCCACTGCAAGACACAGCCACGGCTTCATAAGCCACCCCCTCAAATGCACCAGCCAGGGATCACCAAAAAGCATGCTACCCCGGGCTCCCCCATGTCAGTGATACTCTGCCAGTGCAGTGCCTCTACTTCTTCGGCCGCGATTCGGGTGGCACCATGCCGTTGTTGCGGTAATACACCACCAGTTGCCCGTAGTGCTCCCCGGAGTGTTCGATCAATCCGTAAGCCAGATCAACCAACCGGTCGAGATGTGGTCCGCCGTCATCCACTGCCTCGTCGAGCCCCTTGTCGCCCTTCTTCTTGATGACCTCGGCGCCGTCCGCAACGCACTTCTTCACGAACGCGACGACGTCCGCTTTCGTTTTCAAGTCGTCTCCGGCGTAGGCATCCGGATAGCGCGGCTTCTTCCCCTGCGCGAAGTCCGTGAAATAGTACATGGCGCCTGCCGCATGGACGATCTGGGCCTTGAACGTCCGCGATTCGGGAGCGGGCTTGTAGCCAAATTTGTCCTCCGGAAAATCCTCGGCCATGGCGATCAGTTTGCGGCCGATGTCCTTCCACTGTTCCAAGACCGCGTCCGCAGGGCCCGGCGCGGGAGCCGGTTTCTTCTTGGCTTCTTGGGCTAGAACCGGACCAGCAGCACACAGCACCCCAAGCAGCACGGGGGCGAACCACTTCAAGTTCTTCATGAGTGCTCTCCTTTAGGCTCAGTAAAACCTTCCGGGCGGAAGGCTGGAGTATCAGACGCGGCAAGCCGGCAGATGTTTCGGCCAGCCGGTCCCCCGCGCGTGACGCATCATACGCCAGAAGTGCCGTCAAGGGGGTCGTCAAAACAAGGCGAACGACCGGAGAAGCCGTCCGGAAGTCCGGTTACCCTTGCGCGAGGACAGGACGATCCGTCAAGCACTTGCTGCCCCGGCATGGTACGCTTGTTCAATCCATGTCGAGGGAGTTTACGGTTTGAACTGGGGTTGGATGCTGTTCCGCAGCGCTATTGCGCTTGGCCTTTTAACGGTTCTTTTCCTCTCGCAGCGCTTCTGGTATCGGGCGCTGTGGCGCGTCACGTCCAATTGGGGACGCATCTGGGTGCGCGTAGGCGTGCGCATTCTCTATCTCGCGGGTCTACTCGGTATCATCCTGACCATTACGGATGGCCTGCGCCAGGATAGGGGCCGCCTGCTTCCTCCTCATTCTGGATTCACTGCGTTTGTGGGCCTGTGGTTTGTCAGCGCGCTGGCGGCCTACTTGTGTGTCAAGGCGGTACACGCCATCGAATGGGCTTGGCACCGCGTACATCAGGCGACTCCGGCACACTTGCGTAAGCCGTTTCCTCACACCGCAGTTTTGGAGGATTTTGTCCCCGATCCTTCGCGCCGCACCTTTTTCCGGACCGCCAGCGTGGTTGCTGGCGCCGCACCTTTTCTCGGGGTAATGTACGGCTACGCCGCCGAACGCCTCCGTTATGAAGTGCGCCGCATCGAAATTCCCCTGACGAATTTGCCCGCTGGCCTCGACGGCATGCAGATCGTCCAGATTTCCGACATTCACCTAAGCAGCTACATGACCTGTGAATCCGTGCGCCGCGCCGTGGACATGGCCAACGACGTGGGAGCGGATCTCGCG
>Ga0187782_10001734_pt1 | contig 15983 bp, 18 predicted proteins | sample 0715_SJ02_MP15_2_FD_132454 | JGI IMG/M metagenome (GOLD analysis project Ga0187782, IMG submission 132454) | Tropical peat soil microbial communities from peatlands in Department of Meta, Colombia - 0715_SJ02_MP15_20_MG | ecosystem: Environmental > Terrestrial > Soil > Wetlands > Peat | place...
ATTGACCTCCTCCTCGATCATCCGCCGCAGCCGGTCGGCCTGGGCCTGGACTTCGATCACCGCCGGATGGCGGGCGCCGAGCGAGGTCATCTGCTCGGCTTCGCGGCGCACGATCTCGGCGTATTGGCTGCGCAGCGCGGTGATGGTTGGCGATTGTACCGCCTCCGGGAAAGCTCCGATGTCGCCCTTGGTCTGCTGCAGGCGCTCGACCTGATCGAGCCGCGCTTTGGCTTCGGCGGTGCGTACGCGCGCCGCATCCAGCTGGTTGTTCAATTCGGAGAGCTGCTGCTCGTTGACGAGCTGCCCGCTGGCGCCGACGATATTGTTGTGCGCCTTGAACGCTTCGGCGCGTTCCTCCGCCTCGCGGACCCGGTCCTTGAGCTCGTTAAGACGGGCCGAAAGCGACTGCGAGATCTGCCGTGCGGCGTCGGATCGCACGTCGGTTTGTTCCGCCAGATAGGCCTGCGCGACGGCGTTGGCAAGGCGCGCCGCCTTTTCCCGATCTCTGCTGGTGACGCTGGCGTCGACGACGTAGGTGCGCTCGGCGCGCTTCACCACGAGCGCGCGCCGCAACGCCGTCAGCGCGGCGAGCGTGCTGTCGGTCGTGGCCGGGGCCGGGCCGAGGCCGAGGGCGCCCAGGAGGCCGCGCAGCAGCGACGGCCGGCCGGCGAATTCCGCATCGCGGTCGAGCGCCTCGGCCTTGACCACACGGCGCAGAACGCTGTCGGAGGTCAGCACGCGGACCTGGCTCTCGACCTGCAGCACCGCGGCATCGCTCATCTGATTGGTCGGGTTTAGATCGCTGCCGACGGCGTGCAAATCGGCCGGGTCGATGAGGATCTGGGTCGTCGCCGTGTAGCGGTGCGGCACCGCGAGGACGACGAGCACCATGAGCAGCAGCGCCGCGGCCGTAGTCGACAGGATGGTGATCTGGCTGCGCCGAAGGAGCGACCACAGGCTGCGGAAGTCTATTTGGGCAAGCGGAGAAGGCCCAAGGGCGGCGGCGTCCGGTACGGTTGATGCCGATTTGACCCGGCGCGACGCTTCGAACATTCGGCACTCGAACTGTTATCTCGGCGAGCCGCGCCGGGCACGGCCGGGGGGACGGTTGCTTAGCGCCAACAGCGCGCCGGACGCGCATCAACAAGCATGCCGTGCGGCATGTCCAGGCGGCCGCCGCGGTTGCGGATTTTCATAAAGCATTAAAGTTAACGCGCGGTGTATGCCGGCCGCGCACGTCACCGGCGGGGCGACCGCAGAAGCGCGGACAGCGCCACGACGAGGATCATGAAGGCGACGACGGGGATCGAGATCAGAAGCGCGCCGAGGACGGCGAACAACAACACCGCCGCGAGAACGGCGATCAGCAGCATCAGGAGAATGCCGCCGACCGGCCCCAGCCGGGCGACATAGATGCGTTGCGTTCCCCCCATATCGGTGAACCCGCTTTGGCGCCAAGCCGGCCGACCGCGGTCGCGGTGCGGCGGAATGATCTCAGGTTCGACGCAGGGTCGCTCTCCTCGAGGGTCTTGCTCTTCCGCCATTTTGCGCCGGCTCGATTAACGGCACCACGGCCGCACCGAGAATATGAGGTGTGCGGGCTCGCCCGACAACTACCCTGCACCGTTTGGCGAAACCGCGGGGATGCGCGCAAGAACCGGCGTCAGCCGACAATGACGAAACGCCGCGGTCATGCTAGCTTTTGGCATGAGCGGCTTCGGCATGCGTTGTGTCGCCATTGCGGGCGCCGTCCTTGCCGGCGGTCTTTGCGGCGCGCATGCCGAGGACACGCAGACGCCAAGCGACCCGGTCGGCGCCATGATTGGCGCCTGGGAATTTTCCGACGCCGACCACGACCGGATCTGCCGTTTCAATTTCCGCGCCGATCCCGCCGCCGGCGGTTACAAGCTCGATATCGACAAGAACTGTCCGAACGTCTTTCCCGCGACCAAGGAGATCGTCGGCTGGGCGGTCGACAATTACGGCGCGTTGCGTCTTCTCGACGCCAGCGGCACCGCGGTGATCGAACTGACCGAGGCGGAATCCGGCATCTATGACGGCTTCCAGCCGGGTGAGGGCCGCTACATCCTGCAAAGCGCCGCCGCGGCGCCGGTGCGCTCGGCCGATGACGTGGCCGGCGAATGGGCGATCGCGCGTGGAACCGGTAAGCCGATCTGCATGCTGACGCTCGCGAACAATCCGGCCGGCGCCGACAGTCTGGCGCTGAAGCTCAAGCCCGGCTGCGACAGCTTCGTCACGCGCTTTGGCCCGACCTCCTGGCGCATGAACCAGGGTGAATTGGTCCTGCTCTCGGCGCGCGGCCAGACTTGGCGATTCGAAGAAAACGACGTCAACACCTGGCAGCGCGTGCCGGAGACTGACGATCCGGTTTTGCTGGTGCGGCAGTAGCGGTCCGCGGCGGGGTCGAAGCATGAACAAGTCCGACGCGGGGTTTACCGCCGCGCAGACCGGCAGCCTTCCCGGTCTCCTCGGGTTTGATTGGATCGATGTGCGTGCGGGTTTCGCCCGAGGCCGGTTCGACATCGGCGAGCAGCATCTGGCCTTGAACGGATATCTGCATGCGGCGACGGTGGTCGCGCTGGCCGATACCGCCTGCGGCTACGGCTGCGTGATGTCGCTGCCGCAGGGCGCGTCCGGGTTCACCACCGCCGAGCTCAAGGCCAATTTCATCGGCACCGCGCTCGAAGGCGTCGTGAGCTGCGAGGCCCGCTTGGTGCATGGCGGCCGCACCACGCAAGTCTGGGACGCCGAGGTCAAAACCGAGGCCGCCGGCAAGACCATTGCGCTATTTCGCTGCACCCAGATCATTCTCTACGGTGCTGCGGCCGGCGGAGTGCAGAAGTAGCCGCGGCCGGCAGGCGGCGCGTCGCCACGGGAAGAAATCAGTGCTCCGCGGCTTCGTCGACAAACTCCTTCACCAGCTGGACGATGCGGCGCCGCAGCTTCGGACTTTTGAGCCGAGTGAACGCGCGGGCAAGCGCGATGCCGTCGGACGAGGCGAGAAAATCGTACACGAACTTTTGCGCCGGCTCTTGGCGGTCGCGCCAGACCGCGCCCTTGGTCTCAGGCAGACCGTCGAAGAAAAACTGTACCGGCACCTGCAAGACATGCGACAGCTCGCGCAGGCGGCTCGCACTGATGCGGTTGACGCCTTTCTCGTATTTCTGCACCTGCTGGAATGTCAACCCGAGTTGAGCGGCAAGTTTTTCCTGCGTCATCTTAATCATGAGACGCCGCATGCGTACCCGTTTTCCGACGTGTTTGTCTGTTGTATTTGGAGCCCTGCGCATCGTGACTGTCCCTTTAGTCCGCTATACGGCCCCTTTTTGTCCGGTTTGCGGGGTATTGGCAATTTAAAAGCTGCCGCGCCGGCCGGTTTGCACCTAAATCCTTAAAATCTCCGGGTCAGGCCTTACGCCGGTAACAGTTGATTTTTATCGCATTTTCTTCGTCTCCGACGCCCGCCGCCGCGGCAAAGCCCGCCAATTCAACTAAAAGGGCCCGAAAACAGTCATTCCAATTGAATCAAACAAGCAAAAAAGATATTGCTGTTCACGCTGGGCGTGCATCAAAGACGCAAGGCGAGCAGAGGTATATGAGCAAAACAAAATCCGAGCAAAGACGGGAGGGAACCGTGAGCAGCGTAACACCGGCACCGTTCAGCGAAGAGCAGGAGACCATCACCCGGACTTCGCTCGAGCACGAGCAGATTCTCAGCGGTCAGTTCTGGGGTGAGCTGCGGGTCTTCCTTGCGGTCGCCAAAGCCAAGTCATTCAATCGCGCCGCCGAGATCCTCAACACCAGCCAGCCGACGGTAAGCCGGCAGGTCAAGCGATTGCAGGACCTGATGGGCTCGCAACTCTTCGTTCCGACCCAACACGGCGTGACCTTGACCCCGAAGGGCCAAGAGCTGGCGACGCAACTGTCGAAACTCGATCACTCGCTGTTTTCGCTGACCAACGACTTGCGCGCGGAAAAGCAGGAGGCCGAGGGCGTCGTCAGGATCAGCATCACCGACGGCCTGAATGCGTGCTTTGTCGCTCCGGCGCTGCGGCGGTTCTATGCGCAGTTTCCAAAAATTCAGTGCCATCTCAAGAGTCCCCGCAACATGATCAGCCTGCGGGAGAATCAAACCGATCTGATGATCGGCTTCATTTCCGCGCACGGCACCGACATCACGGCGACCAAAATAGGCTGCATGCATTTCATTCCGATCGCCACCAAGTCATACATCCAGGAGCATGGGCTGCCGACGCGCAGCAATCTGTCGCGGCATCTGTTTCTGCAGTCGGAGATGTACGGGGCGGCGACCGGCGCCTGGAACGAATGGAAGCGCATTGTCGCCGCCGGTCGGATCGCCCACTACTGCGACAATACGTTCGCCTATGCCATGCTGGTGAAAGCCGGCCTGGGCATCGGGCTCCTTGGCACCTACGCGGTGCTGGAACCGAACGCGGTCCCGCTCGACCTAATGGAGCCGGTGGCGGTGCCACTCTACGCGATGGCACTCACCGACCGGCTCAATTCCCGGCCGGTGCGCGCGGTGTTCGACTGGCTGTGCGGGATCTTCGGCAAAGGCAATCCCTGGTTCAGCGAGGAGTTCAGGCTCGACAACGGCCCGAGCGAATACGACGCCGGCTTCAAGGCGCTGTTCAACCTGTAATCTTCGCCCGCGGCCGATGCAGCTCGCTGATCCGCTCCGAGATGTCGAGATATCGGTTGCCGACGTCCTCGAACAGGGCGGCGAGCTCAAGCGGCAGCCCATCCTCCTCGTGCAATAGCTTCTGGAACATCACGGTGTGGATGCTGACGATTCGCCGCAAATCCTTCTGAAAGAACGTCGCGATCTCGAGCGGCGTCAACCGGTTTGCGACTACGAACATTTTTGCAGCCATGGCCTAATGTCCCTGCTCGCTCACGCGGCCGCCGATTCAAATTCCGAAGGCGCATCCCAAAATCCCTCGGTGCGGAACAGGACGACCGCGTCGGTCCGTTCCGTTATGGCATTGCTGGGCAGGGTGAGCTCTTTGACCAGCTCAATGTAGGGCTCGTCGTGGCCCTCGAACTGGACCGGACCCTTGCCTTCCATAGTCTTGAAGCCGAGCATGCTGCGCCAGAGCCGGGCGTATTTCGGCTGCGCATGCGTGATCACCTTGTCGAAGCCCTTGCGGGCGACATGGTCGAACACGAAATTGGCGCAGTTCCTGATCACATTGATGTTGCGCCACGCCGGCCGGAACGAGGCGCGCTCGAACTTCGCAAAGTCCTTGAACCAGCGCACGCGCACGGTTCCGATCGGCTCCTCGTCGGCATAGACGATGAAGTGAGTGGCCTGGTAGTCGTTGCCATCGAAAGTTTGCTGCGCCTTCACGCCATGTTCCTCCATGAAACAGATGGCGCGGATCGCAAAGGCGTGCAGCAGCTGTTCGTACGTGGTGACCACCTCGGTACGGATCAGATTGTGCTTGCGATCAACTGGCGTCGGTTGCATGTTGAGTTTCCCGCGCTCGCCACACGCATGGCTGAGACTAGGCAACAGCGTGGGTTCCTTTGAAGCCGATGATTTGTACAGCGGCTATTCACCAATGTTGAACCGGAGCGTTCGGCTTGGACCAGCGGGGTAAATACCTCGATATCCTCAACGATTTTTGCCGCGAAGCTACGCTGCAATACGGCGACGATTGGCGCCGGATCGAACGCTACGTGAACGCGCGCGTGAGCCGATTGCCGCGCCAGGAGCAGGAGGCGCTGCGGCAAGACGTTTCCGTGACGCTGCGCTTCGACCCGCCGCAACGGCGCCGCTCGTGATCCGCCGCGATTGAGCCTCGGCTAAATCAGCCCCAGGCCCTTGAAGCTCGCATGCCCGTCCTTGCCGACGACGATGTGGTCATGGACGGAAATCCCGAGCAGGCTAGCGACGGCGATGATCTGCTGGGTCATCTTGATGTCGGCGGGGCGACGGCGTCGGATCGCCGGAGGGATGGTTGTGCACCAGGGTCACTGCGGTCGCCGATAATTCAAGCGCGCGCTTGACCACCTCGCGCGGATAGACCGGGGTGTGGTCGACGGTGCCGACCTGCTGCACCTCATCGGCAATAAGCTGATTGCGCTTGTCGAGAAACAGCACCCGGAACTGCTCGCGGTCGGCGAACGCCTGCGCGGTGCGGCAATAATCGAGCACCGCCGACCAGGATGACAGCGCCGGCCGCTTGCCGACCGCGCCGCGCAGGAACCGGCTCGCCGCCGCCTGCACGATCTTGAGCTCGGTGATCGCCGCATCGCCAAGTCCGCTGATCTCGGCGAGCCGCCCGACCGGCGTGGCGATGACTTCGGCGAACGAGCCGAAGGTCGCGATCAGCGTCTTGGCGAGCGGCTTGACGTCGCGCCGCGGCAAGGCGCGGAACAAGACGAGTTCGAGAAGCTCGTAGTCGGACAACGCCTCGTCGCCGGCGGCGCGGAAGCGCTCGCGCAGCCGTTCGCGGTGGCCGTAATAGTGGGGCGCCTCGGCGAGGCCGCGGCCGCTCTCGCGTTTCTTTTCCAGCATCAGGATATGGCTGTCAGGGTTGCCGCTCTTTCGAGCGGACCATTTCCGATGCGACGGTGTCAAGGCGGACGGCGGCCGAGCCCCAGGCCGCGGAGGTGCGCGCGGCGGTCGGCCGGTTGTTGCGCGGCGCGGCGAGAATTTCGGAGACCGCGTCGAAGACCTCCGTCACGCTGATCGCGCGCATGCAGACATTGTCCTGGCACGGGCTCTTGCGGTGATTGCTGGCGCTGACGCAGGGCGAGCAGGCCAGGCCGGCATAGATCGGTACCGCGCTGCCGAGCGGCCGATAGAGATGCGGCGTCTCCGGGCCGAATAGCACCACGGTCGGCAGTCCGCTCGCCGCGGCGAAATGCGCCGGACCGGAGTCGCCGGCCACCATCACCACGGCAAGCGCGTAGAGCGCCGGCAGATCGGTCATCGCCGAATAGCCCGCGAACGAGACGCAGCGATCATGGGCGCACTGAGCGACAAGACTTTCGGCCGCCGCGCGCTCGCCCGGCGCGCCGGTAATGAGCACCAGGATGTCGTCATTCGCCGCCAGGAGGCGCCGGATCAGCTCGGCGAACCGCTCCGGCATCCAGCGCCGCTGTGGCAGCATGTCGCCAGCGTGCGGGTTGACCAACACCAAGCGCATGCGTGCCGCGTCGAGGTTCGGCGCGAGGCTTTGGATCCGGTTCAGCAATTGTGCTCGCGCCGCCGTGCTCGGCATCGGCAATACGATCGTCAACTCCTCATCGGCGATGATCGTCTTGGTAAAGGGAACGGTCGGCATCTCGCTCAGGAGCGCCTCGACCAGAGCGATAAAATTCTTGGCGATGTGGATGTGCGGATTATAGGCGACGCGATGGGTGAGCATGTCGCCGCGATAGAGGCCCTCATTGTGGAAGCGATAGAAGCCGACGCGCCGATGGGCGCCGGACAGGCCGGTCAATAGCCCGGAGAAGCGCGAAAACAGCTCCAGATCAACGGCGGCGTTGATCGCGTTCCGTCGCGTCCACAGCAAAAATTTGAGCACGTCGACGAACAGGAGCCGCAGCGAAGAACTGCGGATCGTGAACACATTGCCGCGGGGCACCGTGGCGGCGAGCGCCAGCGAATCGGCGTTCTGCGCGAAGATGACGAAATAAAGCTCGGCGCCGAGCTGGTCGCGGGCCTTGCGCATCGCCGGATCGGCAAGGAGCGTGCTGCCCATTTCGGAAAGCTCGATGAACAGCACGCGCCGCACCGGGCGCGGCGAAACCGGCCGCAGCCGCCACCACAATTTCAGGGCCGCAGTGGCGAGCGCGCAGAGCGGTACGCCGGCCCAGCGATCGATCCGGCGCATCGTGTCAACGCTGATGCCGGTCCCGTTCACGCGGTGGCGGCCCCTAAAAAAATACGTCGCGCGGTCACACGCCGCGCCCTCACCGGCGACAATAGCCTCGCCGCTCGCCGCTCGCAAAGGAGCGCTGCCGTCCCCACATCAGCAGGACCGCGGAGGGCGACATGGCCTATCAATTCCTCGACACCGTCTCGACGCCGGGTGTTCGCGCCGCCCAGGAGGCGAACGGCAGTCGCGAGCTGTGGGAGCGGTTCAAAGGCAACCGCGTCTCGGACCGCTTTACCGAGAACGAGGCGGCATTCATCGCCGCACGCGACAGCTTCTTTATGGCCACGGTCTCGGAGACCGGCTGGCCCTATGTGCAGCACCGCGGCGGTCCGCCGGGTTTCCTTAAAGTGCTCGACGACAAAACGCTCGGCTTCGCCGATTTTCGCGGCAACCGCCAATACATCAGCGTTGGCAACATCGCCGCCAATGATCGTGTCGCCCTGATCCTGATGGACTATCCGAACCGCGCGCGGCTGAAAATCCTGGCGCATATGTCGGCGCGAGAGCTTGCCGCCGAGCCCGATCTCGCCGCGCGCCTCGCTGTCCCTGGCTACAAGGCGAAGCCCGAACGCGCGCTGCTGTTGCGGCTCGAGACCTTCGATTGGAATTGTTCGCAGCACATCATCCCGCGGTTCACGCTCGCGGAAATCGAGACTGCGGTTGCGCCGTTGCACGGCCGCATTGCGGTCCTGGAAGCCGAAAACCGCGCGTTTCGGGCGCAAGTCGCCGGCCCTGGCGTCGCCGAGTGATCGCCGCCGCCAAGGCCTCACAGCGAGCTAGAGAGCAAACACGCGACGCGCATTGCCGGACAGGAACATCTCCGACTGCTCGGTGGAAAGCCCGAGACCGCTCAATCCTTCAAGACATCGCTGCGGCGCCAGCATCGGCCAATTGGTGCCGAACATGATCCGGCTTTTGCCCACGCCCTTCATCCAGGCGACAAAGGCCGGCGGCAGCCGGTGCAGAGCGTAGGCCGACGTATCGACGTGGAAATTGGGAAATTTCACGGTCAAGGTCACGAGTTCGTCGAGCCAGGGAAAACCGACATGGCCGCCGACCACGACCAGCTCGGGAAAGTCGAGCAGCACGTCTTCGAGGTAGGGAATGAGCCGTCCGGTCTCCGAGCGCTTCAGCGGTCCGGTATGGCCGATCTGGGTACAGAATGGCACGCCCAAATCCACGCACGCGGCATAGATCGGATAGTAGCGCCGGTCGTTCGGCGGTAGATCCCAAAGCCAGGGCACGACGCGGACGCCGACGAACGTGTTGCCGTCGACCCAGCGGCGGATTTCGCGAACCGCTGCCGCCGGATGACGGAGATCGGCGCTCGCGAGCCCGCGAAACCGCGCCGGCGCCGCCGCGATCTGCCGCGATACTTCCTCGTTGCTGATCAAATCGCCTTCCGGGCCGTACCAGGCCGAGAGCAGCGCGATATCGACGCCGGCTTCGTCCATGGCGCGGAGCGTCGTTTCCACGGTAGGCAGAAAGAAGTCGTCGGCTCGGCCGGTCCAGCGCCGCAATGGTTCAAGCCATGGCCGTTTGGCCATGCGTTCGGTCGTGATCTGCGCCCAGACGTCGATGGCGCCCATGCGGCGCCTCCCGTAACTTCACAGGTGAAGTATGCGGTCGGCGAATGCGCCGCGCAAGCGGGTCTTCGATGCGGGCGGTCGCGACGGCGAATTCACACCGGATAGGGCGGGCGGGTATATCCCCTGGGGGAAAGGGTAAAGACTTCGACACCGGTCTCGGTGACGCCGACCGAATGCTCGAACTGCGCCGAGAGCGAACGGTCGCGGGTCACCGCGGTCCAGCCGTCCGATAGCACCTTCACGTGCGGCCGGCCGAGATTGATCATCGGCTCGACGGTGAAGAACATGCCCGGCTTGAGCATGATGCCTTCGCCGGGCCGGCCGACGTGGACGATGTTCGGCTCGTCGTGGAACAGGCGGCCGAGGCCGTGGCCGCAGAAGTCGCGCACCACGCTCATATGCTGCGCCTCGACAAAGGTCTGGATCGCATGGCCGATGTCGCCGGTGGTGGCGCCCGGCTTGATCGCGGCGATGCCGCGCATCATCGCTTCGTAGGTGACTTCAAGGAGCCGCTCGGCGCGCCGGGGTATCTCGCCGATCGCATACATGCGGCTCGAATCGCCGTGCCAGCCGTCGAGAATGAGCGTCACGTCGACATTGACGATGTCGCCCTCGCGCAGCGGCTTCTCCCCCGGGATGCCATGGCAGACCACGTGATTGACTGACGTGCAGGTCGCTTTGCGATAGCCGCGGTACATCAGCGTGGCCGGCAGCGCGCCATGGTCCAGGCCGAACTCGAGCACCAGCCGGTCGATCCGCTCGGTGGAAACCCCGGCCCTGATCTCGGCGGCCAGCATATCCAGGCACTCGGCCGCCAGCGCGCCGGCCTTGCGCATGCCGGCAAAAGCCGCCGGTCCGTAGATCTTGATTTGTCCGGTTTTGCGCAGCGGCGCTAAGGCCGCGTCAACATAGGTCATGGCGGGTTAGAGTTTTGGTCCCCGGTGCAGGCGGCAAACCGCCCGATTCACCGGCAAATGTAAGCATGCCGGCGTCCAAAGCAAGCAATCGGGGCGCTTAGCAGGGAGCGCGCTAGCCCTCGATCGGGATCGGCGCCGCCATCTCGATCGAGTCGGCGCTCATGCGGCAGCGCCAGGCCAGCGCCTCGAGGCCTCTGCTGCGCGCCCGCGCGAACGCCTCGGCATACGCCGGGTCGATGTCGCGCGCGATGACGAGCCGATCGGCCGACGCAATTTGCACGACGAACAGCAACAGCGCGCGCGCGCCGTTCAAGCGCAAAGCGGCAAGCTCGTCGAGATGGGCGGGGCCGCGATCGGTGACAGCATCCGGAAATTCGGCAACGCGCGGCTGGCGCATGAAGTGGACATTGTTGACCTCCACATAGCATGGCGGTTGCGCCGGATCTTCGAGCAAAAAGTCGATGCGCGCGTCGCCGTATCTCACCTGCCGCCGGACCGACTTGTACTGGCGCAATTCCGCGATCTGTCCGGCGGCGAGCGCGTCGGCGACAAGAAGGTTTGCCTGCGTCGTGTTCACCCCGATGAGCTCCGGGCCGCTGCCGAGATCGGCTTCGGCGAACTCCCAGGTCAGGGGAAACTTCCGCAGCTCGTTGCCGGAATCGGAGAGCCAGATCCGGGAGAATGGCCGATCGAGGCCGGTCATCGGGCCCGGATTGGCGACGTGGACCGTCGCCATGTCGCCGGAATCAAACACCACATCCGCGAGGAAGCGTTTATAGCGGCGGGCGAGCGTAGCTGAGACGAGTTTCGAACCAAAACGCATGCCGCACACATAGACGCCCGACTGCCGGCGAGGAAGGGGGAAGGGGCCGCACGGCGAGCTTGCGCTGGATCGCGTCCGCGGCGCCGATGACGAGGAAGTGCGTGGCTGTCGGAGATCGATAGCGCGGCTACAGCGCCATCCCGCCGTCGACGAGGTGGGCCTGCCCGGTAACGTAGCTTGCCTCGTCGCTGGCGAGAAAGAGAGCGAGCCACGCGACCTCCGCCGCGGTGCCCAGCCGGCCCATCGGCTGCCGCGCGACGAAATCCTGCCGCACCGCATCGCGCGAACGCCCGGTATCGTTCGACAGCGTCGTGATGCGCTCGCCGAGCGAAGGCGATTCGATCGTGCCCGGACAAATCGCGTTGCAGCGGATGCCGCGGGTGATGAAATCGGCGGCGACCGCCTTGGTGAGCCCGATCACCGCGGCTTTGGTGGTGCCGTAGACGTAACGGTTGGGCACGCCGCGGATCGAGGACGCGGTCGAGGAAATGTTGACGATCGAGCCTGCTTTCTTCTCCAGCATGCCGGGCAGGAACGTCTTGATCGTCCGGTGCATCGATTTGACGTTGAGATCGAAGGAAAAGTCCCAGTCCTTGTCGGAGCACGCCAGCACCGTGCCGTGGTGCACATAACCGGCGCAATTGACTAGAATATCGAGCGGTCCGAATTCGCGGCTGGTCTCACGGCTGAGTGCCTCGATGTCGTCCTGGGAGCGAACGTCGAGCTTGCGCAGCCTGGCGTGCAGGCCTTGCAACTTATTCGGATCGAGGTCGGTCGCGATCACCTTGGCGCCTTCGTCGGCGAATTTCTCGGCGATCGCGCGGCCGATGCCCTGACCGGCGGCCGTGACCAGCGCGACTTTGTTGTCGAGCCGGCCGCTCATGCACGCCTCGCGGATTGCGCGACGCCGCAAGACCGGACTTGTGCAGCGCCCGGCATCACGATGAGAGCTTCTTGCGATCTTCGCTGAAGAACTTGTTCAGCTCGGCATTGGGGATAATTCCGGCGAAACTGTCGAACTTGCCGTCCTCGGCGATCTCGGTTGCCGCACGGATGAAAGCGTTCATCGCTACCCGTGCCAGCGAGCCGCCGACGCTGATCCGGCGCACCCCCATCGCCGCAATATCGCTGACCGTGAAGCCGAACGGGCCGGCGAGGAAATTCACCGGACGCGGCGCCGCGGCCTTCACCACCGCCTCGATCTGCTCGCGGGTCCTGATGCCCGGGGCATAGAGGCAGTCGGCGCCGGCCGCCTTGTAGGCGGCAAGCCGGCGGATCGCATCGTCAAGATCGGGCACGCCGGCGATGAAGTTCTCAGCGCGCGCGGTCAGCACGACATCGCCGCCGCTGCGATCGATCGCGGCGCGCGCCGCTTTGATCCGCGCGACGGCGAGGTCGAGATCGTAGAGCGGTTTCGCTCCGCCCTTGGTCGAATCTTCGACCGACAGGCCGGCTACGCCGGTCGCGGCGCAGCGGATGACGTTTGCGGCCACGCCGTCGGGATCGTCGGCAAAGCCGTTCTCGAAGTCGGCGTTGAGCGGAATGTCGGTCGCTGCCACGATTTCCCGGTAATGCGCGAGCACGACGTCGAGGCTCTGCGCGCCGTCTGGGTAGCCGCGCGAAAAAGCATGACCGCCACTAGTCGTCGCCAGCGCCTTGAAGCCGAGGCTTTGCAGATAGCGCGCGCTGCCGACGTCCCACGGGTTGGGAATGACGAAGCAGCCGGCTTCATGCAGCTTGCGGAAGGTCTTGCGCTTGTCGGCGACGGACGGACGGACGCTCATTGCAACACTCTCAAGCTCAGTGGTTGTCCCGCGGCACGGATTTCTGCGCCACGCGCTGATATTTGACCGCGGGTCCCAGAACCATGCCGCTGCCGAGCTGCTCGACCATGGCGCGCTGAATCTCCTGCCACGGCGTCTGGCTTTGCGGATAGTGATAGCCGCCGTTTCTCTTGAGCGCAGCACCGCGCTCGGCCAGTTCGGCCGGCGGCACCAGCATGTCGACGGTGCCCTTGTTGAGATCGATGCGCACGCGGTCGCCGGTCTTGAGCAACGCGAGCCCGCCGCCAGCCGCAGCTTCGGGCGAAGCGTTGAGGATCGACGGCGAGCCCGAGGTTCCCGACTGCCGGCCGTCGCCGATGCATGGCAGCGAGGTGATGCCGCTTTTGATCAGCGCCGCGGGCGGCTGCATGTTCACTACCTCGGCCGAACCCGGATAGCCGATCGCTCCGGCGCCGCGCATGAACAGGATCGAGCGTTCGTCGATCGCCAGCGCCGGATCGTCGATGCGGCGGTGATAGTCTTCGGGTCCATCGAACACCACGGCGCGGCCTTCGAAGGCGTTCGGATCCTTGGCATCGCTGAGATAGCGCCGGCGGAAGTCGTCGGAGATGCCGCTCGTCTTCATGATCGCGGAATCGAACAGGTTGCCGTGCAGCACCTTGAACCCGGCGCGCGGCTTGAGCGGCTTGTCGTAAGGCCGGATGACGGCGGAATTGCTCGCCTTCGCCCGTACCACGTTGTCGCCCATGGTCTTGGCGTTGATGGTGAGCGCGTCGCCGTGGATGCGGCCCGCGGCAAGGAGTTCATGCATCACCGCCGGCAGTCCGCCGGCGCGGAAATAATCTTCGCCGAGATATTCGCCGATCGGCTGCATATTGACGAGGAGCGGCACGTCGTAGCCGATCCCCTCCCAGTCTTCGATCTCGAGCTTGACGCCGACGTGGCGGGCAATGGCGCAGAGATGGATCGGCGCATTGGTCGAGCCGCCGATCGCCGAGCAGGCGACGATCGCATTCTCGAAGGCGGCGCGGGTGAGAATGTCCGAGGGCTTGAGGTCCTCGCGCACGATCTCGACGGCGCGCACGCCGGTCTCGTAGGCGATCTGGCCGCGTTCGCGGTAGGGCGCCGGGATCGCGGCACAGCCGGGAAGCGACATGCCCAACGCCTCGGCCATTGCATTCATGGTCGACGCGGTCCCCATGGTGTTGCAGTGGCCGATCGACGGTGCGGAGGCGGCGACGATGTCGATGAATTGTTGGTAGTCGATCTTGCCGGCGGCATGGTCCTCGCGCGCCTGCCAGACGACAGTGCCGGAGCCGGCGCGCTTGCCGTCGCGATAGCTGTCGAGCATCGGTCCGCCGGAGAGCACGATCGCCGGCGTATTGACGGTCGCGGCCGCCATCAGTGCCGCGGGCGTGGTCTTGTCGCAGCCGGTCGTCAGCACCACGCCGTCGAGCGGATAGCCGTATAGCACCTCGACCAGGCCGAGATAGGCAAGGTTGCGGTCAAGCGCCGCGGTCGGGCGCCGGCCGGTCTCCTGAATCGGATGCATCGGAAACTCGAGCGCAACGCCGCCGGCGGCGCGGATGCCCTCGCGCACGCGCTTGGCCAGCTCGAGGTGATGGCGATTGCAAGGGCTGAGATCGGAGCCGGTCTGGGCGATGCCGATGATCGGCTTGCCAGAGGTTAGCTCGGCGCGGGTGAGGCCGTAATTGAGGTAGCGCTCCAGATAGATCGCGGTCATGCCCGGATTGTCCGGATTGTCGAACCACAATTGCGAGCGCAGCCGGCGTCCTTGCGGACGTTGTGAACCGTTGCCTATCGTCATCGCCGTCTCCCGGACGCCTCCTCCCCGTCCGCATACATATGTCGATTGCCTTTGCTGGACAATTGGGCTGAAGTGCCGCCGCCATGCTGAGAACCGTTGCCGCCTTCGACCGCATCGGCGAGGAGAACGCCTTTGCCGTCCTCGCGCGCGCGACCGAACTTGCGGCACAGGGTCGCGACATCATCAATCTTGGCATCGGGCAGCCGGATTTCCGCACGCCCGACTTCATCGTCGAGGCCGCGGTCAAGGCGCTGCGCGACGGCCACCACGGCTATACGCCCGCGGTCGGCATCTTGCCGCTGCGCGAGGCGGTCGCCGCCGATCTTGGCAAGCGCTTCGAGGTCAAGGTCTCGCCAAGTGAAGTGATGATTATGCCGGGCGGCAAGCCGACGATGTTCATGTCGATCCTGATGTTCGGCGAGCCCGGCGCCGACATCCTCTATCCCGATCCGGGTTTTCCGATCTACCGCTCGATGATCGAATTCACCGGCGCGCGTCCGGTTCCAGTCCCGATCCGGGAAGAGAACGGCTTCGCCTTCTCCGCGGACGAAACGCTCGGCCTGATCACGCCGCGAACCCGGCTCCTGATCCTCAACTCGCCCGCCAATCCGACGGGCGGCGCCACGCCCAAGGCCGAAGTCGACAAGCTCGTTGCCGGCCTGGAGCGTTTTCCAGACGTTGCCGTGATGTCGGACGAGATCTACGACCGCATGCTCTATGACGCCGAGACCCATGTCTGCCTGCTGCGCTATCCCTCGATCCGCGACCGGCTCATTCTGCTCAATGGCTGGTCGAAGACCTACGCCATGACCGGTTGGCGGCTCGGCTATGCAGTCTGGCCGGGCAAGCTTTACGATTACGCGCGCAAGCTCGCGGTCAACCTGCATTCCTGCGTCAACGCTTCGGCGCAATATGCCGGGCTCGCGGCGCTGACCGGTCCTCAGGGTGAGGTGGCGGCGATGGTTGCCGAGTTCGACAAGCGGCGAAAAGTCGTGGTCGACGGCCTCAACCGGCTCCCCGGCATGTCGTGCGCCACGCCCAAGGGGGCGTTCTACGCCTTTCCCAATATCAAGCGCACCGGGTGGAAGGCGAAGCCGCTCGCCTCGGC
>Ga0187782_10001737_pt1 | contig 15978 bp, 10 predicted proteins | sample 0715_SJ02_MP15_2_FD_132454 | JGI IMG/M metagenome (GOLD analysis project Ga0187782, IMG submission 132454) | Tropical peat soil microbial communities from peatlands in Department of Meta, Colombia - 0715_SJ02_MP15_20_MG | ecosystem: Environmental > Terrestrial > Soil > Wetlands > Peat | place...
GATTTTTGGGCCGCTCATCGGCTTCAGAATGCCGTTTATGCTGGTGGGCTGGGCGAAGCCGACGCCAGTCATGACGAGAAATTTCCGGAACATTGTGCGCGACGATAATCTGACCACGCTGGCCGGGCCGATTTCGAATCTGATCCTGGTAATTGTGGCGCTGATCGGGCTGACGGTGATGGCGTTCACTGTGCCGGGCGGCGCGCAGACTGTCCGTTTTTCTTTTGCCGCCGCTCTGGGAATGACGGAGGCGAGCGGGGCGCACCCTATTGCGCTGCTTTTGAGCCTGGGAATCCTCATCAATCTCTCGCTTTTCTTCTTCAATTTGCTGCCGATTCCGCCGCTCGACGGGAGCCGGGTGGTGCGCAATATGCTGCCGTACAATGCGGTGCAGACGTATGACCGGATCGGCGGATGGATCAGCTACCTGCTGATGATTTTTGTAGGCGGCTACGTGCTGCGGCTGCTGCTGATCCCCGCGCTGGTGCTGGTTTTCTCGTTCCTGTCGCATCTGTGACGGTTTGAAGATTGCGGCCCAGTTTTCCGATTCAGTTCCCGATACAATGGAGTGAGAATCGGAACGCATTTGAGCGACGGCGGCGCGGCGTTTTTCGCTCTGCCGGGGATCGATAGAATTTATGCTTGATGGGAAAAAGTCATCGTCGCCGCGGCCGCGCGTGCTGAGCGGGATGCGCCCGACGGGGAAGCTGCATTTGGGGAACTACCTGGGCGCACTGGCCAACTGGGTGAAGCTGCAGGACGAGTACGAATGCTACTTCTTCATTGCCGACTGGCACGCGCTGACGACCGATTATGCTGACCCGAGCCAGATTGCGCCGAACACGCTCGAAGTGTTGTTGGATTATCTGGCGGCGGGGCTCGATCCCGAGCGTAGCGTGCTGTTTTTGCAGAGTCGGGTGTTGCAACATGCGGAGCTGGCGCTGCTATTGGGCATGAGCACTCCGCTGGGTTGGCTGGAGCGCGTGCCCAGCTATAAGGAGATGCAGGAGAACCTGACCAACAAGGACCTGACGACGTATGGGTTCTTGGGATATCCGGTTTTGATGGCGGCGGACATTCTGCTCTATCAGGCGGATTTCGTCCCCGTAGGACAGGACCAGCAGGCGCACGTTGAGCTGACTCGGGAGGTGGCGCGGAGGTTCAATTCGTTCTACCCGAAGAAGTACGGCAGCAAGGGCATGAGTGTTCTTTCTGAGCGGGAAGCGGCTGAGGACGCCTTACGCGGATCGCCATTTGAGGCTGGTACAGCGGTTTTGGAGCTTGGGCGTTTAGAGGCGGTTTTGCCCGAGCCGAAAGTGCTGCTGACGCCATCGCCGAAGCTGCCGGGGACCGATGGGCGCAAGATGTCGAAGAGCTACGGGAACACGATTCTGCTCAGCGACCCGGAGCCGGTGGTGCGGCAGAAGCTGAAGACGATGGTGACAGATCCGGCGCGCATTCGGCGAACCGATAAGGGCGATCCGGACAAGTGTCCGGTGGGGGACTTGCACAAAGTGTTCTCGACGCCGGAAACGATGGCCAAAGTGTACGAGGGGTGCAGGTCGGCGGGGATCGGATGCATCGAGTGCAAAAGCTGGGCGGCCGATGGGATGATGAAGGTTTTGCAGCCGATCCACGAGCGAAGGTGCAAGGTAACGGAAGCGCAGGCGAAGGAGATTCTGGTAGAGGGTTCGAAGCGGGCGGCGGTGCGCGCCGAGCAGACGATGGTGGAAGTGCGCCAGGCAATGCGATTGACGTGCCCGTGACGGCGAGCGCGTGACCGGTGTGCGCAGAAGCACGAAGAATGGCGTATAGAGAGAACGCAACGCGGATGAGAACGTGGTTTGAGCGGCCAGGAAAGCGCGTGCGATGAACGGGAAAGTTTCGTGGTGGCGCAGGGCGCTCGAATTCGCGCTGGGTCCGGTTCGGCTGGGACTGGGGCTGATTTGGCGCAATGGAACAATGGCGGAGGGCTCGAGCGCTGGGATCGAACCACGGATGGCAAGCGGCGAGTTTGAAGAACGAAAAGGAAAAACCGTAGCGGAAGAGCTGGAAGCAGCGACGGATGGACCGGAAGAAGAGACTATAACTATAGAGCCGATAGAAGACGCTGCGGCCAAAGAACAGCATGCGAAGACTGTTAGGAAAGAACCGAATGACGCTAATGATGTAAGCGATGAAGCAAAACCAGAGATTCTGCCGATGCATTCTTCCCCCCATTTCGAAACGGCTCCGGATCGTGCCGAGCAGGCTGTTGAAACGGTTTCCGGCGCTGAAGAGAGAATGGAGATGTCGGCGGCTAAGAGGCCGGTCGAGGACCCGCCAGCAGAGAAGCCGGACCCGCCGGTACAGGAACCGCCAGTGGAAGAGCCGGAACCGCCAGAGGAAATAGGGGCGCAGGCTGCGAGCGGAGCGGATCGGCGCAATGCGGAAGAGGGCGCAGATCCGGTTCTGGGAAATGAGACTGGGCAGCCGGTGAGAGTTGAAGTGCGCAGTGAAGTTCCGGCGGTCGGTTCTGGCGACGCGAGCAAAGGCGCTCCGGCTGAAATCCAATCTCAGGCCGATGGTGCTAACCGAGGAATGGATCTGCCTGCCGCCAGGGAGGAACAGATTGCAGTTGCGGGTGCAGGACTCGCAGAGACCGGCGCAGTTACCGAATCGCAGCCGATCGAAGCCGCATTTGCCGCGGCAGAAGCCGTGCGCCTGGGTGAGGCGGTCCCGATTTCTGAGACGGCCCCTCGCTTACCGTCGGATGGGAAGCCGTCCCACGAGCGGACAACTCAAGAAAAGATTGCCGCGGCACTGAGGGCGCGGGGGGAAGACGCAGATCAGTCGCCGTTTTCGGTGATTGTGAGAGAGGTTTACGAAGGACCGTTCGATTTACTTCTCGATCTCATCCGCAGGCAGGACATCGATATCTACGACATCCCGATTGCGAAAATTACGGCGCAGTTTTTGGCATACGTGAATCGGCTGCGTGCGAGCGATATGGATGTGGCCGGGGAGTTCATCTATACGGCGGCGTTGCTGATTCACATCAAGAGCAAGATGCTGCTGCCGCGCGCGGCGGCGGGGCCGGAGGAATCGGCCGATGATCCGCGGCGCGAACTGGTGGAGCGGCTGCTCGAGCACGAGCGCTTTAAAAACGCGGCGCAGATGCTCAATGAGAAACAGATGCTGGAGGCGGCGACGTGGACCAATCCCGGGGCGCGGGAGTTTCGCGAGGGCGAGGAAGCGGAGCCGGAAATCGCCGCCGACACTACGGATCTGGTGCGAATTTTTCGCGACATTCTGGAGCGGGCGCGCAACCGCCCGATTTTGGACGTGTTAGAGGATACGGTTACGGTGGGCCAGATGATTCAGTTTTTGGCGCGCCGGCTAACGATGGAAGACAAGCCGGTGGCGCTCAAAAAATTGCTGAGCCATACGCATTCCGAACGCGCGCTGATTGCCATGTTTCTAGCGTTGCTGGAATTGGTTCGGCTGCAGGCGGTTTTACTCAGACAAGACCGGCAGTTCAGCGAAATCTTCATCAAGAAGAACACCGGCTTCGATGCGGCGTTGAATCAGGGCCTGGTGGAGGCGCGGGACGACTGGCGGTGAAGTCGCCCGCGAACACCGCCGGAACGAGGACCTCAAATCGCGATGCGTCGATTGCGAGCGGCTGCCCTCATTGGCCGAATTGTACACTGACGGTAATGGCAAGGTTTCCCAGGAAAACTCACGAAGTTGCGCTATGTGCGGCGATGGCTGCGCTGTTGTGGGGTGCGGGTTGGGCATTGCTTTGCGCGCAGGAGAATGCGCTGCAGACACCGGCGAGCGAGCTGGCGCTGGTTCCGTTCGCGGAGCCGGCGGTGAACGCGTTGCCGCTGCCTGAAGATCGCGGAGCCGCAGACCTGGAACAGACGCTGAAGCGGCTCAACACGACGGCAAGCGTGCTGGTGATCGTTGCGCACCCGGACGATGAGGATGGCGCGCTGATGACTTATCTTTCGCGCGGGTTAGGTGCGCGCGTCACGCTGCTGACGCTTACTCGCGGCGAGGGGGGACAGAACGCGATGTCGGCCGAGAGCAATGACGAGCTGGGGCTCATCCGCACGAGTGAGTTGCTGAAGGCAGATGAATATTACGGCGTGCAACAACTTTGGGGAACGGAGGCGGATTTCGGCTTCTCGAAGACGCAAGAGGAGTCATTCGCGAAGTGGGGACATGATCGCGTACTGTATGACGCTGTGCTGGCAGTGCGGATGGTCAGGCCGCAGGTGATTATGTCGACGTTTGTGGGCGGCGTGACGGATGGACACGGACATCACCAGGTTGCAGGCGAGATTGCGCAGGAAGCGTTTAAGGCGGCGAGCGATCCGGCGGTGTTTCCGGAGCAGTTCCGCGCGGTGAAGGACGGCGGCTCGGGACTGGAGCCGTGGCAGCCGCTGGCGGTGTACTCGCGTGTGCCGTTTGCGCCCATCGCCAATGGACAGATGTTCGACTATGCGACCGGAAAGTGGGCTCCGGCAAAGTTTCGCAATTACGTTACGGGCGAGTGGATCGAGGGCGAGCTCAAAGCAGACGCGACCATTCCGGTGGGAAGGTGGGACGCGACGTTAGGACGAACGTACGTGCAGATTGCGCGCGAGGGTTGGGGCGAGCAGAAGTCGCAGTACGGAGGTGCGAACCCAGCGTTGGCGGAGCCGGAATCGGATGGTTATCATTTGTGGGCTGCGGCTCCAGAAGCGACGGGCGGGCTCAAGGGAGGTGATGCCGGCCTTTTTCAAAACAACAGGGTCCACATTGATACAAGCCTGCAGGGCATGGGACGGCTGGTGGAGGCCGCGCCGCCGGCGTGGCTCAACGATGGCCTGTATAAACTCCAAGGCGACTTAATTGAGTTCGATAGAGATTGCCGGAATCAAAACGGCGCCTTTCAACGCAGCAATGACGGCGCGCACAAGCTCGTGCCGATTTATCGCGAGGCGCTGGATTTGTACGCACACGTAAAGGCGAGCGACCTGGGCGCGGATGCGAAAGCCGGACTCGAACTGGAGCTAGGTGAAAAAATCGAACAGTTTCAGGCGGCACTGAAAGAACTAATTGGTCTCGACATGGTCGCATTTGTGACAGGAGGCAGCGGCGGGCAAGGCTCCGCAGGACGCGGCTCGTCGGCCGACGAAACGGCACGCAGCGTTTGGCCCGGCGAGGATTTTGGCGTGCGCGTGCATTTGGCTCAGGGAATCGCGGGTGCGCGGCTGAGCCGAGTGTGGCTGGAGAGCGGCGGCGGCGCATCTTTGAAGATCGAGAATTCCGGCGGTGCGATGGACACGAGCGACGATTCATGGATGGCGGCTGATCGCAATTTCAATGTGCGGGTGCCGGAAGATGCGCAGCCCACTCGACCGTTCTTCACGCGGCCAACAACCGAGCAGCCGTATTACGACATTGCCAACGAAGCTTGGCGCGAGCGCTCGTTTGCGCCGTATCCGTTGAGTGCGTGGGCGGAATTCGCGTTTGACGGGGTTCCGATTCGCCTCGGGCAGGTGGTACAAACGCTGGCGCGCGTCGGCGGAGTAGGCGGTGGCTACGAGCCGCTGCCGGTCACGCCGGCAATCGGCGTTCGCGTGGAACCCGGGGCTCGGATTCTGCCGCTCGATGGATCGCCGTTGCCGGTAACTGCGATTGTTCATGCCGAGCGAGCGGCCGAAGGAACAGTGCAGTTGAAGCTGCCGGACGGTTGGCACGCAGAGCCTGAGCTACGTGAGTTTCATTTGAAAACTGCGGGAGACACGGAGCCGCTGGCATTTTCAGTAAGCCCGGCCGGCGATCTGAAGACGCAGACTTACGCAATTTACGCTTTCGCGCATACCGGCGAGAAAGATTACTCGACAGGCTGGCGCAGCATCGGCTATCCAGAGCTGCGACCCTATAACCAGTACAAAACTGCAGAGCTGAGGACGCGCAAGGTCGATGCGAAGGTGGCGCCGGGCCTGCGAGTGGGATACATCATGGGCACGGGCGACCGGGTTCCGGAGGCGATTGAGGCGCTCGGCGTGACCCCGCATCTGCTCACAGACCAAGAGCTCAAGTCCGGCGATCTGGCGCAGTGGAACGTGCTGGTCGTCGGTATACGGGCGTACTCGGCAAGGCCGGGGTTGACTGCCGGGCAGGGGCGGTTGGACGATTTTGTGGAACGAGGCGGAACCCTGATTGTGCAGTATCAAAGCGGCACGTTCCCCGCGCCCCTGCCGGTGACCATGGCACAGATGCCGGAGCGCGTAGTCAATGAGCAGTCGCCTGTTAAGTTGCTCGACCCCGGAAACCCGCTCCTCACGTGGCCCAACAAGATCACGGCGGCAGATTTCAATGGATGGTTTGAAGAGCGCGGCCACGGATTCCCGGATACTTGGGACTCAGGCTACTCGGCGCTCACCGAGACAGCCGATCCGGGGCAGGATCCGCAAAAGGGTGGGTTGCTCGTCGCGCATCGCGGTAAGGGTATCTATATTTATGTTGCCTACGCGCTGTATCGGCAGTTTCCGGAGTTGGTGCCAGGCGCTTATCGGATTATGGCGAACTTACTCAGTGTGGGCAAGGAAGTTTTAGAAGATACGAGGTAACTTCAGGCCTAGCGCTATTGACAGAACGTCAAAACGCGAATTAGATTCTTACCAATGAGAGATTTTTGGTTAATGTCGTGTAAATTTCCGCGATGTTAACCACGGTTGCAAGCCCACCCTGTGAATTGTCTGTGAATTCGTCAAATATTCATACAACTCTGCGAGGCTTAGCTTCGAAAGCGGCGAGGGTGTTTTTCGAGGTGCGCAGAGCTTCCGCTTTCTCGGCCAGGTGAGCGCGCCGACGGGTTGTCATCGATTCTTCCTATTTCATCGTCGCGTCTGGGGTGCATGAGACCGGTGCGCTTCATGCGAACTCGGGTGCCGTCACGATTCAACACACAATTCCTGGGAAAAAAGAGAGGCCCAAATGAAACTTAGGTTGAATGTGGCTGCTGCGTCGGTTCTGGCAGCCAGTCTCGTTGTTTCGTTTACCAACGCGAGCGGCCAGGAGCCGCAAGCGCCCAAGCACACCGCAACCAAGAGAGCCGCAAAGCCGGCGGACCCTTCGGTGCAAGAGCAAATCGATGCGTTGCGGCATGAATTCCAAACCCAGATCGACAGCCTAAAGAGCGACCTTGCCGCGAAGGATGCCGAGCTGAAGCAGGCGCAACAGGCGGCGGCGGACGCGCAGGCGGCAGCGGCCAAGGCAGAAGCGGACGCGACCTCGCAGCAGCAGGCGTTTACCGAGAATTCGCAGGCGGTTACCTCGCTGCAAGACTCGGTTAAGGACTTGAAAGCCAATCAAGTTTCGCTGGCGACGACGGTTTCAGACGAAACGTCGAACTTGAAGAAAGCGATCAACAATCCGGACGCGATCCGATTCAAGGGCACGGCACTTTCCTTCACAGGCAGCTTCCTGGCGGCCGAAAGCGTGAACCGCACCGCGGCCACCGGCGGCGACATCAACACATCATTTACCGGCATCCCGCTGCAGAACTCGGAGGCGTACCAATTGAGTGAGTTCTTCGGGTCGGCCCGCCAGTCGCGTCTCGCTTTCAAGGCGGTCGGCAAGCTGCCCAGCGCCGTGCTGAGCGGCTATTATGAATTGGACTGGCTTAGCTCCGGTACAACGTCAAACAACAACCAATCGAACAGCTACACACTGCGGCAGCGCCAGTTGTGGGCCGATGCGAAAACGACGTCCGGCTGGGACGTATCCGCCGGCCAAGGTTGGACGCTGGCAACGGAGACCACCCAGGGCTTGACGCGCGGGACGGAGATCCTGCCGGCCACCATCGACCCGCAATACGAGCCCGGCTTTGTTTGGGCGCGGCAGTACAGCTTCCGCGTGACCAAGGACATCGGCAAGACGATTTTCCTGGGCGCCTCGGTTGAAAACCCAGAGACGCTCAACCCGACAACGGCGGGCACGGTGACTATTCCCATTCTTGTCTCAACCCTCGGAACCAGCGGCGGCCTTTACAACGCCTTCAACGGCAGCTACTCGTTCAACTACGCGCCGGACTTTATCGTGAAGGCGGCGCTCGAGCCTGGTTGGGGACACTGGGAACTTTTCGGAATCGATCGCACCTTCCGCGATCGCATCTACCCGAGCGTCACGACTTCCGTCGGCGCCTACAACGACACGGAACTGGGTGCCGGCCTGGGCGGCGGTTTCCGGGGTCCGCTGCTCGACAAAAAAGTTTCCATCGGGCTGAAGGGACTGTGGGGTCAAGGGATAGGACGCTACGGCTCCTCGACTATTGTCGACGTGACGGAGCGGCCGAGCGGACTTCTTTCTCCAATTCACGGTTTCTCGGCGCTTAGCACTCTCGAATTGAATCCCAACGCGCGCACGACGATTTACTTCAACTACGGCGGCGACTACGTTGACCGCGACTACGTGCTGAACGGGACGACGCAGGTGGGATATGGAACGCGGAGCGCAACAATGACGGGCTGCGGCCTGAGCACAAGCGAGCCTTTGCCCACGGCGGCAACAGCAGCCGCCATTTCGATCGCTCCGAGCAGCTGCGCCGGCAACACAAAGGACGTGCAGGAGTTCACGGCCGGTTACTGGTTGAACATTATTGCCGGGCCGCAAGGGCGTCTTCGCCAAGGCCTCCAATATAGCTTGATCCGCCGCGATCTTTGGTCGGGCAACGGCGGCACGACAAACCCCAGCAATGGCGCTCACGGCGACGACAACATGATCTTCACGCCGTTGCGTTATTACCTGCCGTAGAGATTTGGCGCGCAAGCGCTTTGAGAGAAGGTGGGCGGTCGAAGTTTAGGCCGCCCATTTTTTGTTTGCGGTCATTCAGAAGAAAGGCCCGGGCGATTCATCCCGAGCCTTTGAAAAATGAAGCAATCGAGGTAATACAGGGCCGGCGCCGAGTTACTCGGAGGTTGCTTCGACCGGGTTAGTCTGGGCGACCGTCCAGTCGGGTGCGCCGACCTTGAAGCGCGCGAAGCGGCGCACGGTGATGTTCTCGCCGAGTTTGGCAACCTTGTGCGCAATAAGTTCCTTGATATTTATCGTCTGGTCCTTGATGAAGGGCTGTTCGAGCAAGCAGACTTCTTCGTAAAACTTGGCCATCTTGCCTTCTACGATCTGTGGAACGAACTTCTCCGGTTTGCCGGTAGCCGCGGCTTGGGCGCGATAGATTTCCTTTTCGCGTTCCAGGTCTTCGGCGGTGACGTCCTCACGCTTGACGTAGCGAGGGTCGCTGGCGGCAACGTGCATGGCGAGATCCTTAAGAAGCTCCTGAAAATCGTCGGTGCGCGCGACAAAATCGCTCTCGCAGTTGAGCTCGAGTAGAACGGCGATTTTGCCGCCGGCGTGAATGTAGGCGCCGACCGCGCCCTCATTGGTAACGCGCGAGGCCTTCTTTTGCGCCGAGGCCATGCCGCGTTTGCGCAGCACGACGAAGGCTTCTTCGATGTTTCCCTTGGATTCCTGCAGGGCTTTGAGGCAGTCGCCCATGGGCGCGCCGGATTTCTCACGAAGTTCTTTCACTAATTTGGCGTCAATCTTTTCAGTCACTGTTGTCATCTCTCTCTTTTCTTCAGACCGCGAGCGGCCTCGCGAACGGATCGCAATGCGGAATATACGAGGATAATTTTATGCCAGCAGCATTTACGGCATAAGAAAAGCGTGGCGCTTCATCCCAAGGTCAACCCAAGCGGCCACGCTTTACTGGAATAAGCACGATCTGCAGCGCAAAAGCGATTAGAAGCCCCCCTCGGCCACGTCCGCTTCGTCCAGTGCGGCCACTACCGCAGGCGCTTTACGGACGCCGCTTCCGTAAACCGAATCCATGTCGATTTCGTCGACGGTAGACGCATCCACGGGGAACTCCTCTGCCGGTTCGGCGGGTTCGGCCTCGGGGGCCTCTTCCTGAAATGTCTTGTCGCCGAGGAGATTCACGCCTTCGGCGGCGGAGTCGGCAATCTTTGAGGTGAAGAGGCGAATGGCGCGGAGGGCATCGTCGTTTCCCGGGATCACGAAGTCGACCATAGTGGGATCGCAGTTGGTGTCGACGACGGCGACCACCGGGATGCCCAACTTGCGCGCTTCTTTGACTGCGATGACCTCGTTGTTGGAGTCGACGACGAAGATCGCGTCGGGCAGACGCTTCATGCTTTTGATGCCAGCGAGGTTCGCTTGGAGGTGCTTGCGCTCGCGCTCGAGGTGAATGACTTCCTTTTTGGTCAGCAGGTCGTAGCGCCCGTCGGTGGCCATTTCGTCGAGTTCCTGAAGGCGCTTCACCGACTTCTGTACCGTTACCCAATTGGTGAGCAGGCCTCCCAGCCAACGCTGGTTGACATAGGGCATGCCGGCGCGCGTCGCTTCTTCTGCAATTGCATCCTGGGCCTGGCGCTTGGTGCCGACGAAGAGGATGGCCTTACCGCCGGCGCACAAATCCGTGACAAACTTGGACGCGTCTTTGAAAAGCTTGAGCGTCTTTTGCAGATCGATGATGTAAATTCCGTTGCGCTCGCCGAAGATATACTCCTTCATCTTTGGATTCCAGCGCTTGGTTTGATGCCCGAAGTGAACACCTGCTTCGAGCAACTCTTTCATGGTGATGTTGGCCAATGGCCCTCCTTTGTGGACTGCATTCCGGCTTGGCCGGAATTTATCCCCTTGCGGGGAGATTTGGAAACCAGGTACTGGGAACAGGAAAATAGAGTTACATCTTCGCTATTCCTTAGGCCCAACTTGCCTCGCAATCGCGCTAGCGTTTGCTGAACTGGAACCGTTTCCGCGCGCCCTTCTGGCCATACTTCTTTCGCTCCTTGACGCGCGCGTCGCGGGTGAGCAATCCTTCCGCCTTGAGCGTTTTGCGCAACTCTGGGTTGAATTCGATCAAGGCGCGGGCGATGCCCATTTTTACAGCGTCGGACTGTGCCGAAACTCCGCCGCCACTGACGTTGGCCAGGACATCGAAACTCGAGTCGAGCTCGGCCACTTGAAGAGTGCGCTTGGCTGCGGCACGCTGCTGATCGGTAACGAAGTGTTCCTCGAACTTCTTGCCATTCACCTTCCACTCGCCCGAGCCGGGACGCAGGAAGACGCGGGCGATTGCCGACTTGCGCCGCCCCGTTCCGTAGTATTGAACTAGATCCTCTGCCATTCGTTTCCTCTTCGCTGCTTTTACGCAATTTTCAGTTCCACCGGTTTTTGAGCCGAGTGGGGATGTTTGTCACCGCTGTAGACCTTCAGCTTGGCAGCCATTGCACGGCCGAGCTTGGTTTTAGGCAACATGCCCTTGATGGCCTCTTCGAGGACCTTTTCAGGCCTGCGGTTGAGCAAGCGAGTGAAGGACTCCTCGCGCAGACCACCGGGAAAGCCCGTGTAGCGGCGATAGATCTTGCTCTGCGGCTTCAGGCCGGTCAGGAGAACCTTTTCCGCGTTGATGACGACGACGTGGTCACCGGTGTCGAGGTGGGGCGTGTATTGGGGGTTCAGCTTGCCGCTGAGCACGCATGCGGCTTTGGTAGCCAGCCTCCCAAGCGTCTGGCCATTGGCGTCCAGGACGTACCATTTGCGGCTGATATCCGTGCCGCTCGGAATAACGGTCGACATGTCTCTCCTACTCTCGAAAAACACCAGCGGGCAGCCGCAGTCGATGGACGCAAGCTGCGATGGATGGTGCGGGCCAAGAAGCTCTCGCGCACAACAAATTCGCCCGCGCAAAACGTGCGGGCCTGAAATTCTACCCACTACCAAACAAACCTGTTCGGGTGAGAAGCCGCGGGAGTCAGCTCCTTGGGGAGCGCCGGCTGGGCTGGACGAATTTCACAAGTCCCCGAAGCCGGTGGCCTTTTCCAGAGAAGCCCGCCGAAATCCGGCTCAGGCCTACTGCCAGATAGATTCGTGTGGGAACACACGAGCCTAGGCGCAACACCGCGCAAGATTTATAGGTTACCGGAAAAGAGTGGTCAAGTCAACGCGAAACAGGCGATGGCAGGCGATGGTTGAAAACCTGCTGCAATCTCGTTTGTTGGCCCGTTTGCGGAAGACAAATATAGCCCAAAGATGGCAGCAATGCCGTAGCGGAAGGCCTTGGCCAAGTGGTAGGTGAACTCATAAGAGAAATTCTGGAAACTCGTCATGAGCTTTCTCCAAGCGGAGAAGGCGGGGCGCGTTTGGATAGGTGAGGAAGAAGCAGCCCTCGCGCAAGTCCTGAAATATCCAGCCTTTGAAATCCTGATGAAGGGACTTTCAGCAAGATTTATGAAATTTATCTTGCACATCACGCTTATTGCGTGTATATTTCGCTCGCACTATGAACTATCTCTATAGAACGGAGCGCATCCATGGTGCGCGCGCCGAGTCATCTATGACGCTTCCATGCCGCATTCGCCAGCAGCGACAGGCGAGGATCGCTCGCTCTCTCCCGTCGTCGGGCGGGAATGAATGAGATTAGCCATTCAACCAGAGTGAAGGGGTCCCACATGAAGTATCTAAATTCTTTTCTTTTGCTGTTTCTATCCGCAGCCGGCTTTGCACAAGCTCCGTGGTCAGGTTTGTTGAGTCGATCGCGTGCTACCGACTGGACGCAGGCCGGTGCTACGATACCCGCGGGAACGATTCCTGCCTGCGCAACCCAACCGGCCTTCAGCGCCGGGACCGACGCAGCGACCGCTATCACCGCGGCCTTCAATGCGAATGCAGGCGGTGCCAGCTATTGCCAGATCAACATACCCGCGGGAACCTATCAGGTTACCGGGTCTCTGAATTTCGACTACCCCGGTCCCGCCAACGTAGTGATCAGCGGCGCAGGACCCGACAAGACGCACTTTGTGTGGACAGCAGTTCCACCGTCGAGATGCAACGGCCTAGGGTTTACTGCCTTGTGCGTTTTCAATGGGGATCAAGAGGAAGATAGTATACAGTTCCAGTTCCAGAATACTGCCCAGGTAACTGGAGATTTAACTCAAGGAAGCACGGAAATTACGCTGACTAACATCTCCGGCCCGGTCCCACTGAGGGTAGGTTCTATTCTGGAGTTTCAACAAGCGGACCCGGCGACCGATAACGGCAACGCATTCTTCTGCGGTACGGCCGGTTTCCAAGGGGCGTGCTCGGAGGAGGGCGGGAGTAACGGTCCGGATATTATTCCCGGCGATCCGGGATATACCGAAAGTGCAAACCTGAGGGCCAATCTATCACAGCTTGTTCTTGTGACGTCATGCGGGACCAATACGACATTCGGCACATTCTGCACGGGCGACCCAGTTACTGTGACGATCGGCAGTCCAATCAGAGCTCCTAACTGGTCACCTACAGCACTTACGGTCGCCACTTGGTCCAATCGATTGCCGATATCCAATATCGGTGTCGAGGGTATAAGTCTCGATGTCTCCAACGTCGTTTCCAATGAAGACACCGGCGTCGCCCTGGGTATTATCACGGAATGCCATCTTTGCTCGAATGCATGGTTTTCCAATATGGCCTCGTACAGTGGAAGCGCCGCTCCGACAAATAGCGGACTTGTACCCGGACAGGCCGCGTCTAACCACTTTCTCCCCTGGCAAGCCACTCATGTGACAATTCAGGATTCTTATATGTACGGCTCCAATGCCGCGGCGAATGGATACGGGATTGACTGGGCCGCCAGCACCTCCGACTCGTTAGGGATTAATAATATTAGTCAGCATCTTGCGTCAGCATATATTACTGAACACGCGACTGGAGATGTATTTGCGTATAACTACGCAGTAGACGATTTCTTCGGCTCAAATTGGCAGGCGTGCGATCAAACCGAACACGATGCGGGCGACCACGGCCTGTTATGGGAAGGGAATGTCGGAATCTGCGTGGCAGAAGACGACATACACGGGTCTCATGACTTCAATACTTACTATCGCGAATATCTAAGCGGTCTTGATCCGGCAACGGAAGCTGGACCGAGAACCGATAACACACTTACTTATCAACTCATGGCATACGCCCGTTACATCAATATCGTTGCCAATGTAACGGGTACGGTGGGGTTTGATAACACTTATGAAAACGTCGGCCTAAGTGGAAACCTCAATAGCTGTCCTTCCCAACCCGAGACGGCGATCTATTCACTGGACTTCAGCAACCAGAATCAGGTGCCGTACAGTCCAACGTGTATTGGTAGTTCCTACACCATTGACAATGACCCCCTTGTTGTGGGCACTCTCATGCGATGGGGCAACTACGATGTTGTTACAGGCGCCGTTCGCGAAGACCCGTTCGAGACGGCCGCAATTGCTCCAGTCTATCCAGGGCTTAGCTTCCCGTCAATCAGATTCCCCGCTTCCTTCTTCTTAAGTGCTAAACCCTCATGGTGGCTCTTCCCAAATGGAACGCAGGCGCCGTGGCCGGCGATCGGTCCTGACATAACCGGCGGGAATATCGCGGGCACGGCCGGCCATGCCTGGTTGAATCCGGCAGCTAACTGCTACCTGAATGTATTGCGCGGCAAGGTCGACGGCTCGAGTGGGCCGATGCATAACTTCACCGCGGATACATGTTATGGCTCGGTGCCCATCGCGGCGACCCCGGTTATCTCGCCTGGGACAGGGGCATACAAGGCGGCGCAGACAGTGACCATCGGCGATTCGACTCCCGGGGCTGCGATTTATTACACCACGGATGGGTCCACGCCGACCGCGTCCTCAACTATCTACGACGAGCCATTCCCAGTTAGTTCGACCACCACCGTGAATGCCATCGCGATCGCGGGAGGCGAAACGCAATCGGCAACCGTCTCTGCAGCGATTACCATCGGTTCGATGACGCTGGTGCAGGAGTTGTGGTTTGAAGTAAGTTGCTCGCCTACATGCCAAACTGAACGCATCGCGCCGACTGGATTCGGGGACTTGCTGGTTGTATCTGCGCTTGACACAGGATTGGGCAATGGCACCACGGCCAACATAGCGAGCGTTTCCTGCTCTCCGAATTGCGGCGCATGGGTTTTGCCGGGAGCAGTGTGCCAGGCGTTTTCGGGGTACGCGGGCGGGACCGATTGCGCCTATGTTCTGGCTGCAAAACCGGGAGCAAAGACGTTTACGGTGACGATGACAGGCAGCTCGCCCAATGAAGTGCTCCACTTCCGCGAATACAATTCAACGGTCGGGGCCTCCTTCCGCTTCGACGGAGCGGCATCGGGTAATGCTAGTGGAGGCACATGCTTCACTTGCGTGACGCCATCTTTGGATCTGACCGGAACGAACGACGCCGTCATCGCCGCAGGAACTCCGGGGAGTACCTTTGTAAGTGTCAATCCGCCTTACGGCGACCTCGAGATCGATTCGGAGGGTACGGCCGTGGCAGATGTACTCAACACCACGTCGGGGGTCGGGGCGACATTCACCCAAAGCAACACGAACGGCGATCTTGCCGCCTATTTCACCATCGCATTTACAGATGCCGGTGCTCCAGCGGCGGCTGCGCCGGTGTTCTTCCCTGCGGGAGGGAACTCCTTCGGTCCGGTGACGGTGACGATCGGCGATTCGATAGCGGGGGCTGCGATCTTTTACACCAGCGATGGGACCGCACCGACGTCCAGCTCGACTTTGTACAACGGTCCGATCTTTGTAGGAGCTTCCGAGACCCTCAAAGCCATTGCCATGGTTGCCGGAGACACGAACAGTGCGGTCACAACCGCTACTTATTGCATTGGCTCGCCAATCAATGGTGCTATAGGAAGGGGCTGTCAGTAACTCGGCGGCGATCAGAGCGGTTCCAGAGTTAATGTGCCCTCTTGGATTCAGTAAACGGTCGCGTTTTCTTGAGGGAAACGCCACTTTGCATCCTGGCTTCGCGGTTCTGCAACTCTGGAACCGTTGTAACTCGCCGAATGCCGGCTTGCATCGGTTGGCCCTGATTCACCGCTTAGAGCAGGAGCTGCCAGTAGGCGACGTCGATCCATTGGCCGAATTTGAA
>Ga0187782_10001738_pt1 | contig 15977 bp, 9 predicted proteins | sample 0715_SJ02_MP15_2_FD_132454 | JGI IMG/M metagenome (GOLD analysis project Ga0187782, IMG submission 132454) | Tropical peat soil microbial communities from peatlands in Department of Meta, Colombia - 0715_SJ02_MP15_20_MG | ecosystem: Environmental > Terrestrial > Soil > Wetlands > Peat | place...
CAGGGGCGGATAAGAAAGAGAAACCGGCATCCGCGCAGTTGGTCGATTCAGGCACGTTCGCGGTTTTTGTCAAAGGTCAGCACGTTCTGACCGAGACCTTCAGCGTCGAACAGGAGAACGGCATCAGTGTGGTCAAAGCGCAGCTCCAGGAAACCAGCAACCCCTCTGCGGCGGCTCAAACCTCAGAACTGCGCATGACCTCCGCCGGCGAGTTGGTTCGCTACGACTGGAGTGACAAGAACAGTTCGCTGCTGGTTGTACCCAACAATGAGTTTCTGCTGGAAAAAATCACCACCGGGGGGTCATCGAAGCCGGCCGAGCAGCCATTTCTCATGCCGAAGACTTCGGCGATTCTCGACAATAACTTTTTTGTGCACCGCGAAGCCCTGGCCTGGCGGTACCTGGCATCGGCCTGCACTGTGGACGGTGGGTTGAAGTGCAAACCCAGCGAAGAGTACGGGGTGCTGGTTCCGCAAGACCGCAGTTCGCTGCGCGTGCGCCTGGAGCTCGTTGGCAGGGAGAAGGTCAACATTCGCGGAAACGAACGCGACCTTTTGCGCCTGAACCTTAAGGGCGACGCGTTCTCCTGGGCGCTCTGGCTCGATGACAGCGATCACTTCAAGTTGATACGAGTCCTGATTCCTGACGATAGCACTGAAGTGATTCGGGAATAAACAGTCCGCGCGTTGCTCCGCCCTGGCTTGGCTATCCCTTCAAAAACGGCAGCATTTCCTTGAATGCCGGGGATGCGGAGGAGCGCATCAACTCGTAGATCATCATTTCGGTCGAGGAAATGACCCCGCCTGCTGCGCGCATTCTGTCGAGGCCGATCTTCCAATTCCATTCGCTCCGTGAACTCACCGCGTCGGAGGCGACGTGCACCAGATAGCCCTCGCGCAGCGCGGCCAGCGCCGTCTGCGCGACGCAGATGTGGCTCTCCATGCCGCACAGCAGCAGGGTGTTGCGATGGCCGGGGAGGCGCTTGAGCAGTGTGCAAAAGCTGTCGCTGCCAAAACAAGAGAAACGGTCTTTGTCGATAGCCTCGGTTTGCGGGAGCAGGGAAGCGATCTCGGGAACCGTCTTACCCAAACCTCTCGAGTATTGCGTGCTCAGCATGACGGGCATCTTGAGCGGTCCCGCGGCGCGAATCAGCAATTGCGAATTGCGCACAAGCTGTTCTTTTTGAAAAATCGGCGGCAGGAGCTTTTCCTGAATGTCGATCACAACCAGAGCGCAGGAATCAGGCTCGAGTGCACGGCGGGCTATTTCGGCATAATTCTCACTGGTGGTTTCGATCGCGATGTCCATAGGGACTCCCTGAATTACTGATCACTCAGTGTAACCCGCGGGCGCAACTTACGGTTAAAGAGAAGCAATTCGCAGGCCACATTTGACGGTCTTGCGCACTCATTGGATAATGAAATTACTGCCCCCTCGTTCAACGGCAGGACAGCTGACTCTGGATCAGCATATCGGGGTTCGAATCCCTGGGGGGCAGCCAACTATTTTCAACAACCCCGAGGGCCTTCGTCGCCATCTTCACCCTGAGTGGGGAAGGTGAAGAGGTCCTTCGCTGCGCTCAGGATTTCGCCTGGCGGCTCGGACGCCGCCAAAACGGCTCAAGTTCGAATCCCTGGGGGGCAGCCAACTATTTTCAACAACCCCGAGGGCCTTCGTCGCCATCTTCACCCTGAGTGGGGAAGGTGAAGAGGTCCTTCGCTGCGCTCGGGATTTCGCCTGGCGGCTCGGACGCCGCCAAAACGGCTCAAGTTCGAATCCCTGGGGGGCAGCCAATCAAAATCGCACGAGCCGGCTCCAAATCTTCGAGTAGCCCATGCCAGAGCGACCAGCACAAAGCCATTCCCTGGAAAGCCGTCTTCCTCGAGTCAGCGAAATTACCATCACCGTGACCGGCAGAAAGTCCGGACGCGCCATCTCGATTCCGGTCTGGTTCGTTTGGGAGGACGGGAAGCTTTACCTTTTACCCGTGCAGGGGTCGGATGCACAGTGGTACAAAAACGTGCTCGCGAACCCCTCAATTCGCGTGGATTCCGGCGGCGCGCACAGTGAACTTAAGGTTGTCCGTGTCGCGGATCCCGCGCAGGTTAAAGCCATCGTCGAAAAGTTCCGCGCCAAGTATGGGAAGGGCGACGTGAAGAAGTACTACTCAAAGCTCGACGTAGCCGTCATCGCGCAGACGCACTGATCGTGCGTAAGGCCTTAATCTGTTTTAGCTGCCGACGTAGCGAGCGTACAAACTCCGCGCCACCGCTGTGTCGGTAGTGCCTTTGATGATGGCGCGGCCGTCGGGAAACAGGGTCAGCTCATAAGGCTCGCGCCAGAACTTCAAAACAAATTCATTGTGGCGAACCACGCCATGCGGCGTGAGACGCTGCTGCAATTCAGAAAAATTGATGGGACGGGACCGCTCATGAATCTGCACGGAATTGCGTCCACACAGGGTGATGTGCGGGCGGCCTTCACCGGCCAGATGAATGAAATCCCGCTGGCCGCATGCGCGGCAGCCGAAGCGCGGCTTCGCGGCGGAAATTTCTGCTTGTTCATTGGTCCATACATCGTAGGACCAAAGCGTGTTGCGCAACCGCTCAGCGGCAGCGCCGCCGATCAGCATCTTAATGGCTTCGGTGGCGGCGATCGAAGCCACCAGGTTCACCGCCGTGTTCAGGATGCCCGAGGTCTCACACGTGTCCACCATGCCGCGCGGGCTGTCGGGAAAAATGCAAGCCAGGCAGGCGGTTTTACCCGGGATTACGTTCATCGTCGCCGCGTAGCTGCCCACAGCAGCCGAATAAATCCAGGGAAGAGAACGATCGACGGCAAAATCATTGAGCAGATAACGCGTTTCAAAATTATCTGTGCCATCAAGAATTACATCCATCCCTTCAAGTAATACGTTAATATTCGCGGGAACCAGGTCCTCGGCCCGCGATTCCACTGCAATCGAGGAATTGAAGGCCTTGATTTTGCGCGCGGCAGCAATGGCCTTGGGCAGTGACTCGGCTGCGTCCTGTTCGTCGAAGAGAGACTGCCGCTGAAGGTTGCTTTCCTCCACGTAATCGCGATCGATCAGGCGCAGAGTGCGGACGCCGGCACGGGCGAGCAACGACGCCAGCGCGGAGCCGGTCGCTCCACAGCCGACAATGGCAACTCGCGCCGCCGCCAGTCTTCGTTGACCCTCCTCGCCGACGCCACGGAAAAGGATCTGCCGGGAGTAGCGTTCGCCCAGATCGTTGCCTTTCGCGACCGAAGCCTTCACCGCCGGTGTCAAGGAGGTCATCAATTCTCCACTGCGAAACCTATATTATAAGTGGCGGAGCCGCTGTGCCGGGCGGGCGCAGACAACGTGAGGTTTAGCGCGGTTCATCGAAGTAGGTAAGTAGGCAACAGAAACACGTTTCTCACCGCCGCTTCGCGCCGGTTCAGAATGACATGTCTGAAAAGCAAGTCTTTCACTTCGGCCGGGTTCGAAATGACAGCCCGTTGCTGTCAGCCGAACGAGGACATTTGGCCCGATGGCCAACCGGGCGTAAGGACACCATTTGCTGAGAAGGCACGCGTCACTCCTCTTATTACTAATCATCGCAGCCTGCAGCCCGACGGCCCGCGCCGGACCGATGGCCTCAGGCTCGCCGCCCGAATCCGCACGGCCGCAGTCGGAGGAGCGTCCCCAGGCCCTCGCTTCCATGTCGGCATATGAAGGGCGCATAGTGAAGTCGATTGATCTTCCTGCCGTGCCCGATTCGGCGCACTTGCTGCAAATGCTGCCACAGAAGGTGGGTGCGCCACTGGATCGCGACCAGGTGCACGAAAGCATTCGCGTTCTTTATGCGACCGGACGATTTGCCGACATACAGGCCGAAGCAACCCTATCGGGCTCCGACGTATTGCTGAGCTTCACCACTTCGCTCAACTATTTTGTCGGAGCGGTGGAGGTAGAAGGCGCCCCCAGCCGTCCCAACCGGAACCAGATCGTCAACGCGGCGAAGTTCCAACTCGGAGAACTTCATACGGTGGACAAGCTTGACCGCGCGCTTAAGAACATTCGCCAGCTTATGCAGGAGAACGGCTATTACCGGGGACAGGTGACCGCGGAGAGCACCTCGGATCCGAGGACGCAGCAAGTGAACATTTTGTTTCAAATCAATGCGGGAGAGCCGGCACACGTGGGCGCGGTCTACCTTGCGGGACATCCGTCGCTATCCGAGGCGCGGGTTCGGGATATTGCCAGGATGCATCGCGGCGACCGCGTCACGGCCGCGCGCGTTACCAATTCTCTCCAGCGGCTGCGCAAGAAATTTCAGAAGCAGCAGCGCGTCCTGGCGCAGGTATTGATTGCGCAGCAGGAATACCACAGCGAAACCAATTCCGTGGACTACACCTACGAGATTGAGCCGGGACCGGTCGTCGTGATCTACGCCCTCGGCTTTCGCATCAGCCGCGGTGTGCTGCGGAAGGAGGTGCCGGTCTACGAGGAGAATGCGCTCGACGACGACCTGTTGAACGAGGGGAAGCGCAATCTTCTCGACTACCTCCAAAGCCGCGGGCGTTTCGATGCGACGGTCGATTTTACGAGGGAAACTGCCCCGGATACGCTGCGGGTGGCTTATCACATCGATCCCGGCCCGATTCACCGGCTGGTACTGATCGAAATCAGTGGCAACAAGTATTTCTCGAAGTCGATGCTCCGCCAGCGGCTCCAGATTCAGGCCGGTGGAAAGCTTTCCGAGGGCCGCTACAGCGGAGTCTTGCTCAAGAACGATGTGGATAACTTGCAGGCTCTTTACCTATCGAACGGATTTCGAGCGGCCCGGATTCAAACCAAGGTGGATGACAACTATCAAGGCGTCGAAAATCACCTCGCGGTTCACATTCAGATTGAAGAAGGGCCGCAAACCCTGGTGGGAGATTTTCATATCACGGGAACCCAGAAGATCGATGCCAAGCAGTTTCCTGAACTCAATACCACAAAAGGACAGCCATATTCGGAGCAGAGCCTTGCCACCGATCGCGAGGCCATCCTCAACTATTATTTCAATCACGGTTTTTCCAACGCCATGCTAGACATCACTGCCAAGCCAATTCCCGGACAGGCAGATCGCGAAGATGTGACCTTCACCATCCATGAGGGGGAGCAGCTCTTCGTGAACCGGGTGATGGTGGGAGGACTTGAGCACACACGCGACTATGTCGTACAGCGTGAGATTCAAGTGACCGCAGCAGAGCCTTTGAGCCAGCAGGACCTCCAGGATACGCAAACCAAGCTTTACAACCTGGGCATCTTCAGCCAGGTCGACGCCGCGGTGCAGAATCCGGAAGGCTCGGACACGCAAAAGAATGTGCTGGTGCAGGTGCAGGAGGCCAAGCGCTATACGTTTACCTATGTCGGCGGGCTGGAATTTGAAACCGGACTGCCCTCCGGGCCCAGCGCTCCCGCAGGTGAGACGGGGGTGAGTCCCCGCGTGGGTCTGGATGTCACCCGCCTGAATGTTGGTGGCCGTGACCAGACTCTCACCTTTCAGTCTCACGTCGGCCGCCTGCAACAACGGGGGCTCGTCAGTTATGAGATGCCCAAGCTCTTCAACGACGATCGGCTCAAGCTGCTTTACACAATTTTTTACGACAACAGCCTCAGCGTCTCTACCTTTACTTCCCAGCGTCTGGAGGGCAAAATCGAACTCCGGCAGCTGCTTGGCAAACAGTTGCCCAATCGTGCCACCTCAATCACCTACCGCTTCGATTACCGCCGGGTGAAAGCCAGCCATTTCGCTTCTGATTTTTCACCGGCGGAGTTCAGTTTGTTTTCGCTGCCCGCGCACGTGGGGGGGCCCGGGTTCACGTTTATTAGCGATCATCGGGACAATCCCCTTGAAAGTACAAAAGGCCAGTACTTCACCCTCGATGGTTTTACAGCTTCGAGTTTCGTTGGTTCTCAGGCCGATTACGCGCGAGGCTTGGCTCAGGACTCGACCTATTATGCTTTTGGCCCTGCCAAGCATAAATTTGTATTCGCGCGCTCAACGACCTTGGGTCTGGAGCAGGTTTATCGGGGGACGCGGATTCTGCCGCCAGGAGCTTGTCAGATTATTCAATTGACCACGTCTTGCCCGGGAATTTCGGTGATCCCGCTGCCAGAAGTGTTTTTTGCCGGAGGCGGCAACTCGCATCGCGGTTTCGGGTTAAATCAGGCAGGACCCCGCGATCCGGATTCCGGTTTTCCCGTGGGCGGTTCCGCATTATTTGTCAACAGCGAAGAACTCCGCTTTCCTCCCGTTACGCTGCCTTATCTGGGGGAAGGTCTTGGCTTCGCCTTGTTTCACGATATGGGCAATGTGTACACCGCCGGACACGATATGCTCCGAGGAGTGTTGCGCTGGCATCAGCCCGACCCCGCGCCGTGCCTGCAAAGCGGAGGTGCGCCGATCACCTCCTGTATGAGTTACTTCAATAACAGTGGCTACGACTACACATCTCATGCCTTGGGCGTCGGCCTGCGCTACAAGACTCCTATCGGTCCATTGCGCTTCGACTTCGGATACAATCTGAATCCGACATATTATTTTCAAGGCATTGTGAGTTCGACGACAGGTCAGTTGACCGGGAACTTCGAGACCCAACGACTGCGGCATTTCAACGTTTTTTTTAGCATAGGTCAGCCATTTTGATGAGAATTCCAGCCAACAAGAAGACTACTATCGCGTCGCTCCTGGTTCTGACCACTATCCTGTGGCTAGGGCCATCCCGCAGCAATGCTGAAGTGATTGACCGCATCGTAGCCACCGTCAACGGGCATATTATTTTGCAATCCGAGTGGGATGAGGCGCTGTGCTACGAAGCGCTGTTCAGCAACCACAGGGTGGAACAGTTCAGGGATGACGAGCGGCGGGCCGTGCTTGACCGGCTGATCGATCAAGAACTGCTGCGCGAACAGATGCAATCCACCGATTTTGCTCATGCCACCGACCAGGAGATTGCCGCTCGCGTCAGCGATGTCCGCAAGCAATATCCGGATGCGGCCTCGGATGAAGGTTGGCGTGCCTTACTGGGGCGCTACCACATCTTGGAAAAGGATCTGGCCGCGCGCGTCCGGCAGCAGCTTGATTTGGCGCGCCTGGTGGATGCCCGGCTTCGTCCTGGAGTCGAAATCGACTCCAAATCGGTGGAGGCCTATTATCGTGACCAGTTCGTGCCTAAACTGAAACAGTCAGGCGCTTCCGAAGTCCCCTTGGCCGAGGTTGCCGGCAAGATTCGTGAGCTGCTCACCGAGCAGAAAGTGGGTGAGCTGTTGGTCAGTTGGCTGCAAACCTTGCGCTCCGAAGGGAGCGTTCACGTCCCAGGTGTGGCGCCCTCCGCGAGCGATGCCGGAGTGCAATCGCAGTGACCGAACCATCCCCCAAGCCGGCGAAGCGCCGCTGGCGGAAGTTTCTGCTTTTCCTCGTGGCTGGGTTACTGGTCATGGCGGCAAGCGTTGTTGTCTACGTGCACACGGATTCATTCCAGTCTTTGGTGCGGCGGCGGCTGATAACTGAACTGGAACGCATCTCCGGAGGCCGGGCGGAAATCGGAAGCATTCACACAACTCCCTTCCGCCTACAGGCTGATGTAGGCGATATAACGGTGCACGGCGGGGAAGCCGCCGGTGATGTTCCCCTGGCCCACGTCGACCGTGTAGTGGGCCGGCTTAAACTCAGCTCCCTGCTTCGTTCCGAACTCGCGTTTCACGAGGTGACCCTGGAAGGTCCTGTCGTGCACGTGACTTTCTATTCTGATGGGACCTCGAATATTCCGGGGAAGAAGATCGGCTCCGTGACTCCTGCGGCCGCGGTCGAGCGGCTCTTTGCCCTGTCCATCGACCACTTCGATCTGCGCCATGGCCAAATTCTGTGGGATGATCAGAAGTTCCCCCTTGATTTCACAGCTCGTGACCTCTCCTTGCACGCGGACTACTCCTTCCTCCACCGCCGCTACGATGGGCGTCTTCTGGTTGGCATGGTCGATACGAAACTGCCGGACTGCCGTCCCTTCGCATGGATGAGCTCGGTCGAATTTAGCCTGACCTCGAAGGCCGCCGTCGTGCCGTCTCTCAAGTGGAATTCCGGTCACTCCCATCTTTCGGCCAGCGGACAAATCACCGACTTCCGCAGGCCACACGTCGAAGCGCAGTACGAGGCGCTGTTCAACCTGGGAGAAGCGGCAGCCATCGAGCGCCGCCGCGACCTGCAAGGCGGCGTGCTGGAACTGAAAGGACGCGGCGAGTGGTCGCTGGATCAATTCGCCTCCAATGGCTTGCTTGCACTGCGCGATCTCGCATGGCGGAACGATCAGATTTCGTTTTCGCGAGCCTCGCTTACTACCGGCTACTCGGTCACCGACCAGCAACTGAAGCTCTCCAAACTTCAAGGTAAGATTCTCCAGGGCAGCTTCACGGGCGACGCGGAATGGAACCAGTGGCTGGCGCCGCCGCAGCATCTTTCCGCCGGCACCAGAAAGCAACTGGAGACGGCTACGATTTCGGCGGCTCCTGCGCCGGGAAAATCCAGCGGGAAAACTGCCAAACCGCCGCCGGTGCAAAGCGCGCTCTGTGTAGTTCACTTGCGCGACCTTTCGGCGGCGGAGCTTGCCACTGCGCTCAATACTCCCGCCCATCCCTTGCGGCGCTTTCGTCCGGCCGCAAGGGCTTCCGGCGTGCTGGAAGCCAGCTGGAAGGGAACTCCGCACGATGCCCAGGTTCAATTCAACCTCGACCTGAATCCAGAGCCGCATCCCAGCCCGGGCCAACTTCCCCTCAGCGCGCATGCCCAGGGAGTCTACGATGCCGTCACTGATACTCTGGAGTTGCCGCAGCTCACCTTGACCACGCCCACGTCGCGTGTGCAGGCCTCGGGAACGCTTTCCACCACATCGTCGGTGCGGGTCCAGGCCACCACCACCAGCCTTTCGGACTGGATTCCTTTCCTGGAACTCGCACGCGGCCCGGAGTTGTTTCCCATCGCTTTGAATGGCAGCGCCACCTTCAGCGGAAGCATGAACGGGTCCCTTTCGTCTCCTCAAGTTGGAGGCACGCTCGAGGTCAACGATTTCGACATGACTGTGCCGGCGACAAGTCTCACTCAGGCCCTCGAAACCCATTGGGATTCGCTCTCCATGTCTGTACAGGCCTCCATGCACGGCGTGGCGGTTCATAACGCCACGCTGCGGCGAAGCGACACCTCGGCTGAATTCGAAGGCTCGGTTGCGCTCCAGCACGGACATTTCACCGGCGAGAGTGTCTTCAATGTTCGTGCCAACGTGCACAATGCCGAGCTTGCCGGCTTGCTTCCGGTTGGCGGGTACGACTACCCGGTCTCAGGCAGAATCGATTTCTACGTACAGGCCGCGGGGACGTTGGCCAATCCGCATGGCGACGGGCAAGTCCATCTCCGGGACGGCTCGGCTTACGGAGAAAGCATTCAGCAGTTCGATTCGGCTTTTCGCTTGGCGCAGGGCGAGATTTCGTTCGACCATCTGCACCTGTTCTATGGCGCCGCGGTGGTGACCGGCAGTGCCGCGTATAACCCGTCGGCGGGCCGTTTCCGTCTCGATCTCACGGGTAATAATTTCGAACTCGCACTCGTGCCGACGATTCAATCCCCTCGTCTGCGGGTGGAAGGGCGAGCAGATTTTTTGCTGAAGGCCTCGGGAACAAAACAGACACCGGAAATAAACGCCTCCCTTCAGGTGAAAAATCTTTCTCTCAACGGGGAACTTTCCGGGGAACTCGATTTGCAAGCGGCTACCCAGGGAAGCCAGTTGCGTCTTACCGGCAGCTCCGAGTTTCAGCACGGATCGTTGGCGATCGACGGTAATGTCGAATTGCAGGATGGATACCCGGGCAGAATCACCCTGCAAGCGAACCAGCTTGATCTTGACGGCCTGTGGCATGCGTACTTCGGCGGCCGGCTGACCGGGCACTCTGCCGTCACCGGTTCGGTCGACATGAGCGGACCGCTTCGTCAGCCACGCGAGTGGACGGTCAACGGAACACTCACAGCGCTGTCGCTCGACGTCGACAACGTAAAACTGCACCAGCAGGATCCGGTCCGCTTCTCGATCGCCCGCGAATCGCTGAAGATCGAGCAACTTCATCTTACCGGGGAGGGAACTGATTTTAGCGCGCAGGGGTCGATTGAACTCGCTGGGCGGCGGGCCCTCGATCTCAACGCGCAAGGCCGGGCCGATCTTAAACTCATATCGACGTTCGACCCCCACTTTACTTCCTCCGGACTTATGACCATGAACCTGAGCATCGACGGCGAATTTTCCGAGCCTCTGCCACAGGGGCGTTTGCAAGTGGAGAACGGCGCAATCTCTTATTCGGAACTGCCGAGCGGCCTGAGCGAGATCAACGGGTCGCTTGTATTCTCCCGCGATCACTTCCACATCGAGACCCTTACGGCCCGAACCGGCGGTGGGACACTGGATCTCAAAGGCGATGCCACGTACCGCAACCAGCAGCTTAGCTTCAACCTCGCGGCTGCCGCCAAGGATGTGCGGCTGCGCTATCCTGCCGGCGTAAGTTCGACCGCCGACGCGGATGTGCACTGGGTGGGCACGCTGGCCGCTTCCACGGTTTCGGGCGACGTCCGGATCAATCGCATGGCGATCACCCCCGGCTTCGACTTCAGTGCTTACCTGGAGCGCAGCCGGCAGTTAACCACGGTCACCAGCGCCAACTCGCCCTTGTATGGCGTGAGCCTCGATCTTCACGTAAACACCGCGCCGGAGTTACAGATGCGCACCGCCGTGGCGCGGCTTTCGGGTGACGCCGATCTGCGCATTCGGGGCTCGGTGGCTCGCCCCGCCGTGCTGGGCCGGGTAGACATCCTGGAAGGCAAAGCTATCTTCCACGGCACGCGTTTTACGCTGGAGCGTGGCGATATTACCTTCACCAACCCGGTGGCCATCGAGCCGCAGCTCAATCTGCAAGCCTCCACCCGGGTGCGAAATTACGATCTCAACGTGACCCTTACCGGTACTCCCGATCGCGGCTTGAACCTGAACTACCGCTCCGAACCGCCTCTGCCTAAGTCGGACATCATCGCGCTTTTGGCGCTCGGCCGCAGCAGCGGAGAGGGCGAGCAGTTGCAGCCGCAATCGGGAGAGACGTTTGCCGATCAGGCGAGTGCGCAAATCTTGAATGAGGCGCTGAATGCCTCGGTGAGCAGCCGCTGGCAACGGCTGTTCGGCGCCAGTAACATCAAAATCGATCCGCAGGGGCTCACCACCGAAACCAATCCCATCAGCAACGGCCCCCAGATCACCATCGAGCAGGAGTTTGCCAATCATGTTTCCCTGACCTATTCGACCAATGTCTCGCAGAGCTCGCAGCAGATTATTCAGGGAGAATACTTTTTCAATCGCAATGTTTCTGCGGTCGGCACCCGCGACCAGAACGGGGTGGTCAGCTTTGACTTGCGCGTGCGTCGGCGGGAAAAATAATCTGACCATAAGTCATGATGGATTTCGTCAACGCGCGCCAGTTGATGGTCGACTCGCAATTGCGCGGCCGCGGCATCTGCGATACGCGGGTTCTTGCGGCCATGGCGCGTGTGCCTCGCGAGGCATTTGTGCCTGAACTCTACAGCAGCCAGGCCTACGAGGATTGGCCTCTGCCCATTGGCCAGGGCCAGACAATCTCTCAGCCCTACGTGGTCGCCTTGATGCTCGAATCGCTGCAACTGAGCGCAACCGACAAGGTCCTGGAAGTTGGGACGGGTTCGGGCTACGTAACCGCCCTGCTGGCCGAACTTGCCGCGGAGGTGTTCTCCATCGAACGCCATGCTGCTTTGTCGGAGCGCGCCCGCGAGCGTCTTGCCCGCCTCGGCTACAAGAATGTCCGGGTGATCGCCGGAGACGGCACCATGGGTTTTGCCGAGGCTGCTCCTTTCGACGCGATTCTGGTGTCGGCCGCGGCTGCGGAAGTGCCCCCTGCCTTGCTCGCCCAGTTGCGCGAAGGCGGCCGCATGATCATTCCTGTGGGGACGTTCGAATCGCAGCAGCTGGAGCTTATCCGCATGACAGCTGGGCGGCCGGAAACTTCCTTTCGTGAAGCTGTGCGCTTTGTTCCGCTGGTTTCTGAGGTTTCCCAGGGGCCTCAGTGAAGGACTACGGACGGGAATTGGAAGCCCCCGTGTCTAGGCGGCTGAACGAACTGCTGGGCAGAATCTTGGGCATATTGCAAGACCGGATTAGGAGACAGCCCAAGGTACAGGGTTGCCGCCACGCATGCGGCCAGCGCCAGGCGCAACGCTAGAGGCGGCGGAGTCGCAGGAACCGCCTTACGCTGTTCGCGCATGTACATCATCACGATGATGCGCAGGTAATAGTACGCCCCGATGCCGCTATTGAGGACCCCGATGATGGTCAGCCAGATCAGATTAGCCTTCACAGCAGCGCTGAATACATAGAATTTGGCGAAAAAGCCGCCGGTCATGGGAATGCCGATCAGCGACAGCAAAAAGATCGTCAGCGTAGCCGCCAGCATGGGAGAACTGCGCCCCAGGCCTTCGTAATCCTCCAGTGTGACGTAGCGCTCGCCCACGTTGGCGAAGTGGCTGACCACCGCAAATGCCCCCAGATTCATGGCCGCATATGCGGCGGTATAGAACATGGCGGCCGACGTTCCCAGCGCCGGCGCGGTGGCGAACGCCACCAGGAGATAGCCGGCATGGGCGATCGAAGAATAAGCGAGGAGCCGCTTCACCTGATTCTGCACTAGTGCGCCAATGTTGCCGAGTGTCATCGATAGGGCAGCCGAAACCCAGATGATCCAGAACAGAGCGTGCACGTTGATGACGAACACAATACGCAGAAGCACCGCGAACGCCACGGCCTTGGGCGCGGTCGACATGAAGCCGACAATGGGAGCAGGCGCGCCCTCGTAGACATCAGGCGTCCAGATATGGAAGGGTGCGGCAGCCACTTTAAATCCCAGGCCGACGAACATGAACGCCACGCCCAGATATGCCAACAGCGGAATCGGCCCGGCCTGCAAAATATGGCTGATACGGCCAATGTTGGTGGCGCCAGTGGCGCCAAACATCAAGGCCACGCCGTAAAGAAAAAACGCAGTGGCAAATGATCCCAGCAGAAAATACTTCAGTGAGGATTCGGTGCTGGAGGCTTCATGCCGGCGGAAGCCAGTGAGGACATAAGATGAAATGGACGAAATCTCCAGGGCGATGAAGATCAGGACGAGTTCAACCGCCGAAGACATCAGAGCCATGCCCACGGCTCCGAAGAGAATCAGGGCGTAGTATTCTCCCGCGCGGATGTGCTGCACGCTCATGTATTCATAAGAACTGAGGATGACCACCGCGGCGATGGCGGTCACCAGCACGTGAAAGAAAACGCTGAAGCCATCGATTTGCACCATGTCCCAAAAGGCCAGTCCGGGCGACTGCGCCATCAACCAGGTGCTGCCCAGTGCGGCCAGAGTGCCGATGAGGGCAATGCCACCTAAGAGTCTCTGGCTCTTCTCCTCGTCGAAGAGAGGTTCGAGCAGCATGATGACGATGCCAAACAGGGAGAGAACGATCTCCGGCAGAATGCGGATGTAGTCGGCTGACTGTGGAATAGCCTGCGAGTTCAGCAAAGCCGCGATCATTGGCCCACCATCCTGCTGGCAAGGTGCACAAATGGAGTGAGCGCGGAGTGAACGGCCGGGTCAATCGCACTCAGCCAAAGGATCGGCGCCACGCCCATGAGCAGCGCTGCCGCCGCGCATGGCCACACCGCCCATTTTTCGAAGCCGGACAGATCAGCCAGAGAATTGTTACTGGTGTGCGTCACTTTGCCGAAGAAAACACGCTGATACATCCACAGCAAATAGCAGGCGCTCCAAATGATGCCGGTGGCTCCCAGAATTCCGTAAATCGCTCGCGCCTGAAACGCCCCGCTCAGCACCAGGAATTCGCCAATGAATCCATTCAGCAGAGGCAGGCCGGCTGAGGCGAGCACGATCAGCAGATAAGACGCGGCGTAAACCGGCATGGGTGAAGCCAGGCCGCCGAATTCCGTGATCTCGTACGTATGACGGCGCTCGTGCAGAATTCCGGCCAGCATAAACAACGCGCCGGTAGAAATTCCGTGAGCCAGCATGACAAACATCGCACCGTTCAGCCCCGCCTGCGTGAAGCTGAAGATCCCGAGGACGACGAATCCCAGGTGGCTGACCGACGAGTACGCGATCAACTTCTTCATGTTGGGCTGCACCATGGCCACCAAGGCTCCGTAGATAATGCCGATCAGGGCGAGAACAATAATCCAGGGAGCATTTTGCCGCGATTGATCGGGAAACAGGCCAAGATTGAAGCGCAACATACCGTAGGTGCCCATTTTCAGCAGAACAGCGGCCAGCAACACAGAACCTGCGGTGGGAGCTTCCACGTGAGCGTCGGGCAGCCAGGTGTGGAACGGGAAGAGTGGAACTTTGACCGCGAACGCGAGGAAGAAGCCGAGAAAGAGCCATTGCGCAGCGGCGGGGAAGCTGGAAATCGAGCTGATGTGGTCGCGGATGTAAACGAAGTCGAACGTGCCCATCTGCGCGTACAACCATAAAATCGCCGCCAGCATGAAGACGGAGGCAATCATCGTGTACATGAAGAATTTCACCGCGGCATAGACTTTGCGCTCGTGGCCAAAGATGCCGATCAGCAACGCCATCGGGATCAGAGTGGCTTCCCAGAAGAAATAGAAAAGGAACAGGTCGAGCGAAGTAAAGACCCCGGTGAGAGCAGTTTCCAGAATCAGCAGGAGAATGAAAAACTCTTTGACTCGTTCGTGGACCGATTTCCAGGAAATCAGCACGCACAGCGGCGTGAGGAATGTAGTCAGCACCACCAGCCACAGCGAGATGCCATCGATCCCCATATGGTAGTGAATATTCGGAGCCGTGATCCACGGCTTGTCGATCTGGAATTGAAACCCGGTTTGCGGACGGCGGAAGTACACCGGAAGGTGAAGGGAAAGAACGAAGGTCAGGATGGAAACGACTAGGGAGAAGATGCGAATGTCGCGGTCGCGTCGCGGCAGCAGCATCAAAAGCATTGCTCCCGCCAGAGGGGCGAACGTGACCAGCGTGAGAATGATGGGGCTGAGGTTGTCAGTCTTCATCGCCCAACCCCCATCCAGATCATGAAGGCGATCACGATAGCTGAGCCCGCGGCGATCCATCCCGCATAGGAGCGGATGTTGCCCGACTGCATGTGGCGGACTTCATCGGAAACGTGCTCGGCGCCATAGCCCGCGTCGTTGACCGCGGCGTCGATGACTTTGCGGTCTACCTCCTGCCAGAGGATGCGAGTGGAACCGTCGACCAGCGGCTTGACGAAGACCGCAGCATAAAGTTCGTCGATGTAATACTTGTGCGCGACAGCCTGATAGAAGTTGCCGAGAGCATCCGCGAACCTTTGCGGAAGCTCGGGACGCCGGCAATACAGCAGATAAGCCAGCCACCACCCCAACAGTGCGGCGGCGACCGACACGCCCATCAGCAGCAATTCCGTGCCGTGGCTTGCGGCTTCGCCCAGCTCTCCTGCGCCCAAGACGGGCGCAAGGAAATCCTCAAACCGGTTGCCGATACCGACAAGGCCTCCGACCAGCGAGAGCAGCGCGAGGATCATTAGCGGCACAAGCATGACCATTGGGCTCTCGTGGGGGCTGCCGTGTCCGTGGGCGTCATGGCCGTGCGAGCCGTGCGACTCCGTCGGCGCCGCGCGATAGTCGCCGAAAAACGTCATGAACAGCAGGCGGAACATGTAGAACGACGTGATAAAAGCGGTGATAACGCCAATAGCCCAGTAGGCCGGGCTGACCTGGTAGGCCTTCCACAAGATTTCGTCCTTGCTCCAGAAGCCGGCCAGCGGCGTAATGCCGGCAATGGCCAGCGTGGCAATGCCCATCGTCAGGAATGTCCAGGG
>Ga0187782_10001741_pt1 | contig 15972 bp, 17 predicted proteins | sample 0715_SJ02_MP15_2_FD_132454 | JGI IMG/M metagenome (GOLD analysis project Ga0187782, IMG submission 132454) | Tropical peat soil microbial communities from peatlands in Department of Meta, Colombia - 0715_SJ02_MP15_20_MG | ecosystem: Environmental > Terrestrial > Soil > Wetlands > Peat | place...
ACGGCCGCTATCAGCGCGTCCGCTCTGCGGCTCTGTTGATGGTTCAGTGGGACTGCGACCGTATCGGACTGTCGTCAAATGCGTCGTTAATCGATTTGTAAATCCGGTAGTTCAATAAAGCGTCATTATCGGGCTTACTATGCGTATTGCACTGGTCGATCCGAGTCGCGCCGTGCAGAAGGCCATGACCGAAATGATCGGTCAGCGCGAGCACGAAGTGCTTGCGTTCTGCGAAGGCCGAGCGGCACTCAATTGTCTTTCCACCGACGTTAATGTTCGCGTACTGTTGACCAGCGTGCAGCTCGGGGACATTTCTGGTATCGAATTATGCGCTGCGGCGCGCAAGCTCGCCGGCTCACGGCGACCGCTTTATATTAGCGTCATGTCTTCGACGAGCGACTACAGCTTGGCGGTGCAGGCACTAGACAATGGTGCTGATGACTTCATCCGTAAACCGCCATTCGCGGAGGAACTTCGCGCCCGATTGCGCGCGGCGGATCGTTTCACGCTTTTGCAAAGTGAATTGATCAAACTTGCCACAACTGATCCTCTGACCGGCCTGCTCAACCGCCGCGCCTTCTTCGATAGTGCATCGGAGGCCTGCCGCGCCGCCGATGCTGGCAGGCCGCTTTCAGCGATCATCTTCGATGTCGATCATTTTAAGCATATCAATGACACCTACGGTCATGAGGCCGGCGATGTCGTGCTTTCTACTGTCGGCAAAGTCGTGATGACAGTTGACGAGAAGATTACCGGTCGGCTCGGCGGTGAGGAGTTCTGCATGCTCGTCGAGCAGTGTGCCCTCGACGATGCAATCGATCATGCCGAGAAGCTGCGACGCTCGATCAGTACCCTGCGTTTTCCAGATTGGAACCTCTCCAGCGTAACCTGCAGCTTTGGCGTTGCCGAGTGGGAGGCGGGTGACACGATCGATGCGATGTTGCGACGTGCCGACATCGCCATGTACCACGCAAAAACCAGCGGTCGCGATCGTGTCGTCGCCGCAGATGGCTATGTACACACGTCCGAACATGAGAAGTGGCGCGGGAATATCCGGACGACGAAGAATAGGTCCAACTGAGTCTCCTTCTCCTGGCTGCAAAGCAATGATCAGCGAAAGGCCTTGGCGATCAGAGAGGCCGAGCGGCTCATCCCACCGAAGTCCGACGTGCGACAGTCTGTGCGGATCAAAAGGACTCAGGGCTATTTTCGAAAATCGAGCGAAACCCGGTAGGCCGAAGCGGCACGTTCGGTAGCGAAGGTCGATCGCTGCAACGACTTCGCGATGTATGGCAGTGACTTTCGTTTTTTTGCAAGAGCCTTCAACCGCCGTACATCTGCGGCCGTCCATTGCCGCTTGCCGCCGCCGAGCCCTATGCCCAACCGCGATGCCTTCTTCTTTACCGAATGCACGGGGCGGTTCAACGTACGCGCCACGCGAACAGCAGACAGCTTCCGCCTGGCGAGCAATTTCAGCCGGCGGATTTCACGTTCCGTCCAAAAGCGCTGCTTCCTGGTCTTCCGTTTCACGATGAGGACCTCAACTGTCGCATTTTACGCCATATAACGGGCGCTGGCGCAAGGCAGTTTCGATACAGCGTTTGCCCACTGATACTCGTCCGCCAAGCATAAATCTCGCCGCTGCCTAGGCTAACGCCAAGTGGCCACCGGGTCGCACTACTGATCGGGACTCAACGAGTTACTGGCCGGCATCGCGGCACCAGCCGCTCGTTTGGTAGGTCAAGCCGATTCATGGTGGACTCAACACCGGCGCGTCCATTCCCGGTTGGCCTCGTCAATTCGGCTCCGGTGTGCTGACTACCGCCTCATTGCCGGCGAGTCCTATCGCACCTTGGTGGCCCATATCTTTTGACATTTCCGGCAATGGGTGCGTCTTCAGCCACAGCGCGCGAGCCGAGATGATCGGATCTAATCCAACTTTTGCCCACCAGGCCATTTCATTGCCGCAGCGGTGGAGCTCACGATGGTGTCCGCGACATAAGGGGACAATGAATTCATCGCTAACTTTGCGCCCGAGCGCACGACTTTGCGTGAACCGCAGGTGATGCGCGTCTGAGGGCATCCGCCCGCAAATCAGACAAGGATGGCGCATGACGGATTTCACGTGTTCCCTGTCACGAATTCGGCGAGGTTCCGGCAGCCCTAATGCGCTTTTTTCGATCGCCGTTCGCGCCGCCTGAGCGTTCGGCACTTTTTGAGTTGGCCCAATTGACGCGACAAAAAGCGCATCCCCCGGCGAAGCTGGATCCGCAGGCCGTGATGCAAAAGCGAATAGCTTTGCTCGAAACGCATCTTCCAGCTGTGCCGCGTCCGCTGCCGTAAGTCTGTTTTTCCGAGCCATGCAGCGCTGCGCCCACATAGCAGCATCATCACCGGATGCTAGATTGCCAACCTCGGCGATGAGCTGATCGCGCAAGTTCGCTGACGCTTCGCCTTCGAGGAGTGGTTGAGTGGAATTGCCCTTCGAACGACCGCGAAAGGAATCCTTCGGTGTCGCTGTGCGCATTGGCGCAGCGCGACTTATCCCACCGCCATTTGGGGCAGTCTTGGCAAATTTCTGCCCGCCTGGCTCGGATGTCTCACTGGTCGGAGCCGTGAGATCGGGTGCGTCAAGATCATCCTCGCCGGCAATACCAACCAGCGTAAAGAGAGCATAGCGTCGGGCATAGCTGAGCGCTGCACCCATCCGCTGCGGGGCTGCCGTCTCGCTGATTGGACAAACCGGCCAATCCGAGGCGATCCACTCGCCTGAGGCGTGCGCCAGTACCGTCGTCAGATTGATGGTGCCGGCCGTCGTATCCAGAGAAGTCGTCTGCACGGTTGCGATCTCGTGCTTTCCCAGTGTCTTGCGCACAATGTCGAGACCGCTCGACAGCGAGGCATAATTAAATGTCTGCTCGCCCCCACCACGATCATCCCTGCAGATCGTGGCGGTCAAGGACTTCTCCGGATTGACGAGTTCGATTTGCGCCTTGGCCAGAGCCGCGGCGAGGCTACTGATTGAATCGCTAGAGCGTTGCATGGCTAGCCTCGGTATCGAGCAGGTCAAGGCTGATAGCACCGGATTTCGAACGCTTGGCGCGAACGCCGTGGCCGATCACCTGCTGGGCGTCTTCCGGCACTAGGTTCTTCAACTCAGTCTTCGCTTGTTCATGCTCAAGGTGCGCTGCTCGGGTCCGCGAAAAAACAGTCGCGAATTCCGCCCAGGCGTTCGACGACGTCATGTCGACAATGCGCATGGCTTCGATAGGGGGCCTTGGCGGTTCGATCCCGAATAGAACCGGTGGTTCGCCGGTTTCAACGCAACGCCAGAATTTGCGCTCGGCGGTGACGATCAGGTGCTGATAGAGCGGGTCGGCATGGACTTTGATCTCAACCCATTTGCCGCCACCAGTAATAACTGAGAGCACCCCATTGCGCGCCGCGATGACCCACATATTGTGCTGCAATTGCGGAGCGTATTTCGCCGCCGCCGCCTCTTCCGAGAACTGCCAGGGCAGCATGAACTTGGCCTCGAACACATCTCTGCCTTCCACCCGGCCATCGAGGGTCGCCGCCATCCAGGGAAGGGTCGGATGGCGTCGCCACTGCTGAACGTCAGTGACGACGCGTCCGGTTTGGGCTTGGTACCAGCGCCGGTTGAGCTTCTCGGTGGCTAGGCCAAGCTGGACGGTCAGGTTACCGGAAAGATCCTCGGGCTCCGCCTCGCCGCGCTTCTCCCGCCAAAGGCGTATCAGGGCAGCCTCGTTATCGCCCACGATGATCCGGGCGTCGGAGCCGCCGATAAATTGGCGGCGGTCCACCACCGGATTTGATATCGGTTTCATCATGATGATTTCGCATCCCAGTCAAAGCGATTATGCTCGCTTGCGGCGAGTGGTTTTTGCGTCGTATCAACAAAAATTGTTTATACGGACGGGGTGACCGTGTCAACAAAAAATGTTGAGATGCGGCCGTCTCAATGCAGGGCGGGTCGCGCCCTGTTGGAGGTAACCCAGGGTCAGCTGGCGGAACTGGCAGGAATGGGACTTTCGACAGTCGTCGATTTCGAGAAGGGGAGGCGCAAAGTTTCAAAGCCAGCAATAGAGGCAATTCAGAATGCCTTGAATCGTGCCGGCGTGGAGTTCATCGACGAAAACGGAGGTGGCGCGGGCGTTCGACTGCGAACACGTCAGTCGAAGAAGGGCTAACGACGCCCCCATCGAACGACAACGGGGCCGCCTATGGAGCTCGCATGATCGAACTCAATTTGCGGATTCTTTAATCGGTGACCACACCGAACCGGAATGCAACGCTTTTGGGACAGCGTTTTCCGCACACTCATACAACCGTTCCGCGGAACAATGATTGAAACATGAGTGCCGATACAAGCTCATCCATGCCCTTTGCGATTGCGAGCGGGTCGTACGTGTTTGGTTCATGCGCGAGCGCCTGACAAAGGCTGTCGACCTGATCGTCGTGCCGGGAATGTGGAAAGGCAAACAGCTCGGCCTCGAGGTCGGTAAGCCACGGTGCTTGTCCGGGCAAAGGTAAGAAAACCCGGCCGTTCTCAAACTTCTGCGATTGGATGAAGGCACGCATTTGTTTGCTGTGTTCCGGCTTCACCGCAATCGCCGGCAGCCCGGCGTTTCTCAGCTCTGCCACCAGAGCGGTGCCGACGCCAATGTCTTCGATGAGAATCACACGCGCCTGATGATCGCGGGCATGCGTAATTGCCCGAGCCCGTAAGGTCGGGAAGTCGAGTCGTTGGCGCAGAATGTCCAAGAGGTAATATTTTTTGTCCCGATATAGAACGGTACAGCAGACGGAGTAATCGTTCAATTCGCCCTCTTTTGCGGCTGTATCCCAACTTTGGATAACGATATCCTGCGAGGTCGGGATCGGCGGCTGTCCGTAGCGCAGGATCCATTTTCGGTCGAACATGGTGCCGCCGGGTGGAATCGGATTCTGTTGATATTGAGCGGCAAAATCTTCCAACGACATGTGCTGACGAGTCTGCTCTAGAATTTCCAGTGGCTCTTGCTGTGGATGAAGTACGTCGCCAGTTCGCCGCTGATGAAATTGATTTGAGCCAATCTGAATCCTTTCCTCGCGTTCGGCAATGGCCGGAAAACTCAGCGTGGTCCATTCATCCGACGCGCGCTGCAATACCCCGGATAGGTCGTCAGGATGCAGCCGTTGCATGAGGAGAATAATGGCGCCGGTCCGCTTGTTGTCGAGGCGTGTCAGTACGGTGTTCGCGAATAACTCATTGACCCGCTCACGCTTTGTGTCCGAGCGCGCATCCATAGCCTTCAAAGGATCATCGAGAATAATAAAATCGCCGCCGCGTCCGGTCAGTGCTCCATCAATCGAAACCGCAAGGCGAAATCCATTTTGGGTCGTTACTACTTCAAACTCAGTATTCTTGTTCCGAGAGATACGGGCGGCCGGGAATATTCGGCGATACCAAGCACTGTTAACGATCGCGCGGAAATCGTTGGCAAGTTTGGTGGCGAGATCCGCACCATAACTGATGACGATAATGCGTTTCGTCGGATCGTGGCCAAGAAGGAAAGCCGGAAATGCTACGGAACAGATCATTGATTTGAGCATCCGTGGCGGACAGTTGATATTGAGTCGCGTAAGCTTGCCTTGGCGTACCTGCTCGAGCTGATAGGCGAGTGCATAGATGTGCCAACTCATGAGCAGTTCTGAATTTGGCAACAGCGTCCGAAAGCACCGGCGGACGAAACTCACAAAATCGAGCCTACATAGGACATCCGGGATGTCGCTATCGGTCATGAGGCGGGGTCTCATCGTTTGAACCCTTTTGTTTGACCATATGAATCACCTGATCGATGGCCGCTGCGTCCGCATCATCTGCGGCGTGTTTCAATTCGAGGAGGCGCCGGCGAATATAGTCATCGACCAGCGCCTGATCGTCGGCCGAGAATTTGGCGCCGAGAGCTCGTCCAATTGCGCCGCCCTGACCGGCCGTTAGATCGACCCCGACTTTGCCTGCGATCGCGATCAGATCGCGCCGCGCATGGCGGTCGCCCGCAGCAAATTCATTGACCAGATTGGCAATGCCGGCTGCAGCCTTGGTCATAAATTTTTCGCGCGCGTCGCCTTCCATTTTTATTTTCTGGTTGAGCGCGCTCTCCAACAGCAACCTAAGATCCGGCGTCATTAACGGCGACTTGCGCTTAGCGCCTTTAGGATTTCCACTTTGCCCCGGCTTAAATTGATGCTCTTTCGGTGGATTACCGGGACCAACACGGTACTCTTGGTCTGGTCGTTCGACCGTCGCGGAAGAGAGCTTGGTTGGTTTTCGCCGCTGACGTGTGGACATAAAACTAGCTCTGCGCCAAATACTTTTTGGATTGGCTGGTTTTCATCAAGACAAACCCGCATCGGGCAAAGCCGGCTGGAGTCCCAGATAACGGCGCAACGCCTTTCGGATCGCGAGGCTGATGTTGACCGTCGTCTTGACTAGCGGACTCCGGATTGCCGCTTCTGCAGCGATACAGAGCGGATCGTCGTTGCGGTCGTGTCTCTCGAACCCATAGCCGAGGAGGGTAAACTCTTTGCCCCATTTGGTCGGATCCTCCCACGCGCGGCACGCCTCTATCGCGCGCGGGTTGAACTCCTGCGCAAAGGCGAATATCGGGCCGCTGGGGCGTGTGCGCTTGCGGCCGGGATGCCAGGCGACGAAGCACGTGTTATTATCACGCAAGTCGCCGAAGATCGTCGGTTCTTCTTTCTCCGTGTAGCGGATGCCGACAAAGCGATTGTCGAAAATGTCGATCAACCAATCCTCCGGTTCGGCCTTGGCGGGTGTTTTGGAATCAAACCAGCCGGAGCGCAGATGCGCAATGGCTGAAGGAGGCACATCGTTAGCGCCGGGACCCGCGGGCCTTTGGTGGAGGATCGCTGCCGGATCGCAAACTTCGTAGAGCAATGTATGGAGCGGCGCGAAAAACGCGATTCGTCCGGACACCGCCAAGTTCTGGCTGGCGCTTTTGAGCGCCGCGATGACGGCGATTCGCTTGAAGTTCGTGTTGTCACAAATGCGAACGCGGCCGGGTCCACGTCTCTCGGTGACCGTCCGCACCGCTTTCAGCTTTATCAGCTCTCGATATGCGCGCGCGCTCAAGCCGCTGCAGCGGGCGATATCCTCGTCGCTGAATTGATCCTGCGAATAGCGTGCAAGGCTCTCAGCAAGGGTTTCGCGCGAAATCATGCTCGAAAATAGCGGAGTTGACACGCCGCCGTCAATTAACTTGACGATAAAACGTCAACATGTACAATCAAAAATAAACATTATTAGGGAATGGGTTATGAACATACGCCCCAATTCCATCCCTGCGAACCCACCACCGGCTCCCTGCTCATCGCCCTTAGGGACCGAGGCTTCAAATCACTGTGGCGCAATGACTTCCAACGACGCAGGGGGCTCAGTCTCCCTGCATTTTGTGAAAATCACCCTGCAAACGGCTTATTGCAGGGAGGCGACGGCGCGCCATCTTGTTGTCGGCGATTCAACGTTCCGGTCCCACCACACCGAGGTCGCGCTCGGCGCGGAAGACGTTGCTGTAAAGGCTTGCGATCCACTGCCGTCCGCTTGAGGTGACATTGAGATAACGAATGGCCGTCTGAATATGCGGGGAGACGCTGTTCCAATAGAACTGCGGATATAAATCGGTGAGATCGGCGGGCGATACATAACCGAGCTGCCGGTTCATGCCGACTTCCTCGAATTCATAATACAATGCATTGGCCTTGCGCAGATAATGCGGATCGCCGAGCTGCCCGATGAGATCGGCGGCGCGGACCAGCGAACCCTCTTCATCGTCCTCCGCGTCCGTTTCCGCAGCCGAGGGAAAGCGCGTGTACTCGATCGCCCGGGCAATTCTCGCCGCGTCGAGCGAGTCGCTCGTCGCCAGCCGATCCATCGCGAACAGCTTCGAACGTTCCACGTGATAGGGCGTCAGCGCGGCATCGGAGGAGCCGCGGGCAAGCTGGGCTTTGCCTCCTATCGCGTCGATCACGTAGCCATCGTCGCCATCACCGGTGAGAATGCCGCGCACGTAACCGATGTCGTGGAGCAGGCAGGCGACGATGACGTGCGCATAGTCGCCGGGAGACGTCGGTAATAGCAGCGCGCGCCCCTTCATGATGTCATAACCGACGAGGGTCACGAGCATCGTGTGTTCGACATTGTGATAGAGCGCGTCGCTGTTGCCGATGCATTCGAGAGCAAGCCTGGCGACCGAGGAAACAAGCTCGGTGACACCACTTTGCGTCGAACCGAACTTCCGATCCATGTGGGTGAAAAGAAAGGACCCCAATGCCTCGGCAGCCAATTCAGGTACGGTGATCATGGCAGGCCCCCGTGCAAGCAGGATAACAGAATATAATTTCTTGAAACAGCGCGGATTGTGTTTTCAAGCCAGGTGATGCTACCGCGCGTGGCCTCCGGTGAGGAGTTGCAGGAAAGAACCGTAAGCGGGAGCCAGCGACAAGGCGAGCGTCACGGAATGAATTTCACCCGTCGGCGTTTCGCAATCTCCCCCGCCGTTTTTTTCACAACTTGCAGACAGATTGAAGAAATTTTTGTACGGTCCGGCCAGCTGAAATCCAATGCGGTCGTAAGCGAGGCCGTCGGCGGCAGCACAGTCTGCGCCCCATTGATTATTGGCCGTCAGATCGTCCAGCCAACCGGAGTCTTCTCGGGCTGGCAGCCCGCAGCGGTACTGCACCCATAAGGCGACATCCTTTTCCGGCGCATTCTCGGCGGGTAATTTGCCATCGGGATACAAAACCGCGGGAATGCAATAGTCCTTGGACTGGTAATGACTGACGCAGTCATGCACCACCAGCTTTGACCGCATGTGAAATCCATCGAGATAGGCACCCACGCGGCGCGCCGCCGACTTGAGAGGTTGGGCGTTGACGGCGGCCTCCCACGTGTCGCCGCCAAATTTTCCGGACATGACAATTTGAGTCATTGCGCTGCCGGATCCGGTGGAATCTCCGAACAGCGGCTTTAGCAACGCCAGCGCGGCTTGCTTGTTCGCGTCGCAGCCTTGCGAAACAAAATATTGAACCCAGCGCGTCGGAATGCCGCTTTCCTTTGCATCCTTCCACAATTCGTTGTCCAGGGTTGCATAAGCCGGTGCGCATGCGGTGGCGGTATTCGCGAAAAGAACGCACGCGCCGACGACGGCGGCTGCATGGATAACACTCGGTCGGCCCATCTCGCCCCTCCCCCGTTATGATTTAGAGCGTTGCGCGCCTTCGCCGCTCACCCGCCATTTGGGCAAATCGAAGCATGAGCCAGCAATGACAAACAGCAAACATCGACACGGCCATGCGCGCAAGCGTGTCCAGAGCTATTGCGCAGCAAGGCCTATGGCAGCGGGATCGCTTCGCGGGGAATTGCGCCTATTTGCCCCAGCCGAAATGGTAGTTCACGCCGGCGCGGAAGACATTTTCCGACAAGGAGACGTTGTCGGGCGGCATGGCGCTGCAGCCGGTGCAATTGAAGTGGCCGAGATCGACGCGCAAGTATTCCGCCTTGGCGCTCCAGTTGCCGGGCAGCGCGACTTCGAGGCCGGCGCCGAGCGTCCAGCCGGCATTGACGGAGTTACCGCTGCCGACGCCCAGCGCCGTAGCGCGGATGTCGCCGACGGCAAGCCCGCCGGTCACGTAAGGCATGATCCCGCCGAACGCGTAACCGATGCGTCCGCGCTCGGTGGAAAGCCAGGAATCGCTCGTGCTGCAATTGACCGGGCAGCCGGCCGACGTTGCGGTGCCGTCAAAGCCCGACCAGTCGATATCGCCCTCGACGCCGAACACGACATTGCCGAGTTGCCTGTTGTAGCCGACGGTGCCGCCGGCTTGGCCGCCGGCGAGGCTGACACCCGTGCCATTGGCGCTCCAGAACGAATGCCCCCAGCCGCCGCCGCCGTTGGCGCCGAGATAAAAGCCGGTCCAGTTGTAAACCTGTGCAGCCGGCGCCGGTGGCGCCTTGTAGAGCGGCTCAAGCGAAAGGTCGGCCGCGCCGGCGCATTGCGCGGCGACGAGCGAACCTGCGGCGAAACATCCGGCGCAAAACTTTTTCATTCCCATTGCGAACGTTCCAACTCAACGTCGTCGCCGCCCCGATTCCGCCAGTCCAATATGCGCACACTATCGTTACCCCAGGCTTACCAAGCCGCTGATAGCCGCAAGGTTTCGTGCGCGCTGCGGATACTCTAGGGGCGAGAGCGGCAAAATTGCGTCGCGGCAAGGGCCGCAGAGCGGCCGGCGCAATGCTTTATGATCGCTCCGCGTGCCGCATTGCGGATCAGATTCTGTCGGCTCCGGCGCGGCGAGCTGCCGTTATTGCGATGGCGGCGCCGCGACGCAAATCGCAACCAGCGGCTTATTGGCGCTGGTCGCCTCGACGCCACACGAAACTTGCCGTTCGCCGATGTAGTTCGCCGGATTGCGTGCCGGTCCGCAATAGGCGCTCACCAGCACTTCGTCGCCGCGGCACGAAGCGCTGCACACGCCAACGAGACAGTCCAGCCGGATCACCCGGACCGTGGGGCTGGGCGGTCCTTGTTCGCCTTGCGGTCCGGGCGGACCGGGCGGCCCGACTGGACCCGGCGGCCCCGCGGCGCCGGTGTCGCCTTTCGCGCCGGGCGGACCGGGCGGTCCCGCATCGCCCTTAGAGGGCTTGCCGCAGGCCGCCAGCCCGAGCGCCAGAAACCCCGCAAGTATCAGATATCGGATGTGCATTTTTTCAGCCCGTTGCTTCCGCTGACCGAAGCCCCACATGATCTCGTGCGTGATGTTAAGATAGCAAACCCATGCGCCGCCGGCGACCGCGCGCGGCACCGGGCGGATAAAATTATCTGGGAACGGCGCAAAGGGCTAACATAACTTATGGCAAAGCGTAACATGGCGGCCTTTACGGTGCCGTTAGTGAGAACATGAACTGGATCTCCAACGTCGTGCGCCCGAAAGTTCGCGGCATGTTCCGCCGCGAGGTGCCGGAGAATCTCTGGATCAAGTGTCCGGAGACCGGACAGCTCGTGTTCTACAAGGACGTCGAGGCCAACCAGTTTGTCATCCCGGGCTCGAATTATCACATGCATATGAGCGCACCGGCGCGCCTAAAATCGATGTTCGACAACCAGACCTGGTTCGATGTCGCGTTGCCCGAGGTGCCGGTCGATCCGCTGAAATTTCGCGACGAGCGCCGCTACACTGACCGTCTGAAAGACGCGCGCGGAAAAACCGGGCTCAATGACGCGGTGAAGCTCGGCTACGGCAAGCTCGACGGGCTCGCCGTGGTGATCGCCGTGCAGGATTTCGATTTCATGGGCGGATCGCTCGGCATGGCCGCGGGCGAAGCGGTGATCAAGGGCCTCGACACGGCGGTGGAGAAGGGCTGTCCGTTCGTATTGTTCGCCGCCTCCGGCGGAGCGCGCATGCAGGAGGGAATTCTTTCGCTGATGCAAATGCCGCGGACGACGATCGCCGTGCAGAACCTGCACGAGACGCGCAAGCCCTACATCGTCGTCCTCACCAATCCGACCACGGGCGGCGTCACCGCCTCTTACGCCATGCTCGGTGACGTGCACATTGCCGAGCCCGGCGCGTTGATCGGCTTCGCCGGACCGCGCGTCATCGAGCAGACTATCCGTGAAAAGCTGCCCGAGGGCTTTCAGAAGGCCGAATATTTGTTGGCGCACGGCATGGTCGACATGGTGGTGCATCGCCACAATCTGCGCGCCACGATCGCTCGGCTCTGCCGGCTGTTGCTCAAGGCGCCGGCCGGCCCGGCGACGCCGCGTTTTAGCCTGCCGGCGCCGGCGTGACGACGCCATCTTCCGGCGCGGATACAGTCGGCGCCATCCAAGCCCGCTTGCTGGCACTGCATCCCAAGCGCATCGATCTGTCGCTCGATCGCATCGAGCGCCTGCTCGCGGCGCTCGGCGACCCGCAGCGGCGTCTGCCGCCGGTCATCCATGTCGCCGGCACCAACGGCAAAGGCTCGACCGTTGCCTTCATGCGCGCCATCCTCGAAGCCGCGGGTGAGCGCGTTCACCTCTATACCTCGCCCCATCTGGTCCGCCTCAATGAACGCTTTCGCATCGCGCAAGGCGGCGGCGGCAAGCTCGTCGGGGATGCCGAGCTTGCCGACGCGCTCGTCGAATGCGAAGCCAAAAACGGCCGCGCGCCGATCACCGTGTTCGAGATGGAGACCGCGGCAGCGTTCCTTTTGTTCGCGCGGCATCCGGCCGATGTCCTTCTGCTCGAAGTCGGGCTCGGCGGACGGCTTGACGCCACCAACGTCATCGAAAAACCGCTCGCCTGCGTGATCACGCGGCTCTCGCTCGACCACCGCGACTTCCTCGGCGATAGCATCGAAGCGATCGCCGCCGAGAAGGCCGGCATTCTGAAAGCCGGCGTGCCGGCGGTGGTGGTGAGCCAGGCGCGCGAGGCGCTTGCCGTGATCGAGCGGCAGGCGGCCCGGGTCAGGGCGCCGCTGATTATCGCCGGCGAAGACTGGACGGCGACCGAAGAGCACGGCCGGCTTGTCTATCAGGATGCGGACGGGCTGCTCGATCTGCCGGCGCCGAAGCTTTACGGGCGGCACCAGTTTGAGAATGCCGGCGCCGCGATTGCGGCGCTGCGCGTCGCCGGCCTCAAGCTGCCGGCGCCGGCCTTCGAGGCCGGAATGATCCGCGTCGACTGGCCCGCGCGCATGCAAAGGCTGGCGCAAGGCCGGCTCGCGTCATTGCTGCCGCCGGAGAGCGAACTCTGGCTCGACGGCGGCCACAATGCCGACGGCGGCCGCGCCATTGCCGCGGCGCTTGCCGATCTCGAGGAGCGCGTATCGCGGCCGCTTGTTCTCATCGTCGGCATGCTGTCGACCAAGGACAGCGACGGCTTCCTGCGCAATTTCTCCGGGCTTGCACGCCATGTTGTCACCGTGCCGGTCCATGAGGACAAGGCGCTACCCGCGGCGGCGCTGGCCGAAATCGCGCGCGGCATCGGCATTCCGGCCGTCGCCAGCGACGATATCGAGGGTGCGCTATGTCTTGCCGGCAAGCTTGAGCTTCTGCCGCCGCCGCGCATTCTCATCACCGGCTCGCTCTATCTCGCCGGCGAGGTGCTGGCGCTAAACGGCACGCCGCCGGAGTAACAACCCGCGCCGCTTTTTCACTCTTCGAGATTGGACTATTCCATGATAAACAATACTAAGGCTACTCTTGGCAACGCTAGAAATTGGTTACCCAACCAAAGCGCTTCTCCGGCAAGCGTCACTTTCGCGGCGGAGGGGTTCGCGTTCGAGATCGCTGGTTTGGCCTTGAGCAAAAAAGTGATTTCTCACAGTTTAGGCGTTGGTGGCACCGCGAAGGAAAGGACGCTCTCGGAGGCGAGGATTTGAGGAACCGCTTCGAAGCGAATGATGCTTACGAGGCGTGGATCAAGGAAGGAAAGCCGAGGATTAAATAGGTCATCGCAGTATGGACCAATACGCCCCTCACGATAACCTTGAACGGTCGCTGCAAAATGGCGACGAGTACCTTCTTGTCGCTGAGTTAAAGAAAGCCAAAAAAGTCGCGCGCCGAAGACACCTGAGTCTAATCTTGAAAGTATTGATGACGACCCACTCACCCCGACTACGGAATGCAGCCGCGATTGCTGTAGCTGACCTGAATTCAAATGATGCCAAGGAGGCGCTACTTCATCTTCTTATCCGGAAAGATACAAAGAAATCTCGAGGTACGCTGCTGTATGCTCTTGATGAAGCCGGAGCCTCAATACCAATTGATATTCTGACGCAGGTAATTACGACAAGCAGATTCGAAGCACGAGAAGAGGCCGTCAGATTCCTTGAAGCTAGAAAAGTTGTTTGGAAGCCTCAGAAACTGAAAGAGTCAATTAGAAAGCTTCAGCGGATGACAGCCTCAAGAAATATTGAACGCTCTCAGGTTGCGAAAAAAGCTCTCTATTTGACCAGCGCCTTGAGCCGAAGTCGGAGAGCGGGGACCAACCGCGGAAGTCAAACAATGCCGGCCAAGATCAAGTGATACGTCGATCGCTCGAAAGACCCTAGTGTTTGACGATATTGCGCATCTCGGCCTGCCGGCCGGCGAGGAAGAGCCGCATATTCTCGGTAATGATCGGCATGATCAGGTCCTCGTATTCGCTGGTGTAACCGCCGAGATGCGGAGTGATGAAGACATTCGGCAGGTCCCAGAACGGGCTGTCGGGCGGCAGCGGCTCGGTCTGAAAAACGTCGAGGCCGGCGCCGGCAATGCGGCCTTCGCGCAGCGCTTCGATCAACGCCGCCTCGTCGACCGTTTGGCCGCGGCCGGCGTTGATATAATAGGCGCTTCTTTTCATTGCGGCGAAGACCTCGCGGTCAAATAAACCCGCATTGGCGGCGTTCGCGGGCAAAACATTGATCAAAAAATCGGCACGGGCCGCGGCTTCCCGCAAGCGATCGGTCGGCATCATGTCGTCGAAGCCGTCGACCGCGCGTGGTGTGCGGGTGACGCCGACGACGTGCATGTCGAAGGCCTTGAGCAATTGCCCGATGGCGCCGCCGACGACACCGACGCCGGCGATGACCGCGATCTTGCCCATGAGCAGACCATAGAAGCGCCGGTCCCAGACATGCGCCTTCTGGTCCGCGACCAGACGCGCCACGCCGCGGCTCACGCCCATCATCAGGTAAACGACCGTCTCGCGCATCGGCGCACCGTGCACGCCGCGGCCGCTGGTGAGCAAAGTTTCGGGCTTGAGCGACGGCCAGCGCAACACGTGGTCGACGCCGGTGGCCAGGCACTGGATCCATTTCAGCCGCGTCGCGCGCCGATAAAAAACGTCGTTCAATTCGATGCCGAACGAAATCAGGACATCGATATCGGAAAGGTCCGGCGGCAGGTCGGACAGGCCGCGAGCGAGCACGAATCGCAGGTCGGGAAAGTCGGCGCGCAGCCGGTCGCGGTAGATTTCGGCGTGGCCGTCGAAAATAAGGACCTTTGTCGGCATTAACCAGCCCCGTCAGCTTGAGCGTAGCCCTCGAGTGACGAGTATTAGCGGATAAACGTGCCGTTGCGCAGCTCGGCGACCGCCTGCCGCAGCTCGGCCTGCGTGTTCATCACGATCGGGCCGTACCAGGCGACCGGCTCCTCGATCGGCCTGCCGGAGACGAGCAGGAAGCGGACGCCTTCGTCGCCGGCCTGCACGGTGACTTCGTCACCGGAGTCAAAAAGGACGAGCGAGCGATTACCGGTCTGCTCGCGGACCAGAATCTCGTTGTCGCCGTCGGTTTTCTCGGTCAGCACGCCGAAAGGCTGCGACGCCGCGCGGAAGCTGCCCGAGCCTTCAAATACGTAGGCAAAGGCGTGACGCTCAAGCTCGACCGGCAGCGTCTTGCGCTTGCCCGGCGGCACGAAGACATCGAGATAGCGCGGATCGGCGGCGACGCCGGCGACCGGACCGCGTTTGCCACGGAAGTCGCCGCAGACAATGAGCACCCGCGTGCCGTCGTCATCGACCACTTCGGGAATTTCCGCCGCCTTGATGTCCTGGTAACGCGGCGCCGTCATCTTCAGCGACGACGGCAGATTGGCCCAGAGCTGAAAGCCGTGCATGCGGCCCTGCGCGTCACCCTGCGGCATTTCCTGATGCAGAATGCCGCGGCCGGCTGTCATCCATTGCACGTCGCCGGCGCCGAGATTGCCGCGATTGCCGAGGCTGTCGCCGTGCTCGACGTTGCCGGCGAGCACATAGGTGATGGTCTCGATGCCGCGATGCGGGTGCAAGGGGAAGCCGGCGCGGTATTGGTCTGGCCGGTCGTTGCGGAAATCATCGAGCAGCAGAAACGGATCGAATTCCGTGGTGTCGCCGAAGCCAAAAGCGCGGCGCAGATGCACGCCGGCGCCCTCGATCGTG
>Ga0187782_10001742_pt1 | contig 15971 bp, 10 predicted proteins | sample 0715_SJ02_MP15_2_FD_132454 | JGI IMG/M metagenome (GOLD analysis project Ga0187782, IMG submission 132454) | Tropical peat soil microbial communities from peatlands in Department of Meta, Colombia - 0715_SJ02_MP15_20_MG | ecosystem: Environmental > Terrestrial > Soil > Wetlands > Peat | place...
AGTTCTCCGAGGGCGTCCAAATAAGCAACAAATCCGTGTCCTCCAGCCAGTGTGCGCGTGATTTTGATTTGCAGATTTTCGTGCGGGGCGCGAATGCGAACACGATCTTGCCGGGCAAATTGCTCCAGCAGGTGCATGCCCTGACGGACGAGACGGTCCCAGGTTTCACCTTTTTTGTAATCCAGTGGAACGTCCCGGAACGCGCCCCAATCCTTGAACAGGGTTGCGCCTGGATCCTGGCGCCGGAACAGAGCACCGAGAGCATTTTCGAAACAACGACCAAAAATGAGCGCAGCGCGCGTATCCTTTTCCCGCCAGCCTTCGAGATAGCGGTACCGGTAACTGCGAGGACAGCGGACGTACTGCCTGATTTGGCTGAAGCTCAAGATCACCCTTCGTTCTCCTTGCGCGGACTCGGACTGCTGGTCGCACGCGATAGCGCTTCCCACTCCGCTCTTGGCGCGAAGGCATCCAGGTTTTGGTAAGTGCGGCCATTGATGACGGAGTGCGAGATCCGCACCACCCCTTGCAGATTCAGCAGGGCCTTTACATCGACCTGGTCATGGCTTAGTAGCTCGGTGTCATAGCCAAAGTCCCGCAGAAACCAACTGAATTTCCAAAGCGCTTTATCCGTGCAATACAAACGTCCGTAGAAGCATTTCTTAGCTGCAGTGGGCGGTTCGAGAACGACAAAACGCACTTCGAGATAGGGCTTCTTCGGCTGCCAGCGAAAGTAGGCACGATCCACGCGCACCAGAAAAAGCCCTTCGAGAAGGTGGCGGTCGTCGGGTTGCCAAGAATGCAGACCGGGAATATGCCGATTCATGGGGTCAGCTCGGACGCGCTAGCGTACGAGTTGAGTTTGCAAACGAGAGCGTCTCGATTTTCCTTTGCGGATTTCGCAAGTTCTTGGATGAATGCCTCGACCTTATCGCGGCTCGCGCCACTGAGCTTGTCGGTGCCACAGAAATCCACGGCATAGGCTTTAACGAGGTTTGCATCGAGGTTGTATTGTCGGATTAGCAAGCACAATTGGTCCCTGAGACGAGGCTGCCCGTTCGACCCGTTAGACCCACGAGATCCATTGGATTTTGCGAGAGTGGGTCTCACTGAACCACAAGATGTCCCTAGCTCTTCCACGGAACATAAACCGATTCCGTACGCCTTGCGCAGAGCACGATTCACCGCACGTGTTTCCGCCACGCGCATTTCTGCTCCCCGAACCATCGGGGAGACGTTGGATGGATCGGCATCGCCGTAACCGACAAATCTGCTGCGCCGCGATGATTTGTAAGCGACGGCTTTGAAAACCCATCGGCTTGCTGTTGCGTCTGATGGCTGTTCCTGGAGTTGAGTCTCGATCCCTTGGCAACCTCTTCGCAAAGCAAGTTGTAAGAGTCCGGAATAAGTTACATACCAGCGCCCATCCAAAAGTTGGAGGTCGCCAGTAGCTACAGACAAGGAATACCTTGTTGTCAGCTCCTGAAGCGACCGAGTTGCAGCAATCGACAGTCCGCCCCAGAGTTGCCGGGCAGCCCTTGCGTTGGATCGAACAGTGACTCTTTCAACTTTCATGACAACCTTCCAACTGCCAAATGATCGATCAAACTCCCTGGATACCAGTTTCTGTCATTGCCTTCCCACATTTAGCAGAGGTAAAAGAAGGAAGGTGCGGAACGGGGCTCCGTTGATGTACAGGCTTCGGTCTAACGATATGTAGCTATTTTAGCTGTATACAACTACACATGTCAAGGAAAACTTCCGCAGGACAACTTAGGGTGATCGACTGGCTCGCCGTTGGCCGTCGGATTAGGGAGCTGCGTGGATTCGACGTAACGCAGTCAGATTTTGCCGCGCAGATTGGCGTCAGCCAGAGCTATTTGTCAGCAATTGAGCGCGGCCGCAACGAGGTTGGCGCTCAGGTTTTGCTGACAATCGCTCGGGAATTCCGTAAGTCAATTGAATGGATCTTGACCGGCGAAAACTAGGTGCGAAGCCTAACTATGCATCTCCCGTATGCCGACCGAAGCGAACGGAGCTATCTGCGCGATAATGCCTCAACAGAAGAAGACGAATCGTGCTGAAATCCATCGCGTGAAACGTGAGATTCAGAAGTACGATCAGCGGGTTTTTGAGAACGCAGCACGTATTCCACGTGTTGTGAACCACTGTTTCCATTTTTGCAGAACCCAATAAGTTCTGCAGTTTCCTGGATTGGGTTCCTCACCAGCTCTGCAAAGACACCTTCCAGAGCCGCGAGCCATCCTGAAATCGTCGTGCGATCAAAGAGACTTTTGACATAATGGCAACGGACAGTCAGACCATCAGCGGATCCCTGCGCATTCAGATACCACTCGAAAGATTCCGAGCTTTTTGGATTGCCGTCGTAGGTGACGGAGTATCCGACTTGTGGCAGTTCGTGGGCTTCGAACTTCCTCACATTCGTCAGGCCGACTGAAATAGGAGAAATGCCTTTCGTGTGAACCGCACCACGCAAATCTTGCATCAGGTCCAGCAGGTTAAACGAGGAGTGATCGTGAACTTCACCCAATTGGATCTGCACACGTTGGAGGAAAGCAGCAATAGTCTCCCTATCGCGCAACTCCGCAAAAAAAGGCAACAGGCTTACGCAATGTCCAACCAGGCCAGGCTGGCCGATTGTCGGCTGATCAGCGAAAGGTATGGCAAGAACAAAGCGGTTTTGCCGGGCCAGGCGCGCGAGCAGAATCGCAAGTCCACTGAGCACAACCGCAAAGAGGCTGCAACTTTGATCTGTCGCTAGCTTCCTCATATCCACAACCAAACTTTGTGCAAATGGATGGTCCACTCGCTCGGCCGTGAAATCCCGCTGCGAAGTCCGAGGACGATTGGTCGGGAGAATCAGGACCGGGAAACCTTGAGCAAACGTGTTGTGCCAATATTCGCGAGCTTCCTTCCACTCCGAAGATCCGACGCGCCCATTCACAGCCTGAACGTAATCGCAATAGCCCCGGGGAGCGTCCAACGAAATAGGCTTTCCAGAAAGTTCCTCGGAATAAAACGCACATAGGTCGTGAATCAGGACGTCGAGAGACCAACCGTCACAGATGATGTGGTGTGCGCTGAGCAGGACGGCCGCGCTATCATGTGCCAGCAGGACAATTTGTGCCCGGAATAACGGGCCCTCGGGTAGCGGAAACACCGAAGCCATTTCGCGCGCGACAAGGTCATCGAGACACTTTGCCCGTTCCTGATCTGGGCGCATAGACAGATCGGTAATGGGCACCTGAATCGCAAGCGTTGGCAAGACCTTCATCTCCATGAAGCTCCCTTTGCGGTGGAAGCTAGTCCGTAGGGCGCCGTGCTGCTCCACTAGTCGAGCAAGCGCCCGCGTCAGCTTCGGCACAGAAATAGCACCGGTGAAGCGGAGGGTGATGGATTCGTTATACGACGCGGATAGCTGGGGAGAAAACCTCGAGGAAGAGTAAATGCCGTGCTGAGGGAGAGTTGCTCTGACAACTTGAGGACGAGCGCCGTCGGAACCCACTTCGCTAAACTGTGGGAGCGAGGTTTTCTCCTCGAGCCTGTCTGTGGGCTGCGGTAACCCAACCGAAGAAGGTGTAACTTCTGGTATTGACATTCGAGAGGGGACGGCTGCGAGATCTGCAAATTGATATGGCGGAATAGTCTGGTCGAGATGTGCCGAGATCATTTCAAGATTTGGGTATTCGTGCATTAACTGGCCGAAGCTTACCCTTACACCGAACTCCTTGCGGATCGCGAAGGCAACCTGGACCAAAGAGATGGAGTCAAAACCCTGTTCGAGCAGCGTGGCGGAGCCACCAATCTCTGACGGGCCCCGTCCCGAAATGGGGGCGATGATTTCCCGGAGCCGGAGTTCGAGGCGCTCTTTGCGAGTTTGGGCAGATGGTTTCGAATGGCTGGGAGCAGGCTCGGCTAACTCTTCCTCGAGCCTCCCTGACGCATCCATCGGGACAGATCGGGCCGTTGCGGTCTGGACGGCAGGATCAACCCAATACCTCTGGCGCTCGAATGGATAACCAGGCAAAGGAATGCGGCGACGTTTTTCGTGTGCATAAAACGCATCCCAATCGAGCGAAACGCCGTTCTGCCAAAGAGAACCAAGAGCGAAAAGAAGTGCGGCCCGCTCTGCGTTTCCTTCGTGAGTATCGGTACCGGTTGGAATGGCCTGGCAGGGATGGCTTGCAGTGCGCTGCTGACGAACGAGCGAACAGAGCGTCGCACGAGGACCGCATTCGAGGAACAGGTCATGACCATGTTCCAGCAGATAGCGCACCGCGTTCGCAAAACGTACGGTTGCGCGGGCGTGCCGTGCCCAATAGCCGGGATCCGTGGTCTCAGCAGCGGTTATAGGTTGACCTGTCACGGTTGATACGAAAGGCTCTGTGGGTGCCCTCAGCTCGGCCTTCGCAACTTCGGCGCGGAGTGCTTCCACGATCGGATCCATCATTGCCGAATGGAACGCATGCGAGGTATGTAGCTGGCGGCAAACGAGGTTTCGTGCTTCGAGTGACTTCTGAAGCGCGGCAACATCGTCGTGGGGGCCAGAGACGACGCAGGAGGACGGAGCGTTAACGGATGCGACCTGAATTGAGGACGGCAACTCGGATTCCAAGTTTTCGGCAGCGGTGCCAATCGCCAGCATAGAGCCGCGCGGCAGGCTCTGCATCAGTCTGCCGCGCACAGCGATAATTCGCAGAGCATCCTTCAGATCCCATACACCCGCCAATGTTGCAGCGACAAACTCGCCGATGCTGTGACCCACCATCATCCCGGGCCGCACACCGAGGCTTCTCCAGAGCTGAGCGAGGGCGTATTCCATCACGAAGATGGCCGGCTGCGTAAAGAAAGTGTTCTGCAGAGATTCCCGAGCGGTCTCTTCGTCTCCGCTGGCAGGATAAAGTAATTCTCGGAGGTCCCGCCCTAAGTGTGGTTTTAAAATTTCACAACAATTATCCACAACCTGACGAAAGAGTTTTTCGCCCTGATAGAGGTTTTGCCCCATGTTGACATACTGCGTACCCTGGCCACCAAACATGAAGACAACGGGCGGATCGCGTCGCTCGCAACGTTTCGTTCCGCACCGTAAGGGATTAGGCTGAGACAGTAGCTGAACCGCCTCTTTTGGATCCGCCGCGACAACAAATCTCCGCTCGGCCAACTGCTTGCGTCCCAGTTGAAGGGTGTAGGTCGTATCGGCGAATGCCTCGCTAGTTGTCGTTGCGAGGTGCTCTGCCAGAGATTGTGCATAGGTCGATAAACCCGAGGCTGTTCTCGCCGAAAGCAGCAGGAGTTGCATGGGACGCGATGGGGTCGCAGGCGGCACCACGGGTGCTTCTTCGAGGATCATGTGGACGTTGGTGCCGCCAAAACCGAACGAACTCACTCCCGCACGGCGTGGTTCTCCACCCCTGGGAAGAGGAATACAGCGGTCTGCAATCTGAAAGGGGCTGTCGGCCACATTGATTTTCGGATTGGCTTTCTTGAAGTGCATCGTGGGTGGGATTTCTTCACAGTGCAAGACCAAAGCTGCCTTGATCAGCCCCGCAACACCAGCCGCGTTCGTGGGATGGCCGATGTTCCCTTTGATCGATCCGAGATAGCAGAATTGTTTTCGGTCGGTTTTGGCACGGAACACCTTGCACAACGCCTCGAATTCGATCGGGTCGCCAACGGGTGTTCCGGTGCCGTGGGCCTCGATATACCGAATGGTTTCGACGGGAATTCCGGCGCGTGCCTGAGCCATCGCGACGACTTCGGCCTGCCCTTCGACACTGGGAGCGAGGAACGATACTGGACGGGAACCGTTGTTGTTTTTCGCGCTACCGCAAAGAACGGCGTAAATGGTGTCGCCGTCGGCGAGCGCATCTTCGTACCGTTTCAATACCACGATGCCTGCGCCATCGCAAAACATCGTGCCCGTAGCGTCGGCGTCGAAGGGACGGCAGTGGCCATCTTTTGCAAAAGTGCCTCCCTCCTGATAAGGGAAACCACTTTTTTGAGGAACGGAAATGTCAATTCCGCCTGCCAACGCCATGTCGCATTCGAAATTGATCAAGTTGTTGTACGCCTCATCTATGGTCAACAATGACGTCGAACAAGCCGTGTTGAGACTGACTGCCGGTCCCCGTAGATCGAGTAGATAGGCAACGCGGAGAGCGATATAGTCCTTCTCATTGCCGTATTCAACGGCGAGTTTTCCAGCCATTGCTAAGAGATCCGGATGGCTCAACAGGTTCGTGGAATAGTAGTGATTGTCACCGATACCTGCGAAAACACCGATGCGGCCTTTGTAGCGCGCAGGGTCATAGCCGGCATTTTCCAAAGCGTGCTGCGCGAGCTCGAGAAAAACGCGCTGCTGCGGATCCATGATTTTGGCTTCGAGAGGATTAATTCCGAAATACGCAGCATCGAAAAGTTCTGCGCCCTCTAGGATTCCGCGAGCGCGAATGTAGTCTGGATCCTTACGTAAGTGCTCTTCGATGCCGGGACCCAACTCTTCCGGAGCAAAGAAGGAAATGGATTCAACTGAGTTGACGAGGTTACTCCACAGTTGGGCCAGATCTTTCGCCCCTGGAAAACGACCGACCATGCCAATAACTGCCACGCGTCCCGAAGAAGCATGGGCGCCTGCATGTCCGCGCCGCCGTTTAGCGGCGATAGCTTCGAACTGTCTGACAAATTCTTGATCCGGTTTATTCTCTTCTTTGAGAAAACGGCAAAACTCGGAGATCGTTGGATATTGGAAGAGTCTAACGACCGGCACCTTCCTCTCGTGCCGCTGCTGATAGAGTGCGACCATTCTGGCAGCTTCAATGGAGGTGCCGCCCAGCTCAAAGAAGCTGTCGTCGACACCAACGCGGTCCAACTGGAGAATCTCACACCATAGTTCCACCAAACGCGTCTGCATCTCGGAACTAGGCGCAATGTAGTCATTCGCGAGATGTGGTCTCTCATGCCCCGGCGACGGAAGTCCCTTGCGATCAATTTTCCCATTCGCCGTAAGTGGGAATCCTTCTAAATGCACGTAAGCCGAGGGGACCATATACTCGGGCAACGTGAGTCTCAGAGTGTGCGACAAGATATTCGGAGCCACTTCTTGCGGCCCGGTGTAGTAGGCGACCAATCGCTTCTCGCCTGGCGCAAACTGGCGAAGAACGACTACGGCGTGACGGATACCCGCAATTTGGGCGAGGCCAGCTTCAATATCACCCAATTCAATGCGGAAGCCGTGGAGCTTAACTTGATCATCGAGACGCCCAATGAACTCAAGAGTTCCGTCGGGCCGGAGCCGGACTTCGTCGCCGGTGCGATACAGCCGTGCGCCCGGCGCGCCGCCTAGGGTATCGGGGACAAATCGTTTGGCAGTGAGTTCCGGTTGATTTAAGTAGCCTTCTGCCAACCCTTCTCCGCCAATCAGTAGCTCGCCGGAAACCCCGGCTGCAACCGGCTGCAGCTTCTCGTCTACGATGTAAAGCTGGGTATTCGCAATGGGCGAGCCAATCGAAATGTGGTCAGCGGACGTGACTTTTTCCGTAGCGGACCAAATGGTAGTCTCAGTAGGTCCGTACATGTTCCAGAGTTCCAGGCACCGCGGAAGTAGCTGACGTGCCAAGTCGCGAGCCAAGATCTCTCCACCGCAGAGAATTTTGAGATCACTTTTCCCCTCCCAGCCGCTCTCAACAAGCATCCGCCACGTCGTCGGCGTCGCCTGCATGACCGTGACGCCGTGATCCTTTAACAGTCTGCTCAGTTCGGTCGGATCCGTTGCTTGTTCCCAGCTGGCGATGACGATTTGGCCACCGGTGATTAGCGGCAGGAGAAGTTCCAAGATGGAAATATCGAACGAGACAGTCGTAGTGGCGAGCAGAACGTCCTTTGGGCGCATGCCCGGTTTGTCTGCCATGGAACGCAGCAGATTGCTTAAAGCGCGCTCCGGGACCATGACGCCCTTGGGCTTCCCGGTGGAACCGGACGTATACATTAGATAGGCGAGGTCACTGGGCAGCCTGTCGGAACTGAAATTGTCGGAAGCAAGGCTCGCGAACGCGGTTTTATCTTCGTCTAAGAGGATGATGCGCGCAGTGGTTTCGGGAAGGGATCGTTGCTTCGAAGCATGCGTGAGAAGCAACGGGGGGTTCGCGTCCTGCAGCGTGAAGGCGAGTCGGGAGCTGGGTAGGTTTGGATCGAGTGGAAGGTAGACTGCGCCTGATTTGAGGATGGCAAGAACAGCGACAACCATCTCGGTAGATCGATCAAGATAAACGGCAACCAAAGTTCCAGGTCTCGCGCCTTGTTCTTTCAGGAGGCGGGCAAGCCGATTCGCTTTCGCGTTCAGTTCGCGATAAGTTAGGCGTCTCACACCCATGACAACAGCGACGGAGTGTGGTGCTCGAGCAACTTGATGCTCGCAAAACACCTGCGGAGCGAAATATTCCTCTTGTACTTGCTGCACTTCGTCGCGTGATTCAGGACCTACTCGTGTCAAGACTCACTACCTCCTGCTTTCGACGTGACATGCGCGGCGTGCCAGCTTCCCGACGGTACGGCACGTTAGAAATCCCGGACCCATCGGCAACACAGGTACACCCACAGCTCAGCTCATTTGCCTGCGCCGCTATCCGGCATATAGCGGATGTGGAGCAATACTGCTTCCGTTCGAGAACCCGTCAGACACAGCGGCTCAACGATTCTCGATTCCAGCTGCGGGCGGCGATGGCGTTGAGTCGTCAGCGCGGTTCGAGAGTGACGACAGTCACGGACTCATGTGACGACTTGCGACCAGTGCCCGGAACGACGACGCAAAAAACAAGAACGGATTGAAAATGTGCGGCTGCGGGTCGTGACCTGTGTCACTTGCTAGTGTGATAGATGAGCTGCCCCGACATCAGCATGCCTCGCCTTCGAAAGCAAGCTTCGATGTGGGAGTGACACGGATCACACGACGTTCCTTGGCCCTATTGCGGAACTGTCACTGAAAGCAAATGGCGTGGCTATCTGAGGCACCAAAAAGAGAAATGGATTTCCGCTTGCGTCGCTCATTGCGAACAACTCTGGCTAAGTTATAGGGAATTAGGCGGTTGCTGTTTCCTTGACGCATGCGCTAGCAATAGAGGTCGAATGCGCTTACGGAATGTCGAGTGTAGTCGGCCGGTCCGCTACTCTGCAGGCTGAGGGGCTTTCAAGCTGCGCCTAGCGAAACCAAGTTTGCCTTTCGCAACCACTGCGCCGTCCACAGTTGCTGCGGCCTCGACAAGCGCAAAGTTTCCAACAAACTTCAGGACCTCAATGTCCATTTCCATGTGATCTCCTGGAACCACCGGCACCACGAACCTCATATCGTGGATCGCGCCCAGCACCAAAAACTCTTCCGGCCGCGTTCCCGTTCCCGTCGTCTTTGAAAAGAGAATGGATGCCGACTGGCCTAACGCTTCCACAATCAGGGTCCCAGGCATTACGGCGTGCTCAGGGAAATGACCGAGAAACTGGATCTCATTCCCTGTCACGTTCTTTGTCGTTCGGATGCTCTTACCTGGTTCCAGCGCGATTACGGTATCAACCATGATCATGGGGAACCGTTGCTTCAGAGCTTCTCTTACTTCCTCAAACGTCATCATAGGGACGGTCATCTTGGAATGTCCTTGGCTTACATGTCATGGGAGACCTAGCCTCAAGACACAACAGCACCGAAGTTGCTGACCGCTAAAGCTACCTCTCGGCGTTCCATACTGCCAGTGACCCAGATACACACACCACAACGTTCAGCGCGGTCGCAAGATCATTGCCGTCGCACGTGGCAAGAATCGCGACCCCGGAGGCACCGCGCTGGCATCGGACACAAGCCGGGTGACCCGCAGGCCCGCAGCCTCGGCCATCCGCAGAGGCTGACTCTCCTGATTGTATTCAAAAACGTGGTCCCGTTGTGGTGACTCGAGCGCTGTGCTAAAGAAAACTAAGCCCTGCGCCGAGATCCGATTGCCAATGGTCTTGAACAAGGGTGTGGGGTCGGGCAGGTGCTCCGCCAACATCGCAGAGATGATGCCGTCGCATCGCCCATCGCCGTTCGCAGCATCTGTTTTCAGCGCGTCTTTTACAGCGAACGCGACGCGACCCGAATGTCCTGAAACTGCGAGCAAACGGTTTGCAACGGCGACCGCTGGCGGACTGATGTCGGTACCCTCTATACGTAGATCAGCCCTCTCCTCCGCAGCTAACAGACTCAGGACGCCGTGGCCTGCGGCGAGCTCAAGCACGATAGCGTTTTGGGGCAGTCGCCTTAAGAATTCGTCACGGAACAAAGCGATGTGGCCAACCATGGAGGGCCAGAATGGATATATGAGGATTGCCGCCCACATGTACGGGATCATATAGCCTTCATGCCCGTATACTCCCGACATGATCTCCGGCATCTCCTCGGGGGTATACTTACCAGCGCGTTCGTAGAGCTGCTTGGCTTTGGCGACGCCAATGCAATATTCGGCATACCCGCGTGCGGCTTCATCAAACACACTAGAACCATAGGCCGCCTCAGCCCATCGCGCCAGCGGGTCTAAGAGCCATGAGCAGAGTTCCCGATTCGCTTGGAATGTGGCGCGGGCGCTGGGCGCAAACATCCTGGCTTTTCGATCTAAGGCTTCCAAAAACAATTCAGCAGGTGTCGTATTCATAGATGGACTCCTACTCCCGGGAGCGCCCGTGGCGAACGATGCGCATCATCGGCCGGATCAAATCCATTCCGTCCCAAGGCGAGCCGAAGACATGCATTTGGCCGAGTCTCACGATCCGGTCCACGCCATGTTTGCCCGCAGCATCGGCAAGAGCTTCTTCACGGTCAGCATTCCGGATTCCCAAGCCGAGAGTCTGCACGGCTCCGTCAAAACGCGAGATTACCTCCAGAAGGTCATCCACTAAAAGTACTGTCAAAGTTCTTCCCTGCGTTGGTTCAGGCACGTCGAGACCGGTTCCCTGCAGGATCGTCCAGTCGGGTGACTCCGGAAACCATGCCCGGTTTGAAAGATTTCCGAGAAGCCATGAGGCGCGAGCTTGGCAGATTGCCGAAGTTAACGCCGGTTCGATTTGCTGCCGCGAATGTGCGCGATTCTCCTCTTCAAAAGCCTGCCGCAGGGCTTGCAAGAACTCCGTTGTGTCACATCCGTCGCCCCGCTCAAGGAATAAGGTCTGTGGTGATGAGCAGGCTTGCTGCTCAAATTGCCAGACGTCACGGGCGATTCGGCGGCACCAGGAGGACTGTTGGTTAGAGTCAGCCCAGGCATGGGCGTCCATGGCCGCGACAGAGATTCTTGGGCCAAAAACCACGACGCGAGCCCAATGCGGGAAAGGCAGTGCACGCACCTCCGAAACCGCCTCTAAGCCGCCCCAAACCATGGCGCCATCCACGACTTGCGCCATAGCTTCGTGTAAGTCTGTCCGGGAATGTTCAAAACTTGCCAGGAAAATGCGGCGTTTCAAAAGACCAGCACTATCAACCTCGTGGAGCTTCTCCATTATTAATTCCGTCGGTTCGACCAAACCAACTGGCACGCGGACCAAGCAGCTATTCCCGCCAAGCAATGCACAGGTCAGTGACAAAATCGGCTGAATCTCTATATTCCCCGCGGGCCAGTGACCGACTACTCCCAAGGGAAAGGCCCGGAGCCTTACGCCGCCCTGATCCGACCATTCTCCATGCAAGCAACCCTGGCCTAGTTCCCGAAATAAGATCGGCTCCAATGTACCTCGGCGAAGCCAAAGACGCAGAAATGTGACTCCCGGTATTTGCCGCAAAGCAGTGCTATCCAACGCAGCGGCCCAACGCTCAAAAATCTGCAACACCTGATCGGCTGAAACATTCTCCGCTCGAGAAACTTCGCGAATCCGTTGAGATGCGCAACGCATCTCGACAGCAGAACTAATTGCGCGGATAAGGTTGTTCATACCTGGCTACTCTGCCCAGAGGAATAGCGTGCCGTTTCCAGGTTGCCACACCCTCGAATCTCAGCTTTGGGCACTCTCCGGGCAAAACGAAAGTAGGTGCCACGCCGTCCACAAGGGCAGCCGTCATAATCGATAAGATCGGCCATGTCGTCCGTCAGCAGCAGAAAGCCGGGGAAGCTAGTTGGGAGAACGCTGCAGACCTGTACGAGGCCTTGCTGCCCGGCTCGCACGGGAGCCAGAGTAAGCGGGTCTCGCACAATCACCTCCGCGAGAACAGGTACGTGTTTGTTGCCTTGCTGACAATCGGGATAGACAACACCGACATTCTCGACCATGCCATAGTAGTCGATGACGCGATCTGTGCAGCAGCCCAGGACGGCTGCGACATCGCGCACAAACACATCCTTGGTTACCGACTGTTGCTCCAGCCGCTTCCACCCTCCGCTGTGTAGCACGTGGACTTTGGGCATTCCGAGAACGATGCCTTGTCTGAGCAACGGCTGAACCAGGTGAGTCCAGATAATGTACGTAAACCCATAGACCAATACGTCGGCGTCTTTCCATTTCCCGGCAAAGGCAAGAAGCTCATTGAGATCGAGTGACGGCTCACTTGTCTGGTTGCGGGACAAACAGCAGAATACGTCGGTGGCAAAAGATCTAAGACCTTGGATGGCAGCCCCTCGAGCCCCCAATTGACTTTGCGGCGTTATGTTTTCCGCCGTGTCGATGACCAAATAGGGCCGGCGCGCCGGACCTATAAAACTCCGGATGATGGCAATAACACTCCGCGTCATTCGCTTCGAGGTTGCGGCATCCAGAACTATGTGACTGGGGATTTGGCCGCTGGTCGCACTAGAGGTAAGAGTTCGGATCACTTCGGTCGCAGGGACGAGAGACAGGGGCGGATTTGCTTTGAAAGCTGCAACCGGTAGAAAGGGGAGGTCGGCAATTTTGCCGGCGGTTCGATAGTCGATTGGCCAATGCTCAACGTAGTTGCGGAAGGAAGGATTCTGATCGGAGGCATATGCTAATTCCTGCTTCAGGAGTGGAAGTAGCGCGCACTGCCGCTCCTGTGGAGACCGATCATAGGGCGGAGTGGCAAGAAGGCTCTCGATGGACTGTCCGACTGCAGCCAATGTACTCATACGAGTGTCCGAAGCCGCAACCGGGCAATCTTACCGTTTTCTGTTCTTGGCAGCTCAGAAACCAATTTTACGGATGAGCACGTCCATTGAGGAGGAAGCGCGGTTCGCACTCTGTCCACCAGACCGTCGGTAGCGGAGTCAGGGATGATGAATAGGGCCAGCGCCTCTCCGGCTTCTGGGTGTTCTACTCCCACGGCGGCGCACTCGTAGACGCCAGAGATCGCGGCAATTTTGCTTTCGACTTCGGCCATGCTTACACGGAGGCCACGAATTTTCATGAACTCTTCTGTGCGGCCTTTGATCCAGAGGTATCCCCCCTCGTCAACAGAAGCGAGGTCGCCCGTTTTTAGCCACCCCTCGCTGAACTTTTTTGCCGTTGCCGCGGGCTCGTTAAGATAACCAGAGCACACCGATGGACCCTGGACCTGTATTTCGCCGATCTGTCCGTCGGACAACTCCCGACCATCCTCGCCAACGATTCGGATCTTGAGATTGTCAAGCGGTCTCCCTGCACTGCCCAACTTTTCAGGATGCCGGCCCACAGAGAAGCTTGAGATGCGGGCTGTGGCCTCGGTTTGACCATACATCACGAAGAAATCAGCGGACGGGAAAATGCGGCATATCTCCCGAACACTTTCGGGAGGAAGCGCGCCACCGGCCTGAATGAAACGCCGCAGGCTTGGCAAAGAAAAGGAGCTAAGATTGGAACGTCGCAGCAAAATGTTGTAGACCGCTGGAACACCCGCGAAGGTCGTGCATTGATACGAATCAATGGCGCGCAACACCTTGTCGGGAAACATAAACCGGGGATCAAAAACTACGCCGCCGCCTTGATACAAATGGGTATGCACGACGCTGGCGCCGAAGCAGTAGCTCACTGGCATGATTAGCATGGCTTTTTCTGCCGTACCTAGCTGCTGGCTTCTGATGATTGCTTCCGTGTTTGCTTTCAGATTGCCGTGAGTTACCTTCACGAGACGCGGCGTGCCGGAGGAGCCGGAGGTCGGCATTAATGCCGCTAGATCATTTTCACTAGCAGGGGCTGCTTTTAGTCCATTCGCGCTACACGGTTGGAAGTTGCCGTGGATTTGCTGAACGCCGTTTTCTTCTGCCCATTTCCAGCCGGCGTCCCGAGTCATCCAAACGGCTTTTGCCGCAGCTTTCGCAAAGATTTCTGCGCCGGAAACCACAAGTGCGCGCTCATCCACCAGCACGGGGACGATTCCCGCGTATATTGCTGCCAAGTAGGCCAGCGTACTGGCAGAGCTCAGACGGCAGACTATTAATAGGCGATCCCCAGGTTGCAGCTTAGCGGAGAAAAAGCCAACCGCGAATCCGACCATGGAATTGGACAAATCGCTGCCGGAGAGCGTCCTTCCATCTGAAGCGTCAATGAGACAGGAATTTTCCCCGATACGGTCGATCAGGGTAGCCGCGAAATTCCAATCATTGGACGTGTGCACCTTGGCCCTTGTCGAGTTTGGATTGAATGACTCGACAAATCTCCTTCACATTTTCCATCTCCATCAGCTCGTCAACGTCGAAGCTCATCCCAAAGGCTTGTTCGAGGCTAGTGGCCAGAGTCACATGGCCCATGGAATCCCAGGCGGGAATGTCCGCCGGCGTTGTGTCGATGGTGACAGTATGCGGGTCAATATCGAACGCCGATTTGAATGCCCCTTGCACTTTCGTCAGTAATTCCCGCATTTGTCGATTTTCTTTTCTTCGTATTCCCGAGCTGCAAGATCGAAGACATGCTCCGTACGTGTTAGATTCCGCTGCTAATCAGAGCAAGTCAAGCGCCAAAGAAAAACTCACAGGCGCAACTGATCCCCCCAAATTACACATCCGCCGCAATTTACTGATTGCTAGGGCCCTAGTCCTCCCAAACACCCACAGAGTGAAAAACTGTTCCCTTGGATGATAACCATTTTACCTGAATGTCGTTTAAAGGAGTTCCAGCCGGTTTCCGCAAGTTGCCCTCGGCGGGACGTGGCCCTCCCGACTCGGCAGACTTTAGTGCTACGCTTTTCCTTGAGGCCTATCGTTAAATACCGCCGAGGTGTCGGTGAAAACCATATTTCGATCGACCACCGCTGAGGACGCGCCGCAACTCATTTCCTTCTTGGCTCGCAGCTTCTCGGTTACGACCGAAAAGGAGTTTCTGCGCCCTGACCTGTTGTACTGGAAACTATGGGCCAAACGGGAGGATTACTCGGAACCACGCAGCTACGTTTTTGAACGAGACGGGGCCATTGTCGCACACGCCGGGATCTGGCCGATGGTCCTCACCAGCGATGCAGCAGTAGTTCGCGGTTGTCACTTGTTTGATTGGGCATCTGACGCTCATGTGCTCGGAGCCGGTGTGGCACTTTTGAAGCGCATTTCTGAGATGTTTGATTTCGTGTTTGCGATCGGCGGTTCCGAAATGACGCAAAAGATTATTCCCAACATCGGTTTCAAACGGGTGGGCGAGTCTTGGGCAGCAGCTCGACCAATGCGCCCGTTCCGACAAATGTTGTCTCACCAATCCCTAGATTGGAAGCTGCCAGCACGACTCGTCCGAAATACGATGTGGTCACTATTCCCGTTTAGTTCCGATGTGAACAGATGGTTAATAAACGAGGGATTGCGCGCAAATGAGCATTTGCTGCCATCGCGCACCTCATTCTGCGCTTTTCGCTCAAATGAGTTTTTCACGTACCTACAAAGCTGCCCCACTGGTCAAATCAGAGTATTCCAAATTTACAGTGATTCGCAGTATATCGGCCAGATTGCGCTGAACCTCTTGCATCATCAGGCGCGGATTTTAGGAGTTTGGTTGACTTCGCCACGTACGGAACATCTGCACATTGCTTACCTGTTGGCGCA
>Ga0187782_10001746_pt1 | contig 15954 bp, 10 predicted proteins | sample 0715_SJ02_MP15_2_FD_132454 | JGI IMG/M metagenome (GOLD analysis project Ga0187782, IMG submission 132454) | Tropical peat soil microbial communities from peatlands in Department of Meta, Colombia - 0715_SJ02_MP15_20_MG | ecosystem: Environmental > Terrestrial > Soil > Wetlands > Peat | place...
CCTCCGCGGAGGCGGGCCTCGTGTCGAGCCGGGAGCAGCTGCGCATCGCGAACGTGCGGTTCCAGGCTGGCGTCGGGACCCAGCTGGACGTCGTGAACGCGATTCAAGCGCTGGCGTCGGCCGACAGCAGCGTGATCACCGCCGAGTACAACTACAACCTGGCCCTGGCCCAAATCGATCAAGCGATCGGCGCGCAGGTGCAGGTTCCGCGTCAGCCGTAGCGCGTTGTCGCCGTTCGGCGGCGGCTCGGGGACGGGCGGGTCACGCATCGAGCTACGGGCGGTTCGCATCCGTCATCGGCGTTCCCCCGCGGGGCGGGGACGGTTGAGCCGCCGGGACGGCGTTGACGAAGCGCGACCTCGGGAGACGCTCGCGCACGTCGCTGCCACGAATGCGGATGCCGGAGTGACGCGTCCCGCTCGGCTGCAATGCGACATTGGAGCAGTACCCACGAACAAGGAGGGGGCGGATGGACAAGCGGATCGTCAAGACCGACGCGGCGCCGCCGGCGATCGGCCCGTATTCTCAGGCCGTCGTGGCCAACGGGATGGTGTACGCTGCTGGGCAGGTGCCTCTCGACCCGAGCACGGGGCAGCTCGTGCCCGGAGACATCCGCGAGCAAACGAGGCGCGTGATGGAGAATCTCAAGGCCGTGCTGGTCGCGGCCGGCTCGTCGATCGACAAGGTGGTCAAGACCACGGTTTTTCTCCGCGACCTCAACGACTTCGGGACGATGAACGAGATCTACCGGGATTACTTTCGCGAGGAGCCGCCGGCGCGGTCGACCGTGCAGGTCGCCAGATTACCCCGAGAGGCCGCGGTCGAAATCGAGGTCATCGCAGTCGCGTGAGGGTGCCGCGCCCGGATATGCTACCATAGGGGCTGGTGCGCTGTTGCGTTGGCGGTGCGAGGAGCGCCCACCTTCGCGACATTGGCGACGACATTGGGTAGGGCATCGAGACTGCGCCGCCATCGCCGGGCAATGCTGGGGGGTCGGCTAACGGTAGGCCATCAGACTTTGGATCTGAGTATCCAGGTTCGAATCCTGGCCCCCCAGCCACGTTCAGTCCACGCCAGGCACGCCCGGTCGGTCCACCAGGCTCGCCGAGCATCGTGACCGGAAGACGCGTGCCTGCGGGCGCGCGACGCCGTTTTCGCCGCAGGGGCGATGGTGCTTTGTCGCGAATCTCCAGGAGCGACCCCGGCACGCGCAGTACCTCGGAGGCACATCCTGTGGAACGACCGGCCGCTGTCATTCTGGCCGCGGGCAGGGGCACCCGCATGAAGACGGCTCTGCCCAAGGTACTACAGTCCTTGTGTGGGCGCCCCATGTTGGAGTACGTGCTGCGCGCGGTGCGGCGCTCCGGCTGCGGCCGCATCCTCGTGGTGGTAAATCGCGACAGCGCCCAGATCCGGACGGCCATTGGCGGGACCGTCGAGTACGTGGTGCAAGATCCGCCCCGTGGCACTGGCGACGCGGTTGCCCTGGCGCTTCCCCGGACACACACCAGCGTAGCCTATGTGATCTACGGCGACATGCCGTTCGTCTCGGCCGACACGTTGCGCGCCCTTCGCCGGACTCTGGGACAAAAAGGCGCCGCCGTGTTGGGGACGAGGATCGTGGAGCGGACGCGGCAGTTCGGGAGAATCGTGCGGGATCCCGAAGGGCGGTTCGCGAGGATCGTCGAGGACAAGGACGCCACACCCGAAGAGGCGGCAATCTGCGAGGTCAACGCGGGCATGTACTGCGTCCGTGTCTCTGAGATGCATCGGGCGCTCAAGCACGTTCGGCCCGACAACCGGCAGGGCGAGTACTATCTCACCGATGCGCTGAACGTGCTCGCTGCGACCGGCCGGGACGTCTCCACCGTCACGATCGACAATGCCGAGGAGATGATCGGCATCAACACGCTCGAAGATCTTGCCGAAGCCGATGCGGTGTGGCGCCGCCGCATCCTCAGGCGGTTCATGCTAGATGGCGTCACGATCGTGGACCCCGCCTCCACGTTCATCCACGACGGCGTCCGGATCGGCCGTGACACGGTCGTCCACCCGTTTACGATCCTGACCGGCAAAACCGTGATCGGTCCACGGTGCGAGATCGGTCCCGGCGCCCGCCTCCACAGCGTCGCCACGGGACGGGACGTTCGGATCCGTGACTCCTCGCTTGAGGAATGCCGTCTCGGCGACAGAACGGTCGTCGGACCGTACGCACACCTTCGGCCGGGCACGGTCGTCGGCCGCCATGTCGAGATCGGCAATTACGCGGAGATGAAGCAGGTGCGCGTCGGCGACCGCACGAAGGTGCATCACAAGAGCTATCTGGGCGACGCCCGGATCGGAGCGGACGTCAACATCGGAGCGGGAACGATTACGTGCAACTACGGTCTCGACCGGCGGAAGCACCGGACCACGATCGGCAGCGGCGCGTACATCGGCAGTGATTCCATGTTGGTCGCGCCGGTGCGGATCGGGCGGGGTGCGGTGACCGGGGCCGGTTCCGTCGTGACGAAGGATGTGCCCGCGCGGGGTGTCGCCGTGGGGGTGCCGGCGCGTGTCATTCGCCGGCTCAACGATCGATAGCGCCCCGGCGCCGAAGCGCAAAAAGAGCCTTTCCGCACGCCCGTCGCCGCCGGGATCGCCCCCGGCGGGGTGGAACGGGACGGCAGGCGGACGGAGCAGGTGATGGCTGGGTCGGGCGTCCGGGTCTTCAGCGGAACTAGCAATCCCAGTCTTGCACAGGGCATCGCGACCTACGTGCGGGTCCCGCTGGGGGCGATGCACGTGTTTCGGTACGCGGATGGCGAGATCGGTGTCCGCATCGACGAGAGCGTGCGCGGGCTCGACGTCTTCGCCGTGCAACCGACCTGCCCGCCCGCCAACGAGACCTTGATGGAGCTGCTCATCATCATCGATGCGCTCCGCCGGGCGAGCGCCGCCCGCGTGACCGCGGTCATCCCATACTTCGGGTACGCCCGTCAGGATCGAAAGATCAAGCCTCGGGAGCCGATCACCGCAAAGCTTGTCGCCAACCTGCTGACGACCGCGGGCGCGGATCGGATTCTCACGCTGGACCTGCACACCGGCCAGCTCTGGGGCTTCTTCGACATCCCCCTCGACCACCTGCCCGCCCGGATGATTCTCGGAGACCACTTCCTGTCTCTCGGCCTCGAGAACGTGGTCGTGGTTTCTCCGGACATCGGGGGGGTCAAGCGCGCGCGGGAGTTTGCGGAGTACATGCGCGCCCCGCTCGCGATCATCGACAAGCGCCGCGACCGTCCCAACCAAGTCGCCGAGATCGTGCATGTGATCGGCAAGGTGTACCGGCGGACTGCGATTCTGGTGGATGACATCATCGATACCGGGGGAACCTTGGCGAGCGCCGCGGAGGCGCTCATGAAGCGGCAGGCGCTCGCTGTCTATGCGTGCTGCACCCACGCGATCCTGTCGCCACCCGCGATGGCGCGAATCCAGCGCTCACCCATCCGGCAGCTCGTCGTGACGGACAGCATCCCCGTGGCGCCCGAGAAACGGACGTCCAGGGTCACGGTGCTCTCGGTCGCCGGGCTGATCGGCGAGGCCATTCAACGTATCCACGCAGAGCAATCGGTGAGCGAGCTCTTCAGCGCACCCCGGGTGATGCAACCCGCGACGGAAGGGGATTAGGTTGCATCCCCCGGCATGACGATCTCCCCTCTGCTCGTGGCCGGCGTTCTCGGCCTCGCCGTCGCGTATCTCTTGACTCCCGCCGTGCTGTGGATTGCCACGCAGTTTGGAGTCGTGACGATGCCCGGCGGGCGCCACATCCACACGCGTCCCGTGCCGCGTCTCGGCGGTCTGGCCGTCTACGCGGCGTTCGTTGCCGCGGTCGTGGTAGGGCTGCCCGTGGAACGGCCGATCCACGTGGTGTTCGGCGCGGCCCGGATCTTGGTCACGATACCGTACACGCCGGCGATCGACCGGCCGATCGTCGGGTTGCTGCTCGGTACCACCCTGATCACGGTGATCGGCGCGATCGATGACATCCGTGGGATCTCGCCGCTCGTGAAGCTGGCCGGGCAATTGCTCGCCGCGGTGATCGTCCTGCCGTTCGGCGTCGGCATGGACGTGCTGAGCAACCCGCTCGGGGGTATGTTCTTCGTCGGGCCGCTGGGCGCGGTCGTCACAGTGGCGTGGCTCGTCGCGCTCTGCAATGTGATGAATCTGATCGACGGCGTGGACGGCCTTGCCACCGGGATCGCCACGATCGCGGGCGCGACGCTGCTCGTCGCATCCTATCTACGGGGCGATGTGGGGACCGCCATTCTCGCGGCCGCCCTGATGGGGGCGGCCCTTGGCTTCCTGCCGTACAACTTCAATCCGGCGCGAATCTTCCTGGGCGACACGGGGTCGATGCTCCTTGGGTACGTTCTCGGTGGGCTCTCGGTGCTCGGGACGTATAAGAGCTACACCGCGCTGTCACTCCTCGTGCCCCTGGCCGCGCTCGGCGTCCCGGTCGCCGACACGGCGCTCGCGATCGCACGCCGATGGCGGAGCGGGCAGCCCATCTTCCAGGCCGACACGGGTCATCTCCACCACCAGTTGCTTCGGCAGGGTCTCAGCCCCAGGCAGACGGTCGCCGTGCTCTACCTCGTTACCGGCGTACTGGGGGCGGGGGCGCTCGTGCTGAGCGGCATCCACCGTTTCGACCTGATCGCGGTGTTCGGGATCCTGCTTTTCTTCCTCGCGCTGGGCGCCCGTCGCATCGGACTTTTCGCGGGCCGCGGCGCCAACGGGACCGCACGGCCCGGGCCGGGGGACGTGGCCAGGTGAGAGAGCGCCGGCGCGTCATGGTGGTTTTTGGGACCCGTCCTGATGCGCTGAAGATGGCGCCTGTGGTCCGTTCGCTGGAGCAACACTCCACCGAGCTGATCCCCATCGTGGTTGTGACCGCCCAGCACCGCGAGATGCTCGACCAGGTACTCCGGCTGTTCACTATCGAGCCCGCCCACGACCTCAACGTGATGGCGAGCGGGCAGTCGCTCGCGGACATCACCATTCGTACGCTGCGCAGGCTCCACGAGGTGATCGAGCGGACCGTTCCGTCGATTGTCGTCGTGCAGGGCGATGCGGCGCCGAGTTACGTGGGCGCGCTCGCTGCATTCTACCGGCAGATCCCGGTGGCGCACGTCGAGGCCGGACTCCGGACGAACGACAAGTACCACCCGTTCCCTGAGGAGATGTATCGCCGGATGACCTCAGCGCTGGCCGATCTTCATTTCGCGCCCACGGCCGCGGCCTGCGCCAACTTGGAGAGGGAGGGGGTGCCGCGAGACCGCATCACCGTGACTGGCAACACCGTGATTGACGCCCTGCTCGACGTCGCCGGACGGGACGATTTGGCCGTCGATCCGGCCATCCGGGAGATACTCACGCGCCCGGCCAGATTTGTGCTTCTGACCACGCATCGCCGCGAGAGCTGGGGGGAACCCCAGCGTCGAGTTTTTCGTGCCGTCCGGGAGTTGCTGGACCGCTTCGCCGACCTCGAGGTCGTATTCCCGGTGCACCTCAATCCGATTGTAGCCGATCCCGCGCGAGCCATCTTGGGTGGGCATCCGAGAGCGCATCTCGTCCCGCCGCTCGACTACGCATCGATCGTGCGCAGCATGCAGGCGGCGACTCTCATCCTGACAGACTCGGGCGGCATCCAGGAGGAGGCGCCGGCGCTCGGGCGCCCCGTGCTCGTCCTGCGCGAGACCACGGAGCGACCGGAGGGCATCGAGGCCGGGACGGCCCGGTTGGTGGGGACCGACCCGGCGGCGATCCTCGACGCGGCCTCGCAGCTGCTGACGGACCGGGAAGCGTACACCCGCATGGCGCAGGCGCGAAACCCCTACGGCGACGGCCACGCGGCCGAGCGCATCGTCGCGGTCCTGCGGCGGTACCTCGGGTTTGCGGCGAACCTTCCCGCCGAGTTTATCGTTTGACAGTCTGAAGAGGTAATGCCTATAATTTGATGATGCAAGTGAGGTGGTCTCGTATGGTGCGCTGGCGGCAGATTGCGCTTGTCGCGCTGGCTGTGCTGGTGCTCGCGGCCGGGCTGCCTACGGCTGGCCGGGCGCAGAGCCAGGTCGTCGTGCGTGCAGCGATGTCCGGTCAGGTGCTCCCACTGAGATTGGCTGCGGCGGGCCAAGCAGTGAAACATGGTGATCCCCTGGTATTCGTCCAGACGACTACGGGCAGCGCGGTGCCGGCCGCGGTGGCACCCATCGACGGTCAGGTCGTCCAGGTGATGGTGAGCGCCGGAGACTTTGTGCACATCGGCGACGCGGTTGTGGCGATCGCGCCGCACTGACCACGATCCGGGGGGCGGTGGAGCCCAGCGGTCTGTGAGGGGCGTACCTGCCCCTCGTGCTGTTTTTGAGACGGTCACGCTTGTGGCACGCTGAGCGCCCCGGCCGGCCGAGCGGGGCGGGTAGCAGGGATCGAGGAGGGACGCGCGTGCGGAAGGTGTGGACGATTGCGATCATCGCCGCCCTGACTCTCGGAGGCTTGGCGCCGCGCGGTCTTGCGCAGACCACGGGGTCGCCGGCGACGATGCCTCTCAGCGCGGTGCGTCCGGGGATGACCGGATACGGGCTCACGGTGTTCCACGGAACCGAGATCCAACGGTTCGATGTCAAGATTCTTGGGATCCTCCACGGCGGAGGCGCTCCCGCCACCGATCTCATCCTGTTCCGCGTGAGCGGCCAGGTTATGAAGGCAGCGGGAGGCAACGCGGCGGGGATGAGCGGCAGCCCCATCTACATCGGCGGCAAAATCATCGGCGCTCTGAGCTACGGCTATCAGTTCCCTGGGCCTGATGCGGATCTCAGCCTTGCGACCCCCATCGACGAGATGCTCAAGGTCTTGGAGGCCCCCTCGCAGGCCACGGCCCCGACAATCTCCCCCCGCGTGTACACGGCGAACCGGCCCATCACGACGCCGGCAGGGCCGGTGTCGCGGGTAGTGCTCATGGATTCGACGGCGGATGCGGCAGCGTACAACGCCCGCCCGCTGCCCGACACCGCCGCGGTCGCTCCGGCGGCCGTGCCCTTGTTCGCCTCGGGTGTTAGTCCCAAGGCCTTCGAGCTCCTGACCCGTGTGCTTCGCCGTTACAACGTCGTCGCCCGCCAGCACTACGCGGGCGCGCGGGCATTCACGGCGCCGCCGCTGCAGCCGGGCAGCTCGTTCGGCGTAGAGCTCGTGCGTGGAGACACCGATGTCGGCGCAATCGGCACGGTGACGTATCGTCGCGGCGATCAGATTCTGGGCTTCGGTCACCCGTTCCTGAACGCCGGGGCGGCCTCCATGCTGCTTTCCACGGCGTACATAGACACGATTGTGCGCGCCCTGGATGAACCATTTAAGGAAGGAAGCATCGGCTCGATCGTGGGCACGCTCAGCCAGGATCGTGGCGTCGGGGTCTTGGGAACGGTGGGCAAGTTCCCGCGCATGTTTGGCGTGCGCGTGCAGGTGCGTGACACCGACTTAGGCAGCGCGCAGACGCTCGGTGCGCAGGTCGTTCGGCGGCCGGATCTCGCCGAGGGACTCGTGCCGACGGCCGTCCTCAGTCTCGTACAGCAAGGACTCGACAGGGTGGCCGGTGGGTCCGCGCAGGTGCGGATTACGTTGCGCGCCCGGGAGTTCCCCCAGGAGATCGTCCGCGAGGATCTTGCATACGATATCGGCGACATCGCCACGGCGTCCGTGCTCGACGTGCCGGTCGCTACGCAACTCTTGTTCGGCAACTTCTTCAGCAGCGTGGATCCGATCGACATATCGGTCGATGTGACCGTGACGGACCGTCCGAACACGGCGCTCCTGGTGGTCGCGCATCCCAACACGCAGACCGTTCATCCCGGCGATACCGTACGGGTTGCCGTAGCGCTCCGCCCATACGGTGACGGGGACCAGATCGAACGTGTCGTCCAGTTTGCGGTGCCCCAGACGTTTCCGACAGGGCCGGCATTTCTGCTCGTTGGAACGGCCGGGACGCTCAACAATGCGAATGGCGCATCGCCCGCGGACCAGTTTCAGGCGCTCGTGCAGCAGGAGGGAACTCCGCTCGGCGCCGCATCGCTCGACGAGGCGATCGACGATTTCGAGCACACGGGCAAGAATACCGAGATACTGGTGGAGTTGGTGCCCGAGGGCGTGTTGACCGCGGTCGGCAACAACGCCAACCCCGGGTTCGAGCTCCCCGCCGGGACTTCCGTGCCGACCCCATGGGTGGTGCTCGGCAAGTTCCAAATCCCGATGACGGTCCGCTGAGGCGGTGCACCCGGTGGGGTCGCTGCATCGGAGGGTCCGCAGTCCGAGACATTTCCCCTCAGATCGTCCGCGAGACGCGCTGAGCGGACTCGATACATCCGGTCGCCTTGTGGCCCCCGGCGCAGGCGCGGCCCATTCGAGGCCGGCGCGCCTAGCGGCGCTCCTTGCCACCGTGGCACTGGTGGCGTTCCTGATACCGGCTCCGGCACTCTCGAGTCAAGGTACCGCCTTGTTCCCTGAGTCGGCGATCCGTGTCGGGATGACGGGAGTGGGCAAGACGGTGTTCGTCGGCACGCGCGTGTCTGATTTCCAGGTGCGCATTTTGGGCATACTCCACAATGGCGGCCCCGCCGGAGATCTGGTGTTGTTTCGGGCCTCCGGAGGAGCCATCTCTAGCGTGGGTGGCCTTGCGGCCGGGATGAGCGGGAGCCCGGTCTATCTCGGCGGCCGCCTCGCGGGCGCGTTCAGCTACTCGCTCGAGGGTTCGGATCCCATGGTGGGATTGTTCACCCCGGTTGAGGATATGATGCGCGACCTTCCATCCGCCGCGACCGTGCCGGTCGGCGCGAAGACGGCGGAGATCGCTCCGGTTGACGTGGCCGGCACGATGGTGCACCGGATTACGGTCGCGGCATCCTCGGCAGGGGCGCCAAGGCCCGGCCCCGGCGCGCTCGTGGCGGTTCCTGCCGTGACGCCGTTGTTCGTGTCCGGCCTGGGCGCTCGCGAACAGGCCGCCCTCGCGCAGTTCTTTGCACCGATGGACGTGATCCCCATGGTCGGCGGGTCGTCTATCGATCTTCCGGTATCGCTCCCGCTCGATCCCGGCAGCGCGATCAGCGTCGCGGTCATGCGTGGGGACATCGGTCAGTATGCCGTCGGTACGCTGACATATCGTGACGGCGACCGGATCCTCGGGTTTGGCCATCCGTTCACGAACGTGGGATCCTCGAATTACCTGCTGACCAACGCTTCGATCTTACAGATTGTCCGGGGAACGGACCGGAACATAAAGATAGGAGCCGCCGGGCCGGGTGTAGGAATCGTCTCGGAAGATCGGCCCGCGGCCATCGCGGGGATGGTGGGAAGGCTGCCGCGCATGTTCGGGGTGCGGGTCCTGGTGACGGACGAGGAGACGGGTGCCGCGCGTCGTTTCACGTTCCAGGTGGTTCCAGACAAAGTGCTCGTGCCGACGCTGGTCACCCTTGGCGCGCAAGGGGTGATCGAGCGCGCGCTCAACAGGTCTGGTGCCGGAACGGCAGACGTGCGCATGATCCTCCGTGCCCGCGGGCTCGACACGCCGATCGTGCGCGTCAACAGGTTCTTTAGCAGCAGCGACATCGCGGCGCGTGCCCTGACCGAGACCTCGGCCGCGATGCGGCTGCTCTTCGACAACGACTTCACGGATCTGGTCCCCACGGACGTGGAAATGGACGTGCAGGTCACTCGCCGTCAGGAAACGGCGGTGATCGCTGCAGCCGATGTGGCCGAGCGATCGATTCCTGGCGGAGCGACCATCCACGTCCACGTAACCATCCGGCCGTTCCGGGGGGAGGCCATCGCGAAGGACGTGGCTCTGGCGGTCCCCGCGACGTTTGTGCCTGGGCCCGCGCTGCTCGTCATCCGTGCGGGGGTAGGGGTGGAAACGGACACGGCCGCTCCCGCTGCCGCCGGCGGCACGCCCGGAAACCTGACGCCTCCGCCCGAGACCGCGCGAACCCTTCCCGAGGCCGTGGACGCATTCGAACATCAGGAGGAGCACACGGACCTGGTCGTCGAGTTGGTCGGGGGTCGCGAGGCGCCCACCGATGCGGCGGCCGGCCCGGGGGCGGGGAGACCGGTGGCCAGCGCGACGACACCGTGGGTCCTCGCCGGTCGCATCCAGGTGCCGATCTTGATCACGGAGAGCCTCCACTGAGCCGGCGGACGCCGGGATCGCCCCGGCTGCTCAGCAGGTGGGCCGTCACGCGGTGGGTGGCGGCCATCACGGCCGCCTTGGTCGTGGTCGGGGCAGCCGCATGGCTGATACTCGTGTCGAGTGGCTGGCTGGCCGGGCAGGTACGAGAACTCCTGGTGGTTCGTCTCGAGGAGTCGCTCCAACGACCCGTCGCGCTCGGCGGCGTCGGTGGCGATCTGATCCACGGAATCGATCTTAGCGACTTCGTGGTGGCGGAGTCCGGCGGCTTCAGTCACGGTGTGATCTTCTCCTCCGATCGTATCCACGTGACGCTCGACCTCGCCGCGTTGGTGCGTCATCCTGGAAACGTGCAGCAAGCGGTGGCTCAGGTGAGCCTCGTGCGTCCCCGGCTCACCGTGTCGCGAAGCGCCGCGGGGGTCTGGAATCTCGCCAGCCTGCTGGCTCGTCAGCAGGGGACGCCGCTGGGCCCTGGGTTTCAGGGGCACATCATCGTCCAGGACGGGCTGGTCGGATACAGCGACGGTTGGGAGTCTTCGGCGACGCCCTTCGTGTCCCGTTTTGCGGACGTGGGCGGGATCCTCGACTTCCGCGCGGGGCGCGAGATCGCGTTCGATCTGACCGCCCTGAGTTCGGAGGGTGAGCGGGTCGCGTTCCGGGGGAGGTACTTTTCGGACGATCGCATTTACGACATGGATGTGACGGTCAGGAACGGCGTTGCGCGGAGCTGGGGCAACTACATCGTGCGTCTGAAGCAGGTGCGGTGGGCAGGTGGGCGCTTTGACGGGCAGATGCATTTGTTGCTCACGTCGGCCGCTGCCGGGATCATGCTCGACTACTCGGGGACCGTCCGGCTGTACAGCGCGGCAGCCGAGTACGTGCCGGGGCGGGTGGCCCTGCGCGACGTCTCCGGCGACCTCGTCCTGGGCGACGGGCAGGTCTCGACGCCCGGGCTCTCGCTTGCCGCCAACGGATCGGCGGTCCGCATCCGCGGAGACGTTGGATACCCGAGTGGGGGCGAGACATGGCTCGACCTCTACGTGGCGTCTCCGCGGCTCGATCTTGCGATGGTGCGAAGCCTGTTCTTCCCGCAAGCGCGTCTTGGGTTCGCCGGTCAGGCCAGCGGAAACCTGTGGATCACCGGCCCGGTCAGCGCCCCCTATCTTGACGGGGACATCACGTCGGCACAAGGCCGGCTGAACCAGGAGGCATTTGCCAACCTCCGGACGCGATTCCAGTACGGCGCCGGAATCCTCGCGGTGCGCGACCTCAGGGCCAGCATCGGTGGCGGACGCGTGAGCGGGGACGGCATCCTGGGTCTGTCCGGTGGTGATGGGTCGTACACGTTCACGGCCGCCGCCTCCGGCGTCGACCTCGCGGCGCTTCCCAGGTTGGGACTGCCGTCGCTCGGTGATCTGACCGGACGCGCGTCCGGTCAGATCGCGGGAACCGAGACGGGTGGACGGGCTCGGATCATGGCCGCCGTCGCCATGCCGGTGGGCTCGGCCGAAGGCGTGACGTTCCAAGATTTGAACACGCTGTTTTGGGACGACGGCGGGGCCGTAGCGGTCGACTTCCTGGGGGTGCGAAAGGCGGCCGCGAACGTCTATGCCTCAGGCGACATCTCACCTTCGGGGGGTGTGGATCTCGGACTATCGGCGTACGGGGTCCCGCTCCATGAGGCATTGCAGTGGCTCGGGGTCGGTGCGGTCGATCGGTCTCCGTTCACCTTGTCTGGAGACGCCAACGTCGCCGGCCGTCTCACCGGGACGCTTCGGGCGCCCGTGCTGTCAGGGGACGTGACGGCGTGGGACGGCTACCTTGGCCCCGCTGAGTTCGACCTGGCCGAGGGGCCGCTTGTGATCGGTCCCGGGCACGTGCGGACCCCTGGCTTCGTTCTGGTAAAAGGGGTGACGAGCTATCAGATCAGCGGCGGCGTCGCGTTCGCCCCGCTCGCCGCCGAAGCTCTCTCCGTCGAGGCGCAGGCTGTGCCGGTGGCGCCGTTTGCGCGGGCGTTCGCCCAAAACCTCGACGTCGCCGGAACCATCTCGGGGCGGGTCACCGCCAACGGACCGCTCGCCCATCCTTCGGTATCCGGGGATCTGTCGCTCGTTAGCGGTCGGCTGGACGGACAGCTCGTGGACGGCATGACCGCGCGGTTCACCGGAGACGGACGGCGTATTCATGTCGAGGCGGCGAGCGCCCGGATCAACAGCTCCCGTCTGGAGGCGTCCGGGACGGTCGATCTGTCCGGGCCGGTGGATCTGCGGCTCTCCGCCGACCAGGTGCAACTCTCCGACATCCCGTCGATTGGCGCGCTCGGGTTCGTTCCGGGCGGCACCGCGAGCCTGTCGGGGGCTGTCACCGGGACGTTCCGTGACCCGGATCTTTCGGGAACGCTCACGGCGCCCAACCTCTCGATTCATGGGCAGACGTTTCAGGCGTCCGGTGTCGTCGACTATCGAGACGGAACGCTCACCGTGTCGCCGATCCAGCTGTCCCAGGGCGATCAGCGCTACCGCGTGACCGGTCGGCTTCACGGAGGGGCGAAGCCGGCCGCCGACCTCACGTTCAGCGTCGAGCACGGGCAGATCGGAACCGTCGTGGCCGCGGCCGGTGTCACGCCTCCGGTCTCGGTTCGCGGAACGATCGACGGAACGGTCGGCCTCGAAGGCCCGCTCGCTGACCCCGAGGCGCACCTGGCGCTGTCGATGCATGACGGCCAGGTCCGCGGCGTCCCGATCGGAACCGGTGACGCGGACCTGACGCTGACCCACGGGACAGTGGATATACGGAAGCTCGAACTGCATCCAGCGCAAGGCGAGCTGGTCGCGCAAGGGCGGGTGGAATTGCGGGGCACAAGTGCCGTCGAAGTCTCGGGTCAGAATCTGGACGTGAACGTGCTTCGCCCGTTCTTTCCCGACGGTCAACAGCTCACCGGGTCGCTCAATTTCACCGTTCAGTGGAGCGGTCCGACCAACAACCCGACGGCCGGTCTCTCGATGGAGGCGCTGAACGCGGGGATACCCGGTGCAACAGCGGACCGCGTCTCGTCGCTGGCGTACTACCAGGATGGGATCGTCACCGTCGAGTCCGGGACGATCGAGAAAGGGACCCACAAGCTGATCATCGAAGGCACGGTTCCCCTGACGCCGGGCGGGTTCACGCTCGCGCCCGATGGGCCGCTCGATCTGCAGTTGTCGCTGGAGGACGCCGATCTCAGCCTGCTGACCCTCCTCTCTCCCGAGATCCAGGACGGCAGCGGGACGGTGGCGGGCCAGGTTTCCATCGGTGGCACCGTGGCGGCCCCCGAGATGACCGGGACGGTGGAGTCGCACGGAGGCAAGTTCCGCTTCGCACCGATGACGACCCCGTTGGAACACGTAAACGCAGATATCGCGTTCTCCCAATCCGAGATCCTCGTGCGCAATCTTTCGGCGACGGTCGGCTCGGGAACGATGCAGGTGCAGGGTACGGTTGGAATCAAGGACTTCCGTCCCGACCAGGTGGCGCTCAACCTCTCCGCCCGCGGCACGACGCTCGTGATTCCCGGGCTGTACTCCGGCGGTCTCGACGGAACATTGAGCCTCACCGGCCGGGCGTCGCGGCCGACGCTCGCGGGCAACGTGACCATCTCTCACGGCAACGTGGCGCTGGCCGGGACGCCTTCGCCCGCGGGTGCCCGCTCGATCCCGGTCGGCCTCGACGTGTCGATGAATCTCGGCGACGGTGTCGCCTATGTGCAGGGTCCCGTGCGGGCGCAATTGGCGGGGAGTCTCCACCTGGGCGGGACACTCGGCAGTCCGGCGCTGTCCGGTGAGATCCGGTCTCTCAACGGGACACTGTCGCTGTTGGGAACCCCGTACACCGTTACGGACGGACAGCTGGTGTTCGCCGAGGCAAACGGGTTGAACCCGCAGATTTCCGCGCACGCGCAGGCGATGTACGGAGATACGCGGGTCTTCCTGGATATCAGCGGCGTGCTGCCGTCGCCCACCATTACGTGGAGCTCCGACCCGCCGTTGAGCCAGGACAAGATCCTGGCGCTTGTCGGCGGTACCACGACGCTGTCGGGAGGTTCCCCGACGTCACTCCTCAGCCAGATGGTGCTGGGCTCCGTTGCCCAATCGATTCAACAGGCGCTCCGCCTGGACACGCTGACGATCTCGTATGACACGCAAAACCCGCTGACGCTGCAGATCGGAAAGTACATCTTCGGGAACATGTACCTGTCGCTCGCTGAAGTCATCGGGCGTGCGTCGACGGAGACCCTGCCATCGGTCGGCAGCCTGACGCCGCTCAACCCGTCGGGGGAGCCGTACACGGTGCTCGGAGTCGAGTACTACCTGAGCCCGAGCGTGTCATTGACCTATAACGTGGACAGCCTGGGACAGAGCGGCTTCTTCATGCTCGCGCGCTTTCCGTTCTAGACGGATGGGGGAGACGGCGCGCCGCACGTGACGTCGGCGTCGTCTCCGGAAAGGAATCGGGCTCTCCCGCAGGAGAGCCGGTGCCGGCGGGCGCGGATATTGTAAGGGTGGAGCGTGGTTTCGTGCTCGGAGAATACCTGCGTGAACTCCAAAAGGTTGCGCTGCTTCGGCCGGCCGACGAGGCGCGTCTGTGGTCCGCGTACCGGGGACGTGGCGACGGCCGCAGTCGTGCCCGGCTGATCGAGGCGTATCAACCACTCGTGTTCAAGGTCGCCATGCAGCTCCGGCTGCGCGAGACCGTCATCATGGACATGATCCAGGAGGGGACGGTTGGGCTCATCGAAGCGGTCGAACGGTTCGATCCGTCGCGGGGCGTGCGGTTCAGCACGTTCGCTACCTTCCGCATCCGCGGTCGGATCCTGAACGCGCTGCGGCGCGAGCGTCCAGCCGCCAGAGACATGTTCGGTCATGATGAGTCCTTGTTGGAACGTGTCGCCGATCCCGCGGCCACCGATCTCTTGGGAGCTGTTGAGGATGAGGTGCTGGTGGAACAGATCGTTGCTGCCATCGATCGCCTCCCCGACGAGCGCCAGCGCCGGATCCTGCATGGATCCTTTCTCGGCGCAGAGGAACCCCGCCGCATCGCCGGCGAACTGAAGATCAGCTTGTCACACTTCTACCGCCTGCAAAAGCATGCCCTGCAGCGGATCCGGGAGTTGGTCGCGCCGGTCGCTGGCGGATTGCGGGCACAGGGAGTCCACGAATAGGCGCGATGCGCGAACCCGACGCTCTGCTTCGCCACCTCAGATACGCCGAAGAGTGGGTCAGGTGGGCACGGAGCGACTATCGCCGGGGTGACGTGCACGGCGCGGTGTTGCGGCTCCTGCTGGCCGAAGCCGAGGTACGGCATGCGCGCGAGGCGGGCTCGCAGGGTGCCGACGACGTGCCCGCGCGATCGTTCCGCCGCCCCGGGGTCGTGACCACCGTCGGCGCGTTGGCCGTCGCGGCGATGCTGGCAGCCACGGCGTACAATGCGTTTCTCTCCGGAGCGGGCCCGCGGCGCCGCGCCGCATCTCCGGGCGCGCCGGTCGTCCGGATGGCGCCTACGGACGGCGCGTCCTGGGGCGCCGTCCGGCTGGATAGCGGGGACTTTCTCACGCTCATATCGTCGGGTCGGGACGCATCATCCGGAGGACTGGGTGCGGTCGGGGAGGATGCCCGGGTTTCTGACCAGCGGTTTGTGGATGAGTTGATGTTCCAGTTTGGACAGATCGCGCCAACCTCCGCGAGCGAACCGGACCGGCTCATCACGCCTGGAGA